>Ga0335083_10001025_pt1 | contig 39584 bp, 27 predicted proteins | sample Lox_Sample_42_FD_206716 | JGI IMG/M metagenome (GOLD analysis project Ga0335083, IMG submission 206716) | Soil microbial communities from Loxahatchee National Wildlife Refuge, Florida, United States - Lox_Sample_4.2 | ecosystem: Environmental > Terrestrial > Soil > Wetlands | place: USA...
GCTGAGCGGTCGGGCAAATGCAAGAGGGTATTTGCATAAATAATGTTAATCCTGACATTGCAGAGGCTGTGCCTTCACAGGACCTAGCGAACGGGATCATGCCTCGGCACGGGTACGCCTTTCCAGGCGAAAAGGTTCTCGATGTCCACTTGAAATCGTGTCTTCACATCGGACCTGAGTTGCACGTAAAGTAAGTTTAAAGCGGGCCGAATATCGGCTAGCGAAAGAACTTCAGAGGATGGCTTTTCCTGGAGCGCTGAGCCGATTCGCCATCCACGCTCCGCCCGCTTGATCCAGATGAGGCCCTCCTCTTCAGCCTCGATGCTCGTATAGATGAAGTCCGGCGTGGGCTCTGCTTCCACCGCACTCCAGATCTGCGAGCAGATTGCGAACTCAACGACCGGGAATAGCTCCTCAGCATACACGACTTGACCTGATACGCGTACTTCAAACTGGGCAGCGATATGCAGGTAAACCTCCCACGGCTCGATTAGGACTCGGCTCTCCCTCGACAGATTTGAGTAGGCGAAGACTGTTCTGCTTTCACCGGGCGTGCTGGTCATACCTTGCATGCGACGAAGCTACGGTCACCGGAGCACAGCGATGCACTAACGCTCGGCTTCTCTTAGCTTCGCCAGGTAATTGTCGAGTTCCTTCTCTGGAATTCCCTCTCCGCGATCTAGCTCGTTGATGCCCTGCTGAATCTTGGAGTCGATGGCGGCGCGGTTCTCCAGCAGCCACTCGCTCTGCGAGCGAAGCATTTCGAGGGCTGTATCCATGGCATCGTCGGCACTTTCGAATCCGCCTGCCCGCATAGCATCGAGGAAGCGCTGTTCGTGCTCTGGCCGTAAGGTGATCGCCATATACCTCCTCTTATTTTCGCAGCTCCGATCAGGGGGTCAAGGCGGCGGTTATAATCGCGGCGATGGGCAATTCTCATTCATCACGGCCGGATCCTTACCTGCGCATTCATGCCGTTAACGTGTATGTGCGGGATCAGGACGAGAGCCTGCGGTTTTATCTTGACCAGCTTGGGTTCGTTTTAGCATTTGATGCGAAGCTGCAGTCCGGCCAGCGCTGGGTGGCGGTGGCGCCGCCGGATGGGACCGCGGTGCTGGCGTTGGTGGCGCCTAAGCCAGACTCGCCCACCTCCATCATTTTCGTAACCGAAAATGTGCCTGCAAAGTATCGCGAGTGGCGCGAGCGCGGTGTTCGATTCTCTCATGCCCCGCGCCTGAGAAGGGTCCATCTTGGGCATCCTGGGGAGGCGGGCACCGAAGAGCCGGTCTGGGGAGGTGTCTTTACCCGCTTCCGCGATGTGGATGGAAATTCTTTCGCTTTGGTTGGCTTTGATGAAGTGACACACGAAATAGAAGCGCAGCGCCGCGCAGTGGCCGAGCGGCAAGAAGCGGAACGCCGAGTGGCGCAGGAGCTGGAAATTGCCACGCAGGTCCAAGCCAGGCTTTTTCCGCAAACGCAGCCCCGGCTTCGCACTCTGGACTACGCCGGCATCTGCGTCCAGGCTCGACAGGTCGGCGGCGATTATTACGATTACATCGATCTCGGCCAGGGCCGGCTCGGGCTGGTGATCGGAGACATTGCGGGGAAGGGAATCGCGGCGGCTCTGCTCATGGCTAACTTGCAGGCGAATCTGCGCAGCCAGTGCGCGACCGCTGTAGACGAGCCGGGGCGGTTCTTGCAGTCCGTCAACCGGCTGTTTTTCGAGAACACCATCGAGGCCGCCTACGCGACGCTGTTTTTTGCCGAATACAACGACCGGTCGGGGCGATTGCGCTATGCCAATTGCGGACATCTTCCCGCGCTGGTAGTGAGGAGCGATGGAAGTTGCGAACGGCTGGATCCGACGGCCACCGTGGTGGGAATTTTTTCGGACTGGGAGTGCTCAGTGGGAGAATGCCAACTCACCCCGGGCGACATGTTGACGCTGTACACGGACGGGATCACGGAATCGTTCACTGCTTCGGGTGAGGATTTCGGGGAGCGGCGGTTGATCGAAGCGCTGCGTCAATCGCGCGAACTCGCTCCACAGGCGATGCTGGCTTCAATTGTCGACCAAGTGCGACGATTTAGCGGGCGCGAGCAGCACGATGACATTACGCTGGTGATCGCGCGTTGCCGGGCGGGCTAAGCGTTGGCGCGCGGGAGAAATCGGCGAATGCCTAGGTCGTAGACCAGACCGCCGACGACGCCGCCCACCAGCGGCCCCACGATCGGAACCCAATAGACCGGTTTGCCATCGGTCAGGCCGTTGTTCTTGAAACCGGCGACAACCGTAAACAGCCGCGGTCCGAAATCGCGCGCAGGATTGATGGCGTAGCCGTGCATACCGCCGTAAGCCATCCCGATGACGACCACGATCAGGCCGATCATGAGCGGCTGCAGGTTGGCCGGCGGCTGATTGCGTTCGTCGGTGATGGCGAAGATCATCAGCAGGAGTAAAGCTGTGCCGATGGTTTGATCCAGCAGACCGGCGGACATGATTTCGGGAAACGCCGGGAAGGTGGTGAAGACGCCGGCGGTATGATCCAGATTCGGATCGGTGGCGAGAAAGGCCGGATGGTAATTCCAGAACACGATAGCGGCTGCCAGGAATGCCCCGGCCGTCTGGGCGATAGAATAAGGAAGCACTTTGCGCCAGGGGAAGCCGCGAAATACTGCCAGAGTCAGGGTCACGGCGGGGTTGAGGTGAGCGCCTGAAATTTTGCCGGCGATGTAGATTCCCATCGTAACGGCCAGTCCCCATGCCAGCGTAATGTTGGTGAAGCCGCCGTTGACGATTTCGCCGGGCAAATGGTGGCCGAACAACAGGACCATGGCGACCACGCCGTCGCCGAACAGGATCAGGACCATGGTTCCCAGAAACTCCGCGAGTAATTCGGCTAGCAGGCTCATGTGAAGGGTGGATTGTATCATTAACGTTCCGGCCAAGTCGCTAAGGAAAAGCTTGTGGCGGCGTCCCGATTTTCTGAAACTCTGGACGGGCCAGACCATTTCGGAGTTGGGTTCGCGCATCACTCGCGAAGGGCTGCCGCTTACGGCGGTGTTGGTTTTGGGCGCGCGGCCGGCGCAGATGGGATTTCTGGCCGCCACGGGCGCGGCTTCGGTGCTGCTATTCGGACTGGTGGCGGGGGTATGGGCCGATCGGATTAAGCGGCGGCCGATTATGATCGCCTCGGACCTGCTGCGCGCGGCGCTGCTGGTCACGATTCCCGCGGCGGCGTTCGCCCACCGGATCTCGATGCCTCAACTTTACGTAGTGATCGCGCTGACCGGATTCTGTAGCGTGTTTTTCGACGTGGCATATCAGAGCTACTTGCCGTCGCTGGTGGAACGGGAAGAGCTATTGGACGGCAACAGCAAGCTGGCGCAGAGCAGCGCGATCGCAGAGGTGGCCGGGCCGAGTTTGACCGGAGTGCTGGTGCAGACCATTACAGCGCCGGCCGCCATCCTTTTCGACGCGCTGTCCTTTGTAATCTCGGCGCTCTCGGTGTGGCTGATTCGCAAGCCCGAGCCGGCAAGCAAGCCGTCGCCTGAGCACACACATTTTCGGGACGAAACCATGGCAGGCGTGCGCTTCGTGTTCGCGCAGCCGGTGCTCAAGCCCCTGGCGTGTTTTTCTGTCTGCGCCTACTTTTGCCTGGGAGCGATCGGCCCGCTCTACGTGCTGTTCGCGATCCGGGAATTGCATCTGCCTCCGGCGGCGCTGGGCGCGGTGATCGGCGTAGGAGGCGTGGGAGCCATGCTGGGTGCGACATTTGCGCGGCCGATTGGCCGCGCGCTGGGGCTCGGGCGAACCTTCATCGGCGCGATTGGCGTGGTGGTTTTCGCCCAGCTCTTAATCGCGCTGGCGCACGGCCCGCTGCCGATGGTTTTGTCGTTTCTGATTGTCCAGCAACTGGTCGGCGACTGGGCATTTGCGACGTTCCACGTGCATGAAATCGCGCTGCGGCAATCTCTGGCGCCTGACCATGTTCTGGGGCGAGTGAATTCCGCCATGCAACTGCTCACGCTCGGAATTTACCCGCTGGGAGCTTTACTAAGCGGCGTGCTGGCGCAAAGCATCGGCATGCGCGCCACCATTGCAACGGGCATGCTCGGAGTGGCCCTTTCCAGCATCTGGTTGATCGCCTCACCCGTGCGGCGCTTGGGAGACACCCTGGGGGTTGGAGCTGGCGGAGGGGCTTGAACCCCCGACCCTCTGATTACAAATCAGATGCTCTACCAACTGAGCTACGCCAGCTTATCGGAATCGGAAAAGCGCCGCTAGGCCTTGTCTTGTCCCCATCGTATCAAGCCTGCCGGTGTATCGACAAAAGCCGCGTATCAACCTGGACTTGCGCTCACGCTTTCTTCGGCACGAACGCCAGGAAGCGGCGCGGGTTGTCATAAAGAATGCCGCGCACGGTTTCCTCCTTGACACCCGCCGCGATCAGCTTGGGCGCGAAAACCGTCTTGGTTTTTCCATACAGCGGACCCTCCAGCGTTCGCGCGCCCGTAAAATCGGATGACAACAGAAGCTGGTTCACGTAGCCCGCCTCCAGAAATTTCAGCAGCATCTGTACACGCTTGTCATCGGACACGAAGCGCTCGGAGGTATTCATGCGGTCGAAACCCACCCAAGCGCCGCGCTTGGCGATCTGTCTAATCACTTCCGAGTCCGGATCGTCGAGACAGCAGGTATGGCCGATGGCGATGCGGGCCGGTTTCACGCCCACCGACTCGAACACATCGAGCTGATGCAGACCGGCATCCTTCGGCACGTTGGGGCCAGTGCCGTACGCGTTGTGCGTGAAAATCGAAAGGTTCGTGCGCAGGTGCGTCTTGCCCACCGCACGAAACACTTTCCGCTCGGTATCGCTCATGGCCGCGTTCGGATTCTCGCCGATCTCGCCCAGCGCTCCGTAACGGTTCATACGCGCTTCCTCAACCAGTTCGTCGGCAATCTGGTCTTCGGATTCGGAGGCAATCTCGGGCGGATAACTGCGCTCCATATAGTAGCCGCCGCTCGAAACAATATTCATCCCGGTCCGCTGGGCGATCAACTTTAGATTGTCGAGATTGCGGCGCATGTCGGGATGCCCGCCATCCACGATGCAGACGATGCCGTCCTTCCGGGCCGCCTTCACTTCCTCAATGACTAAATTGACGTCGGAGGTGGCAGCGGGCTGTTTGGGCGGCGGACCATTGCGCGGCGCCAGATCGATCGAAAGGTGTTCGTGAAAAAGAGTCACACCGGAAGCCAGCGCGTCCGGGGGCAAATCCCGGTCGAGCGTCCGGATCACGGCGCCTTTCGGAAAACGAGTCGCTCTGGCGGCCGAGATGGCTCTGGGTAAGGCCGCTAAAGCGGCGCCGCCGGCCAGCCAGTATAACGTGTCCCGGCGCGTCTGCTTGGTCGCCATGGGGAGCCCTCCTCTCAGAGATCGAGCGATCGATGGCAATCATAGCAGAGCACTTTCACCGATACGCCGCGGCCTGGATGTTATAAAGTTCGGCGTATTGTCCGCGCTTAGCCAGCAGATCTTCATGCGTGCCCGTTTCCACCACCCGGGCGCCATCCAGCACCACGATCTGGTCGGCCATGCGCACTGTGCTGAAACGGTGCGACACCAGGATCGTGATGCGTCCGTCGGAGGCGCCGGCATGAGCCGCGGCCGAGTAGCGTTCGAACAGCGCGTGCTCCGTCTCGGCGTCCAGAGCGGCGGTGGGCTCATCCAGAACCAATAGCAGCGGCGTATCGCGCATGAAGCCGCGAGCCAGAGCCAGCTTCTGCCATTGTCCGAAACTCATCTCGGCGCCTTCGGGCCAAGTAGCGCCGAGTTGAGTATCCAGCCGCGCCGGGAGTCGCTCCACCACATCTTCGGCGCCGGCCCGCGCGACTGCCGCAATCACCGCCGGCCGATCTTCGAGCCTGGGCATGTCGCCGAGCCCAACGGTGTGCCGCGCGCGAAATTCGAAGCGGAAAAAATCCTGAAATGCGCCGGCCAGCCGCCCTCGCCATTCATCGGTGGGAATTTTCGCCAGGTCCGCGCCATCCACCAAAATGCGTCCTTGGTCGGGCAGATACATCCGGCAAAGCAGCTTCACCAGCGTGCTTTTGCCGGAGCCGTTCTCGCCCACTATCGCAACCACGGACCCGGCTTTTAACTCCAGGTCGATATCCTCCAGCACGCGGCGCGCGGTTCCTGGATAAGCGAATGAAACGTGCTCGAAGAGGATACCCTGGACCAGGCGCGCGGGAGCAGCTTCAGCGACATGTTCGGTGACTGTAGCGGCATAGTCCTCCAGCCACGCCAGCCTTCGCGATCCTTCCAGCCAGAATCCACGCAAAAAGCCGATCTCGCCCACGGTGGCCGAAATGTAAGCCGAGAGCCGCGATCCGGCCGCGAGCACCAGCAGCACCGCGCCTGCGCCGAGGCCGCGTGAGGAAACGAACACCACCGCGCCGACGTAAGCTGCTCCGAACATCGCCCAGCTCAGCATGTGCCAGGCGGCGCTGGTCCAACGCGCGGCCGCAACCGGCCCGTACCAGCGTTCCCAAGTCTGCCGCCGCTCCCGGACCAGGCGATCGCCGATGCGCGTAACGCGAACCTCCTTGCCCGGTGCCGCGGTGGTGGCGACGGTGAAAAGATGCCGCGCCAGCCGGTTCGCCCAAGCCACACGCTCTTCCACCGCGCGCTCCACGCCAGGCCGCCACGTAGAAGCCAGCACAGTTGGCAGCGCGAAGACCGCCAGCAGCGCTAGCGCGGGATGAACCGACATCAATAGCGCGATGGTCACTGCCAGGCGCAAAATCCAGCCGCAGGTGGAAAACATCGACATGTACATGTGATCGAGCACGAACACCTGATCGCGCAGCATCGCCAGCCGATCCAGATAGTCGGGACGCTCGTGATGAGCGATGGTGGCCACCGAGGCCTGCAGCCGGGCCACGTGCGATTCCAGCGCCACCGCCACGCGATCGCGGAAGCGGCGCTGGGTGCGATCGCTGATCACCTTGAGAAACCACGTAGCCGACGCCGAAACCCCTAATCCCACCGCCGATATGATCAACAACGTGTGATTGGCTCCCAGCAGACCGTCGGCCAGCAGCTTGATCCAAAGCGCCAGCAGCGCATCGGGCAGCGCGGCCAGCAGCGCAAGCCCGAAGGAAACGCCCAGCAGCGCCGGTTCGGCTTGGTAAGCTCTTTTGAGCGCGCGCCACATGGACGGCAGCGCCGGCGGCAGTTGATCAAGCGAGTACATCCAACTCCACTCCTTCCTCGCCCTCCTCGAAACGCGACGCCTGCAATTCGAACATGGTGCGGTAACGGCCGCCGGCGGCCATCAGCTCGTCGTGGCTGCCTAACTCCACCACGCGGCCGTGTTCCAGGACGCAAATGCGGTCGGCGTGGCGCACCGTAGAGAAGCGATGCGAGATCAGGATGGTGGTGATGTTGCGGGTGGCGTTCAGGATGCGCTCGAAAATCTCCGCCTCACCGCGCACGTCCAATTGCGCGGTGGGTTCATCGAGTAAGACCACGCCTGCCCCTTGCATCACGGCGCACAGCGCGCGCGCCAGTGCGATACGCTGCCACTGCCCTCCGGAAAGATCCGTGCCGCCTTGATAGCCGCGCGCCAGGATCGTATCCAGGCCGACCAGTTGCGCCGCGCCCGCTTGGGCCAGTGCAGCCTGGATAACCTGGTCGGGCGCGCCATGCGGAGCAACATTATCGCGCAGCGGCAGCTCGAAGCGAATGAAATCCTGAAAAACCGCCGCCAGGCGCGGGCGCCATGCCACGACGTCGATGGCGCGCAGATCGACGCCATCGATCTCGATGGCGCCCGCCTGCGGGTCGTACAAACGGCACAGCAGTTTCGCGAGCGTGGTTTTGCCCGCGCCATTTTGCCCCACGATCGCCAGCGACGAACCAGCGGGAATGGTCAAATCGAATTCTTCCAGCACCGGCTGCTCCGATCCCGGATAAGCGAAGCGGACATGGCGGAATCGAATTTCGCGCGCCGGCATGCCCTGAGCCTCGCGATTGCCTGAAGCGAGCGCGCCCGCGCGTCCCATGGTCTCGCGCAAACGGAGCACAGCGGCGGCAGGCGCTGAAGCTCCATCCAATGCCCAGGACAATCCCCCGAATGCGATCATGCTGGTGGAGGCGGCAGCGCTGACGAACGTTACCAGCCGCGCGAAGCTCAAGCGGCCGGACGCTGCGTCGTCCGCCATCATCCAGAAGACAAAAACGTTGGCCGAGAGCACCAGTAGCAGACTCCACAATACCGGCCGCTCCCGCAAACGCGTCGCGTTCCATTGCAGGTCCAGGAGCCGGCGACGTTGGGAAGAGAACCGGTCGACTACCCAATCGGCCAGACCGAAGAGCCGCAGTTCCTTAGCAGAAGGTGCATCCACGGCCAGGCGATAGGCATAATCGGCGTGCCGCTGCGCTTGGCGGACTTCGGGCGTGTTGCGATCCTTCCAAACAGCGCTTTCCCGCAGCAACCAATGCGTGGCGATCCACGCTCCCGCCAGCAGCACGGGCGCCCACCAATTGTAGGCCGCGAGCAGGGCTGCCGATGCGAGTCCGCCAAACAGCTCGACCAAACCGGACGAGATGAAACCCATGGAGATTGCGAGCGGCGGACCACTAATGCCGAGATCGAAGTCTCGCGCCATGGCGAGGTCAGTGGTAAGCCGAGGGTCTTCGAGATGTCCCATTCCGGGAGGACGCACGCAGGCTTGGGTAAGTTGATCGTAGAGCCATGCCGCCGTGCGGCTGCCGAGGTTCGTTCCGAGCACCTGATGCAAGGGCCCAAGAATCTGCAGCAGGACAAAAATCGTGCCGACCGCCGCGAGCGGCACTGCGAGAGAGCCCCTGTGCTGCACCGCGCCCACCAGCACTCCCATGGCGATGGCAAACAGCGCGGGCAGCAGTCCACGAAAGACCAGAACGACCCACCACGCGACCGCGAGGCCCCGATCGGCCCGCAGCAGAACGCCAAAAAATTTCCATTGATTGCTGCTGCGAACTTGGCCGATTCCAGTCGTCATTGGTCTGAACCGCGTGCGGCGGCTGCCGAAGGGGCTTTACCAGCGTAGCTCCGCTGAGGCCCGCATAAGAGAAACTTCAGGCGCCAAGAAAGGTTACGCACATGAATATTCCGACGGCTGCGTTCTATAACGAATCGGGCAAGTGGATGATGCGGGCGCCGTTTTGATTGATGGCTGCACCGCGCCTCCGGGTTAACTGGAGCGGGAGACGGGAATCGAACCCGCAACCAACAGCTTGGAAGGCTGTGACTCTACCATTGAGTTACTCCCGCGCTCAGCGTAGCCGATGGCGCTATGCACCTAAAACATAACACAGCGTCGAAGTTCCAAGATGTCTGAACGCATAGCGGTCGGAGTCGGAAATGGGAATGCGCCGCAGCTCAGCGTTTTGACTCTGGCGTATCCGACCCCTCCGCTGTCTCTGGGCTGCGGACCAGGCGGACGATCTCGGCATCCGAGACGACGATCAGACCATCTTCCAGCATTAGTTCAATGGCTTCCGCGGCGGCGGCTATTTTCTCCGGAGCATCGATCACCGAAATCATAATGGGCATGTCGCGCGAGACATGGAAAAAGCTCTTCTTGTGCTCGTGGCCCTTGGCGCCGTATCCCAGGATGCCTCGATATACCGTAGCGCCGTCGATGTCCAGCATACGAAGCTTCTTCACGATGGCGTCGTAGAGCGGCTCGCCGTGCCATTTGTCGGCTTCGCCAATGAACACGTGCAGAAGTTTGGCGTGGCCTGCGCGGCGCTGGTGCGGCAGCTTGGGCTCGGGCTTCGCCGACTTGCGCGCATGTTTGACCACGGTGGTATCGGTCACCTCGATCAGGCCGTCAGAAACCATTTCGTACAGCGTCGGAAGCAGTTCCTCGACTTTCTCGGGCGTCTCGATGAACTCGATGCGGATGGGCAAGTGCTGCGCCATAACTTCGATCTTGGGCGTATGCAGTTGCTGGTGCGATCCAAAGCCGGAATAGGCGCGCGTGGCGGTGGCGCCCGAGACTCCCTTGTGCATTAGGAAATTCATGATGGAGTCGTGCAGGGCGAGCATGTGGTGCTGGGTTTCTTCGTTGATGAAGATGGTGACTTTCTTGGCCGGGCCCCTGGTCAGCATTCCATCTCCTTCAGCGGCCGGCCCGCAAGGCTAGCAGCGCTCCCAGCCACACGCCCAGATATCCGACGCCGACGCTCGACAGCGTGTACAGCGCCGCCAGCCAATTCTCGCCATCGCGCACGGCCTGAAATGTTTCGTACTCGAAGCTGGAGAAAGTGGTGTATCCGCCCAGGAAGCCGACCACCAGGAACAGGCGCCAGTTGGGATGCGGATTGAGGCGCTCGGTAAGAAGCATCATGAGCAGTCCGATCAGGAACGAGCCTGTGACGTTGATGATGAACGTGCCCAGCGGAAACCGGCCGCCGTATTTGGCCATGATCCAGGTGCCGGCCGCGTAGCGAGCCAACCCGCCGAGCCCCGCTCCGGCGAGCACTACAAAATATCGGTCCAAGTATAACCCTCTCCTTTTGCATCATGAGCTTTTTCGTGGTTTGCGCGAGAGGCTGGTACCAACGCTCCCACAGCGAGAACCACTGCAAGAGTTATTGGCCGCGCAGGTCGGCGTTAAGCGAACTCCACCGCTAGGCTCAGCGTACAACGATTCGGATTCGCGGAGCAAGCTCTTACTTGGCGGCAACCACGCCCAACGGCTCCCGACTGATAATTGAGTTATGCGATTCGTTCCCGTCTCAGCAACGCTCGTTCTATTTGCAGCCATGATTTCTGCTCAGACCCGCCAGGTTTCCGACGCCGAGGTGAAGCGAGTGCATAACTCGGCTATTCTCATTGACACTCACAACGACATCACCAGCCGCACCGTGGACGGCTACGACATCGGGGAAGCTAAACATGACGGGCATACCAATGTCACCGCTCTCAAGGAAGGCGGGGTGGGAGCGCAGTTCTTCGCCGTTTACGTCTCGGCTGAATACGTCAAGGGCAATCACTCGGCCAATCGGACGCTGCAGATGATCGACACTGTCCGGCACGACATCGTCGCGCGCTATCCCAACGACTTCGTTCTGGCCACCACCGCCGACGACATCGAGCGCATTCATCGCGACGGCAAGATCGCGGCGCTGATGGGGATCGAAGGCGGGCATGCGATCGAAGACAGCCTGCGGCTGCTGCGCGATTATTACGCGCTCGGGATTCGCTACATGACCTTGACGCATGCGAACACCAACGATTGGGCCGATTCGTCGGGGGACATCGCCGACACGAAGGTGGCGCACCACAACGGGCTCACCAGTTTCGGCAAGCAAGTTGTGCGCGAAATGAACCGGCTGGGCATGATGGTGGACATCTCGCACGTGGCCGACAAAACCTTCTGGGACGCGCTGAGCGTCAGCACCGCGCCCATGATTGCGTCGCACTCGTCTTGCCGCGCGCTATGCAACGTTCCCCGCAATATGACGGATGAGATGATCGTGGCGCTGGCCAAGAAAGGCGGCGTGGTGCAGGTGAATTTCAACTGCGGCTTTTTGTCGGAAAAGTCGGCGGCGGCGGCCAAGCTGGTTAAGCCGAGCACGCTGCCGGGCGCCCGCGGCGAGGATGCCGACATTGCGGAGTACAAGAAGAAAGTTCCGCCGGCAACGCTGGAGGACGTGGTGGCGCACATCGATCACATCGTCAAGATCGCCGGGGTCGGCGCGGCCGGGATCGGGAGCGACTTCGATGGCGTCTCCTGCACGCCGACGGGTCTGGAAGACGTTTCGAAATTCCCGAACCTGACGCGGGCGCTGCTGGAAAAAGGCTACTCGGCTGAAGACATTCGCAAGATTTACGGCGGCAATACTCTGCGAGTGATGCGCGCGGTGGAAGCCGAGGCCAGGAAAGAACAGGCCGCTCAATAGGCTCGCTCGGCGCCGCCAGCCAGCAGGTAGTCCGCTAAATGTTGGTTGATCGCGTTCGTCGCGCGTGAGCGATCATCAGTGCAATCCACGGAGGTAGGCCAAAGACCACTGCCTGAACAAGAAGCGCCACGCCCAGCCCCAACAAGGCAACATCCTGTGATAGACTTCCTGAAATTTCTGGCAGTAAATGTTCGAGGACAAAGCGGGTGGCGGCAACAATAGCTATTTCGGGCAGCATTAGATGTCCGACTGCTTCCTGCCATGGACTCAGTGGTTGCCCTGAGGGTGTGCCCATCAACGATAGTAGGAGCGCAACCTCGCATATTGCACCAAAGGCCAAACAAGCACCAACTCTCCGCATTCACATCAATAATACCCGACCCGGAGTTTATACCGGGCCTGGGATGATGGCGGTCTTGGCCACAAGGGAAACGCGCCGATCATGCGGCTTCCAGCAGTTCACGCACGGACCGGATGTGATCGCTAATGCCCGCAGCCATCGCCGGTGTGGTGCGTAGCGACTTATGAACGCGCCCGAAGTTGTACCAGCAATACCAACTTTTAGCGCGCCACCAGCCAGCAGCGTGCTGCCTCGGGTTACCATGGAGAATTACCCCGAGATGCCGCTGCGCTTCTACAACACCCTTACCCAGCAGGTGGAGCCATTTGCTCCTCTGCACGACAACATCGTACGCATGTACACTTGCGGGCCGACGGTCTATAACTACGTCCACATCGGCAATCTGCGCACATTCACGTTCCAGGACATTCTGCGGCGCTGGCTGCAGGCGCGCGGATATCAACTGGACCACGTCATGAACATCACCGACGTGGAGGATAAGATCATCCGTAACGCGTCGGCGGAGCACAAATCGATCGCCGAATATACCGAGAAGTACACGCAGGCATTTCTCGAAGATACCGCCGCGCTACGTCTGCAACGGCCGGAGCGCCTGGTGAAAGCGACGGATCACATCCCGGAGATGGTGCGCGCCATTCAAGACCTGGAACGCGGCGGCTACACCTATCAAAGCGACGGCTCCATCTATTACCGCATCTCGAAGTTTCCCGGGTACGGCAAGCTCTCGCATAACGATTTCAGCGGTATTCGCGCCGGCGCGCGGGTCGACGTGGACGAATACGACAAGGCCAATGCGCGGGATTTTGTGCTGTGGAAGGCGCGCAAGAATGGCGAGCCCTATTGGGACAGCGATATCGGCCCGGGCCGGCCGGGCTGGCACATCGAATGTTCCGTGATGGCGATGAAGTATCTGGGCGAGACGCTGGATATTCACGCCGGCGGCGTCGATCTGGTTTTTCCGCACCACGAGAACGAGATCGCGCAGTCGGAAGCGATCACTTGCAAGCCCTTCGCGCGATTCTGGCTGCATTCGGAATTTCTGAACGTCGAAGCGCAGAAGATGTCCAAGTCCGCGGGAAATTTCTACACTCTGCGCGATCTGCGCGAGCTGGGTTATGCACCGGAGCCCATCCGCTATCTGCTGGCCTCGGTCCCGTATCGCAAGAAGTTGAACTTCACCTTCGACGGGTTGAAGGCGGCGGCCACCGCGATCGATCGTTTGCGGAATTTTAAGCTGCGCCTGGAGACCGACAGATTCCCCGAAGGCGCGAACGAGAAATTGCTGGAGCGAACGAAGGCAGCTGCGCAGCGGTTTGCCGAGAGCCTGGACGACGACCTGAACACGGCCGAAGCGCTGGCCGCGCTGTTCGAGTATGTGCGGGATGCCAACACGGCCATGGACTCGGGCGAGTTTCGCGCCGGAAACATACCGTCCGCGCTTGAGCTGCTGGACGAGTTCGACCGGATATTCGATGTGCTGCGGCCCTCCCGCAGCGAAGAGGGCATTACCGACGCGCAGGTGGAGGCCCTGATCGCGGAGCGCGCGCAGGCCAAGAAGAATCGCGACTTCGCCCGCTCGGACCAGATCCGCCAGCAATTGCTCGACGGTGGCATAATTCTCGAAGACACCAAGGAGGGGGCACGCTGGAAAAGGAAGTGAGGCGATGAAAATCGAAACTAAGGCCGTCCATGCGGGAGATCGCAGGCCAGATCTGAACGCGCCCGGAGCATTCATCCCGGTGACGACGCCCATCTACACCGCGGCCAGTTATGTTTACGAGAGCACGGCCAAGCTGGACCGGGTGCTGGGCCGCGAAGAGGAAGGCTTTTGCTATTCGCGTTACGACAACCCCACCAATACAGCGCTCGAAGAACTCATGACAGCGCTCGAAGGTGGGCAGGGCGCGCTGGCTTGTTCGTCGGGAATGGCGGCCATGCACATCGCCGTACTGGCCGCGCTCACGGATCGCCGCAAGTCGGTTCTCGCGGCTAGCGCATTGTATGGGGCTACCACCAGCTTGCTAACCAAGGTGCTGGAGCCTCTAGGGATCGAAGTGAATTTCATGGATGTATGCAACCTGGATGAAGTGCGCGACAAGATCGCCGCAATCAAGCCCGGTTGCGTGCTCATGGAGACCATTTCAAATCCGCTGCTGCGCGTGGGGGCGATGGATCGAATCGCGGAGCTGACGCGCGAGGCGGGCGCCGCACTGCTGGTGGACAACACCTTCGCGACACCGCTGCTGGTGAGGCCTCTGGAGGTGGGCGCGCACTTGTCGGTGCATAGCGCGACTAAATTTCTGGCAGGCCACGGAGACGTATTGGGCGGCGTGATTATCGCCGACAGGGAGCACGCCGACCGGGTTCGTTCGCTGAGCCGAACCGTGGGGCCTGTGTTGGGTCCATTCGAAGCCTATTTGACGATGCGCGGCATCAAGACCTTCACGCTGCGCGTGGAACGGCAGTGCTCCAATGCCTGCCGCATCGCCACCTGGCTTAGCTCGAATCCGCGAGTCTCGCGCGTGCATTACCTGGCGGACCCGAAGCATCCCGACGCCACGGTCATCCGGCGGTTGCTGCCCGAGGGACTGTACGGCGCCGTGGTTAGCTTCGAGCTAAAGGATGCTCGTAAGGAAGATGTCATGGCGTTCATGGACCGGCTAAAGCTGGTGGTGCGCGGGACTTCGCTGGGCGACGTGCACAGCTTGATGCTGTATCCAGCCATCGCCTCGCATCGCGATATCGCGCCCAAGCAGCGCGAGCGCATGGGCATCCATGACGGACTGGTGCGGCTGTGCGCCGGGATCGAAGCCGTGGAGGACATCATCGCCGACCTGGATCAGGCTCTGGGAGGAGATCATTCACTGCAGTAAGGCAACACGGTGAAGCAGCTCACGTTACTCCTGCTTCTTGCCGGCAGTTTGACGGCGGGCACGATTTCGCTCGGAACCGGAAGCATCAGCGTCTTCGCGAGCTACACCGACAGCAGCACGCCGCCGGCCTACGTTACCAACGCGAGTGCGTTCGGCTTCATGCTGACGGACGGGATTACGACCATCAGCGGCACGCAACGCCGGAACACCGATCCGACGGGTGGTCCGAACGCGGCGCTCGAGACGGTGGCTACGTTTGACGGCCGCCAGACGACGATTACGGGAACGATCAGCGCGCTGACCATCGCGGATTCTGAAGGCAGTTCCGGAGGGCACTCTCAGGCTTTCGCGATCGGGCTCTGTACCGGAGGCTGGCGGGACCAGGCCGCCGCCACCTACAATCTGGACCTGCTGGCGGGTCAACCGAGTCCCGCCACGGATGGATTCTCCGGCATCGCTTTTGGCTCACGGAATGGCTCGTTGTATTTGGTTGCCTATGACTATGACAACCAGCCGGACCAAATCTTCTACGACCTCGGGCAGGCGCGTCTGGCAGCGGGGCAATCCATCTTGACGCCGCTTTCCTTCACCCTGGTGTACGCGCAGAATATGCTGACGGTGACTGTGAACGGCCAGCCGCTCGGCTCGGTTGAGACTTCGCACGATTTCTCGAGCGCTTTGCTGGTCGCCATGGGAGGCAGCGTGGATCCGGCCAACGGCGTCGGGACCATGGCCTTCTCGAATCTGACTGCTTCGACACCGGGCACACCCGGCGCCCCCTCGCTTCTTTATACCGTTTCGGGCGATCAACAGACGGCGGCGGCGGGCGCGACACTGCCTCAGCCAGTGGTGGCGGGCGTAGTGGATTCGTACCGTAATCCGCTGGCCGGCGTGCTGGTCAGTTTCGCTGCGGGCGATGCCACGGCGTCGCCGAGCTCGGTCACCACCGACTCGTCCGGACGTGCGGCTACCAATGTCACGCTGGGCTTCGCGCCAGGAAGCGCGAACGTTATCGCCTCGGTTGCCACGCTGCCGCTGCTCACGTTTCACTTCACCGCACTGATGGCTTCTTTTGGTCCGGTTATTTCGGCGGTGGTCAATGGCGCGAGCTTCGGTCCCATCATCTCCTCCGGTGGATGGGCCAGCATCGAGGGGGCAGATCTGACTGGAACCACGGACATCGCCAGCACCAGCGGGACTTCGCTGCCCACATCGCTCGACGGCGTGTCGGTAAGCATCGACGGCCTGCCGGCATTTGTGTATTACTTGAGCGCCAGTCAAATTAATGTGATCGTTCCGGACGATGCTACCAATGGCGGCGTGGACGTGCAGGTGACCAGCCAGGGTCTAACCAGCAACATCGTTACCGCGGACAAGGAGGATTTCGGGCCGAGTTTATTCATGTTCACGCCAAACTACCCAGCGGCCGCGCACGCCAACGGGTTGTATTTGGGCCCGTCCGATATTCTTTCGGGTGTCGTCACACAACCCGCCACGCCGGGGGAAGTGATACTTCTGTTTGGCACCGGTTTTGGCCCGTCTAATCCGCCGGTGCCCGCTGGACAATTGATTACCAATGCAGCGCCGCCCGCGCAATTGGTCAGCGCCACGGTGGGGGGCGTTCCCGCCAGCGTCCAAGGCTATCTGGTCTATGCGGGTGTGTACCAATTCAATCTGACGGTTCCGCAGCTGCCCCCAGGCGATGCGGCGCTGTCGCTGTCCGTTGCAGGGCAGGCGACCCAAGGCGGCGTGCTGTTGACGATCGGCCCGTGAGGCGCCGCGCTCTAGCGGCTGCTGGATTGGATCTGGACCAGGGGCTCGTTGGGTGCGGTGCTCGCGATGGTCTGCGGATCGCGCCAGAAATCCATGTAGGAGATCTGGTGAACGCAAGACACGGTGCAGAACGGCGCGCATCCTTTCTGGGTTAGGTATTCGCGCCGGATATCAGCCAGCGAGTATTCGGCCAGCGGTTTGGCGGGAAAGCCGCGCTGCTGCGAGCAGTAGTGCACCAGCCCGTCTTCGCACACGTACAGATAGCGCGCGCCGGCCCGGCAGCGCCAATCGCTGGCACGGCCGTGCGCGATGTCATCCTGAAAGCCGTTGATCTGCGAAAAATTCTTCTTCTCAAAACTCTTCATCGCCAGGAAGACGTCGCGCTCGCGATCGGCGATGGGTTTGAGCTGGCCGGCGTGGTCATGGATGATTCCGACCGTTGAGGTGAATCCCAGCTCGAGCGCGCGGCGGCCCACCGTCAGCGCGTCTTCTGGTTGGTGAATACCACCGCCGAGCACCGAATTGATGTTCACGTGAAACAAGGCATGCTCGGCCAGAATCTGGAGCTTCTTGTCCAGCACCTTGAGGCTTTTCTTCGAGACATCGTCGGGCATGACGTTGTCGATGCTGATCTGCATGTGATCGAGGCCGGCGTCGTTCAACTGCTGCACGCGTTGCGGCGTCAGCAGGTAGCCGTTGGTAATCATTCCGGCAATGATGCCCAGGCTGCGCACGTGCGAGATCAGGCGGTCGAGTTCGGGATGCAGCAGCGGTTCGCCTCCGCTAAAAGTGATGATGGTGGTGCCCAGCGCGGCCAGATGATTCAAACGTCCGATCATGACCTCGACCGCTACGGGCTTGGAGAAGTCGTCGTACTCGTTACAGTAGGTACACGACAGGTTGCAGCGCCGGATGGGAATGATGTGGGCCATCACCGGATGAGCGGTGGAAGCCAACCCCTTCCAGATCATTCGCCATTCGCGCAAGCGCCGGTTCAGAGCCCGGGCATCTCTGCGGAACTTGAATCGCAACGTCGCCATTCGGGGCGGTAACAGTTATGTCTATTGAATCATAATCTTCCAAAAAACGCATCAACCCGGAGCCGAACGGCTGAGTCTACCATTCCAACGGTGTCCTAGCGAAGCCGGCCGCGGGTTGGCAAAATCAATAACAGCCGCAGTGCGGATGAATCGAAAGATTTTGTAACCTGTGCCCGCTGGTGCGACACCTAACACTGACAGCGTGTTATTCTGAGTGCAGTCTGGAATCTCTCATGCGCGGCCGGACGTATCTGATGGCTGGCTTCCCGGCTGTTTCGTCGGCTGGCGGCGTTCATGCATTCGCAAGGGAATTCCGGGATCCAGCGATACAAAATTACAACTCTCCGATCGGTGTCAGTTACGTCATTTATTGCGATGACCCACTAAGCGAACAGAGCGCGCCGCGCGCAATGGGAACAGAAAACACTCGCGGCGCGCTGCGTTGTTCGCGTTTTCTGGAGAGGAGTCCGGCAGTCAGTCCCGATGTTTGAGTTTCTATTTAAATATCCTCGCACCGTTTTCTCGAAGGGCACGTTTGTGCTGCTTGGCCAGTGGCCGCTTTGGGCGCTCGCCCTTACGCTGCTGGCGGCTGCAGCCGGATTGGGTTATGTGATTTGGCGCCGGCGCAGAGCGGTGGCTCCTTCCATACGCGGGGGCCGAACGGTGGTGGTGTGGGTGCTGGAATCGCTCTTTGTGTGCCTGCTGTTGTTTCTTTTGTGGCAGCCGGCCCTGAGCATCTCGACGTTGCGGCCACAGCAGAATATTGTCGCGGTGGTGATCGACGACAGCCGGAGCATGTCGGTAGCGGACGACGGGCAGTCCCGCAGAGACCAGGTTTTAAAGACGCTCAACAGCGGTCTACTCAGTAGCTTGCAGGCCAAATTTCAAGTCCGACTTTATCGCTTCGGCGACCATCTGGCACGCCTGGAAAAGCCCGACCAGCTTACTGCCAGCACGCCTGCCACACGCATCGGCGACAGCTTGAAGGAAGTGGTGGCGGACGCCGCCAGCCTGCCGATCGGCGCGGTGGTGCTGATGAGCGATGGGGCGGACAACTCGGGCGGCATCGATCTGGAAACGATCTCGGAAATCAAGCGCCAGAGGATTCCGATTCATACCATTGGCTTCGGCCGCGAGAAAATGGAGCGCGACATCGAGCTGACCGACGTGCAGTTGCCTCGGCGATCGCTAGCCAAGTCGCGGCTGGAAGCCAATGTGAGCTTCCGGCAGGCGGGATTCAAGGGCGAAAAAGCGCATCTGGCGGTGCGAGAAGCAGGAAAGGTTTTGGCGGCTCGCGACATCGTTCTGAAGGGGGACGGCGCCGCGCAAACCGAAGCCATCTTATTCAATGCCGGAGACGCGGGCGTGAAGAATCTGGAATTCTCCATCGATCCTTTGCCGACCGAGGAAAACCGCCTCAACAATTTGCAAACACGCGTGCTCAACGTGGATGCGTCCACGCCGCGCATCCTTTATATGGAGGGCGAGCCGCGCTGGGACTACAAATTCCTGCGCCGAGCCGTGGAGGACGACAAGAACATCGCGCTCTACAGCATCGTGCGCACCACGCAGAACAAGAACTACACGCAGACACCGGATAAGAAGCACCCCGAGCTGTTTGAAAATTTCCCGTTTCCCACCAAGGTGGAGGATCTTTTCGATTTTCAGGGCCTGATTCTGGGCAGCATCGAAGCCAGTTATTTCACGCCGCAACAGCAGGAGCTGATCCAGCAGTTCGTCGACCGGCGGGGCGGGGGATTGCTCTTTCTGGGCGGGCGGTCGGCGCTGGCCGACGGCGGCTACGACCGGCCTCCTTTCGACGATCTGCTGCCGGTCCGCTTGCCGAACCATAAGGGCACGTTCCATCGCGAACACGCCACCGCCGAGCTGACGCCCTCGGGCCGGGACAGCCTGATCACGCGCATCGAAGAGAATCCCGACGCCAACGTGGCGCGCTGGAAGAAGCTTCCTTATATGTTGAGTTTTCAGGAAGTGGGCACGCCCAAGCCGGGCGCAACCGTGTTGGCGGAAATGACCGTCGCGGGGCACTCGCCCATGCCGTTACTGGTAACCGAGAAGTATGGACGGGGCCGCACGGCCGTTTTTGCGACCGGCAGCGATTGGACCTGGCAGATGCTGCAACCGGTGGAAGACATGAGTCATGAGATATTCTGGCGTCAGATGCTGCGCTGGCTGGTGAGCGATACTCCGACGCGCGTGGTTGCGTCCACGCCGAGCGCCGTGCTCGAAGACGACGGGCATGTACGGCTGCGCGCCGAGGTTCGCGATACCACTTACCTTCCCACCAGCGATGCGGAAGTGCAGGCGCGCGTGGTGGGACCCGACGGCGCGGCCGAAACCGTGGATCTGCATCCCGACCCTATCGAGCAAGGCGTTTACCTGGCAGATTGGGACGCCGGACGCGCTGGCTCATACATCGCCGAGGTCACCGCGCACCGCGGCCAGCAGGACTTGGGACGGGACGTGATCACTTTCCGCCGCGAAAACGGAATGGCCGAGAATTTTCATTTGGAACAGAACCGCGAGTTGCTCGAAAAGCTTTCCTCGCAGACCGGTGGGCGGTATTACAAGCCCGGCGAAGTGAGCCGGCTGGGCGAAGACATTTCGTATTCGGAAGCGGGCATCAGCGTTCGCGAGACCCGCGATCTTTGGGATATGCCGGCCGTGTTCTTCTTCGCGCTGCTGCTGTGCTGCGCTGAGTGGCTGTTGCGTAGAAGGTGGGGTGTAGTATGAAACGCGCGGCCTGTACGCTGGTAGCCACGCTGGTTCTGGCATCCCTGGCTCACGCCACCACGTTCTATGTCACGGTAGCGGGGCTGGGCGGGGAACCGGATTACGAACAGCGCTTCACTTCTCTGGCGCAGGAGGTCGACAAGCTGGTCCGCTCCAACCCGGACGCCAAAGTCACCACGCTCTCGGGACCTCAAGCCACCAAAGCGCAAATTCAAAGCGCGCTCGGACAGATCGCAAAAGACGCCAAGCCGGCCGACGCGCTGGTGGTGATGTTGATTGGCCACGGCAGCTTCGATGGCTTTGAATATAAGATCAACCTGCCGGGCCCGGATTTGTCGGGAGTGGAGCTGGCTGCGCTGTTGGACCGCATTCCCGCCACCCGGCAGCTCATCGTGAACATGACTAGCGCCAGCGGCGGGTCGCGAGCGGCACTTGAAAAGCAAGGCCGCGTCGTCATCACAGCCACCAAGAGCGGCACCGAAAAGAACGCTACCGTATTTGCGCGCTACTGGGTGGAGGCGTTGCGCGATCCGGCCGCCGACACCGACAAGAACGAAACCGTCACGGCGCTCGAAGCGTTCAACTACGCCAACGAAAAAACCGCGGCATTTTACGAATCCCAGAAACGCCTGGCCACCGAACATCCGACGCTCGAAGATACCGGCCAAGGCGATGGCGCGCGCAAGCCGTCACCTGAAAACGGCCAGGGATTGCTGGCTTCCCATTTCACCCTGCTGCGCTTCGGATCGACGCAAATGGCCGCCACGACGCCCGAAAAGAAGGCGCTGCTCGATAAGCGCGAGGATCTGGAACAGCAAATCGACAAGTTGAAATACGAAAAAGCGGCGCTGCCACCGGACGAGTACAAGAAACAGCTCGCCGATTTGTTGCTCCAGTTGGCGAAGACTCAAGCGGAGTTGGACAAATGAAACTCGCGGCGTTGGTTTGTGCGCTCGCGGCGCTTCCGCTTTCGGCTCAGACTCTAAATGAATGCCGCAGCTTGCGCCATCACGGACAACTGGGACCCGCGCAGACCTGTTTCGGGCGCCTGGCCAATGGCACCGATCCCTACCTGCGCGCCGAGGGCCTGTGGGGGATTGAGGCCTACAAAGAAGCCAACGATCAATTCCGAGATGTCGTCAAAGCCAATCCCAAAAATGCGGAATATCGTGTGCGCTGGGGCCGGCTGTTTCTGGAGCGCTTCGTTCCGGAAGAAGCCAGCGGCCTGTTTACCGAGGCCCTCCAGATTGACAAGAACAATGCCGACGCGTATCTGGGATTGGCGCTGGTCGCCGCACAGGACTACGGCAGCAAGGCGGTCGAATTCGCGCAGAAGGCCGCGGATCTGAATCCGAAGCTTTTTGAAGCGCACGAGCTGCTGGCCTATCTGGCGCTCGAAGACACTGACGAAACGCTGGCAGCCAATGAAGCGGACAAGGCGATCGGTATCTCGCCCGAAGCGCTGGATGGGATGGCGATTCATGCCACCATCGATTTCCTGCACGACAAAAAAGAATCGCCCTGGATGGATCGGATTTTCAAAATCAATCCGGTGTACGGCGAAGCTTACTCCACGGCCGCCCACTTTTTCTTCATCAATCGACGTTACGACGAAGAGATCGCGGCCTACCGTAAGGCGCTGGAGTTGAATCCGCAGCTCTGGGACGCGCGGTCGCAACTTGGAATCACGTTAATGCAATTGGGCCAGGACGCGGAAGCGCGCGCGCAACTGGAACAGTGCTACAACGCCAAGTACACCAGTAACGAGACGGTGAACGCCCTGCGCCTGCTGGATAGCTACAAGGACTACGAGACTTTCAAAACCGACAACACCATCATCCGGCTGCAGAAGAAAGAAGCCGATCTGCTGCACCCGTACGTTGAAGCCGAGCTGAAAAAGATCATCGCGACTTACGAGAAGAAATACCAGATGAAGCTGAACGCTCCGGTGCAGGTGGAAGTCTACCCGAACCACGATGACTTCGCGGTCCGCACCGCGGGCATGCCGGGCATCGGCGGTATTCTGGGCGTGACGTTCTCGCATGTAGTCGCGATGGACAGCCCGTCCGGCCGGCCTCCGGGCAGCTACCATTGGGCCACCACGCTGTGGCATGAGATGAGCCATGTCTTCGTGATTCAAGCCACCAACGGGCGCGTCCCACGCTGGTTCACCGAGGGCCTGGCGGTGTATGAAGAAACGGCGGCGTCGCCGGATTGGGGCGATCGCTTCGATCCCGAAGACATCCAGGCCATCCAGAATAAGAAGCTGCTGGGCATCGCGCAGCTGGAGCGCGGCTTCATTCGTCCCACTTATCCTACGCAAGTGGTCGTCTCCTACTATGAAGGCAGCAAGGTCATTTCCTTCATCGTCGAAAAGTGGGGCTACTCGAAGATTCTGGAAATGATCCAGTCCTTCGCCAAGCTGGAACCCACACCCGACGTGATTCAGAAAGACCTGGGACTCTCGACCGAAGAATTCGACAAGCAGTTCTTCGCCTGGCTGGACGCGCAAACCAAGACCACCGTGGATCATTTCGCGGAATGGCGAAAAGCCGTGAAAGGCATGGTGGACGATCTGCGCGCCAAGAAGTACGACGACGTAATCCGGGTCGGCACGCAAATTGAAGGCTACTACACCGACTACGTCGAACCTGGCAGCGTCTATGAATTGTTGTCGGACGCCTACACGGCCAAGGGCGATAAGGCTGCGGCTCAAAAGGAACTGGAAAAATACAACACCGTCGGCGGGCGCAGTCCGCTGCTGGTGGAACGCCTGGCGACCATGGAAGAGGAAGCCGGCGACCCCAAGAAAGCCGCTGCCACGCTCAATCGTCTAAACTACATTTATCCGGAAGACCAGGATCTGCATAAGCGGCTCGGAGATCTGTGGCTGGCTCAGAATAACTTGCCGGGCGCGATTCGCGAGTATCAGGCCTTAGTGGCTTTGAAACCGCTAGACCAGGCCAGCGCCCATTATGAGTTGGCCGAAGCGCTCAAAAAGGCCGACCGGATAGAAGAGGCCCGAGATCAGGTGTTGCTTTCTTTGGAAGCCGCGCCCAGCTACAAGCCGGCGCAGAAACTGCTGCTCGAAATCTCAAAATAAAAACCATGTCCACTCTAAGCACTGCTCTAAGCACAGCCATTGCCGATTCGGCGGAACTGAAGGAACGGATTGATCGCTTCCAGGAGGTGCACCGCGGGATCGTCCGCGAAGTTCGCAAGGTCATCGTCGGACAGGAAGAGGTTGTCGAGCAGGTTCTGATCGCGCTTTTTGTGGGCGGCCATTGCCTGATCACCGGTTTGCCCGGAACCGCCAAGACGCTGCTGGTTCGAACCCTCGCCCAGACGCTCGGACTGGTGTTCAAGCGCATTCAGTTCACCCCCGATCTCATGCCTTCCGACATCACCGGCACGGACATCATCGAGGAAGACACCACTACCGGGCACCGCAGTTGGACCTTTGTTCCCGGCCCCATCTTTTCCAATATCTTGTTGGCGGATGAAATCAACCGCACTCCTCCCAAGACGCAGTCGGCGTTGCTGGAGGCCATGCAGGAGCTTTCTTGCACGGTGCGCGGCCACATGTACCAGATCAACGCGCCTTTCTTCGTGCTGGCAACGCAAAACCCCATCGAGCTGGAAGGCACCTACCCGCTGCCTGAAGCTCAGCTGGACCGCTTCCTGTTCAACACGGTGCTGGATTATCTTTCGGCCGACGACGAAGTGAAAGTGGTGGATCTCACCACCACCACGCGAGTGGCCAAGGTGGATTCGGTGACCAACGCCGAAGAGATTCTGAGCTTCCAGCAGTTGGTGCGCATGGTCCCGATTGCCGACTCGGTGGCCCGCTACGCGGTGGAGCTGGTGCGCGCCACGCGTCCCAACGACGAGAGCGCGCCCGATTTTGTGAAGAAGTACGTCAATTTCGGCGCCAGCGTCCGCGCCGCGCAATTCGTGGTACTGGCGGCTAAGTCGCGAGCGTTGCTGCGCGGCCGGTATCATGTCGCCTACGAAGACATCCGCATCCTGGCCGCTCCCATCCTGCGTCACCGCATTCTTTTGAACTTCCACGCTGAATCCGAGCGTCTCGATTCCGACGCCATCCTCAAGCGCCTGCTGGAGTGGAAGCCGGAGCCGAAATGACGTGGTAGCGCGCGCACCCGTGCGTGCCGCGTCGACCTGCTTGTCGGCGCTCATTATGAACGAATGAGACTTTGCAAGTGTCACCAAGCACCCCAACCCGCTTCATCGATCCGGCACTACTAGCCGGTCTCTCGCACCTGGATCTTGTCGCCAAGACTGTGGTCGACGGCTTCGTGGCCGGGCTGCACAAATCCCCCGATTTCGGTTTCAGCCAGGAGTTCGCCGAATATCGCGCCTACACGCCCGGCGACGATCTGCGGCACGTCGATTGGAACGTATTCGCACGCACTGAGCGCATGTATTTGAAGCGCTATCGTGGCGAGACCAACAGCCAGCTCACGCTCTTGCTGGACAGCAGCGCGTCCATGGGCTACAGCTCGCATACCATTACCAAGCTCGACTATGGCCGCTACCTGGCGGTTTCGCTCGCATATCTCGCCAACCAGCAGCGCGACGCGGCGGGCGTCATCATTTTCGCCGATGATGTAGCTAACTACGTCCAGCCGTCCACGCGGCAGGGCCAGTTCATGCGAGTGGCGCACGCTATCGAAAAAGCCGAGCTCGGCACGCGCACCGATTTCGCCAAACCCTTCATTCATTTTCAGCAGTTCCTCAGGCGGCGCGGCATCGTGGTGGTCATTTCCGATTTCTATGAAGACCCCCAGAAGGTGATTGACACCGTCTCACCGCTGCGCTTTCACGGCAACGATCTGATCCTGTTCCACGTCCTTGATCCACAGGAGATTCGTCCCAAGCTGAAGGAGCCGGTGCTGTTGGTGGACATGGAAACCAAGGACGCGCTGGAAGTTTCCCCCGAATACGCGCGCGAGGAATACTCGCCCCGCATTGACGCGCACATCGCCGCGCTCAAGAAAAAGGCCGCCGCCTCGAACATCGACTATTTCCTGCTGCGCACCGACCGGCCGCTGGACGACGCCATGCTCGAATATTTCCTGGTCCGCAAGGGGAGGCTCTAATGGGTTTCCTGGCGCCCTGGTTTCTGGCCGGCGCGGCGCTCATCGGGCTTCCGTTATGGATCCATCTGCTGCGCCAATACCGCAGCACGCCGCATCCTTTCAGCTCGCTCATGTTTTTCGAGCAGCGCACCCAAAGCTCCATTAAGCATCGCCGGCTCCGTTATCTTTTGCTGCTCTCGCTGCGCGTGGCGTTGCTGATCCTGCTGGCGCTGGCCTTCGCCAATCCCTTCGTAAGCCGTACCGCCGCCAGCGGCGGGGGCCGAAAGATGCTGATCATCGCGGTGGACAATTCCTTCAGCATGCGCTACGGAAACCACCTCGACCGCGCCAAGCAAGTAGCTACCAGCGCCGTTTCAAATCTCAACGCTGGCGAGCGCGGACAAGTTCTGGCGGTCGGCTCGCGCGTGCACTTCATGACGCAGCCGGTGGAAGATCCCGATCAGCTCAAGGCTGCCATTCAGACCATCCAACCGTCGGACGAACGCAGCTCCTATGGAGAGCTGGCGCGGGCGTTGCGCACCATCGCGCAGTCGGCACGCATGCCGCTCGAAGTGCATCTGGTGAGCGATATGCAGAAGTCGTCGCTCCCACCCGCATTCGCGGATCTGCGCCTGGGCCTGGATACGAATCTGATCTTCCATTCGGTCGCGGATTCCAAAGAGCCTAACTGGCTGGTGGAGAGCGTCACGGCGCCGGCGAAAATCTTCGACCCCAAGAAAGTGCGCGTGCAGGCGGTCATCGCCAACACCGGCGCATCGGAGAAGTCCGAGCGAACTGTCGCTCTGGCGCTGGACGGCAAGGTGCTGGAAAGCAAGCAGGTGGAAGTGCCGCCCAATGGCCGCGTAAGCACGGAATTTTTGTCGCTCGAATCGCCGCACGGATTCCACAAAGCCGAAATCCGCATCGAGCCGCAGGATTCGCTCCATCAGGACGATCGCTTTCCCTTCGCCATCGAGCGCGCCGATCCGCATCCGGTGCTGTTTTTGCACCCAGCCGGCGACGAGCGCGACCTGCTGTATTACCGCGCCGCTCTGGAGTCCGTGCCCGAGGCCGGGTTCGTGTTGGAGCCGCTGGCCGTCGAGCAGGCCGCCAATCAGGCCTTCTCCAAATACGCTTTCGTCGTTCTGTCGAACGTGGGGTCGATGCCCGCCGGCCTTGAAAACAGCCTGCGCGCCTACGTGATGGCGGGCGGATCGCTGCTGGTCGCTCTAGGCCCGTCTTCCGCCGCGCTGGCGCATGTCCCGGTATCGAATGAAGCCATTCAAGGCTCCAGCTACGCGTCTCAGAATGGCGACCGTTTCCAGATCGTCGCCAACGCCGATGCCGAGCACCCAGCGCTGCGCCGCGCCAACAAGTTGGACGGCGTCCAGTTCTACCAGGTGATCCGCGTCGACCCCGGCCAGTCCCACGTGATCGCGCGCTTGACCAATCAACTCCCGCTGCTGCTCGAAAAACAGGTCGGCGAGGGCCGCGTCCTGGTCTTTACCTCCACCTTCGACCGGATTTCTAACGACTTGCCGTTGCATGCCTCCTTCGTGCCCTTCGTCGAAGAGAGCGCGCGCTACCTGGGCGGCCAACAGGAACAGTCCACCAACGTCACAGTGGACTCTTACCTTGAGCTGCGTTCCGCCAAGGATCAAGGCGCGTCGGTGCAGGTGCTCGACCCGGACGGCAAGAACCCGCTGTCGCTAAAGGAAGCCACCACTGCGGTCTCCTTCCAGGTGAACCGAGAAGGGTACTATGAGATTCACCGCACCAACGGCCGCACCGAATTGGTTGCGGTGCATGCCGACCGCCGGGAATCCGACCTGACTCCGGTCCCGCAAGAAACTTTGGATCTGTGGCGCAATACCGGCCGCGGAGCCGAGACGTCTTCGGTAAGTGGCGCGTCAGACAATCAAGCGCGTCCCTGGAGTCTCTGGCGCTACGCTTTGCTATTAGTGTTAATAATCGCCATAATCGAATCAGTGATCGCGAGCCGATACTTGTCGGTGGAGAAGGAGGCAGCGTAAATGAACGCCCTCGATCAACTTAACGCGTACTTGCATCGCTTGGAGAGCAGGCTGCGCTGGCGCGCGTTTTCCAAAGGCACTTCCCTGGTAACGGTCTCGGCCCTTCTGACCACCGTCCTGCTGGTTTGGATCACTAACCGTTATGCGTTTTCTCCGGCCAGCCTGATCGTCGCCCGCATCCTTTTGTTCCTGTCCGTTGCCACGGCCATCGCCTTCGGTTTGGTGATCCCGCTGCTCGATCTCAATCGCCGCAACGCGGCCAAGCGCGCCGAAGAGAAGTTCCCCGATTTTCAGGAGCGCCTGCTAACGGTAGCGGAAAAAGAAAATTCTAACGATCCGTTCGTCCAGTTGCTGGCATCCGATGCCATGCGCGTGGCTCAACAAAGCCAGCCCGATCGGCTGGCCCCCACTGCTCCGATTCTCGGTTTTCTCACTTCCGCCGGCCTCGCCGTCGCAGTCCTGCTGTGGCTCATTCTGGCCGGACCGGGCTATCTCGGCTACGGAACTTCTCTGCTATGGGCGGGTGCCCCCAAGAGCGGCATCACTCACGCTTTTTACGACATCGCGATCACTCCGGGTGACCGGACAGTGCGCCGCAAGGCCGACCAACTGGTTACCGCGCAGCTCCTGGGCTTCGAAGCTCCGCGCGTCCGGCTCTTTGCGCGCTATCAGGGCGCTTCCAAGTGGGAACCGGTTGACATGCTGCCGTCGCAAGGCTCGTCGACTTATGAATTTCTATTCAGCGGCTTGGCGACCAATGTCGAGTATTACGCCGAGGCCGGCGCGGTTCAGTCCAAACACTACAATCTGCGCGTGATCGATATGCCTTCGATCAAGAAAATTCGAGTCACTTATCATTACCCCGCTTGGACCGGGATGAAAGAAATGGTAGAAGACCCCGGCGGCGACCTGCGCGCCGTGGAAGGCACCGAGGCTGAAGTGGCGATTCAGACCGACCGCCCCCTGAGCAAGGGCATCCTGATGGTGAACGACGATCAGCAAATCGAACTGAAAGCCGCCGAAGGCAATTGGATCACGGCCCGCGTGCCCATCAATAAGGACGGCATGTATCACGTCGCCGCCATCGAGCAGGGCGAAAACGTGCGCATGACCGAGGATTACTTTATTGAGGCGCGCAAGGCTTTGGCGCCGACGGTGAAAATCGACCGGCCCGGTCACGATGCCAAAGTGAATCCGGTCGAAGAAGTCACTGTCACCGTGAACGCCGCCGCCGATTTTGGGCTGGACGCAGTGGACCTGCATTATTCTGTCAATGCGGGCCCTGAAAAGACCGTATCGCTGCTCAATCAAAAAGGCGCCAAGACGGTGGATGGCAAGTATTTGCTCGCGCTCGAAGATTACAAGCTGTCGCCGGGCGATCTGGTGACCATTTACGCCACCGCGCGCGACGCCCGCAGTACCACCAAGACCGACATGTACTTCATCCAGACCGAGCCGTTCGAGCGCAATTACTCCCAGTCGCAGGAAGCCGGCGGGGGAGGTGGCGGCGGCGGCGGCGACGATCCGACGGGCGAAATTTCGCAGCGCCAGAAGGACATTATCGCAGCCACCTGGAACGAGCAGAAGTCCGGAGCGAAGAATCCGTCCGAAAGTGCCGACAACGCAAAATTCCTGGCCGAGCAAGAAGAGAAGCTCGCCCAGCAAGCCCTTTCGCTCGCCAATCGCATGAAGGCTCGCGAGCTGGCGGATGCCAATTCACAGTTCAAGGGTTTCGCCACGGAGATGGAAGGCGCGGCCAAAGCCATGACGGAATCCGCCCAGAAGATCCGAACGCAGAAATGGAACGACGCGATCCCGCCCGAGCAGCAGGGCTTACAGCACGCTCTGCGCGCGGAAGCGATGTTCCGCGATATCCAGGTGGCTTTCGGCAATCAGGGTGGAGGCGGAGGCGGCGGCGGAATGGGCCGGGACCTCCAGAATCTCGCCGACCTCGAGCTGGACCGGGAGAAAAATCAATACGAAACCGGCCGCCAGTCGGCCAGCGATCAGCGCGCCAAAGAAATTGACCAGGCGCTGCAAAAACTGCAGGATCTGGCGCGGCGGCAGCAGGAGCTGGCGCAGCAGCAACGGAATCAACAACAGGCTTTCCAGCAGCGCTGGGAACAGGAAATGCTCCGCCGCGAAGCCGAAGAACTGAAGAAGCAGATGGAGCAATTGAGCCGCGACCAGCAGGGCCAGCAATCGCAGCAAGGCCAGCAGTCCGGGCAGCAATCCGGACAGCAGTCGAGCCAGCAGTCCAACGGCCAGCAGTCGGCCAACGGGCAACCGGGAAGCCAGGGGCAGGTGGGTTCCACCGCCAGCCCGCAGCTTCAACACGCCATCGAACGCCTCCAGCGCGCCACCGAGGACATGCAGAACGCGGAAAACCAGCAGAACAGCACTCCGGAGCAGACCCGGCTAAATCAGGAGCGCGCCGCCAAGGGACTGCAGGAGTCGCGCGACATTTTGAACGGCATGCAGAATCAGAACGCCGCCGGACAGCTCGACAGTATGGTCCAACAAGCCAACCAGTTGGCTGGCCAGCAGAGCGATTTCCAGAATCGGCTGCGGCGCATGCTGGGCGGGTCCGATCCGAATCAGTTGGAGCGGCAGTCGCGCAGTATGGCGGCTGAAGGCCAGCAGATGGCCGACCAGCTCAAGCAACTTGAAAAGCAGATGGCCGATACGTCGCACAGTCTGGCGGGCGCTCAAAATCCGACTTCGAACAAGCTGCGCGAAGCGCTTTCCGAGGCGCAGCAGACCGAGCTGGAGATGAACATGCGCCGCAACGCGCAATGGATCGGTCAAGGCTATGGGCCGCAAGTCTGGATTCGCGAGTCAACGGTGACCGCCGGCGTCAACCAGCTTCGCGACAAGCTCCAGGAAGCGCAGTCGGCGCTCGCGCAAAACGGCGGGCAGCCGGGCAAGCAACCGGGCGGCGACAAGGGCGATCTGGAAAAAGCACTGGCCCAGATCGAGGCGGCGCGCAATCGTTTGCAGCAGGCCATGCAGGGACGCCAACAGAACGGGCAGCAGTCCGGCAATGGTCGCAACGGGAATCAGGGCCGTCAGGGCCAGCAAAACGGACAGCAAGGCCAGCAAGCCGGTCAACAACCCGGAGGACAACAGCCTGGCCAGTCCCAGCAGGCGCAAAACGGAAATGGACAGCAGCCGGGCGGTCAGCAACCGGGTGGACAACAAGGCGGCCAGCAAGCCGGTGGATTCGGCGGGCCGAATGGCGGCGCGTGGAACAGCGGAGCTTGGGGCCCCAACGGCGGACCAGGACCCGTACAGCCCTACAACGGCTGGGTGCCGATCGATCAAGGCTATCGCGAATCGCAGCGCGACCTGAATGAGTTGCGCGACTTCATGCGCAACAATCCGGACTTTGCGAGTGACTACTTGAACCTGATGCACGCCATGAACGGCGCCTATTCGGATAAAGGCGAACTGGAAGGCCGTATCAGCCGCGAAGTACTTCCGAATATTGAACGCCTGGAACTCGAACTGCGCCGTAAGCTGGATGCGAAGAACGGCGACGAGGTTCGCAGCGCCGGCACGGAGACCATCCCACCCGGATACTCCACCGCCGTGGCAGACTACTTCCGCAAGCTCAGCAAGGGCAAGTAAACGAAGCCGAAGCGGCGCCGGTTCTCAAAGCTGCCTCTAGTTCGAAGAAGGCTGCGGATCGGTGGCGACCACCTGATTGCCGAGCGCCTGGGAAATGATCCCCAGCCCAGTGGTGACGCTGATCGTGTTGGTCGAGAGCGGAATGTTAGGCGTAACCACCACGCTAAGCTCTGTCGGGCTTAGTACGGTGACCTGTTGCACCACCACATCGCTGGTCCCAAAGCCAACCAGGCTTCCATTGATGAGGTTCGTGTTCGGGTCGATGAAGTTCGTGTTCGTGCCAACCACCGATACAGTAACGGTGCTGCCGGGCAGCAGCACGCTCGGTGAAACCACCAGCGACGGCGCGGGGGCCGGATCGTAGGTGTAGGTAGGAGGAGTCTGTTCGACGTACATCGAACTTTGACCGTCCGCATTGAGCGCCACCACGCTGGCGGTGTAGGAGCCAGGCGCCGGCGGTGGTGTCACCAACAGCGATCCATCGGCATTCACCGTCTCAATCGTGCCTGGCAATCCGTCGAAAAGAATTCTCGTATTTTGATCCAGGTTCGTTCCAGCGACAACCACCGCCCGATTCCCGCCGCCATCAAAGGCGGGAGTTACCGAAGTGACCGACGGAGGCAGATTGCTGACCGCGTTGAAAGCCGAAGGCAGGACGTATAAATCCGAAGGCGTCGAAAACAGCAGATGTTTCGGCCCCGGGCCAACTCCGAACGTTGTATATAGAACGTAGATCGCGATGTATGGAGTGGGCGGCGGGTACGGCTCTAAGTCACCCAGCTGCGCCACCACTCCCAGCGTGCTTACGCTGAGTCCGGGCGTCACGGTCTGATCGGGCTGCAGCAAGCCGCCTCCATTGGCGGCTATGGGGACCGGAGCCGGCGCGCCCAGGGTAACAGGCGCCGGACTGACATATAATCCCGCTTGCGTGTAGCCGTAGGTTCTTACCGAATACACCGCCTCGGAACCGCGCGGGCTGACATTGAAATCGATGCCGGCGATGTTATTGGCCGCGACAACCGGCAGCGCCTGCGCCTGCTGCCAGTTTCGAGTGCCGTTTGGTCCGCTATAAAACTGCGCGGCAAAAGTGTTGGTCGCTGGATCGTAGTTCGGCGGGATCGAGTTCCCGTTGGCGTCGAAAGGAAAGTAGATATTGTCGGGCGTGGCTTCCGTGCTAGCAGGAGGCGGCAGCGGATGCACATATACGTAATACGTCGGACCGGGTGGAATTCCGTTGATCTGGTAGGTGCCGTCCGGATTCGTCAACGTACAGATGGCCTGATTGGTCGGAGAAATCGCCACCACCGACGCCAGCCCAACGCCAGTTCCATTCATGGTCACGCGTCCGCTGATGCTGCCCACCGTGCTGAGATAGTTCGCCGCCGGGTAGAGCAGGGAAATGGAGGCAATGTCGTCGGCGCCGAGCGGCTGAGCCTTACTCGAACCCGACGTAGTCAAAGTCGACATGACCGACGAGGCTAAGCTGTGCTGCAGTCCCATGGTATGACCGAACTCGTGCACCAGCGTGACGAAGAACGCTTCGCTGTAGCTCGGCATCGCTCCGTAGTAGGGGATCTGGGTCATATCGCTAGGCAGCAGCAGAAAGGATCGCGTGATAGGCATGAACGCGCCGTTTGAACCCGTCGCCGGCGCACCGAAGCTCTCCGGAAAACCGACCGCCAGCAATCCGGGGGGAACGTCGTCGGAAAATTCGATATCGATGCCGGGCGAGTTATCGATGCGGCCCTGCGTGAACAGGCCCCCGTAGGACAAGCGAATGGCGGAACTGCCCACCCCATTCCAGACGTTGGCCGCTGCGCGTATCTCGCTCACCACCGCCTCGAAGGAATCGCCCGAGGTCAATGCCGCCGGTCCGTGATTCGAAATGTAAAACGGAATGGTGTTGTTTGCCACCGCGTTCAAGTCGAACCGCGCGGGTGCGCCCCCGAAATAGTAATAAAAATAAGCCGAACTGGTGCCCGTTAGCGCCAGCAGCCCAACCATCGCGGTTGCCAAACGTGTCAGGCCGCGCCGGCTCATTTGCCCCCACCGTTCAGGACGTTCTGAATGCGCGTCCGCAGATCGCTGAGGAGCATTTGTAGATCGGAATCCGTCACCGGATGGCCGGCCGCATTCAGCATCAGTTCGGTCGAAGCTGCGCGCAGCACCATGAGTTGGCCAGAAGAGTTTGCAGTGACGCGAAACAGACCCTGTGTCAGACCGATCACTTGTGTCAGCCCGGTCTTGCTGGTCCACAGGAACAGCACATAATCCTGACCGGGAGCAAGCGTAGGTGCGCCCGCAAAGCTCTGCCTGAATCCATTGCTGACGCCGCCTGGAACTACGATGTCCAATTGTTTGGCCGGTGTTCCTTTCAAGTTCTCGGTCACCTGCACGCTGTAGTGGGTGTAGATGAGAGATCCCCGAAAGGCCGAATAAGTAGGCTGTGGCTTGCCTCGCACGATCATGGTGGATTGCCGGATCATGTCGTCGAGGCTGAGCTGTTGCAGAGTGGACCCGCGCAGCGCCCCCAGCGAGGCGGCGGCTATCAGCGAGCCATAGACAAGCAGCTTTTGCATACTGTCAACTAGAGGGTCAGCAAATGGCTTTCCAATCCATGTTGTTGAAAATTCTGGGCATCAGGCATGCCGAACACAACTGTCTGTATCCGTTCGACACAATCATAGCCCTATAGTAGGGCAGCCAACGTAGGGCTCAACCAATCGTTGAACCTGTTCCGGTTCCTTCCTTCCGGTCTTAGGTTAATTATAACCCCAAAACAGAAGATTTGATTGGACTCATGCGTTTCCACGCACGACTAGGAGCGGGGCTTTCAATTTGTGACGCACCGCATTAATTGTCGTCCCGAAAACAATGTCTTTCAAACCCTTGTGGCCATGCGCACCCATCACGACCAAGTCCGGCGCGAGTTCTTCGGCATAGCGGACAATTTCCTTCATCGGGTCGCGCGAGTGGCGCACGACCATGCGGACTCTCAACTGTTGTTCTTCGAGCTGGGCTGCAATCTGCCGCAAGTACTTCTCGCCCGCCTCTACCTCGGCGGTGGAGGATTCCGAGCCGTACACCTGGCTGGTTACGCCTTCTTCCACATGCATTAAGTACAAAGTGGCGCCATATTGTTTTGCCATCGCGGCGGCGTGGGCGATGGCTTCCCGATCCTTGCTGGTGTGATCGAGCGGAACCAGGATTTTCGTGTAAACCGGGTTGGCCAGATCGATGGCCACCTGTTGCGGCAATTGAATGGGGGCTGGGCCGAATCGCCCGAACCATCCTGGAAAAAAGGGTTGCAGCGTTACCCAGGCCAGCAGCAGGGCGATGGCGATCAAAAGCGGAACCAGACCCAATTCCAGCCATACGCGCCAAGGGCCGGCATTTTGGAGCCAGTCCTGCACGGTTAACTTCACCAGCCAAATATCCAGACTCAGGATCAGGGCCGCGGCGCTCCAGGCCAGCATCTGCAGCCAGGCGCGGTTGGCGAACTCGCCCATGCGTTCCTTGCTGCTGGTGAACTGGATCAGCGGAATCACCGCAAACGGAAGCTGCATGTTGAGAATCACCTGGCTCAAGATCAGCAGTTGATACGTCCCATGGGCTCCAGCGAAATAGACAGTGAACGCCGCCGGTATGATAGCCAGAACTCGCGTCACCAGACGCCGCAGCCAGGGCCGCATGCGCAGGTTCAGGAAACCTTCCATGACGATCTGACCCGCCATGGTGCCGGTGAGCGTGGAGGATTGTCCGGAGCAAAGCAGAGCCAGGCCGAACAGGACGCTAGCGAACGCGGTTCCGAGCAACGGCGACAGCAGTTGATTGGCCTGCTGGATTTCGGTAACCACGATTCCCCGCTTGAAAAACACCATCACGGCCAGCACCAGGATGGCCGCGTTGACTAGCAGGGCTCCGTTCAGCGCAATGGTGGAGTCGACCAGGTTGAAGCGGCAGGCGGTGCGCTTGGCGGCGCTGCTCGATCCGATTCGGCGAGTTTGCACCAGCGCCGAATGCAGGTACAGATTGTGCGGCATCACGGTGGCACCCAGGATCGCGATGGCGAGATAGAGAGTGCGATCGTTTACGTGTGGCACCAGGCCGTGCACCAGTTCGCTGAAAACCGGCCAGCCGGCCCAGGAGATCTCCACCAGAAAGCAGCCGGCGATGACGGCGATCAAAGACAGAATGAAACTCTCGATTACGCGGATGCCGAGGCGTGTGAACCATAGCAGAAGGAGCGTGTCGGCCGCAGTGGCCAAGACGCCGATGAGCAGCGGAATATGAAACAGCAAGTTGAGCGCGATGGCGGCGCCCAGCACCTCCGCCAGATCGCAGGCGGCGATGGCGATCTCACAGAACACCCACAGCACGTAGGAGACGACCCGTGGATAAGTCTCGCGGCAGGCTTGCGCCAGGTCTCGCTGGGTGACGATGCCGAGCCGTGCGCTGAGCGTCTGCAGCAGAATCGCCATCAGGTTGGATAGCACCAGGACCCATAGCAATTCGTAGCCGAAGCGCGCGCCGCCTTCCAGATCGGTAGCCCAATTGCCGGGATCCATGTAGCCGACGCTGACCAGGTAGGCCGGTCCGGCGAAGGCGAACATGCGCCGCCACAGCGACGGCTGGGTGGTGTCAACGCTGGAATGAACTTCGGGAAGAGAGCGATTGACTGTGGTTGCCTGGCTCAACTTAACTATAGTTTACTCGGCTCGCATCTGTAACACAATACGGCTCTTTCCGAGCAGCACTGGTGGTTTTCGGCCAGCTTCGGAAGAGAAGCAGGGTTGGTTAGGGCGCTGAAAACAAAAATGTTACGCGTTGGCGACTGGAATGCCACAGTGCAGGGGAAGGTTAAAGCGTCCATGAAGCGCATTCTAGTAGCGGTGGCGATGGCGGCGGTTGGGCTCGGAGGCGTGTTGCTGCTGGCGCAGGATCAGAATCCCGGGCAGAATGCTGGCCAGGATCCCAACCAGCCCGACGGAGCATACGAGCGGGGGCGCGCCGTAGCACGCATTAGCATACTGAACGGAGATGTCTCGGTTCGCCGGGGAGATGCTGGAGACGTGGTGGCCGCGGGCGTCAATGGACCCGTGATGGCCGACGATCACGTGCTGACCGGTTCGTCCGCGCGTGCCGAAGTGGAGCTGGATTTCGCCAACGTGATACGCATCGGGCCCAACTCGGAAGTGCGCTTCGCGGGCATGGATATCTCGAGTTACCAAATGCAATTGGCGGCCGGCACGGTGACGCTGCGCGTTCTGCGCCCGGGCCAGGCTCAGACCGAAGTGGATACCCCTAGCGTGGCGCTTCATCCGCTGCAACCGGGGATTTATCGCATCACGGTGCACGAAGACGGCACGTCTGAGCTCACGGTTCGAGCGGGCGAAGCGGAAATTTTTGGCGCTGGAGGAAGCGAACACCTCCAAGCCGGCCAGAGCATGAATGCGCGGGGCTCGGGCCCCGATACCGAATTTCAAGTTGTGCAAGCCGCCGCGCCGGATAGCTTCGACCACTGGAACGAGGAGCGCGATCGTTATTTGCAGCGCTCGGTGAGCTATCAACACGTGAGCCCGGATGTCACCGGCGCCGAGGATCTGGATCAAAACGGGCGCTGGACACAGGATCCGACTTACGGCCAGGTTTGGCAGCCGAACGTACAGCCGGGCTGGGCTCCGTATCAGAACGGACAATGGGTTTGGGAAGACTACTATGGCTGGACCTGGGTGAGCTACGATCCCTGGGGCTGGGCTCCGTATCATTATGGCCGCTGGTTCTGGGGCGCGGGCGGATGGGCCTGGTATCCGGGACCGATTTATGCGCGCTCTTACTGGTCGCCGGCTTTGGTGGGATTCTTCGGCTGGGGCGGGGGAGTCGGAGTAGGCGTCGGGTTCGGTTTCGGCGGCGTCGGTTGGGTTCCGCTGGCTCCGTTTGAAGTGTTCCATCCCTGGTGGGGCCGCGGATACTACGCCGGCTTTCGCGGCGGCGCATTCAATGGCTCGACCATTGTCAACAACGTAAATATCGCCAACACGTATCGGAATGCGCGCATCACTGGCGCGGTCACCGGAGTCAACACGGCTAATTTCGGACGCAGCGGGCAGTTCACTTCGCTCAATCGCAGCCAGATTCAGTCGGCTGGATTGGTGCGCGGCGCGGTGCCGGTGGCGCCGGATCATTCCAGCCTGCGCATGACGAATCGAGCGCCCAGCGGAAATTTCACGCAGAGCCGCGCGACTAGCTTCACCAGTCATATGCAGGCGCCGCGCGTAGACCACGTTTCGTTCGATCAGCAGCAGCGCAGTATGCAACAATTATCACGCTCGAACTTGAGCGGCGCGGGTGCAGGGAATTCGTTCTCGCGCGGAACTTCGTCGTCCGGTGGCGGCGGATGGCGCAGCGTGGGCGACCGGCCTGGCAGTGCGGCGGGCGGTTCGGTCAACAATTCGGCTTCGCGTGGTTACTCAGGCGGCAGCGCAGCGGGTTCCTCGCAGGTCACTCACGGTTGGGGCCGCTTTGGCGAGCCGCTGCAGCACGGAAATGCCAGCACGGCATCGCCGTCGATGTCGGGCGGCGGGCAGGGGTATTCAAACGGCGGATGGCGGAGCTTCCAGAACAGGCAGCCCGGCTCGGCGACTAATTTTGCGCGCGGCGGCCAGGCGGTCCACATCAGCCCGTCCATTGTGCAACAGCGGCCCAGTTACTCCGCGCCCAGCGGCGGCGGACGCAGCACTCCCAGTTTCGGCGGCGGACATGCGAGCAGCGGAGGCGGAGGGCATTCCGGAGGAGGCAGCCACGGCGGCGGTGGTGGACATGGCGGTGGCGGCGGCCATCGCTAAGCGGCAATTTCTGATTTTAACGATTTCTTCCCTCGGGCCCGAACAAGCACCTCCCAGCAAGTTCGGGCTCTTTTTTTATTAGCTGGTGTAAAGGTGTAAAACTCAAACTGACCCACTACCACTAAAGGCGACATAATATATGTTATCGGAAGTAGAGCACATGAGACGTTCTGCTTTGCTCCAATAGAGCGTTGGGCTTAATCTATTCCCGCGATGAACTCATTGCCCTGCGTGCTGAATGGAAGCGTGCCGGCAAGACCGTCGTCTTTACCAACGGCTGCTACGACATCCTGCATCCCGGGCACATCCGGTTGCTGGAGGCCGCGCGCTCGCTCGGCGACGTGCTGATCCTGGCACTCAATACCGATGCCGGCGTTCAGCGCTTGAAAGGTCCGACGCGCCCGCTCATTTCACAAAACGATCGCGCCGAACTTGCCGCCGCGCTCGCCGCCGTCGACGCGGTCACGTTTTTCGACGAGGACACGCCGCGCGAGCTGATCGCCGCCGTGCTCCCGGACGTGCTGGTCAAGGGGGCCGACTGGTCGCATTTCATCGCCGGACGCGAAGAGGTGGAAGCCGCGGGCGGCAAGGTGCTCGCGCTGCCGCTCGAGCCTGGCTATTCAACCACCGGGATTGTCGAAGAGATCATCGCACGGCCCGCGGGATCATGACAAGCTGGCCGGATTCGTCGGGCTCGAATCGCAGTTGCGTGATTCGATCGCCGCGCAGCATGTAGAGGCCGTGCGAGGTGCCGCAATACAGCGCATCGCCGGCGCGATCGATTGTATAAATGACGTCCGGTATGGCGAAGGTCTTGACCGCGCCAGTACGGACGTTGTAGCGCAGCAGGCCGCCGCCGATGTCGGCGCCTTCGGGCCGGTGCTTCAGGCCGATCCATAGATCGTCGCCATCCAACAGAATCGCCGATCCAGACCACGGCGCGATTTCCGGCAGATAGCGCATCTGGTATTTGCGCGTCGCCAGATCGAACGTTCCGATCGCACCAATGCCGGATACGCCCTCGCCGTCGTAGAACGTGGTCGCGAACCAAAGCTTATCCCCGTTTTGCACAAATGGTCCGATGTCGCTCTCGATTTCGGCCGGCGCCTGTTTTTGAGGCATGGTCTTTCGATAGACGTCCATGGTTGGAATCGGTGCGGGATAAGACTTGTTGTCCACCAAGACAGTGGAAGGACGATGCGGCTGTCCA
>Ga0335083_10001029_pt1 | contig 39514 bp, 34 predicted proteins | sample Lox_Sample_42_FD_206716 | JGI IMG/M metagenome (GOLD analysis project Ga0335083, IMG submission 206716) | Soil microbial communities from Loxahatchee National Wildlife Refuge, Florida, United States - Lox_Sample_4.2 | ecosystem: Environmental > Terrestrial > Soil > Wetlands | place: USA...
GGCGCTCGCGGCGCTCTCGCCGCTGATGTTTGTAGCCTTGGGCGGCTTTCTGTGGATGGCGCTGGTGCACGGCGTGGCCGGTGCGTACACGAGATTGCTTGGGACGAGGGAGGTGGAGGTTGCCACGGTCCGTCTGGAGTACAGGTACGGACGCGAGTGCCATTACCAGGCCAGGGGGCGGCGGTTGGACTACGCGCTGCCCGGCCATCTATGCGTCCGTTCGTTGTACTACGATTCGCTTCCCGGGCATCTGGTCGACGTGGAGCTTCACGGCCAGCGCAGCGTGTTCGGATTCAACGTCTCGGGCGTGCGCCACCGCGCCGATCTCGGTGCGGGCAGCCGTTGAGCGGGCAACAAAAAAAGCCGCGGTTTCCCGCGGCTTTTTTGGCATTGCATGAAGCGGGTGCTTAGACCTGCATCGCCTTGGCGACTTCGGCCAGGTAGTCTTCCTGCACCTTCTCGATGCCTTCGCCAACAGCCAGGCGAACCACGGCCACGACGTCCGCGCCTTCCTTCTTCAGCGCGTCGCCGACGGTGACGTTGGTGTCCAGCACGTACGGCTGGCCGACCAGGGTCACTTCCGAGACGATCTTGTTGATCTTGCCGGAGATGATCTTTTCCAGGATGTCGGCCGGCTTGGCCTTGTCCTTCTCGGTCATCTGGCTAAGCGCGATTTCCTTTTCCTTCGCGATGAACTCGGCCGGGACGTGCTCCGGCTTGACGTGCGGCGGGTTCATGGCCGCCACGTGCATGGCGATGCCCTTGGCCAGCTCTTCCGAGCCGCCCTTGAGTGCCACGATCACGCCGATCTTGCCGCCGTGCGAGTAGGTGGCCAGCGGGCCATCATTCGCGATGCGGGCAACGCGGCGCACTTCGATCTTCTCGCCGATGGTGGCGGTCTGGGTCTTGGCGGCGGACTCGACGTTGTCGGCGCCCGGGAAAGCGGCGGCCTTGGCGGCGTCGATGTCGGCAGCGCCGGAAGCCAGCACGGCCTCGGCGACTTCGTTGGTGAACTGCACGAAGTTCGGCGCCTTGGCGACGAAGTCGGTCTCGCTGTTCACTTCGACCAGCACGGCCTGGCCGTTGGCCTGGGCGGTGGCGACGCGGCCTTCGGCGGCCACGCGGTCAGCCTTCTTGTCGGCCTTGGCCAGGCCGGTCTTGCGCAGGTATTCGATCGCGGCGTCGATGTCGCCGTTGTTCTCGACCAGCGCCTTCTTGCAATCCATCATGCCGGCGCCGGAGCGCTCGCGCAGTTCGCTAACCAGTTTTGCGGAAATAGCAGTCATCTGGGTTCCTCAAAAGCTTTGATGCGCCCCGACCCCCTTGCGGGCCGGGGCAAGTAAGGCTTACTCGCCGTCCGACGGGGTCTCGTCGTTGCGGCCGCCGCGGCCACCGCGACCACCGTCACGACGCGGCGCGCCAGCACCCTTCTTGGCCGGGCCGCGATTGTTGCGGTCGTCACGGCGCGGGGCAGCCTTGCGCTCTTCCCTGGCAACCGGGTTGCCTTCCTCGTCGAGCTCGACGAACTCGTTGGCGTCGCCCTGGGCAGCAGCCGGAGCGGCAGCCTTGCCTTCGAGGATGGCGTCAGCGGCGGCGCGGGCGTACAGCTGGATGGCGCGGATGGCGTCGTCGTTGCCCGGGATGGCGTAATCGACCAGTTCCGGGTTGTAGTTGGTGTCGACCACGGCGATGACCGGGATGCCGAGCTTCTTGGCTTCCTGCACGGCGATGTCTTCATGACCGATGTCGATGATGAAGAGGGCGTCCGGCAGGCGGTTCATGTCCTTGATGCCGCCCAGCGAGTTCACGAGCTTGTCGCGCTCACGGCGGCGGGCCAGCACTTCGTGCTTGACCAGCTTCTCGAAGCTGCCGTCGGTCTCGGCGGCTTCCAGCTCCTTGAGGCGGGCCACGGACTGCTTGACGGTGCGGAAGTTGGTCAGCATGCCACCGAGCCAGCGGGCGGTGACGAACGGCATGCCGGCGCGTGCGGCTTCTTCGGCCAGCGGCTCGCGGGCCGAGCGCTTGGTGCCGACGAACAGCACGGTGCCGCGCTTCTGCGCGATGCCCGACAGGAAGTTCATCGCGTCGGTGAAGAGCGGCAGGGTCTTCTCGAGGTTGATGATGTGGATCTTGCCGCGGGCGCCAAAGATGTACGGGGCCATCTTCGGATTCCAGTAACGGGTCTGGTGACCGAAATGGACGCCAGCTTCGAGCATCTGGCGCATGGTGACTTGAGCCATGGTGTAACTCCGATTTTCAAGGGTCGGTTGACGACCCGGGGGTTGGGACCTCCACGCATCCCCGACTTCGACCCCGGCAACCCGTATGATGTGGAGGGTTGGCCAAGGCACCCCGAAGGCGGTGCCGATGCGTGTGTGGCGTTTGAGTGTCCAATCAAGGACTTGTGGGGCTTGTACCGCAACGCGGTTACAATCTCCCTCGCTTTGCGACTACCGCTTGTGCGTGTGAAAACGGACAGGTCGGGTCAGCAAAACTTCGAAATTGTAGCCGGTACGCCGGCAGCGCGGCAAGTTGCTGGATTTTTAGGCAATTGCCGCCATGTGAGTAGAACTATGGCAGTCACCCTGAAAACCCCTGAAGACATCCAGTCCATGCGCGAGGCCGGCAAACTGGCCGCCGAAGTGCTGGCCATGCTCAAAGAGCACGTGAAGCCCGGCGTTACCACCGAGGACCTGGACCGGCTGGCCTACGAGCACATCACCAAGGTGCAGAAGGCCATTCCCGCCAATGTGGGCTACAACGGCTTCCCCAAGACGCTGTGTACATCGGTCAACCATGTCATCTGCCATGGCATTCCGACCCCGGCCAAAGTGCTCAAGGATGGCGACATCATCAACCTCGATGTCACCGTGATCCGCGACGGCTGGCATGGCGATACCAGTCGCATGTACTTCGTCGGCACCCCGTCGGTGCTGGCCAAGCGCCTGGTGGATACCACCTACGAGGCGATGATGCGCGGCATCGAGTCGGTGCGTCCTGGCGCCACCCTGGGCGATGTCGGCGCGGCGATCCAGAAGCACGCGGAAGCCGCCGGCTTCTCGGTGGTGCGCGAGTATTGCGGCCACGGCATCGGCAAGGTCTACCACGACGAGCCGCAGGTGCTTCACTACGGCCGCTCCGGCACGGGCCTGGAGCTGAAGAAGGGCATGACCTTCACGGTCGAGCCGATGATCAATGCCGGCAAGCCGCAGACCAAGCAATTGCCGGATGGCTGGACGGTGGTCACCAAGGACCATTCGTTGTCGGCGCAGTGGGAGCACACCATCGCAGTGACCGATGACGGGTTTGAGATTTTGACGCCTTGGCCGGACGCGGCGTGAGGTGGATGAGAAAGGGTCGCTTCGGCGGCCCTTTTTTTGGCCTGTCGCAGGGACTGATGTCGCGCCATTCCATTGTAGGAGCGCACCCTGTGCGCGATGGCCTTTCGCCTCAGTCCTTCCTACCGTCATTCCTGCATAGGCAGGACAAGCGCGAAGCGCGCAGAACGCCCGTAGGGCGGCCCCGAAGGGGCGAGCGTAGCGATCATCCAGTGACCTTGCTCTTAGTTCTTTGATTTTGCGCTACGGCCAGCGTGCCGCCTACGACCGAAGGAAGTCCCCGTGGGACGCAGCGGGCGTTTCGACGTCCTGCCGGCGACGCGCAAGTTAGTCCCGCGGGACCGCCGAGTTACTTTTCTCTTGCTGCTCCAAAGAACGTAACCACCGAGATGGCAATGTCACGGTGGAGAGGGTGAGGGGCTTGCGTGGCACCCACGGTCTTTTTGGCGGGCTCGCTGAAGCGCTGCCCGAAGGCCGTCGGTGAAAAAGTCTTGCGTGGACCACGAATGGAGCGCTCGCCACCCCATTCCAGCGAATTCGCAAATCCATGACTGCTTCTCCGCGCCATGCATGGCAGACTTGCTGCATTGCCACACGCGTCTGCTGACCATGCCTGTCGCCCCGATCGTGCTGCCTCCCTTGCCACGCCTGCCAACGGCGGTGCCGCGTTCGGGCGTGTCGAGTGATGCTCGTCGGGCATTGCGTCAATTGCTGGGCGATGTGGATCGCGCGCTTGCCACGGCGTTCCGTGATGGCGCGGATGCCAGCGCCCTGGCACATCGGCGCAGCGAGTCGGTGCAGCGCATCGTGGTCCATGTGTGGGTGGCTTGCCTGGGCGAAGTCAGCGATGCCGCACTGTTTGCCGTGGGTGGCTTTGGCCGCGGTCTGCTGTTTCCGCATTCCGATGTCGATCTGCTCGCGCTGGTCGGTCCTTCCGAGCCGGCGCGATTGCGCGCTTTGGAGCAATGCTTCGCCACGTTTTGGGACATCGGCCTGAAGGTCGGCCACGCGGTGCGCGATCTCCCGCAATGCCGGGCGCTCGCCGGGCAGGACGCCAGCGTGTTTACCAGTCTGCTCGATGCACGGCGGCTGGTCGGCGATGCCGCCATGGAGGAAGGACTTAACGCGATCGTCAACGATCCGGCATTGTGGCCTCCGGCGCAGTATCTGGCCGTGCGTTTGTCCGAGCGCGACGCGCGCCACGCGCGCTTCAACGACACGGCGTACAACCTGGAGCCCAACCTGAAGGATGGTCCGGGCGGATTGCGCACGCTCGATGCGCTGCGCTGGCTGGGCCGGCGGCTGGCGCATGCGGATGATTTCGACGACATGGTTGCCGAGGGGCTGCTCGATCCGGCGGAGAAGGACACGCTGGAACAGTCGGAAGTCACTCTGCGTCGCTATCGGTTCGCGCTGCATTTGGAAGCCGGGCGCGCGGAGGAGCGACTGCTGTTCGACTACCAGCGCGCGCTGGCGGCCAGCCTGGGTTTCCAGGACGAGCACGAAAAGAACCTCGGCGTCGAGCAATTCATGCAGGGCTACTACCGCGCGGCCAGCCAGGTGGAGCGCCTGGGCGTGCAGATTGTCGAACGCTTCGAGGAGATGCTGGAGCCGCCGACGGATCCGCAGCCCGTGGGTGAGGACTTCATTCGCTACGGCCGACGCATCGCCGTGCGCGATCCGGATCTCTTCATGCGCCGTCCCGCAGCCTTGGTCGAGGCATTCATCGCACGCTTGGGCGAGCCTGGCATCACCGGATTTACTGCGGAAACGATGCGTCGCATGCATCAGGCATCCGCCGTGCTTGAGCGTGCGCTTGCCGATGATCCGGAGGTGCTGGCGGCTTTCCTGCGCTTGCTCCGCCTCGGTGCGCCGGCCGTGGAGGCGATGTGGCGCATGAATCGCCACGGCCTGCTGGCGGCCATCTTGCCGGCCTTCGGCAAGGTCTTCGGGCGCATGCAGTACGACCTGTTCCATGTCTACACCGTGGACGAGCACACGCTGCGCGTGCTGCGCAACGTGGCGCGTTTTGCCGATCCTTCCGCCGCATCGGAATTTCCCATCGCCTGCGAGATCTGGCCGACGCTGCCCAAGCCCGAATTGTTGCTGCTTGCCGCGTTGTTCCACGATATCGCCAAGGGGCGTGGCGGCGATCATTCGGTGCTGGGCGAGGAGGAGGCCATCGCCTTCGGGAGCCGGCTGGGCCTGCCCGAGGAAGATACCCAGTTGGTGGCGTGGCTGGTGCGCTGGCACCTGTTGATGAGCACCACGGCGCAGCGCCAGGACATCACGGATCCCGATGTGGTCCAGCGTTTTTCCGAGGTCGTGGGCAGTGGCGAGCGCCTGGATCTTCTGTACCTGCTGACCATCGCCGACATCATCGGCACCAGCCCCAAGTTGTGGAACGGCTGGAAGGACCGACTGCTCGCGGACCTCTATACGTCCACGCGCTACGCCTTGCGCAGTGAGGAAGACCTGCCGTCGGATGCCGCGGCACGCGTGCAGGGTTGCAAGGAGCAGGCGCTGGCCAGGCTGGAGGCGGACGGCTATATGGCCGATGCGAGCGCGCGCGTGTGGCGTGCCTTTCCCGAGCAGAGTTTCCTGCGCCACCATCCCGAGCAGATCGCCTGGCAGACAGCTGCCATCCTGGACGCCAAAGGCGCGACGCCACTGGTGGCGGTGCATCCGCAATCCGTGCGCGGCACGACGGAATTGTTCGTCTACACACCTGATCGCGATGGCCTGTTCGCCGCCGTGGCCATCATGCTCGACCGCTTGCACTTCTCCGTGATGGAGGCGCGCATCCTCAGTTCCTCCACCGGCATGGCGCTGGATACCTTCCTGCTGCTGGAATCGGACTCGCAGCAGCCCGCATCGGCGGAGCGCGCCGAAGAACTGAAACAGCGCCTGCACCGTGCCTTGTCACAACCCGGGCACGTACACCAGCCGTCGCGACGCAGCATGTCGCGCCACCTCAAGCACTTCCAGGCCGCGCCAAAAATCGCCTTCAGCACGGTGGGTGGCCGCACGCGGCTTGCGCTGGTGTGCAGCGATCGGCCCGGACTGCTGGCCGCGGTGGCGCAGGTGATGTTCGAGTCGGGTGTGCGCGTCCACGATGCGCGTATCGCCACGTTCGGCGAGCGCGTGGAGGATTTCTTCCTGGTCACCGATCGCCACGATGCTCCGTTGAGCATCGATCAGCAGGACAGGTTGCTGCACGCGTTGCTGGACCGCCTGGGGACGAGCCGCGCCGCGTGATCGGTCACCCGCTGGATTCAGGCTAAGGCCGCGTGAAGTCGTGCCATTTCTCGCCTGGTGCAGCGCAGTGCGTTACGGCGACCCCGCCGCTGCGTTAGCATTCGCGGGTATTCATCCAGTCTGCGAAACCCATGCAAAGCATCGAGTCCCTCATCGAGGACGCCTTCGAGCGTCGCAACGAACTGACCCAAGCGGAAGTGGAGACGCATCTGCGTCCCGCAGTCGAGCAGGTCATCAATCTGCTGGAAACCGGCGAGCGTCGCGTAGCCGAGCCTGATGGCAACGGCGGCTGGACGGTGAACCAGTGGATCAAGAAAGCGGTGCTGCTGTATTTCCGCATCAACGGTAACCGCGTCGTCGACGGTGGCCCCGCACTGGCTTTCGACAAGGTGCCGCTGCGTTTCGCGCATGGCAACGATGCGGAGCTGGAAGGCCTGGGCGCACGCGTGGTGCCGGGTGCGCTGGTGCGCCGTGGCGCGCACGTGGCGAAAGACGCGGTGCTGATGCCGAGCTACGTGAACATCGGCGCATACGTGGGCGCGGGCACCATGGTCGACACCTGGGCCACGGTGGGCTCGTGCGCGCAGATCGGCGCAGGCGTGCATCTTTCCGGCGGCGTGGGCATTGGCGGCGTGCTGGAACCGTTGCAGGCCAACCCGACCATCATCGAAGACAACTGCTTCGTCGGCGCGCGTTCGGAAGTGGTCGAAGGCGTGATCGTGGAGAAAGGCAGCGTGATCGGCATGGGCGTGTTCCTGGGCCAGTCCACGCGCATCTACAACCGCGCCACCGGCGAGGTCAGTTACGGCCGCGTGCCTGCAGGCAGCGTGGTCGTCGCCGGTAGCCTGCCGTCGAAGGACGGCACGCACAGCCTGTACGCCGCGATCATCGTCAAGCAGGTGGACGAGAAGACGCGCAGCAAGACCGGCATCAACGAGCTGCTCCGGAGCGCTGAATGAGCGCCACTCTCTACGGGCTCACCACCTGCGATACCTGCCGCAAGGCGCGCAATTGGCTCGACCGTTTCGAGGTGCCGTACACCTTCGTCGATTACCGCGCCAATTCCGTACCGGCAGCCACGTTGAAGACGTGGGCGCAGCAACTCGGCGGTTGGGAGAAGCTGGTCAACAAGTCCTCGACCACGTGGCGCAGCCTGCTGCCGCAGCGCAAGAACCCGGGCAGCGACCCGGAGTGGACCCTGTTGCTGAAGGAATATCCGGCGCTGGTGCGCCGTCCGGTGGTGCTGCAGGACGATGGTTCGGTGAGCGTCGGCTTTACCGACAACGGCTTCAAGAAGTTGTTCGGGCGTTGAGGCTGCGCGCCCCGTGATGGTGCGTCTGTCCCGGATCCTGCTGATGGCGGCCATCGCGCTGTGGCTCGCGCTGGTCGCCTTCGGCAATCTCACCGATTACGACAGCAACTGGCCGTTCGTGCAGCATGTGCTGGCAATGGATACCATTTTTCCGGGCGCGGGCATCCATTACCGCGCCATCCACGCGCCTTGGCTGCAACGCACGGCGTACGCACTGATCATTGCCACCGAAATGTTGGCCGCGGTGCTGTGCGGGCTCGGCGCGTGGCGGCTGTGGAGCGAGAGGGCCGCCAGTGGCGCGGCATTCCACCGGGCCAAGCGCGTGAGCGTGCTTGGCCTTACCGTGGGCGTGGTGCTGTGGCTGGGCGGCTTCATCGCCGTCGGCGGCGAATGGTTCGGCATGTGGATGTCCACGCAATGGAACGGATTGGAAAGCGCATTCCGTTTCGTGGTGGTGTTGCTGTTTGCGCTGGTCTGCCTGGGGCAGCGCGACGGCGAGCTGGACGAATGAGTCACGTGGAGGCGGCATGACCACTCATCGCGCGCAGCGCTATCGCATCAACCTGCGCATCGAGCGCGACAACGCGGCGCTTTACGGCCGGCTGGCGGAAGTGACCGGCAACGAACGATTGGCGCGCGCTTACCGGCGCATTGCCGAGATCGAGCACACGAACGCCGGCTTCTGGGAGGCGCGCCTGCGCGAAGCAGGTCATGAGGTTCCGCCGCTGCGCGTGAGCTTGCGGGTCAAGGCGTTGGGTTGGCTGGCATCGCGCTTCGGCACCGAATTCGTGATGCCCACCGTGGTGCGCATGGAACATGCGGATCACGTGTCGACACCGGTGGATCGCCAGGGCCAGCGCAACCACTTCGCCGACGACACGCTGCCGATGCCGCACGGCCGGCACGGCGCGCAGAGCGGCAACACGCTGCGCGCCGCCGTGCTCGGTGCCAACGATGGCCTGGTCTCCAACAGCAGCCTGGTGATGGGCATGGCCGGCGCGGCCACCGGCGATCACGCCATTTTGCTGGCGGGTCTTGCCGGGCTCGTTGCCGGTGCCTGTTCGATGGCGCTGGGCGAATGGCTGTCGGTGAACAGTTCGCGCGAGTTCTACCAGGCGCAGATCACCGAGCGAGCCGAACGCCTGGCCGTGGCGCCCGAGGATGGCATGCAGTATCTCGCCCGGACGTATCGCGAAAAGGGGCTGGAGCCGCAGGCCGCCGACGCGCTGGCACGCCACCTGCTGACCACGCCGCGTGCTGCGCTGGACACCATGGTGCGCGAAGACCTTGGCGTGGACCCGGGCGATCTCGGCGGTTCGGCGTGGAGCGCATCGATTTCCTCGTTCTGCCTGTTCGCCTTCGGCGCGCTGTTTCCGGTGGCGCCGTACTTCGTGACGGGTGGCTCCCAGGCGATCGTCGCCAGCATCGGGTCCACCTTCATCGGCCTGACCCTGATTGCGCTGGGTACCTCGCTGTTCACCGGACGCAGCTTGTGGTTCTCCATCGCGCGCCAGGTAGGCATCACGCTGGCGGCCAGTGCCATCACCTATCTGGTCGGCCATTTGCTGGGCACCGCCATCGCAGGCTGACCGTGGCTGTGCTTGCTATGCTGACCGCCCCGTTCCTGTCCTGCCGCCATGTCCGACGTACTCGATCTCGCCATTGACCTGATCCGCCGCCGCTCGGTGACGCCCGACGATGCGGGATGCCAGTCCCACCTGGCGGAGCGCCTTTCGCGTGCGGGTTTCAAGTGCGCATCGTTGCGCTACGGCGAGGTAGACAACCTCTGGGCGACGCACGGCTCGGGCGGCCCGACCCTGATCTTCCTCGGCCATACCGACGTGGTGCCGACAGGACCTGTCGACGTATGGCAGAGCGATCCGTTCGAACCCACCCTTCGCGATGGACGTCTATACGGCCGTGGCGCCGCTGACATGAAAGGCTCGGTGGCAGCCATGGTGGTGGCGCTGGAGCAGTTTGTGGCCGAGCACCCCGATCATCGCGGACGCGTCGGCCTGTTGCTGACCAGCGACGAGGAAGGTCCGGACAATCTCGATGGCGTGCGTCGCGTGGCGCAGCATTTCCGCGACACGGGCGAGCGCATCGACTGGTGCGTGGTGGGCGAACCCTCCTCGAAGGAGCGCCTTGGCGACCTGATTCGCGTCGGGCGCCGTGGCTCGCTTTCCGGCACGTTGACGGTGCGTGGCGTGCAGGGGCACGTGGCGTATCCGGAAAAGGCGCTGAACCCGATCCATGCGTTTGCGCCGGCGCTGGCCGAACTGGCGGCGCAGCGATGGGACGAGGGCAACCAGGATTTTCCGCCCACCTCGTTCCAGGTCTCCAACCTCAACGCGGGGACCGGCGCCAACAATGTCATCCCGGGCACGCTCACCGCGCTGATCAATTTCCGCTACAGCACGGCCAGTCGCGCCGAAGACCTGCGCGCGCGCACGGAGGTCATCCTTGCCCGGCATGGCCTTGACTGGCACATCGACTGGTCGCTGTCGGGCGAGCCATTCCTTACGCCTCCGGGTGGCGCGGTGCGCGAGGCGGTCATCGCCGCGTGCCGCGAGCTGTGCGGCATCTCGCCGGAAGAAAGCACCGGTGGTGGCACATCCGATGGCCGCTTCATCGCGCCCCTGGGCGTGGAGGTCGTCGAGCTCGGTCCGGTCAATGCCACCATCCACAAGGTGGATGAGTGCGTGTCCGTGGACGATCTTGAGCAGTTGCCATCGCTGTATCAGGCCATCTGCAAAAAGCTACTGGCCTGACGGCAGGTTTGCCCCCGCGCGTGAAGGCGTGGCAACCTCGGGCGTGCACCAGACACCATGAAGTCCGCCCGACGGGAGCCCCCATGTCTCGTACGTTGCTCGCCACCGCGCTTGCCGCGGTTGTTTCCCTGAGTGCCTTCGCCGCGACGCCGTCACGTGAGCAGGCCGGCCTGGCGCAGATTCGCGAAGCGGACCTGCGCGCCGACATCGGTTTTCTCGCTTCCGATCCGCTCGAAGGGCGCTTGTCGCTGCAACCCGGCGATGACGTTGCCGTGCAATGGATCGCCTCGGAATTCGCCAAGGCGGGGCTCAAGCCGGCGGCCACCGATGCCCAGGGCAAGCCCACCTTCCTGCAGGCGGTGCCGCTGGTGGAATATCGCCCGGACGCAAAGGCCACGCGCTTGACGCTGAAGCTGCAGGGCAAGAGCGTGGAATGGAAGGATCCCGAAGTGGCCGGCTCGTTCTCGCAGGACGTCGATGTCGATGCGCCACTGGTGTTTGCGGGCTACGGCATCACCGCACCGGAGCTTGGCTATGACGACTATGCCGGCCTCGACGCCAAGGGCAAGGTCGTGGTGGTGTTCGACCACGAGCCGCAGGAAAAGATTGCAAACTCCACGTTCAATGGCACCGGCAATACGCGTTACGCCACCACCTACGTGAAGGTGCTCAACGCACAGGAGCACGGCGCCGTTGCCGTGCTGGTGGCGCCCGAACCGTCGCACAACCATCCATCGGCGCAGGAAATCCGCACGCGCATCGGCCACCACGCCGAGCATGCCGACAACCCCATTCCGGCCCAGGCGCTTGCCGACAACCCTCTGCATATTCCCAGCATGGTGATTTCCGCGGCGGTCTCCGCTCAGCTGCTGGCACCGACAAGCAACACGCCGGCCGCGCTGCAAAATGCCATCGATCAGGACTTGAAGCCGCGCTCGCAGGCGCTCGCCGAATCGAGCGTGAGCCTGCACCTGAAAAACAGCTCGCGGCGTGAAGCCACCACGTGGAACGTGGTGGGCATGGTGGAAGGCAGCGACCCGAAGCTATCGGCGGAAACCATCATCATCAGCGGGCATCACGATCATGACGGCGAAAGCGGCGGCAAGATCTGGCATGGCGCGGACGACAACGCCTCGGGCACGGTAGGCGTGGTGACGCTGGCACGCGCCTTCGCCGCCAATCCGGCCAAGCCCCGGCGTTCGGTGCTGTTTGCGGTATTCGCCGCCGAAGAGCGTGGGTTGCTCGGCGCGTATTACCTCGCGGCGCATCCGCTGCGTCCGCTCGACACCACGCGCGCCATGATCAACTTCGACATGATCGGCCGCGACGAGCAGCCCAGCCAGCAGACCGACGGCCTCATCGACGTGCCAGCCGATACCACCAATCGCCTCAATCTGATCGGCGCGGCCTACAGTCCCGATTACCAGCGCACGGTGGCGAAGCAGAACGAGCAGGTCGGCCTGGTGCTGGACGATCGCTTCGACCACGAGTACGCGCTGAACGTGTTCTTCCGCTCCGACCAGTTCCCGTTCGTGCTGCACAACGTGCCGGCTTTCTGGTGGTTCACCGGCTTCCATCCGGACTATCACCACCCCAGCGACACGGCGGACAAGATCGACTATCCGAAGATGGCGAAGATTCTGAAGCTCGCTTATCTCAGCGCCTGGCAGTTCGCCGACGAGGCAACACCGCCGCGGTTCGTGGCGCATCCGGGGCGCTAAGAATCTCCGAGTTGCTTGGGCGTTCCCGTGCAGGGGAACCATACGCATGGTTCTCCTGCACGAGCGGTTACGGCGCTGATCACGAGCCCGTGAGATAGGGACCGATCATTGGCTTGTCGTCACCCAGGACCGACATGACATCGCCATTGGGCTGGAGATAGTCCAGCCGCCGGGGTGTTTCGCTGGACGCCGTCGATGTGCCATCGGTGGACGCCACGCCGACATTGTCGTGCTGCCCGCTGAAAGTCAGCGCCAGCATCCTGCCGACCTCCAGGCCACCATCGCGCAAGGCCTGGCGAAGGGCGGCAGCGTCATGGTCGCCCCATCGCCTTGCATATTCGTAGCCCAGTTGGTTGCGGCTCCACTTCGCAGTCCTGGCTTCGGCCAGGTTCTTCTTGTGTTGTTCCTGCTTGGCGACCACGGCGCGACGCTGCTTGATCGCAACGGTGTCGTAGAGCCCCTGTTTGTTGAGCCGGTCGATTTCGGCGTTGATGGCAGCCTGGTCCCAGCGTGCATTTTCGTCGGCAATCATGCGCTCGGTGTCGGCGGGCACCTTGTCGGGGACATGCAACGCCGCGGATTGGAAGACCAGCACATTGTGGAAGGCTGGTTTGCGCCGCCAGCGGTCGGAGGTGTCGCCCGGGGCCTGCCGGAACAGTTCGACGTCGGCCACCACCACTACATGCGAGAAGTCCGTGCTCAATGCATAGCGGGCGTGCAATACCAGCCACGCCTTCATGTCCGGTGACGGCGCAAGTTCCTTGTCGTCAGACACGACGTGCGTGCTGCCTCCGCTGAGCCAGGCAACGTTTCCGCTCGACTCCAGTATCGCCTGCTGCAACTGCTGCTCCAGGCCCATGCTCCTGGTGGCTTCGCGCAAGCCCGCAATATGCGTTTCGGCGAAGTTGTGGCTGTCGGCTTTTGCCGTGGCGGAGACAATCGCCATGCCCAACGCATTGCCCACAGAGGTGACGCCGATCGCTTTCCAGCTCATGGGCTGGGTGGTTGTCGCGCTTGGAGGCAGCGGCCCTTCCACGCCCGCGTAGAGCGCTTCGATCGTGGGCTGGTTCATCGCGAGAAACAGCGGTGTCTGCTGAAGCTCAGCGACATACGTCGAATTGGCGACGTCGGCAGCGTGAGTGGGCGAGGACAGTGTGATGGCGCCAGCAGCGCACAGGCCTGCCAGCAATCTTCGGTGATGCATCTGGAATTCCCCCGATTATGGGAGGGGACGCAAACGCTCGCATTCGGCATGCAGGTCCGGCGCTGGCGACGTCCCCCCGGCGTCACCAGCGCTTGTTGCGAAAACCGTGATGCCTACGCTGTCATCGTTCCGGCAACAGCGTAAGCGTGTGCTGGTCCGGACCCGGCAGCAGCGGCGTCGGGCGGCCGTTGACCCAGTCTTCCTCGCCGGCGCCGTGATACGGCGACAGCGGATGGCCGCTCTGGCCGCCAGGCATGTGCAGGATGCTTTGGGCTTCGTGCCCGGGCATGGCGTCGATGCGCTCGGAAGAGCCGAAGCCGGGTGACACCACGCGCGGCATGTTGTGATCGCCGGCCACGGGTTCGTCGGGCATGTCGAGGAAGCGCCCGATGAAGGACGGCAGGGCACGCGACAGCGGATTGCGGATGGCAGTGCGGTTGTATTCGCCCCAGGTGCGCGCCGCCAGCCCGCCGGGCTGCTTGCCCAGCTCGTCGACCACCTGGTGCGCGGCTGCGTTGAGCAGGGCGTTCCAGTTGTCGTACTTCGGATCGAGCAGGTGATCGGGGCGATCGCGCAGCAAGGCCCACACGGCGGCTTCGGCGTCGATCATGCCGGGCCACGCGAAATCATCGTGCTTGGCCTTCACCTGTGCGACGAACGGCGCGAGCACGGCTTCCTTCACCTTGTCGCGGAATTCGCGCACCAGGCGATAGTCCACGCTTTCGGGCGCGGCGCGGCCTGTCCAGGTGGCGGTGAGCTGGCGCAGTTGTTCCAGTTCCGGATCGCTGGTGCCGGCCAGGGTGTCCTGTAGCAGGCGCTGCCAACGCGTGAGCAGCACGGCGCGATTGTCCAGTTGGACGTCCAGCATGTTGCCGGCCGTGAAGCTGTTGCGTGCGCGCAGGTCGTCGCGGATCTGCTGCGCACGCGCGCCGAGGTCGTGCCCACCGTTGCCAAGCAGTTCCAGCTCGGCGCCGTCCACCGTGCGGTTGTTGGCCGTCCACAGGCGGCCATCGGCCGGATCCTCGACACGCGGATACTGCGCGGCATCGGCACAGCCGAGCCAACCGGTGTCGGGCGTCGACCAATCCGCCGGCAGTTGCGGGTCGAAACCCTTGCGCAGCGGAATGCAGTTGCCGGTGACGGTCCAGCCGATGTGGCCGGCACTGTCGCCGGCCAGCAGGTTCTGCGGCGGCATGCCCATGGTGGCGGCGAGGTCCAGCGCGGCGTGCGCGCTGGTGGCATGTTCAAGCTGCATCACGCCGAGGTTGTAGCCGCGGGCGCGATCGCCGACCCAGGCCAGCGCCAGCGGCGTGCCGTCGATGTCCTTGCCCATGATCGGGCCCCAGCGCGTCACTTCCACCTTCAGCGTGTGGCTGGGTGCGTCCTTGATGCGGATGACTTCGTCGTGCATCTCGATGCTGGCCCAGCCCTCGGGCACCTTGTAGCGGCTGGCGTCGTTCGGATCGCGCTGCACGCGTACCCAGTCCAGCCAGTCGCCGTAGCTGTTGGTGAAGCCCCATGCCACCTGGCCGTTGGAGCCGACCACCAGCGCCGGCGTGCCCGGCAGGGTGACGCCGTTGGCGTCGCGCTGGCCGTTGGGCGCGGTGGGGTCGGCGTAGCGCAGGCGCGCGCGGAACCAGATGTTGGGTACGCGCAGACCCAGGTGCATGTCGTTGGAAACGATGGCCGCGCCGCTTTCGGTCAGGCTGCCGGCCACGGCGAAGTTGTTGCTGCCCGGACGCTCCGCATCGAGCGCGGGAAGCAGGGCGGCGGTGAGCGCGGTGTTGTCGGTGCTCGTCACCGGTTGCTGCTGGCGCAGGTTGTAGTCACCCGCCGCCGGAATCACTGGCGGACGCGAGAGGTCGCCCTTGAGCGGCGCCTCCCAGTCCGGATCGGGCGACAGCAGGAAGTTGGCCACCGAGGCGGGCAACGCGGAGCGCAGCTCGGCGATGTGCAGCTCGCGGTCGTTGCGGCCGTCGCCGTTGAGGTCCAGGTACATCGCGGCGATCACCAGGAAGCCATCTTCCGGACGCCATGCCTGGGGCTTGGTGCCGAGCAGCAGGTATTCCCAGGGCTTCACGTGCAGGTCGGCAAGGCCGGCGTTGACGCCCTTGGCGTACAGGTCCAGCGTGTGCTTCTGTTCCGGCGGCAGCGCGGCATAGGCCGCTTCGGCCACGCTGCGCAATCGATGGCGGCGATGGTTGAGGTCGGTATCCAGCGCCTTGGCGCCCACCAGTTCCGACAGTTCGCCCGCGGGCAGGCGGCGCATCAGGTCCATGGCGAAGAAGCGCTCCTGGCCGTGCTCATAGCCCAGGGCGTAGGTGACGTCATCACGGGTCTTGCCCGTGATGGTGGTGGTGCCCAGCGCATCGCGCGTGATGGACACGGCGTCGCTTAGCCCGGCCAGGCGTGCTTCGCCGTCGAGGCGCGCACGGCTGCCGGCCAGCAGGAACCAGCCTGCGGCGAACAGGACGACGATCAGCACGAGCAGGGTGCCCAGCAGATAACGAAGCCAGCGGAAGCGTCGGGGTTGAGTCATGGCGCGTGCAGTTCGGTCCGGATGATGGGTTGAAAGAAACGGGCCGGCACGCGGGTGCCGGCTTTCAGGGCGTCGGTTGGGCAAACACCGCGAAGATGCCGGCGTAAGGCTTGACCATGAACGTGGGGGCACCGGCGTAGCCTTCGCCGTCCACGTAGAACTGCGAGATGGTGCCGTCCAGGTACAGCGCATCGTGGCAGCCCAGCTGTTCCTTGAACAGACGGGCGAACGTATGGAAGTTGACCGGCGCTTCGCTTACGGCGAACACCACCTGGTGCGAGGTCCTTGCGCACACGCCGCTGCGCCACTTGAGGCTGTTGGAATCGTCGATGAACTGGTCGTTGAGCTTGCCGTCGATCACCAGCATCGGGCCGGACTGGCTGGCCCATTGCACGGGCCTGGCTTCGGCCTTGAAGGCCGCGCTGGTGCGCACCGCGGCGTGACCGTCCGGGTAGACCGCGAACACCCCGTTGGGCAGCAGCGAGAAATTGCCCGACGCGGGATTGCCATGGGCCAGGTTGAGCGGCACCACCGTGCGGCCGTTCTCCACGTAAAGGCCCAGCGGTGCGTACTGGCGGTCGTAGATGCCCGCGTTGGCGGCAAACAGCATCCGGCGCCCGTGCGACAGGCCCCACTGGCGCAGCGAATTGATGGTGCCGAACGGCTCGCCGCTTTCCGGTTCCTTCCAGTGCAGGCTAAGCGACTCGCGCTTGAGGTCGATGCTCACCACGCGGAAGTTCTGGTTTTCGAACACGATCTCCCGCCCGTCCACGGCGCGTGCCTGCTGGTCGCAGCCGGTCAGGCCAGCCAACAGCGCGAGCGTTGGCAGCAGGACCCAGGCGAAGTGGCGGGGCGGACGTCGTACGCGGGACGTAGGCATGCCCCCGATGGTCGCCGGGCAGACGCGATCGACGCAAGTCCGGGCACCGCATGTTTTAGACTTGACGTTTTCCCCGGTAGCGCCACCCATGCTCTACACACCCATCGTCGCCACGCTCGGTTACGTGCTTTCGCCCGATCGGAAACAGGTGCTGATGATCCATCGCAACGCCCGTCCTGATGACATGCACCTGGGCAAATACAACGGCCTGGGCGGCAAGATGGAGCCGGGCGAGGACATCGCCGCGTGCATGCGCCGCGAGATAGCCGAGGAAGCCGGCATCACCTGCGAGTCCATGTCGTTGCGCGGCACCCTCAACTGGCCCGGTTTCGGCAAGCACGGCGAAGACTGGCTGGGCTTCATCTTCGTGATCGACCGCTTCAGCGGCACGCCGCATGAGGGCAATCACGAAGGCACCCTGGAATGGGTGCCGCTGGATCGCCTGATGGACCTGCCGATGTGGGAAGGCGACCGCCACTTCCTGCCGCTGGTGTTCGACAACGATCCGCGTCCGTTCCACGGCGTCATGCCGTACAAGGACGGACGCATGCAGTCCTGGGCGTTTTCGCGGTTGTGAGCGGCTTGATCCGCATCGTCGCCGCCGTGATCCGCGACCCGCAGGGCCGGGTGCTGATGGTGCGCAAGCATGGCGCTGCGGTGCTGCAGCAGCCCGGAGGAAAACGCGATGCGGAAGACCGCGACGACCTGCACACACTCGAGCGCGAGCTGCGCGAAGAACTCGGTTGCGTGATGCATCGCGAGGGCGCGCGCTGGCTGGGACGCTTCAGCGCACCTGCCGCCAACGAGACGGGTTTCGTCGTGGAGGCGGAAGTCTACGAAGTGCACGCCGATGGGCCGTTCATGGCACAGGCGGAGATCGAGGAAGTGCGATGGGTTGATCCGGCGGCGCTGGATGGGCTGGCCATCGCGAGGTTGAGCAGGGAGCAGATTTTGCCGGTATTGGTGGGCGAATAGACGCTTGCCGTCTGGTGAAAGCGCTTGCCTCTTTTCCGCGAGATCATCTTTCGGTGCGTGGCCCCGAGCGTCACTTCAACTGTCGGCCGATAAGTCGACAGGTGAGGTCGCTCACAGGGTGCGCTCCCACAGAATTGCATTGAGTCGCGAGGGCTTCACACGACGATGAGCCGCGTAGCGGCTCGAGCATGTATCGGGCCCCTATGGCCCGAGCGGTCGGGAGGCGGAATAGCCCGAAGGGTGGCCGGCATGGATGCCGGCCAGTGGATCGTCAGGGCAGGACGCCCTGTCGATCCCCCCGTCTCCCGGCCGCGCCCCCGTAGGGGCGGGACATCGGGGGCGCTTTTCTCTTGGCATTGCCACCTTCACGGTGGTGACTTCTCTTTGGCGAGACAAAGAGAAGTTACCCGCTCGCCGGCAGGCGAGTGGAAGCCCGCGGCAGGCGAGCACGTTTACGAAATGATCAGATGAGCCGTGAAGGTCTTCGTCGACAGAATTGGCCTCATCACGGCTCGCACGAAGTTCACTGGTTGCGCACTCGCGACTCCAGCAACCGCTCCCTCGTACAGCGGCCGCACGCGCCAAGTAGCGAAGACCAAATCACGCCGTCGCCGCGGACCTGTTCCGATTGCGCCCGGTGATATGCGCCAGCGTATTCACGTTGTCCACCAACCGATCACTGATGCGCGCGAGCAAATCGGCCGCCTGGCGATCCTCGGCCATGTTGAGCAACGCGGCGTACGTGCGTTGCAGGCCGCGCAGGTCGGGCAGGGCTTCGGGTACGCGTTGCGTGCGCAAGGCGGAGGCTACTTCGTGCAGGGCGGTGGATGCATGGTCGACGAAGGCGCACATCTCGGCCGTTTCCGGCAGGCTGTCGTGATCGTCGATGAGTGCCTCCAGCGTCATCGCCGTGCGCGCCAGGCGGTTGCCGTTGGCGAACAACGCGGCAGCCAGTTCCAGCAGCGCGTGCGGCGTGCCCGGTTCGGCACGCATGCGATCGAGCGATGCCTGTGCGTTGCTGCGCGCGGTGCGTGCCGCGGTCCGTGTTTCGCGGCGCACGTCCGCACGTTCGGGGTGCGCGAGTGCATGCAGGTAGTCGGCGTAGGCATCCAGCATGTCCGACAGCGCGGCGCGGGCGCGACCGCGTTCCCATGTAGGCCACAGAAAATAGGCCAGCAGCGCCATGCCGCTGCCAAGCGCGGTGTTGATCACGCGATCCAGCACCGCGTCGCTGGAATTGACGCCCTCGAAGGAAAGCAGGATCACCACGGTGCCGGTGAGCGCTGCCACGGCAATGCCGTAATGCGCGGTGGCGAGATAGCGAAACGCCATGCAGAGCACCGCCATCAGCGCCAGGTGCGCCCACACTTCATGCGGCGCGAAATGCAGCAGCGCCGTGGTAAGCACGAGACCAAGCACGGTGCCGACCACGCGCAGCAGTCCGAAGTTGAAAGTGGCGGCAAAGTCGGGGCGCAGCACGATGGCGGCGGTCATCGGCAGCCAGTAGCCGTGGGGCAACGCCAGTTCGCGCGCGACGAACAGCGTGGCCGTAAGCGTGATCGCGCTGCGTACCGCGTGGCGGAAGGCCACCGAATGTGGCGTCAGGTTGGCGCGCAGCGTGGCGCGCGTGGAACTGCTGCGCAATGCGGCGGGCAGCGGCGTTTCGTCCGCTGCAGCCCGCAGTTCGCCGCGGCTGCCGGCCCAGTTGGCGTTGCGCACGGCAGCGGCCAGCTGGCCCGACAAGGCGTGGATGTGCGTGGCCAGCCCGTCGGCCTGGCCGCCGTCGCCGAGCAAGGCGTTTTCGCTGGCCTGCAGCGTCTGCAACGCGCGTTCGGCCTGTTGCGGTGGCTCGCCCGCTTCCAGTGCGTCGGCAATGGCGGCGAGCACGCGCGCGGCGTCGCCGCGGAACATGGCGTGGATGGATGCGTTGGCGCGCAGCTCGGCCATCGCGGTGAGTTCGAGGCGGATGCGCTCGGCCAGTTCCAGCAGCACACCGAAGGCTTCCATCGCGCGACCGCGCGCATGGTGACGGCCCAGCAGCGTGTGCTGCAGCGTGGTCATTGCATCCGTCAACGCGGGTACGTCGGCATCGTCGTGCGCCTGCTGCCGTGCCAGCGCGGAGAGACCGCGGTACACGTCGGCCAGGGCGTGGCGCTCGGGGCGATAGCGCTGCAGGGGCCATGCGGCGACCGAGAACATGGTCAGCAGCAGGCCGCCGGCGAAGATCAGGCTGGCCGCGCCGATGGCTTCCGGCAAGGGCCTTGGCGTGGCGGCCGTCACCACCAGCAGGATCATGCTGGTCATGCCCACGCGGGTCATGTCGGTGCCGAATACCACCAGCAGGCCGCCGCAAAAGCCGAACGCCGCCGTGGCGATCAGGATGGGAATGAGCTGGTCGCCGATGAGGAATCCCAGCAGCGAAGCGAGGCCGGCGGCGAGCGAGGCGAGCAGCAGCCGCGCCATGCGTTGCCGATACGGCCCCGGCTGATCGGAGAACATCGTGTCCAGCGCGCCGGCACCGATGCCGAGCCCGATGCCCGGATGGCCGCTGGCGACGCCGATGGCGAGCGGCAGGATTACCGCGGCGGTGTTGCGGAACACGACACGGGCGGGCACGTCGGGCCGCTTGGCGGTCAGCAGGCTGTCGACCACCGTGGCGCGCAGGGAGTAACCGCTGGAAGACATGACGCGTCGTTCGCTCCTAAACGAGGTGGTCATTCTGCCTCAGGGTGCCTGAAACGAATGCGACGACGGCGAGATGATTTGGCTTTTGGGTGGCGACCTTTGGGTAGCTACGACGTGGCCGGCTTCAGCACGTTGTAGGTGCGGTGCTCACAGGGTGCGCCCCCACAAGGAAAAGGTCGAAAGGGCGGCGCTTGTGTGCCCTGTGTGGGAGCCCACCCTGTGGGCGACCATGGCGTGGCGGCTTCACCGCGCTGTAGGCTTTTCGCGCACTGGGTGCGCCCCTGCAACGCACGAAAGGATGGGCGCTTGCGAGCTATGTAGGAGCCCACCCAGTGGGCGACCGCGGCGTGGCGGCGTCACTGCGCTGTAGGCTTTTCGCGCACTGGGTGCGCTCCTACAAGGGAGGCGTGGCCAGCTGGCGGGAGAGGGTGTACAGCACGCGCAGGTCCTGCGGGTCGAGGGTGTCGCCTTCCATGCCGCGGAAGTGATGGTGGAAGGAGTGCACGGTCGCGGTGCGATTGTCCAGCGAATAGCCGATCAGGCCCAGCGCCATCCACGGATCGAAGCCCGGCGGAGGATCGACCAGGTCTCCGCGTGGCCACAGGCCGAAGCCGGCTTCGGCCAGCTGTTGCCACGGGAAGAGCGGGCCCGGATCGTCCTTGCGCCCGGGTGCGAGGTCTTCATGACCAATGATCTGCGTGCGAGGAATATGCAGGCGATCGGTGAGATCCGTCAGCAGGCGCAGCAGGCTGGCGATCTGCGTCGGGGTGAACGGCGAGTGGCCGTCATTGTCCAGCTCGATGCCGATGGAGGCGGAGTTGACGTCGGTGATCGTGCCCCAGCGCCCCGCACCGGCGTGCCACGCGCGCTTGTCGTCGGCGACAAGCTGGTAGACGCGGCCGTCGTTGCCGACGAGGTAGTGCGAACTCACCGGGCCGCCGCTGTTGGCGGTGCGAAGCGTGTGCAAGGCCTGCTCCGCGGAGTTCTCGTCAGTGAAATGCACGACGATCAGTACCGGCCGTCGCGTATCGAAATTGGGCGAGGGTTCCCATTGGGCGATGGGGTTGCGTACCGGCGCGGGCGCGCACGCGCTCAGCAGGGCCAGCAGGAAGCAGGGCAGGAGCGTGCGCCGGGAGAGTTTCGTCAGCATGGCGGTCACATCGCGATGGGGTACAGCGAAGCTGCCGCAGCGTTGCGCCAAGGTCAAGCCGCAAACGAAAACGGCGCCCGGAATCCGGACGCCGTTTTCGTGCATGCAGCGGGGCAGGTCAGGCGCGGCCGGCGAACTCACCGGTCAGCGTATTTACCCACACCTTTTCTTCGTTGGTGATGTACTCGGGCACCTGGATCTCGATGCCGGTGTTGAGCTTGGCTGGCTTGGTGCGCTTGGTGGCGCTGGCGCCCTTCAGTTCCGGCGCGGTGTCCACCACGGTCAGCGTCACGCTGGTGGGAACCTGCAGGCCCACCGGCGCATCATCGATCAGCTGCACGTAATAGCCCTCGACATCTTCAACGATGTAGCCGGCGTTGTCGCCCACCAGTTCCGGCGAGAGCAGGTACTGGGTGTAGTCCTCCTTGTCCATGAACACGAAGACCTCTCCGTCCATGTACGAGAAGTTCGCCTCGCGGCGCACCAGGTCCATTTCCTTGAGATCGTCGTCGGCGCGCAGGCTCAGGTCGAACTTGCGGCCACCGGGGATCGAATACATGGTGAAGCGGAAGGTGACGTTGCCGCCACGCGCGGTGGGCGAGCTGCGCTCGATATCGCGCACCTGGTAGACGGTGCCTTCGTGTTCGACCACGTTGCCTTTCTTGACGTCGGAAGCTTTCATAAGAACCAGGAGTGAGTGAATAGACCAGGAGTGAGTGAAGAAGCGAGGAGTGAGAGAGCAAGGGGCGGGAAGTGCAACTCTCACTCCTCGCTCTTCGTCACTATTTTCTCGTTACTTGGGTTGCAACCGCACGGCGCCATCCAGGCGGATGGTTTCGCCGTTGATGTAGCGGTTGCCGAGAATGAAGGCTACGGTGCTGGCGAATTCGTCCGGCTTGCCCAGGCGCGACGGGAACGGAATCGAAGCCGACAACGACTCCTGCACCTGCGGCGGCATGCCGTCGACCATCGGGGTCCAGAAGATGCCCGGTGCGATGGTGGCCACGCGGATGCCGAAGCGCGACAGCTCGCGCGCCATCGGCAGCGTCATGCCGACCACGCCGCCCTTGGAGGCCGAATACGCGGCCTGGCCGATCTGGCCCTCGAAGGCTGCGACCGATGCGGTATTGATGATCACGCCGCGCTCGCCGTCTTCGCCTGCTTCGTTGTTCTGCATCAGCGCGGCAGCCGCCTTGGCGACGTTGAAGCTGCCCACCAGGTTCACCATCACGGTGGTGGCGAAGGTGTTGAGCGGCATCGGGCCGTCCTTGCCCAGCATGCGACCCGCGCCCAGGATGCCGGCGCAGTTCATCACCACGTTGAGGCCACCCATGGCTTCGCGCGCGGAGGCGACGTTGGCGCTCACGCCCTCTTCGGAGGTGACGTCGGTGCGGTAGAAATGGCCGCCCAGCGCCTTGGCCGCTTCCTGGCCCTTCTCTTCGTTCACATCGAACAACGCGACCTTGCCGCCGTTGGCGACGAGATGCTGCGCCACCGCGTGGCCGAGACCGGAGGCGCCGCCGGTGATGATCGCCTTGACCTGATTGAGCTGCATGGGGAAGTCCGTAAAGCGGTTGAAAACGCCAATGGTAGCCCAGCAGGCCCGACCCGGTTCGCCGGAAGGCGCCTGGGGACGGTTAAGCGCCGGGGCGGCCGTAATGGATAAGTCGGGCGGCGCAAGGGGCCCCGTCGGGCGGCCGGCCTATCACCGGTAGCCATACTTAGAGCTTTTGTCGGTGGCGTTTATATCGATTTTCAGGGCTCTTTCTGCGTCAACGGGTAGTACAACTCCAAGGGTTGGTCACGGGCGCCGCCCGAGGAAGGCTGCCATGGAGCTTGGGGACGATCAGCGGCGAGGCGGCGGGGCAGCGCGGGCCGGTGGCTCGCCTGCTTCGCCGCTGCTGCCGATGTGGTTCGCATGGGTAGTCGCATGCCTGTTGTCGTGCGTGGGCCAGGTCGCCGCGGCCGCTCCCGCTGCCGGTGCGGATAGCGCCTATTTCATGACGACGTCGCAGCTGGCCGATCCATTGAGGCCGTTCGCGCATTTGCCCAAGGGCGCGTCGGTGAAAGTGAAGGCAGCCGTCATCGCGCTGCCCGATCCGCTGGAGACGCGCCTGGGTCGCGCCTTCGATGTCGAGCTCAGTGCCGTGATCAGCGCGTTCCAGGCCAATGGCTATGCGCTGGACGGCTTTGCGCTGGCATGGGCGCCGCGCGATCCGGACAAGGATGGCGGCTATCCGGCGATCCAGGACCCCGCGCGCGAATGGCCGGGCGTGCTGCTGTTTCGCCGTGACAACTGGCGCAACTGCCATGCAACCTCCGGCGCGCAGGCATTCTGCGGTTCGACCTACTACGCCTTGTTCGTGGTCGGCGAAACGCCCACCTCGGGCGTGCATCCGGATGCGTTCCGCGTGGCCGCGCGCTGCGCCATGCTGGTGGACGGCATGCGAAGCACGGCCTCGACGACGGCGGATATCGCTTCGGTCGACTGCCACGACGAAGAAACCAGGACGAGCGAGGCGGCCAATCCGGGCGCACCGGACGACATGGATGCACGGCTGGCCGGGATCGGATGCGATCGCCAGCTGGACATCATCGGCCCGTCCTTCTCCGGTTCCATGGAATCGATGGCTGCCGCGTTGGGCAACGTAGCGAAGGCGGCGGCCACGTCACCGTGTATCGGGTCCGGGCCGAAACAACTGCGGATACGGCTCGTATCGCCTTCCGCCAGCGTAAGCAACAACGAAGAGATCAAGTACCACGACTATCTCGCCGCGGCCGACTCGCCCACGTTCAAGGTGGCATTCCTATACCGCCCGCTGGCGTACAGCGTTTCCGACCAGATGGATACCGTGATGGCGTATCTCGAGCCGCGCCTGGGTGCCGACGGCACCGTGGTCGTGCTCAGCGAGGAATCGAGTTTCGGCGAGGGTGCCCGCGACGACCTCACCAGCAATCGCCTCGGTGAACAGAACGCCATCTGCACGCGCCGCAACGAAGCGGCCCAGGGCGAACCGCATTGCTGGGGCCATCTGGTCAGCGTGCAGTTTCCGCCGAACATCGCCGCGATTCGCGCCGAGCACGTGAAGCTCAAGCAAGGCGAGGACGCACAGCGCAAGCAGTTCCTGCCCGAGCGCCTGCTGGAACTGGACCTCACCGGCGTGGACAAGGGCACCGACCAGCCGCCCACTTACCAGCCCAGCCTCAGCTCGCGCTCGGACGAACTCATGCTGTACCAGACGTTCGATGCGCTGAAGAAATACGTGCGTCCCGCCGCAGTGATCGTCATTGCCACTGATGTGCGCGACCGCCTGTTTTTGCTCAGCGAAATCCGCGACCTGTTGCCGGGCTCGCTGCCCATCGTGCTGGAGCAGGACAACCTGCTTGCGCATCCCGACTATCGCGACATCAGCCGCGGCAGCATCACCATGCCCGCCGGCCAGAGCCTGGTTTGCCTCAACACGTACAACGATCCGATTCCTTGTCCGCAGGGCGAGGGCACGAAAGGATTTGCAGCGGCCGGCAAGGACACGTGGGAATGCCCGCTGATGCCGCGGCATTTTGCGTTCGCCACCGATTACGCGGCCAATACCTTCCGTGCCGCGACGCGCCTGGCCAAGCTGCAGGACCTGCCCGCCGACCAGCAGCATGCCTTCACCGATCCGGACAGTGCCTGGATGGCACCACCGATGCTGGTGGCGACGCTCGCCGGGTTCCAGTACGCGGACATCCAGAGCAAACGCCCCGTGTCCGCCACGGCGCCGAACGCATGCAAGGTGACGCCGGCGCAGGGCAAGCAGGACATCCTGATCGTCGCGGACACGCGCATCCAGCTGCAGGAGCCTGTCTATCTGGGGATGATGCTGTTCTTCACCGTGATGCTGGCCGTGGCTTGCTGGCTGACCTGGAACGGGCGCGACATTTCGCTGGTGTCGTTCCCCGTATGTCGCCATGCGCTGCGCTGGATGCGCGTGACGCCCAGCACCACCGGATCGGCCCGCCACACCTCGTCGGGGTGGCTGTTCGCTTGGCTGCTATTCGCGCTGGCGGGGCTGGCGATCGCGGGTGGCAAAGTCATCACGATGTTGCCGCCGCCGTCCTATGGCGACACCAACCTTGCGCACGGTCGGGACCTGTGGGCGTTGATCGCCCTGTGCCTGGGCTATGCCTGCTTCGTGGCGTTCGCAGCGTTGCGCGTGCTCGACTGGAACGCACACTGCCTCATGCTGGCCCAGGCCTTGGAAGAAAATTCGCGCTTTGGCACGCGACTGCGCCAGCTGGGGCATTGGCATGCCGCGGCGGGCGCACTGATCCTGTTGATCTGCTTGCCGCTGAGCGTCAACGACATGAGTCCGACCAGCACGGAACACCCGTGGATCTCCGAGCTCAGCGGCGTCCTTGCGCTGTGTGGCAGCGCGTTCTTCCTCGTGTTGCTGGCCGAAACCTTCGACCGTTGGCGTCGCACGACCCTGGAACTGGCGAAGGTGATACCGCTCGTGCGCGAGAAGACCGGCCTTGCCGACTGGCCCACGCCGTGCCTCCTCGACGAGAGGCCGCGCAGTCCGTTCAATATCGTCATGCGCAGCGACAACTACGACGCGTGGCGCCGGCAGCCACTGTCGGCATGGACGGCACAGACGCGAAGCCTGCTCGACCGTACCTGGCCCTTCGGTGCCGAAGGCCCGCCGTTCGATACATGGCAGGCCCAACTGGTGGCCGAGATGAAGCTGGCGGCTGCAGCCGTGCGCACATGTGCATGGTGCGCCGTGCTTGGCGCTACTTTGGCGCTGATGCTGATGCAGGTGTATCCGCCGGTTTATCCGCGGCTGCAGACCACCGCCGCCACCATCCTGCTGGCCCTGTCCTTCGCGGCGATCGTTTACGCCGTACTGCAGCTGGAAAAGGATGCCTTGCTGGGCCGGATGTTCACCGACGACAAGGATCACCTCACGCTTGGCGGTGCACTGACCGCGCTATGGCCCAAACTGCTCGCGTTCGGCTCGATCCTCGTGATGGTGTTCCTGCCCAGCGCGTGGGATTGGCTGGGCGGGATGGTGAAGGCCGTCAACACGCTGCACTGAGCCGTCGCGGGTGGCGACGTGTGCTACTGCGCGAGCAGCTCGCGGAAGGCGTGCGAGTTGGCGAGCGCAGGGAAGGTCATCACGGGGCGCGGCGGATTTTCGGGCGGCTGCAGCTCCTTCTGCCACACGCCCACGTCCCACCATTGGCCCAGCTTGTAACCACTGCTGCGCCACACGCCGGCAGTCGTGAAGCCCATGGATTCATGCATCGCCACGCTGCCTTCGCCGGGCATGGTGATGACGCCCACGGCCTGGTTGATGCCCTGCAGCCGCATCGCATCGAGCAGCACGCCGTACAGGCGGCGCGCGATGCCGCGTCGGCGTGCGTCGGAGTGGACATAGATCGAGGTCTCGGCGATCCAATCATAGGCGGCGCGCTCGCGGAAGCGGCTCGCATAGGCATAGGCCAGCAAGCGGCCGTCATCCTCCCAGACCAGCCACGGATAGTGCTGCAGTCGCGTGGTGATGCGCTGGCGCATCGCCTCCGTGCCGGGTAGTTCGGTCTCGAAGGTTTCCACGCCGGAAAGCACGGATGGCGTGTAGATGTCATGGACGGCCGCTGCGTCGTCGGCGCGGGCAATGCGGATCATGCGAGGCACTTCTCCATGCAGATGCTGCGAGGGTTGGCGCGGTGTTCGCCGAAGGGCGCGCAGCGGCGATAACCGGCACGTTCGTAAAGTTCCACGGCTTCGGTCTGCGCGGTGCCGGTTTCGAGTCGTATGGTGGTGCGCCCGCTGCGCGCGATTTCCTTTTCGAGTGCCTCCAGCAGCTGCTTGCCCAAGCCCAGTCCGCGGCACGCAGGCAGCACGTACATGCGCTTCACTTCCACGTAGTCCGCATGCCGCACGCAGGCGCCGCAGGCGACGGGCGTGCCATCGACGCGTGCGGTGAGAAAGGTGACGTTCGGTTGGCGCAGCTCTTCCACCGACAGCGGCTGGATATTCCCTGTGGGGTAAAGCTCCGCGAGATAGCCGTCCAGTTGCAACAGCAGGGGAGCGACATCGGCGGCAGCAGGATCATCCACCTCGAAATGCAGCACGGGTGGCGTCAGCATGATTCGTACTTCCAGTTGCGCCGCTTGCCTTCCGCCAGCCACTCCAGTGTGGAGGCCAGGCGCTTCTGTCGCGTGGTTTCGGTCTTGGCCTCGGTGATCCATTCGACGTACTCGCGCTGTGCGCTGGGCGGGAAGCCCTCGAAAATCTTGCGCGCGGCGGCATGCTTGCGCTGGGTAAGTGCTGCGGCGAGATCATCCGGCACGCTGAGCGGAGTCTTGGGCTTGGCGACGCGCCTGGGCTTGGCGCCGCCGTCGGACAGCGACATGCCCTTGCGCACGAGCGCTATCAGGGTCTTTTTCGGCGGCAGCTCTTTCAGCGAGGTGATTTTGCCGAACTGGCCCATGCCACCGGCGCGTTCTTCGCCGACCACTTCCTTGTGCAGCCAGAAGCCGAAGCTACAGTGCTGCTTGAATGCCGCCATGTTGCACAGGAGCGCGCCCTGGTAGCTGAAGAACGGCATGCTCCATTTGATGCCTTCCTCCACCTCGGGGCAGGCTTCGTGGATCACCCCGCGCAGGTGCTCGAGGATGGGCTGGGCGAAGGGCGCCGCCTTGGCGATATAGACGTCGATACGCGGATCATGGCTGCCCATGGCGTGGGTTCTCTCGATTACAACTCGCGGATGAAGAACTGGTCGCAGCTGAAATGGCCGGTGCCGCCCATCGGCGCGGACAAGGTGGTGAAGCCATGCCGACGATACAACGATTGCGCCGCATCCATGCCCGTCAGCGTCTCCAGGTAGCAGCGACGGAAGCCGTAGGTCCGCGCAGCATCCAGGCAACGCAGCATCATGGCGCTGCCCGCACCGATGCCGCGGGCTTCGGGCAGGAAATACATCTTGCGCAGCTCGCAGACCTCCGGGTCGCCGCCTTCCAGCGGCGCCACGCCGCCACCGCCCAGCACCACGCCGTTGCGCTCCACCACGAAGTAGGCACTGCGCGGGCGCGCATACGCTTCGCACATGCCGTCCACTTCCGCATCGTGGATGGCAAAGCCCGGACCGTCGGCGCCGAATTCCGGCATCACGGTGCGGATGACGTGCGCGATGGCGGCGTTGTCGCGTGGTTCGATGGGGCGGATCAGGAAGTCGGTCATGGCGTTGCCTGCGGTGCGCGATAGACGACGCCGTCCTTCATCACGAAAACGGTGTGCTGGAGGTCGTCGATATGCGCGCTGGGGTCGCCCGTGAAGGCGGCAAGATCAGCGCGCAGGCCGGGCGCAATGCGGCCGAACTTCTGTTGTTGGCGAAGGATGCGCGCGGCGACATCGGTGGCCGCGTGCAGCGCCTGCGGTGCGCTCATGCCATCGCGCACCATGTTGGCCGGCTCGCGCCAGTTGTCGCCATGGGTAAACACGCCCACGTCGCTACCGTTGCCGATGGTCACGCCTACCTTCATCGCCGTGCGGAAGGCACGCTCCGCCTCGCGCATGCGCGCGGTGGGCTCGCTCTGGCCGGGTACATAGTGTTCGAAATACTGCGCCGTTGCTTCAACCGCGGTCAGCGTGGGCTCGTAGGCGACGCCATGCTGCTTGAGCAGCTTGAATGTCGATTCGCTGGCGCCATAGCCGTGCTCGATGCTGTCCACGCCCGCTTCCACCGCCAGGCGCACGCCCTCATCGCTGGACGCATGCGCCGCCACCGGGCGGCCGGAGAGGTGCGCCGTATCGACGATCGCCTTCATCTCTGCCAGCGACAGCGTCGGCTGCGTGCTGCCGTCGACGCCGACGCGATAGTCCGCATAAAGCTTGATCCAGTCCGCGCCGCGGCCGGCCTGTTCACGCGTCGCGCGGATGGCTTCGTCCACGCCACTGACCTCCTGCGCACCGCTGGGCAGGTCCATGTCGGGGCGGAATCCCCGGGGCCCGGGCCCGTAGCTGGCAGTGGCGACGATGGCGCGCGTGGCGACGAACAGGCGCGGCCCCGGAATGATGCCTTCATCGATGGCGCGCTTGATCGACACGTCCGCAAAACCGGCGCCTTCAGTGCCCAGGTCGCGCAGCGTGGTGAAACCGGCCATGAGCGTGGCGCGCGCATGCGTGGCAGCTTCCAGCGTGCGGTAATCCTGCGGTTCCTTCAGCACCTGGTCGTTCCACAACGTTTCGTTGTACGGGTGCAGCAGCACGTGGGAGTGCAGGTCGATGAGGCCGGGCATGAGCGTCGCACCGGGCAGCGCGATGCGCTGGGCACCTGCAGGGGCGTTGATGCTGTCGAGCGGACCGACCGCCGCAATGGCGCCATCGTGCACCAGCACGGCCCAGCCGGCGTGTGCCGCATCGCCATCAGCCGTCCAGACGCGATCGGGAACCAGCAGGCTGTCGCCATGCGGTGCCGCCGCTGCGGATGCCACCGCCACCAGCAGGGCGGACAACGCGCCCAGCCAACCTTTCCAACGAAACCGCCGCATCATCCGCCTCCCCACGCATCGAAGGCTCGATTCTAGCCAGGGACGGCAGGCGTGGGCGAGGCGACTTCCTTCCTATCGCGCGGCGTACGTGATGGCTGCCGCCAGTTGCGCGCAGTCGCCGTCAGGCTTGGTGGTGGGCGTGACGCAACTCTGGAAGCCCTGCGGCAGCGACGTGAAGCTCATGGTGTCGCCTTCGTGCACGGCGAACATCTTGGGCGGCATGGCGCACGCGGCACTGGCCGGCGCGCAGTCATTGGCGAGCACCGTGTAGTGGCAATCGCCGCTCTGGCTGCTGATGCAGCGGAACGTGGCGAGCTGGCCCACGGCGTGCACCTTGCTGAAGATGACGTCCTGGCCGTTGACGATGGTGTGCACGACGACGGTGCGACCCTGCTCGCATCCGGCGAGACAGGGCAACAGGAAAAGTAATGCGACAAACTTGTTCATGATCACCTCTTGCACGTGCGTGGCGCGGCATGTCCGCAGGGGTTTACATGTTCCGGAACAGCGCCATGAAGGGTTGGCTTACCACGAGGGTCTCGGGGCGCTGCTTCAACCGCAGCGTTCCCTTGCCGGTGTCGTCGCGGACGATGGAGGCGACCGCGCGGAGATTGACGATGGTCGAACGGTGGATCTGCTTGAACGTACCCGGATCGAGCATGGCGGCCAGTTCGCGGATCGGCGTGCGCAGCAGCGTCTCGCCGTCGGCGGTCATCGCCACGGTGTACTTGTTGTCGGCGCGGAAATAGGCCACGTCGTCCACCATGATCAACCGCGTTTCGCGGCCGTTGCTGGCCGTGATCCAGGTGAGGGGCGGCTTGCCCGCGCCACCGCCGACAGTGAGGTCGCGCAGCAATGCGGCCAGTGCCGCCGCATCCGGTGGCGTCGTGGCGTGTGCCTTGATGCGTTGCACCGTGGCCGCCAGCCGCTCGGACGTGATCGGCTTGAGCAGGTAGTCGATCGCGCCGCGTTCGAAGGCATCCACCGCGTACTGGTCGTAGGCCGTGGTGAACACCACCTGCGTGCCGGGGCTCGCTTCCGCTGCCGCGGCCGCCACTTCCAGTCCGCTCAGGCCCGGCATGCGAATATCGAGGAAGGCGATGTCCGGCCGATGCTGGTCGATGGCTTCCAGCGCGCTGGCGCCGTCCTCGCATTCGGCAACGATCTCCAGCTCCGGCCAGGCCGTGGCCAGCGATTCGCGCAGCGCGGTGCGCAGCAGCACTTCGTCTTCGGCGATGATGGCGGTGGTCACGGCGATGTCTCCGCGTTGTCCTTGGCGACGCGCACCGGCACGACGATGGTGCTGGCCACGCCCTCGGGCGCATTGCTCACCACCGACAGCGACGCTTCGGGGCCGTAGATCAGGCGTAGCCGTTCGCGCACGTTCTTCAGACCGATGCCCGTGCCGCCGCTGGCGCCGGTGAAACCCAGGCCGTCATCGGCCACGGTGATCGCGACGGTGCCATCATCGCGGCGGGCTCGGATCCACACCGTGCCGCCGCCGGGCTTGCGCTCCAGGCCATGCTTGATGGCGTTCTCCACCAGGGTCTGCAGCATCATCGGCGGCAGGGTGATGGGACGCAGCGCATCGGCCACGTCGATCTCCAGCGACAGGCGCGGACCCATGCGCAGCTTCATGATCTCCAGGTAAGCGCGCGTGCGTTCGAGCTCGTCGCCCACGGTCGACAGTGCGTCCTCGGTGAGCGGCAGCGAGTGGCGCAGGTAGTGGATGAGGTGGCCCAGCATATGGTCGGCCTGCGCCGGATCGGTGCGCGTGAGGTACTGCGCGCTGGCCAGCGTGTTGTAGAGAAAGTGCGGCTCCACCTGGGCGTGCAGCAGGTTCAGGCGGGCGACGGTGCGCTCCTTCTCGCTTTCCGACTGAGCAGCGCGGGCCTTTTCGTGCCGGCGCTTTTCGGCCACGCGACGGGTGATGGCGCGGGTGATCGCCTCGGCGTTTTCCAGGTTGGTGCCGTCATCCACGCGGAACCAGTCGCTCCACGCGCCAGCCTCCGGCTCGCAGATCAGCGTGACGCTGCTGCTGCCGTCGCCCGGCGTCACCGTGGCGAAGATCTGGTTGCGCAGATGGCCGAACCAGGTGCCGGGATCCAGACGTCCAAACGAACGGTGGCCATAAGTGACCGGTCGCTGCACCTTGGCGCGGACCTGCAGGCTGTCACGGGCGCTTTCCACTTCTTCGCTGCGTGGAAGTTCGCGGATGGCCGCGTCGAGCAGATCGAACGATTCGTCGGCATCGAAGGGGATTTCCACGCGGCGCCGCTGGCGGTTGCCCAGCGTGTCTTCATCGATGCGGCCTGCCACCAGCCGCACGCGGCGCAGGTGCGATACCGCGCCGGTGATCACCATCAACAGGGCGATGAAGATCAGCAGTACGACGGTGCCGGCCACGTCGTGATGACGAAACGGCGGGCTGTCCGCGAGCACGAGAGCCACGAACAGCAGCACGAGGAACCAGGCTACGACCAGTCGTGCGACGAACATCAGGCTCTTGAACACGGCGCGATCCTGCGGAGTGGGAACGGAGCGGAGCATACCCAGCCTTTTCGTTGGCGGGAGCGCCCCGGCGATGAAACGGGGATACAGGCGACGAAAGGAGGAAACGCCGGGACGAAATCCGGCCTGGCGGCGGCGCTAGCGGCTGTAAAGCCCGCGGTGGGCGCCATACCGATACCACTGGGCGACGGATTCGGGCAGCAGGTCCGCCAGGGGCAGACCCATGCTTTCGCACAGCGCCAGCGTGTCCAGCAACGCCTGTTCCATCGGACCGGGACCTACCAGGCCGGCGTGTTCGCGTTCCAGCATGGCCTCGGCCAGCATCCGCTCGCTCCAGCTGTAAAGCGCGTCGGCCCGGCGGGACAGCTCGGCGGCGAGCCAGGGACGCAAGGGTTCGTGCAACAACAGGCCTTCGTCCTGTGCGAGTTGCCGGGCTAGCGGGATAGCTTCGGCACCGACGCCGCGATACCACTCGGTGTGGCCGGCCGCCGACGCGGGCACCACCAGCGGCGCCGGTGCGCGATGTTCGGGCCAGTGCGTGAGCAGCAGGCGCTCGATGCGACGTGCCTGCGCGACGCGATCCACTTCCACCAGCAAGCCGCGCCCGAGATCGAATAATTCGAAGAAGCGCCGGTTCAGCGTGCGGAAGCGTTCCATGGGCTCGCGTGTAAAACCGATCTTCAACAGGTCCTCGTCGCGGCAGGGCAGCACGTACACATAGGCGCGGCCACGCGACGCGAATCGAGGTTCGACGAAGTCTTCATCCATGGCGATGCACGAGGCCAGCAGGCGCGGCGAAAAAGCAGAGGTTGTGCCTCGTTCGTCTCATCGCCGGGGACGCAAACTAGGCGGCCGTGCGGGCGCGGGTCACGCGGCTCGCGGTTTCCTTGTGCAGCTGCGCAGCGAGCCAGGCGCCGGTGGCGACGAGGATGTCCAGGTCGATGCCGGTCTGCATTCCCATGCCGTGCAGCATGTAGACGACATCCTCGCTGGCGACGTTGCCCGTCGCGCCCTTGGCGTAAGGGCAGCCGCCCGTACCGGACACGGCGCTGTCGACCACGCGCACGCCTTCCTCCAGGCATGCGAGGATGTTGGCGAGCGCCTGTCCATACGTGTCGTGGAAATGCACGGCGAGCGCCTCGATGGGCACTTCCTGCGCCACTGCATGCAGCATCGCGCGCGCCTTCGACGGTGTGCCGACGCCGATGGTGTCGCCAAGCGAGACTTCATGGCAGCCCAGTTCGTGCAGGCGACGCGCGACACGCACCACATCGCTCAGCGGCACATCGCCCTGGTAGGGACACCCGAGCACGGTGGAGACATAGCCGCGCACCTTCACGCCCTCTTCCTTCGCGCGGGCGAGCACGGGCATGAAGCGCTCGATCGACTCGTCGATGGAGGCGTTGATGTTCTTGCGGTTGAACGCTTCGGACGCGGCGGTAAAGACGGCCACTTCGGTGACGCCCACTGCGCGGGCGCGTTCGTAACCCTGCTCATTGGGCACCAGCACCGGATAACCCACACCCGGCACCTTGCGGATGCCCTGGTAGACCTCGGCGGCATCGGCCATCTGCGGCACCCACTTGGGGCTGACGAAGCTCGTCGCCTCGATCGACTGCAGGCCAGTGCCGGAAAGGCGATCGATCAAGGCGATCTTCACGTCAGTCGGCAGCAGGGTCTTTTCATTCTGCAGGCCGTCGCGCGCGCCGACTTCGACAATGCGTACATGGTTGCTGGTGTTCATGATCGGAGCATAGCTCGTTGGTGGTGCTGACAATGTTGAGAATGCGTGGGCGGAGCGGTTTCTCCAACGGCGCAAAGCTCAATCCGCGAACCGCACCAGTACCGCATCAGCCTCGACGAAATCGCCTTGCGCCGCGCTGATGCTGGCGATGGTGCCGGCGCGCGGTGCCTTGAGCGCCAGTTCCATCTTCATCGCTTCCATCACCAGCAGCTCCTGGCCTTCTTCCACGACATCGCCCGCGTTGGCTTTCACCAGCACGATGCGGCCGGGCATCGGCGCCGTGATCTGGTTGCCGCCGCCAGTTTCCTTGGACTGCCACGCGAAAGCCGGTGCGCGTTCGAATGCATGGCGGTTGCCATCGGCATCGTGCACGGTGATGCGCGATGCATCGACGCGCAGGGGAACGCGTAGCGACTCGCCATCGAAGCGCGCGCTGAGCGTCGCCTTATCGCGCCGCGCACCGCGGACCTCGGCACGGTCCTCGCCGTGGCGAAGGCGATAGTCGCCATCGTGGCCGTAGGCTTCGACTTCATGGCGCTGGCCGTGCAGCGACAACGCCACGATGCGCTTGCCCGCATGGCCGATGCGCCATGCGTCAGCGCGTGCCCAGGGCGAATGGGGATCCGTGCCGTTGCCGGAGCTGGCGACGACGGCCTGCTCCTCATCCATCATCGCAGCCACCGCGGCGGCGAACAGCACGTTCGCTGCGGGTGTGGCGTCGCCGGCCAGGAATTCCGGCAGATGGCGATCGAGATAGCCGGTATCGATGCGCCCCCCGACCACCACCGGGTGGCGCGACAACCGTTCGAGAAAGGCGATATTGGATTTCGGGCCGACGATTTCGCTGGCCAGCAACGCATCGCGCAGGCGTTGCAGGGCTTGCGGGCGATCCTGGTCCCACACGATCAGCTTGGCGATCATCGGATCGTAGAAGATCGTCACCGTGTCGCCTTCGATCACGCCGCCGTCGATGCGTACATGGCGCGACGGCGCGGGAAGGCGAAGCTTCAACAATTTGCCGGAGCCGGGCAGGAAGTTCTGGTCGGGATCTTCGGCGTACAGGCGCACTTCGATGGCATGCCCGCGCGCGTGGATCTGCTCCTGCGCCAGCGGAAGCGTTTCCCCGGCAGCAATGCGCAGTTGCCATTCGACCAGGTCCAGCCCCAGTGTTTCCTCGGTGACCGGATGTTCCACCTGCAGGCGCGTGTTCATCTCCATGAAGAAGAACTCGCCATCCTGTCCCACGATGAATTCCACCGTGCCGGCGCCGACATAGTCCACCGCCTTGGCGGCGGCCACCGCGGCGGCGCCCATCGCGGCGCGACGTGCGTCGTCGAGGAAGGGCGAGGGCGTTTCCTCCAGCACTTTCTGGTAACGGCGCTGCGCCGAGCACTCGCGTTCGTTGAGGTGGATGACGTTGCCGTGGCTGTCCCCGAATACCTGGAATTCGATGTGGCGCGGATGGTCCACATAGCGTTCGAGGATCACGCGGGTGTCGCCGAAGGCGCTTGCGGCTTCGCGCTGCGCGGAGGCGAGTGCTTCGGCAAATTCCTTCTCGCCGCGCACGATGCGCATGCCCTTGCCGCCGCCGCCCGCGGCCGCCTTGATCATCAGCGGGAAGCCGGTGCGGCGCGCCTGTTCGGCGAGCACATCGGCCGACTGGTCTTCGCCGTGATAGCCCGGCACCAGCGGCACGTCGTGTTTTTCCATCAGCGCCTTGGCGGCGGCCTTGGAACCCATCGCATCGATGCTTTCCGGTCGCGGGCCGATGAACGCGATGCCTGCGTCGGTACATGCACGCGCAAATGCGGTGTTCTCGGAAAGAAAACCGTAACCGGGGTGGATGGCCTGGGCGCTGCTCTTGCGCGCCACGTCGAGGATGGCATCGCCGCGCAAGTAGGACTCGGTGGGACGCGGCCCGCCGATGGGCCATGCCTCGTCCGCCAGGCGCACGTGCTGCGCATTGGCATCGGCCTCGGAATACACCGCGATGGTGTGGATACCCAGGCGCCGGCAGGTACGGATCACGCGGCAGGCGATCTCGCCGCGGTTGGCAATGAGTACGCGCTGGAACATGCGGCTTCCGGGTCGGTGGGAAGCTGTCAAAACTAGCAGATTGCTGCGTCCGAGCCGATGCGCGGCGCAGCATGACAGGCATGTCTTTCCTGTGGGAGCGCACCCTGTGCGCGACTGGGCGAAGCATGGTGCTGCGGTGCCGTCGCGAGGACCGGTCGCCGGGGTGCCAATGGTTGTCGCGGTCGCGCACAGGGTGCGCCCCACAAAGGAAGAGGGACGAAGGCGCGCTACTCGCCTTCCCAGTACCCCACGGTGAGTTCCGCCTTGCTCACATGGCGGAAGCCTTGCGGTTTGCCGTCGGCGGCCGGCGGGTATTCGGCCATGACGCCGAACTTGCCGGTGTCGGGGTATTCGCAGATCTCGGGCGATTGCCTGGTGCTGACGGCGAGGTAACGCATCTCGGTGTCGCCGGTGTTGATGATCTGGTGGGCCGCCTCAGGGCCACCCGGCGGGCAGGCGATGACGTCGCCCGCGCGGATGGCGTGGCGTTCCTCGCCGATGCGCACTTCGCCGTTGCCTTCGAGGATGAAGAACATTTCCTCGTTCACGCGATGGCAATGCAGGGGAAACGCACGCTTGCCCGGCGGTACGGCGGTGATGTTGTAGCCAAGTTTCTGTGCGCCGATCTGCGCCGAGAAGCGCCCCATGTGCGCTTCGTAGCGCTCGGCTGTTTCGCCGGTCGGTCCCATGCCGGGCGGAAAGGGCTGCAGTTGGACGTCAGCGATGTTGATGATCGGACGTGGCATGGCGGATGTCCTCAAGAAGATGGCCCACGTATTTCCCAATGCGTCGAACGCGCCGGAGCACAAAGCCACGGGCTTCACGCAGCCGCGGCTTATTCCGGCCGGTGACAGACCGCCTCGATGTTGTGGCCGTCGGGATCCAGCACGAAAGCGGCATAGTAGTGGTCGTGATAGTGCGGACGCAGGCCGGGCGCGCCGTTATCCCTGGCGCCCGCGTCGAGCGCGGCGCGATGGAACGCGTCTACCGCGGCGCGGTTTGGCGCCGTGAGGGCCACGTGCACCGGGCCTGCGGGGTGACCGTTGTATGACGTGCCGACCCAGAAGCCCGGCTTGCCGTCCAGGCCGAAGCCCGCGTGATCGCCATCACCCGTTTGCTCCGCCGACACTTCCATCACCAGCGTGACGCCAAGCGGGGCGAGCGCCTGGCGATAGAACTCGCGGCTGCGTTCAAAGCCGGAAACGTGCAGGCCGATATGGTCTAGCATGGCATCCCTCCTTGCAGGCGATCGAAACGGGTCGAGCTGATGGTGTCAGCACCAGCGAGGGCTGCGTTTGCCGAGAAAGGCACCGAGGCCTTCCTGCCCCTCGTCGGATACACGCAGGCGAGCAATCAGCGCCGCGTTGTCATGGTCAAGCTTTTCAGCCTCTGCTTCCGTGGCACCGGCCATGCGAAGCGCGAGTTGCTTGGCCTGGGTCTGGGCGATCGGTCCGGCTTTGGCGAGCAGGGCGAGCGAACCATCGACGGCTTCATCCAACTGGTCCGCCGCCACGCAATGATGCAGCAGACCGATCTGCCGGGCGGTGGCGGCATCGAAAAGCTCGCCCGTGAGGAACAGTCGTCGCGCATGGCGCAGGCCGATCGCGTGGATCACGTAAGGCGAGATGACGGCCGGCACCAGCCCGAGTTTCACCTCGGTGAGCCCGAAGCGCGCACTGTCCACGCCGATGGCGATATCGCAGCAGGCGATGAGTCCCACCCCGCCGCCATAAGCGGCGCCATTGACCCGCGCAATGGTCGGCTTGGGCAGGTATTGCAGCGTGCGCATGAGGCGCGCGAGTCGCAGCGAATCTTCGCGGTTGTCCGCTTCGCTGGCCGCCGCCATGCCGCGCATCCAGTTGAGGTCCGCGCCGGCCGAGAAGCTGGCACCTTCGCCAGTGAGCACCACGGCACGCACGGCATCGTCTTTGCCCGCCTCGATCAGCGCGGCGGTGAGTTCCGCAATCAGCGCATCGTCGAAAGCGTTGTGCACCTGCGGGCGGTTCATGGTGATGCGGCGCACGCCGGCATGGTCGGCGATGTGGATGGGGTCGGTCATGAGGCGCTCCATGGGAGGAGGACATCTTAGAACCGAACAGGGTGGCGCGCTCCGTTGCGAGAGCGCAGCGGCCGTCAGGCGTTCTTCATTCCGACGCAGCTACCGCCGATGGAAGCGCCATAAGTTGTGCGCTCGAATTGGATTTCCGGAGCTGTTCCCCGGACGTTGACGCTGATGCGCGTGCCACTGTCTGTGTCGTGACGTTCCCTGCGCCAGGCGCGCGAAAGTGGCCTCAGTCCTTCGCCGGCAGCACCAGGAATTCGGCCGCTTCCAGCGCGGAACCCTGCCAGTGGGCGGGCGCCACTTCGCGCCACCACGGTTCGACGCATTCAACGCGCGACGGTTCCACGGCCTCGCCCAGCCTGGGCATCACCAGGCCTTCGGGCACCTTGGCAAGCAGCACGTCCGCCGGCTCCGCCCAAGGATGCATGGCGAGGTTGAACGTCCCCCAGTGCACGGGCAACAGGCGTCCGCTGCCCAGCTGCCGCCACGCGGCGAGCGCATTGTCGGGGCCCAGGTGCACGTTGCCCCAGGACGGATGGAACGCTCCCACTTCGATCATCACCAGATCGAAGGGGCCGAGCCGTTCGCCGATCTCGGTGAAGTGCGGGGAAAGCCCCGTGTCGCCGCTGAAGAACACGGCATGCCGTTCGCCGCGCAGCGCGAACGACGACCACAGCGTGGCATTGCGGTCACGCAGGCTGCGGCCGGAAAAATGATGCGAAGGCGCCGCGGTAATGGTGAGGCCGC
>Ga0335083_10001031_pt1 | contig 39444 bp, 31 predicted proteins | sample Lox_Sample_42_FD_206716 | JGI IMG/M metagenome (GOLD analysis project Ga0335083, IMG submission 206716) | Soil microbial communities from Loxahatchee National Wildlife Refuge, Florida, United States - Lox_Sample_4.2 | ecosystem: Environmental > Terrestrial > Soil > Wetlands | place: USA...
CGGCGATCCAGTCGGCATTTCCAGTCTTATCGGCGAGGATGAGCACTTCGGAGGGCCCGGCGATCATGTCGATGCCGACCTGGCCGAAAACGATGCGTTTGGCCGCCGCCACATAGGCATTGCCCGGGCCGACGATCTTGGCAACCGGCGCGATGGTCTCGGTGCCGTAGGCAAGCGCGGCGACCGCCTGCGCGCCGCCAACACGGTAGATCTCGTCGACGCCGGCAAGCTTGGCCGCCGCCAGCACCAACGGCTCGAGCTTGCCGTCCGGCGCCGGCACCACCATGGCGAGACGCGGCACGCCGGCGACCTTGGCTGGCACGGCATTCATCAGCACCGACGACGGATAGGCGGCGGCGCCGCCCGGTACGTAGAGCCCGACCGACTCGATCGCCGTCCACCGCGCGCCCATCTCGACGCCCAGCGGATCGGTGAAGCGCTCGTCCGCCGGCCGCTGGCGGTGGTGATAGGCTTCGATGCGGTCGCGCGCGAGTTTGAGCGCGTCGAGCGCGCCGCCCTTGCACGAAGCCGCCGCTACATCGATTTCTGCGGCGCTGACGCGAAGGCCGAGCCTGCCGAGGTCGACTCGGTCGAACTTTGCCGAAAGCTCGACGAGCGCGCGGTCGCCGCGCGCGCGCACCTCGGCAATGATGCCGCGCACCGCCGCTTCGACGTCCTGCGCAGCCTCGCGTTTCTGGCCGAGAAAGGCTTCGAACCGGCTGGAAAAATCAGACTTTCGACTGTCAAGGCGCAGGGGCATCGCTTTTCTGCCAGGCCGAGCCACGGTTGACAGGTCAATGAGTGATGCGCGGCGGCGCGTCAACCCTGACCGTCCCGGGCCCACGGCGAGACATAAAAAAAAGCTCCGCCAAACAGGCGGAGCTTTCGTCGCCGCGTGCCACAAGCGCGGACATGTCTGCTTTTGTTATGGCAAGACTACGCCATCCCAATTGGTAAAGATCAAGCAACTTCGATTGCGCGCCGCAATAAATCTGCGCCTAAAATTTCAGCGATGCTGCGCGGGTCAGCTGCCGGATTTTGAACGAATGTCTTCGTCAACAACATGCACCGGGCAGGCGGCAGCGGTCCAAATCGGGCCGAGATCGGCCAATTCGGCTTCCAGGCATTCAACCTCCAGCCGCAAGGCCCCGCCGCCGGAGAAGACGAGGGTAACGACGCCCGACGGCGCCTGCGTCTCGGTATATTCAACGGCCAGCAGGTTGAGCACGGCATCCTTGCCGGCCGGGTTTACCGAACGGCATTTGCAGGACAGTACGCGCTCAAAGCGCAACGCAGCCCGCCGGCGGCGGTATTCCGGCTGTTCGGACTGCGCGCCTTCCCAATCGAAGCGGTTAAGGCCGACCACTACCCGCTTCTCGGCCGGACGCCAATGCACGTCTGCGACCTTCACCACCGCATCCTGTAGGTGGGTGGAGACGACGGCTAAGTCCTCTTCGTCAAGGACGATGAATTTGAGCAGGTCCGTCTGCATCGGTGCTTCCCTTGCGGCGTAATTAGGCAAGAGGCGGTCGACCCGCAAGGGCACTATTTTAGGAAGGCGGGTTCGAGGCCGGCCTTGGTCCAGCGCGTGGCCGACGCCGGATCGGTCAGGGCCCGCAGCAGGGCGGCGGCCCCGTCGCGGTGCTCGCTGCCGGCGGGAATGGCCGCGGTGTAGGTATTGGTATTGGCCATCGGGCCCGGCAGCGGGCCGACGATGGTCACCCCCCTCACCGTCAGCATTTCGCTGATGAAGGTGGTGCCGATTTCGACCCGGCCGTCGGCCACCGCCTGGGCGACCTCGTAGCCGCGCTTGCCAAGAAAAACGTTCTTGTTGACCTGCTCGGCGATGCCCATTTTCTGCAAAAGGACGGCAAAGAAAGTGCCGGATGAGCCGCCGGCCCTGGGGTCGCTGTAGGCGACGCCGTTGGCCTTCAGAAGCACCTGCTTGAAGGATTCGGGCGTCGAGATATCCGGGACAGGCGCGCCCTCTCGCACGGCGACGCCGGTGACGGTACGGCCCAAGTCGGTGCGACTGCCGGGGACCAGGCGGCCCTGCTTTTCGTACTCCGCCATCGCCGTCTGCGGCAAAATCAGAAGGTCGGGTTCCTCGCCGTTCTGGAAGCGTTCGCGCAAATTGCCCGCGGTATTGAAGACGAGATTGAGCTTGTGGCCGCTATCGCGTTCGAACTCGGCGCCGAGCGCCTTCACCATGGACTCGACAGCGCCTGCGCTCATGACTTTGACGATGGCCACGGCGGGACACCCTAGGCGCTGATGCGCTCGATCGCCGCGCCGCAGCGCGACAGCTTGTCCTCGAGCCGTTCGAAGCCGCGGTCGAGATGATAGACGCGGTTGACCATGGTCTCGCCTTCGGCGGCGAGTGCCGCGATCACCAGCGACACAGATGCGCGCAGGTCGGTCGCCATCACCGGCGCGCCCTTGAGCCGGTCAACGCCCTCGATGGTCGCCGTTTCGCCATTGAGCTGGATGTGGGCGCCAAGCCGCACCAGTTCCTGCACGTGCATGAAGCGGTTCTCGAAGATGGTCTCGGTGATATGCGAGGTGCCTTCGGCACGCGTCATCAACGCCATCAGTTGCGCCTGCAGGTCCGTCGGGAAGCCGGGAAACGGGGCCGTCGCAACTTCGACTGGCGCAAGTCCGGACCCATTACGAGCAACACGAATGCCTTCATTGGTCGGCGTGATGGCGACGCCGGCTTTTGCCAGCACGTCAAGCGCGGCCTGCAGCAATTCCGGCCGCGCGTTCTGCAACAGCACCTCGCCGCCAGCCATGGCTACGGCCATGGCGTAAGTGCCGGTCTCGATGCGGTCGGGAAGCACGGCGTGGCGTGCCCCAGACAGGCGCGAAACGCCCTCGACGACGATGCGCGAGGTGCCGGCACCGGAGATCTTGGCGCCCATCTTGTTGAGACAGTCGGCGACGTCGCCGATCTCCGGCTCGCGCGCGGCATTCTCGATCACCGTCGTGCCTCTGGCGAGCGACGCCGCCATCAGCGCGGTGTGGGTGCCGCCGACCGTGACCTTGGGGAACACGATCTCGCCGCCACGAAGACCCTTTTTGGCGCGGGCGATGACATAGCCGCCTTCGATCTCGATGTCGGCGCCCAGCGCTTGCAGCGCCATGATCAGCAGATCGACCGGGCGTGTGCCGATGGCGCAGCCGCCTGGCATCGACACCTTGGCTTCGCCCATGCGCGCAACCAGCGGCGCGATCACCCAGAAGCTCGCACGCATCTTGGAGACGAGCTCGTAAGGCGCGGTGGTGTCGACGATAGACTTTGCCGAAATGTGGATAGTGCGGCCGCTGTTGGGATCGTCGCCCTGCCGTTTGCCGGCGATGGTGATGTCGACGCCGTGATTACCGAGAATGCGCTGGAGCTGGATGACGTCGGCAAGTCGCGGCACGTTTTCGAGAATTAGCGTATCCTCGGTGAGGAGACCGGCGATCATCAAGGGGAGCGTCGCGTTCTTCGCGCCCGAGATCGGAATCGCGCCGTTAAGCCGCTGACCGCCGGTGATGCGTATCCGATCCATTCCCGCCCCGCCCGCTTATCCTCTGCTGGTCCGATCTATGGACCGGCGGCCGCCAGACTGCAAACGTCAAGTTCTTTTGACGCCACCACCCTCGCCGTTCGAATGCGGCGAAAGTCGCACTTAGCCGTTCCCACCGCCTTTTACCGCCGGCGCGTCGCCGGCCGGCTCGGTCCGCGCCGCGGCGCCGCGGTCACGGGCCTGAGCCTTGCGCCGGCGCAGGTTTTCGCGCAAGGCCTCCGCCAAGCGGTTGTCGCGGCTGCCTGATTTTTCGGGTTTTGTGTCGCGGTCGCCGGTTTTGGCCATTGGGCGATTATCCGCCTGCCGGCCGGTCAGGCAAGCCCGCGTTGCCTTGCATCGACCGCTATGCTTGTGGCAGTTTCCGCCGCGTCCGCGCGGCCCCTTGGACCCGCCTTTTCTTCGCTGCCGTAGCTCAGTGGTAGAGCACCCCCTTGGTAAGGGGGAGGTCGAGTGTTCAATCCACTCCGGCAGCACCAGCCCGTTTCCCGTCCGCAGGAAAGGACGATCGAGGCACAGTGCGGTATTGCGCCCTCAACCGCTTTTTCGCCGCCGGCGGCGTTGTCTGCCGTAACCGCAGCCCGACGACCGTCTACGCGGCTTTTTCCTGGTAAGCGCCGATAATCGCGGCGGCGCGTGCCGCCAATCTTGCGTGGATGGCCCGCGGTACCTGTCGATACGCCTTGGCGCGTGGGCAGGACATTTCGCCTATAGCGCTGCCTTGTGGATGCAGCGCCTCGTATTCCGTCCAGTTATCGAAGCCGCGGCGGCCGATGTTATCGATGAACGTCTCGGCGGGCACATTGTTGGCGAGGATCAATTCGTGATTGTCGAGTTCGATGTGATAATAAACAAATGTGTCAGGGACGGTCGTCTCGCGCACGATCGATGTCCCGTTTACCAGCGCGCCGGCCTGAACAAGAATGCCGTCGAGGAGCACGGCATGATCCGGCGATAGACGCAAATCGCGCGATGGCACATTCTCCGCGAGGGCGTGGGAGGCGATGCGGACCGGCCACACGCGGACCGGGTCGGAAAAGCGAGCCGCCACTTTTCGCCGCCCGATCCAGGTGATTGGCGATATCGCCCCCGACAGCGTCACGACTTTATCATCGACGACCAAATCTTCGACTGGGACCTCGCCGCGCTCCGTGAGGATCAATGTGCCCTGGCAAAAGCAGTTTGGGTCTGTAGCGGTAACGGAAGTGATGTAGTCGTTGGACGTGCTGGCGTTGTCGGAAACCGTCAGCGTGAAGTCTGTGGTCACCGTCTGGCCCTGAGGCGTCAGCGTCGGTGTAAACACCATGGCGTCAAGCGCCGCAGTAATCTGGGCGGGCGAGTCGCCTATTAGCAGATAGTTTCCTGCGCCGAATTCGCCGAAAAAGACGTCCCCCTGCAAAGCGTCCGGCAAGGCGAGCGTACCGTTGGCGTCGGTTGTCGGTCCGGCCGGAGAGGTGCCTGAATCACGAAGCTGAATGATGACACTCATGTTCGTGGTGTCGGGAGAGTCAGTCACGGTGACCGCGCTAAACGGATTGACAGGTTGATCCTCCAAAGACATTTGTCCGGCGACGGCCCCGGTGATAACCGGCGCTCCGGCGAGAACGAAGTTTTCCGCGGTTGTCGTCGCCAGACCGTCCGAGACCGACAGGTCAAAATCGGTGATCGTAAACCCTGGTTGCGACGGATTGGGAATCGGGGTGAATTCGATCGCGTCGAGAGCCTGCGTGATCACATCTGGGCTGGCGGCCGAAAGGGTGTAGACCCCTGGCGCCGTTTCCACCAAAGAGACGCCTTGCACAGTATCCGGCAATGTTAGCGTGCCATTCCCGTCGGTCGGCGTGGTTGAGCCAAAATTGGTTAATGAAATAGTTACCGTCTCGGTCGCTCCGGAATCGGGGTCCGAAATTGTGACCCCGGAAAATGGATCGAGCGGAAGGGTAAAATAGCCGTTGTTCAGCCATTGACCCGCGCCGCTGATGACAGGCGCATTGTTCGTGGAATTATCAGGTATCGTCATTTGACCCCCGAAACAGACTGAAAGAAACGCTGCTCCAGCATTCGCAAATCCAGTTCCGGTCAGCCGGAGGTAAATAACAACCAGTCGCCAAGCCTTGACGAAGGTTCCCGCTAATCCGTCAAAAGAACGTGAGGCCAAAATTTCAAATTTGAATAGAAACGTCAGTAGCGCGCGGTGAACGCTCGAGCGTCGACAGGCGGGCGATGATGGCTTGCACCCCGCCCTCGCGCTCGTCTTCGTGGCGAGATGCGCTTTGTCGCGAGACGCGTTTTATTGCAATTCGATAGCCAAAGCGGCGAGTTCAGGAGCAAGCGCGTCGCGCCAATGAGGCGTCGTAACCGCAAACACCTGTCCTAGCCGGCCAAGATCCAGCCGAGAATTGCGAGGGCGCTTTGCAGGCGTCGGATAGTCCTCGGTTTTAATCGGCACAATCTTTTTGGCCGCGAGCCTAACGCCCCGTTGCTGTAAACCCTCAACAATGGCGCAGGCAAAGCCGTGCCAGCTCGCCTCGCCGGACGCGGCCAGATGGACGACGCCATTGCATTGAACGCAGCGGCTTTGGAATATTTCGATATCGTCACCGAGCATGGTTTTCATTGAATCGGCGATCAGCGCAGCTGATGTCGGAGCGCCAAACTGATCGGAGACGATCCGGAGTTCGCCGCGCTCGCGGGCAAGGTGCGCGATAGTGCGCAGGAAGTTCTTGCCGGTGGCGGCGTATATCCATGACGTTCTCACAATGAGAGAGGTACCGCCTGCGGCGCGAACGGCCTGTTCGCCTTCAAGCTTGGTTCTCCCGTAGACCGACAACGGATTTGTTGCATCGTCCTCTTGCCACGGCGTATCGCCACGTCCGTCAAAAACATAGTCGGTCGAAAAATGAATAAATGGAACGCGTCGCTCGGCCGCCCAGCGGGCAATCGCGCCGGGAGCCGCCGCGTTTACGAGTGCCGCAAGATCCGGTTGACTCTCCGCTTGATCGACCGCGGTGTAGGCCGCGGGATTGATGATGATTGAAGGACGAAGCGCATCCAGAATTGGAGCAATCGCGTCCGGCCGGGCAAGATCGATGACGGCCCGGTCGGCGGCGATGACGTCTTGATCTTGAAATCGCGGAAGGAGCGCTCCTCCGACCTGACCTGAAACGCCGGTAATGAGAATGCGCTTCTTTGCTGCTGTCATATTTATCGAGAGGGAGCGAATCTGGGCAGCATGCCCTTGACGTCAGCCAAGGGCCGGCCCTCCCGGTCGCGTTGCGAGAGCTCAGGACGAATGTTGCCCCAATCGATGGCAAGAGCCGGGTCATCCCATTTCACCACCAGCTCGTCCTTTGGGCTGTAGTAGTCGTCGCACTTGTAAAAGAAATCGGCACTTTCCGAAATGACGACGAAGCCATGCGCGAAACCGCGCGGCAGCCAAAACTGGCGCCGATTCTGATCATTGAGCTCGACTTTGACATGGCGGCCGAAAGTCGAGCTGCCGACGCGGACGTCCACGCCGACATCGATCACCGCGCCGCGCAGCACGGTGACAAGTTTGCCCTGCGGTTTCGGGTTTTGAATGTGCAGTCCGCGCAGGACGCCTCGCGCCGAGCGGGATAGATTATCCTGCACGAAATGGGTCGGCAGTCCGCATTTTGCATAGCGATCAGCCTGGTAGACTTCGGTGAAGAATCCCCTGCTGTCCCCGAAGATCTTGGGCTCGATGATCAGAACGCCGGGTATTTCAGTTTCGATGATGTTCATTGACGTGCGAAATGGATCTATCCTTGGACCCAGGCAGGCGGAGCCAAAGGCCTCTCAAAACAGGGGTTGACGCGAAGGAACGGCCATTTGCAAAGCAGCGCGATTATGAAAGAGCTTGCGCCGAACACAAGCTCGATAAAAGGCCAAATCTCGTTTACCTAACCAACTGACGGCAAATTTCATTGAATAGACGAGCCGCACATTCCGCATTAGATTTACCCGCAAGATTTACCACGATAGCATAAAAAACAGCGCACGAACGGCGCGTTTGCATGAGGGCGAATGAAGGGAATAATCCTCGCCGGCGGCACCGGAACGCGGCTTTATCCGGTCACGACGGTGGTGTCGAAGCAGCTGCTTCCGGTTTTCGACAAGCCCATGATCTATTACCCCCTGGCGACCCTGATGTTCGCCGGCATTCGCGACATGCTGATCATCACCACGCCGCAGGACCAGCCGCTGTTCGAGCGCTTGCTCGGCGACGGCAGCGATCTCGGACTGCGCTTTTCCTATGCCAGGCAAGACAAGCCACGGGGCTTAGCCGACGCGTTCATTCTGGGCGCGGACTTCATCGGAACCGACCGGGTCAGCCTCGTCTTGGGCGACAACATCTTTCACGGCCACGGTCTGCCCGAAATGCTGGCACGGGCGACCGCGCGCGTGACTGGCGCCACGGTCTTTGGTTACGTCGTTAATACGCCACAACAATACGGCGTTGTCGAACTGGACCCGGGCGGACGCGCCGTCTCGATCGAGGAAAAACCGGCAAACCCGAAATCGAACGTGGCGGTGACAGGCCTGTATTTCTACGATAACGACGTGGTCCGAATCGCCGCGGGGCTTAAACCGTCACCACGCGGTGAATTGGAAATTACCGACGTGAACCGCGCCTATATGGATCGCGGCGATCTTTTTGTCGAAGTACTCGGCCGCGGCTTTGCCTGGCTCGATACCGGAACGCATACATCGCTGGTCGAGGCCAGTCATTTCGTGCAAATTCTGGAACAACGCCAGGGCATGCGTGTGGCCTGTCCCGAGGAGATCGCACTGCGTTTGGGTTATGTCACGCTCGACCAGTTTGAAAAGCTCGCCACTCGATGCGAGAAAAGCAGCTACGGCGAGTATCTGCTGGGCATCCATCGTAGTTTTGCAAAATCTCGCCGCGCGGAGTTCTGAGAATGCGCTTTAAGGACGCGGTCGTGTTCGTGACCGGGGGTGCCGGATTCATCGGCTCCGCCGTGGTGCGACATCTGCTCGACGACACCGGGGCGCGAGTCGTCAACATCGACAAGCTCACTTACGCGGCCTGCCTTGATTCCATTCCCCAGGCGAGCGGTCACAACCGCTACCGTTTCGCGCAGGTCGATATTTGCAACGGCCCGGCGCTGCGGGAGCTTTTTGATCAGCATCAACCGCGGCACGTGATGAATCTCGCGGCGGAAAGTCACGTCGACCGCTCGATCGACGGCCCGGGCGAATTCATCCAGACCAACATTGTCGGCACGTTCGTGCTGCTGCAGGAAAGTCTGCGATACTGGCATGGGCTTGATGCGTCGGCGCGATCGCGATTCCGCTTTCATCATATTTCAACCGACGAGGTCTACGGCAGCCTGGCCCCCCAGGGTCTGTTCACCGAGACAACCCCCTACGCGCCCAATTCGCCCTATTCCGCGTCCAAGGCCTCGTCGGATCACCTCGTGCGCGCCTGGCGCGAGACCTACGGGCTGCCGACGCTGATCACGAACTGCTCGAATAATTATGGCCCTTATCATTTCCCGGAAAAATTGATTCCGCATATGATCATCAAGGGGCTCGCCGGCGAATCCCTGCCGGTCTACGGCGACGGGAAAAACATCCGCGACTGGCTCTATGTCGAGGATCACGCTCGAGCGCTGACGTTAGTGCTGGAGCGCGGCGCGATCGGCGATACCTACAACATCGGTGGCCGCAACGAGCGGACCAACCTGCACGTGGTGGAAACGATCTGCGACCTGCTCGATAAGTTTGCTCCCACCAGCAACGGCCCACGTCGCCGCCTGATCTCGTTCGTCGCCGATCGCCCGGGCCACGATCGCCGCTATGCGATCGATGCTTCAAAGCTGGAGAACGAACTGGGCTGGCGCGCAACGGAGAACTTTGAAACCGGCCTCGCAAAAACCGTGAAATGGTATATCGACAACAGGCCGTGGTGGAATGCCATTCTCGCACGCGGGTACCGTCCCGAGCGCATCGGGATGTCGCGCCAGAAAGAAACAGCGGCGCTCTAACCGGGACAAAACGACGGGGACGGCGCCGTCTCCTTCCGGAACGGGCTCAGTCACTGCTCGGAGAAATCCAAACCGACAGTTGTCAGTTGGCTCTGAATGCCCGCCTGGTCGGCTTCCGGCATAAGGCCAAGGACCCACAGATCGAGGCCCGCCTGCTTGACCAGCACGGTCGGGAAGCCTGCATCGACAAAGCGCTGCCCTAAAGACGCGCAGGTAAATCCCGTCTTGTGCGCCATATAATGGTGACCGCGAGCGATTGAGGCTGAGTGCCCGAACAATACATCGAGCGGGGTGATCGGCCCGGCAGGTGACGTGTAGGCGACATGATCGAGGCCGTGATCGAGGATCAATGACGCGGCCGCCTCCAGATCCGGCGAGGTAATCAAGGCAAAACCGTCGGACTTCAAGACGCGCCTGAGTTCCGCGAGCGCGATCGGCACCTCGTGCGCATAAAGATGCTCGAGCGTATGCGATGACCAGATCGCGTCAAAGCTTCGGGACGCGATGGAACGCATGTCGGTAATCGAGGCGACCATGTCCGGCTTCGCCTGCGGGTCAATATCGATCCGAATCTCCCGCCAAGCTTCGCGCATGAATACTGGATGCAGTTTGCGCGCCGAATATGGCCCCGATCCGGCATTGAGCACGCGCTTAAGGGGTCCGGTCTGTTGGCCGGCGAAACTCACCGCGTCTTGAAAATTTCCCATGTTCTTCCTGCGGTACGACACGGTCGGCCTTTCGACAGCATCAACCGATGCCCTCTAACATTGACATCCAATATTTAAAAGACACGAAGAAGCGCCTGGATATGTGGCGCACCATGCCGATAGAAAGACCGAGCTTACCCGGAAAGAGTTGCACTTTTTATCGATGGGCCGGCGCAACATGGCGCAGCCTTAAGGTTACTTGGTCAGGTTACTTGGCGGTTTACGTGGCGGAAGTGAGTCTATCGACTACAATTATCGCGCTTTCGGGGATTTCCGCCACAACTTTCCCGAACAGCCGACGGGGTCGTCGGTGCGTACATTGTCGGCGATCCCGTCAGGATTTTGTTTCATAACGTATCAATTTGAGGCCGCTAAATTTCTCGAAAGAGATTTAGCGGCCTCACTTCTTTGAGCCAAGCCTGGCTCAAATCGTACAAGAGAAACGAATTTGCATTTTCTGCGCCTATCCTGCCATCCTCGAGCGTGCCGGCGACTCAACAAGCCGGCGAATGGAATAAATTACTGTCCAGACACAAAGCCGGCAGCCGGACGGCCAATAAGTTAATGTGGAGCGTCGAGACATTTCGGCCTCTTGAATGCTATGGTTTACAAGGGACTGTCGCGTGGCCGCGTGATCGCAGATGCATTCGTGATGCCGTTTCAGCCTGACGGCGTGTACGCCGGAATTCCCTATCGCGTACTCCCGGATTGCTCGATTGAACGATGATGCCGGGAGGGCTGGTCGTGTTCAAGAACATGTACCAGCTTCTAGCCTGCTTCGTGAGCAACCGCCCCCACCCGCGCAAAAAGCACTCACACCTAGTGCCTAGCAATTTCGGCAACCGTGATCGAGAGCGCGTCGAAAAGCCCACTTTTGTCATATTTTGCGGCATGGGTTTCGCCAGTATAAATGACTTGCAACAAATCCCGAAACTCGGAGGCGAAAATGGTTGCCGACCACTTGATCGCACAATTCACGCCTGTTTTTTTCATGATGGGCATGATCGCCATCAATCACGTAATCAACAATCAACGCGCTGACAGAAGGACTGCGGCAGAAGCCTTGCGGCTGCGCGCGGCGCTCGCCGCCGAGCTGCGTGCGCTGCAGGATATCTACAAAAGAAACCTGCAGCTGATCGAGAAAAAGGCCGATCATATTTTGTCGACACGCTCGTCGGTCATCGTCTATCGCGGTAGCGTTGCCCGTCTGACCATGCTGCTCGACGATCCGCTCATCGAGCAGATCGTCGGCGTATTTGCCCAGAACGAGCGCATCGAAATGGTCATCGCCGCGCGCTCGAATTTCAAATGCGGCCTCACCTATCAGTTCGCGGTGGCAGAGGCTGCGTTTGAGGAATGGAAGACGATGTACGCCGAGGCGGCGGCCGACATTTCCTTTGTATGCCGCGCGCTCGAAGGCCATGACCGTAACGCCCCCGCTCCGATCTCGGCCGCCTGGCCGAGGAAATTCGACCGGCTGACGCGGCGGGCGGGCCTGCAGCCTCAGGCCTGACCGCGGCGATGCCGCGGCTCTTGAAAGCCGCTGTCCCGGCGCTGCGCAATCGCTACCGGGACCAGGAGGCCGCCATGAGCGGATCAGGCCGCCGAAGCGATCTGTGCTCCGTACAGAGCGGCACCGCGCCGAACGAGCCTTTCGCGGATCAGCCAAGGCACTTGCCGGCAGGCCATGGCCCGCGGATAGGCCATTTCGGCAATGGTCTTTCCCTCTGGATAGAGCGCCTGATATTCGCTCCAATTGTCGAAGCGCCCGCGATCGACGTTGTCGATAAAGGTTTCCGCGGGCGTGCCTTCCGCAAAAATCAAGGAGTGATCGTCAACCTCGACGTGATAGTAGGTGAAGATCGCGGGGATATTCCTTTCGCGCAAAATCGATGTGCCGTTGACAAGCGCAGCGGCCTCGATCAACACGCCGTCAACCAGTAGGGCGTGATCGGGCGATACCAGCAGGTCGCGGAACGGGGCCCGATCGCCAATGGCTCCTGCTTTGACACGGACCGGGAGCTGCCGATCTTCGCAAAAAACGCCAGCGACCGTTTGCCGGCCGACCCAACGCACCGGAATGCGCCGGCCATCGGCTGTGCACACAAGATCGCCGATATTCAGATCCTGCACGGCGATTTCGCCCGCCGGGATGCGAACCCCTGTATCGGCCATGAAACAGATATGGTGGTGGTGGTGATGATGATCGCCCGGACCGAACCCGTTCTGTTGGCCTTGATCGCCGCCTATGTCGAAAAAGCCGTTGCTATCTGACATGCCGCACTGCCTTTCGTGTCGCGTCCCGTCGACAAGGCTAGCAGGCCGGGTCATGGCAAAAAATTACCGCCGAACATTCGCTTTTGCTCAATTTTGACTCAGAATTAGGAGACATACGACGCGCCAAGCGACCCGCGGGGCGGATATCCTCCGCCGGCAAACCGAATATTCATCTTTTTGCGATGGCATTCGAGCCGCACACACCGGCGGCAACATGCGCAACGGCATCCTTTGTGCCTTCATTCTAGCGGCGTTCGCGTTGGCGCTGGGCGATAACGTTACGTCGGCGGCCCCGCTCGACGATGGCATGGCGGCCTATGCCCGCCAGGATTACGCGACAGCGCTCAAACTGCTGCGCCCTTTGGCCAGTGGCGGCAACGCCGATGCGCAGGCTACAATCGGCACGATGTACGACGCCGGACAGGGCGTTGTGCAGGATTTCGATGCTGCGATTCGTTGGTGGCAATTGGCCGCCGCACAAGGACACGCGCAAGCGCAGGTCAATCTCGGCCTGATCTACGGGGTGAGGCAGGACTTTGTGCGGGCCTATATGTGGCTCAGCGTCGCCGCCGCCCAGCACTACCCTAACGCCAATATTTTCCGTCAGACCTTTGCCGACCGCATGAACAAGCAGCAACTGGCTGCGGCGAAGACGGAAACGCAGCAGTGCGAAGCCTCCCGCTACAAGCAGTGCGATTGAGACGCATTCCTGATTGGCGATGCTGACCACAAAGGCCGCCAATCCTCAACGTCCGGGACGCGGTCGACCGTGACACGGTAACGGCTTTGCCGAAAAACCTCTACTCCGCCGCTTCCACTCGCGGCCCCGTCGCCTCGACGCGCGCGGCACAGAATTTGAATTCAGGAATCTTGCCGAATGGATCGAGCTTCGGATTGGTGAGCAGGTTTGCCGCCGCTTCGACGTAAGCGAACGGAATGAATACCACGCCGTCCGGAATCTCGTCGTCCTGGCGCGCGGCAAGTTCCACCATGCCGCGGCGGGTGGTGACGCGCACCATGTCGCCCGGCTCAATGCCGAGCTTCTGGATGGTGCCGCGCGACAGTTGCGCGATGGCCGACGGCTCGATGGCGTCGAGCACCTTGGCGCGGCGCGTCATCGACCCGGTGTGCCAATGCTCGAGCTGGCGGCCGGTCGACAGGATAAACGGATAGTCCTCGTCCGGCACCTCGTCGGGCGGCTGCAGCTTGGTGGCGACCAGCTTGGCGAAGCCGCCGGGGCGCGGGAAGCCCTGATCGAACACAACATCGCGGCCCGGCACGTCGGGGCCGTCGACCGGATAAGTGACGGCGTCCTCGCGTTCGACACGCTCCCACGAAATGTTGGCGAGCGCCGGCATCATCGAGGCCATCTCGGTGAAGACCTCGCCGACATTCTTGTAATTCCAGCCGCAGCCCATGCGGTTGGCGATTTCCGTAATGATCCAGATGTCGTGGCGCGTGTCGCCGGGCAGCGGCAGCGCCTGGCGGCCCATCTGCACTTGGCGGTTGGTGTTGGTGACGGTGCCGGTTTTTTCCGGCCAGCCGGAGGCCGGCAGGATGACGTCGGCGTAAACGGCGGTCTCGGTGAGGAAGAGATCCTGCACCACCAGATGCTCGAGGTGCGCGAGCGCCTGTCGCGCGTGGTTCAGGTCCGGATCGGACATCGCCGGGTTTTCACCCTCGATGTACATGCCCTTGATCTCGTCGGCATGCACCGCGTCCATGATCTCGACCACGGTCTTGCCGCGCGTGGGATCGAGCTTGACGCCCCAGGCCTTTTCGTACTGGGCGCGGATATCCGGATTCTCCACCGACTTGTAATCGGGGAAGAACATCGGGATGAGACCGGCGTCGGAGGCGCCCTGCACGTTGTTCTGCCCGCGCAGCGGATGCAGCCCGGTGCCGGGGCGGCCGATCTGGCCGGTAATTAGCGACAACGCGATCAGGCAGCGCGCATTGTCGGTGCCGTGCGTGTGTTGCGATACGCCCATGCCCCAGAAGATGATCGAGCTTTCGGCGCGGGCGTAGGCGCGCGCGACCTCGCGCAACGTATCGGCCGGAATGCCGCAGATCGGCTCCATCTCCTCGGGCGTGAAGTCCTTGATGTTCTCCTTCCAGGCGTCGAAGCCTTCGACGTAAGTCTGGATATATTGCTGGTCGTAGAGCTTCTCGGTGACGATGACGTTCAACATGGCGTTGAGCATGGCGACGTCGGCGCCGTTCCTGAACTGCAACATGCGCCAGGCGTAGCGCTTGAGCGCCTGCCCGCGCGGATCCATGACAATGAGCTTGGCGCCGCGCTTGGCCGCCTGCTTGAAGAAGGTGGCCGCGACCGGATGATTTTCGGCCGGGTTGGCGCCGATGACGATGATGACTTCCGAATTCTTGCACTCGTTGAACGTGGCGGTGACGGCGGCCGAGCCGACGCCTTCCAGCAATGCGGCTACCGATGAGGCATGGCACAGCCGCGTGCAGTGATCGACGTTGTTGGTGCCGAAGCCGGTACGCACCAGCTTCTGGAACAGATAGGCTTCTTCGTTGGACCCCTTGGCCGAGCCGAAACCGGCGAGCGCCCGCGGGCCGTCGCGGTCGCGGATTTTTTTCAGGCCGCCGGCGGCGCGGTCGAGCGCCTCCTCCCAGGTCGCCTCGCGGAAATGCGTCCATGGGTTGGACGGGTCGATGAATTCGTGCGGCACTTTGGGCACGCCGTCCTTGCGGATCATCGGCTTCAACAGACGCTGCGGATTGTGCACGTAATCGAAGCCGAAGCGACCCTTGACGCAGAGCCGGTTCTGGTTGGCCGGACCGTTCTTGCCGGTGACGGCGACGATTCTGTCGTCCTTGATCTGATAGGTGAGCTGGCAGCCGACGCCGCAATAGGGACAGATGGAATCGACGGTGCGGTCAGGCTTGCCTTTGTAGACGTTGTTCTCGTCGACCATGGTCGCCGGCATCAGCGCGCCGGTCGGGCAAGCCTGTACGCATTCGCCGCAGGCGACGCAGGTCGAAGCGCCCATCGGATCGTCGAAGTCGAACACGATCTTCTCGAGATGGCCGCGACCGGCCATGCCGATGACGTCGTTGACCTGCACTTCGCGGCAGGCGCGGACGCAGAGATTGCACTGGATGCAGGCGTCGAGATTAACCGCCATCGCGGGGTGGCTGCGGTCAGGTTCCGGCACCACGATGTTGTCGCGCCTGGGGAGGCGACTCTGCCCGACGCTCTGCCGCTTCACCGTCTTCCAGAATTCCGACATCGGGTCGTGCGCGGCTTCCATCGCCGGCTGATCGGTGACCAGAAGCTCGGCCACCATCTTGCGCGCGCTCTTGGCGCGCTCGGTCTGCGTCTTCACCTTCATGCCGGGCGACGGCTGGCGGATACAGCTCGCCGCGAGTACGCGTTCGCCCTCGATTTCGACCATGCAGACGCGGCAATTGCCGTCCGGCCGATAACCGGGCTTAGGCAGGTAGCAGAGGTGCGGCAGCTTGATGTCGAGACGGCGCGCGGCGCGGAAGATGGTCTCGCCCTCGCGGATGTCGATCTCGCGGTCGTCGATTGTGAAAGTGTTGGGCTTCTGTGCGTCGTCAGCCATGATTCACCAAGCGCCGAGTGGCTTTTTCAGTTCCTCGGGAAAATATTTCAGCACGCAGAGCAACGGGTTTGGCGCCGCCTGGCCGAGGCCGCAGATCGAGGCATCGCGCATGGCGGCGGCAAGTTCGGTCAACAGGCCCTCGTCCCACGGGCCTTGCGCCATCAGCTTGGCCGCTTTCTCGCTGCCCACGCGGCAGGGCGTGCACTGGCCGCAGCTCTCGTCCTCGAAAAACTTCATCAAGTTCAAGGCGACAGCCTTCATATCGTCCCTGTCGGACAAGATGACAACCGCGTGCGAGCCAACGAAACAGCCATATTTTTCCAGGGTTCCGAAGTCGAGCGGCAGGTCGGCCATCGAAGCAGGCAGGATGCCGCCGGAGGCGCCGCCAGGCAGATAGGCTTTGAAGGTCTCACCGTCGACCATGCCGCCGCAATATTCGTCGATCAATTCGCGTACGGTGATGCCGGCGGCCGCGAGTTTGACGCCCGGATTTTTCACGCGCCCGGACACTGAAAAGCTGCGGAAGCCCTTGCGCTCGTGGCGGCCCTGCGAGGTCGCCCATTCCGGGCCTTTCTCGACGATGTCGCGGATCCAGAACAAGGTCTCGACGTTCTGCTCCAGCGTCGGGCGGCCGAATAGGCCGACCTGCGCCACGTAAGGCGGGCGGTGCCGCGGCAGGCCGCGCTTGCCCTCGATCGACTCGATCATCGCCGACTCTTCGCCGCAGATGTAGGCGCCGGCACCGCGGCGCAGATGCAATTTCGTGTGCGGCGAAAAGCCGGCCTCTTCTACGCGCGCGATTTCCTGCTCCAGCATCAGCCGCAGCTCGGGATATTCGTCGCGGATATAGAGATAGGTCTCCGCCGCCTCGACCGCCCAGGCAGCAATGAGCATGCCTTCGATGAAGCGGTGTGGATCACGTTCGAGATAATAGCGGTCCTTGAAGGTGCCGGGCTCGCCCTCGTCCGCGTTGACCGCGAACAGGCGCGGCGCCGGCTCGGCGCGCACCAGTGACCATTTGCGTCCCGTGGGAAAGCCGGCGCCGCCGAGGCCGCGCAGGCCTGCATCGCCGACGAGCTTGATCAACTCGTCGCGCGTGCGTTTGGCCGAGAGACAATCCTTCAGCAGCGCATAGCCGCCACTCTTCTGATACGCGGCGAAATCGGTTTGCGGCTTCCAGGCGTGTGGATGCGGATTGGCATTCACCGCCGCCGCGACCTTGTCCACTGTCGCGGCGAAGTTCTGCATGTGGCCGACGGCGACGACAGGAGCGCGGTCGCAGGCACCCATGCAGGGCGCGCGCACCACGCGCACGTCCTTGCCGAGAATGCCGGGAAGCTTTTTCAGCAGCGCCTCGCTGCCGGCCATGGCGCAGGACAGCGAATCGCAGACGCGCACGGTCACCGCCGGCGGTGCGGGCGCATCCTTCACCACGTCGAAATGCGAATAGAAGGTGGCGACCTCGTAGACGTCGGTCTGCGCCATCTTCATCTCGGCGGCGAGCGCGGCAAGATGCGCGGCGGAGACGTGACCGTAGTGGTCCTGGATAAGATGCAGATGTTCGATCAGGAGGTCGCGGCGGCGCGGCCGGTCGGTGAGCAGCGCACGCATCTCTTCGAGCGCCACCGGATCGACCTGGCGGCCCTTCGGCGTGCGCGGCGACCGCCGTCGCCCCCCTGTGCCGTCACCCCTGCCGCCGCGTGACGGCGGCGGAGTCTGGATATTCATTGTTGAGTTATCTCCGCGGCAAAATTTGAAACCCTTCCGGATCCCGAACAATCCCGTCTTGGACATGGATTGATAGAGTTCCTCTATCAATGATAACGTTATTGCTGCTCATCCGGTGAGCGACCAAGAATGGGTCTAACGCTAATGCCTTGATTATTAAAGGTATATTGGTTTGATCGAAAAACTCGATTTTATTCTCGCGCTTGCGCGGGAAAAGCACTTCGGCCGGGCCGCGGAGGCTTGCGGCGTGACGCAGCCGACGCTCTCGGCCGGAGTGAAGCAGCTTGAACAGCAAATGGGCGTGCTGCTGGTAAACCGCGGCTCCCGCTTCAAGGGCTTCACACCCGAAGGCGAGCGCGTGCTGGAATGGGCGCGGCGCATCGTCGGCGACGCCCGCTCGATGCGGGCGGAGATCAATTCGCTGCGTCACGGCCTCTCCGGCCGCCTGCGCATCGCCGCGATCCCTACCGCGCTGGCGATGATGACGAACCTGACGACGCCGTACCGCGAGCGGCATCCGAACGTGCAATTCACCGTGCTGTCGCGCAATTCGCTTGACGTGCTCGAACTCCTGGAAAATCTCGAGATCGACGCCGGCATCACCTATGTCGAGAACGAACCGCTCGGCCGCGTCAACACCGTGCCGCTCTATCGCGAGCGCTACCGCCTGCTCACTTCGGCAGACGCGCCGCTCGGCAACCGCGACACCGTCACCTGGGCCGAGGTGGCGCAAGTGCCGCTCTGCCTGCTCACCCCCGACATGCAGAACCGGCGCATCATCGACCGGCTGCTCAAGAGCGCCGGCGGCGACTCGCGGCCGACACTGGAATCGGATTCGATGATTCTTCTATTCACGCACGTGCGCACCGGCCGCTGGGCCAGCGTGATGCCGGCGAGACTTGCCGAGACTCTTGGCCTCACTGATACGCTGCGCGCCATTCCGATTGTGAAGCCAGAGGCTGTGCAGACTATCGGCCTCGTAGTGCCGGCGCGCGAGCCGATGACACCATTGACTGCGGCGCTGGTTGCGGAAGCGCGCCGCGTGTCGGCCATGTTGATGGATTGAACAGCAAGCACCAAGAGCGAAGCGCCATCGTGCACGGCTCGTCGGGGATCGGCAAAGCCGGCATCGACACCAAGGCCCTGCCGTTCTGGGCCGAGGTTGGAATTCCGCTGATCCCCGAGGGAAGACGTTGGAAAGCGCTATTAAGATATTCTAAGCTGCGACGTTACAAAGTACCGCTTCCGCGCAGCGGGAATAGCGCATTTCTTTCAGGCAGGACCATGCCGCAGCGATTGTCCTATGCCGCCGTGCCCGACGGGGCCCGCAAGGTCATTCACGTCGTTCGCGTGAATGACGATATCCTGTCGATGTCTGAAGCCGATGAGATCGCGGCAAAAATGCGCGAGCGCATGCTGTCAAAGCACGGCGAGCAGGCCGCCGATGTCGTCGTCGTCCTCGGCCACAGCAAAGAGACGCTTCGTCTGGTCGGCGATTCCTACGCAGTCACCCGCGTGCGCACCGCCATGTTCAACGCCGCGATCAGATGGCAACCGATCGAACTCGACTGAACGCTATCAGGCCACCTTCACGTCCATGTGCTTGAACATGGCCTTGCGGGCTTCGTCGTCGAACTCGGCCTTGAACTTGTGCTTGTCCTTGATGGCGGCGGCGCGTGCAGCCGCGGGCCGCGCCGAGATCTCGTCGACCAGGCGTTTCACGTTGGGAAAATTGACCCAGTATTCCTCGCCCAGCGCCGTCGGGATCAGCCGCGCCCAGCCCCACAGCGCCATGTCGACGATGCCGTAAGAGTCGGCGACCATGTATTTGTGCTTGCCGAGCCGCTCGTTGGCGATCGCGTAGTGGCGCTGTGCCTCATACATATAGCGATTGATGGCGTAGTGGATCTTCTCCGGCGCGTAGTGGCGGAAATGCACCGACTGCCCGGAGAACGGCCCGACGCCGGAAGCAACGAACATCAGCCAGGACAACAATTCGCCGCGGTTCTTGTCACCCTTGGGCGGCAGAAACTTGCCCGTCTTTTCCGCGAGATAAAGCAGGACGGCGTTGGAGTCGAAAACAGTGGCGTCGCCGTCGACGATCGCCGGCACCTTGGCGTTGGGATTGATCGCCAGATATTCCGGCTTGTGCTGCTCGCCCTTGCGGGTATCGACCGGCATCGCTTCGTAGGCCAGCCCGCACTCTTCCAGCATCAACGCGACCTTCATCGGATTGGGCGCGCCGCTGTAATAGAACTTGATCATTCTGGAACCCCCTCAATTGAAACGGCGCGCATAGCATCATTCCGGCCGGGCTTCCGCAAGCGGGGAGGCCCACACAAGACCGTGACCTTGCCCCGGCGTTTTCGGGATGCGCAAGCGAAGACGAGCGGCTTTCACCGCCCGCTTCGACGGCCTTGTGACCGCGGTCAGAACAGGCCGACGATCTTGCCGTCGGCGCCGACGTCGATCGAATCCGCCGCCGGCACCTTGGGCAGGCCCGGCATGGTCATGATCTCACCGCAGATCGCCACCACGAATTCCGCGCCGGCGGAAAGCCGCACCTCGCGCACATTGATGGTATGATCCACGGGCGCTCCCTTGGCGTCCGGATTGGTCGAGAAGGAATACTGCGTCTTGGCGATGCAGATCGGCAGCTTGCCGTAGCCCATCTCCTCCCAGGTCTTGAGCTGGTCCTTCACCGACTTGTCCGCGGTGACGTTTTTGGCGCGATAGATTTCCTTGGCGATGGTCTCGATCTTTTCGAACAGCGGCATCTCGTCGGGATAGAGGAACTTGAGCTTGGCGGTGCCGGCATCGATCGCCTTGACCGCGGCCTTGGCGACGTCGGCAGCGCCCTCCCCGCCCATCGCCCAGTGGTCGGCCATCAGCGCCTCGACGCCGAGCGCCTTGCACTTGTCCTTGACCAGCGCGATCTCGGCGTCGGTGTCAGCGGAAAAGCGGTTGATCGAAATCACCGCCGGCAGGCCAAACTTCTTCACGTTCTCGACGTGGCGCTGCAGGTTGGCCATGCCGGCTTCGAGCGCCTTCAGGTCTTCCTTCTTCAGGTCCTCTTTCTTGACGCCGCCGTGCATCTTCAGCGCGCGGATGGTGGCGACGATGACGACACAATCGGGCTTGAGGCCGGCCTTGCGGCACTTGATGTCGAGGAATTTCTCGGCGCCGAGGTCGGCGCCGAAGCCGGCTTCGGTGACGACGTAGTCGGCGAGTTTCAGTGCGGTGGTCGTCGCCGATACCGAGTTGCAGCCGTGCGCGATGTTGGCGAAGGGGCCGCCGTGAATGAAAGCCGGTGTGCCTTCCAGCGTCTGCACCAGGTTCGGTGCAATCGCGTCCTTCAAGAGCGCTGCCATGGCGCCGTGGGCCTTGAGGTCCTTGGCGCGGATCGCCTTGCGGTCACGGGTGTAGCCAATAATGACGTTGCCGAGGCGCTCCCGGAGATCGGCAAGATCCTTGGCGAGGCAGAAGATGGCCATGACTTCTGAAGCAACCGTGATGTCGAAGCCGGCCTCGCGCGGATAGCCGTTGGCGACGCCGCCGAGGGAGCAGACGATCTCCCGCAGCGCCCGGTCGTTCATATCCATGACGCGGCGCCAGGCGACGCGGCGGCTATCGATGCCGAGCGCATTGCCCCAGTAGATGTGATTGTCGATCAGCGCCGACAGCAGATTGTGCGCCGAAGTGATGGCGTGGAAGTCGCCGGTGAAGTGCAGGTTGATGTCTTCCATCGGCACGACTTGGGCATAACCGCCGCCGGCGGCGCCGCCCTTGACGCCAAACGAGGGCCCGAGCGAGGGTTCGCGCAAGCAGAGCATCGCCTTCTTGCCGATGTAGTTGAGCGCGTCGGTCAAGCCGACCGTGGTGGTGGTCTTGCCCTCGCCCGCCGGCGTCGGCGTGATCGCGGTGACCAGGATCAGCTTGCCGTCCTTCTTACCGGCAAGCGACTTGATATAGTCCATCGACACCTTGGCCTTGTAGTGGCCGTAGGGCTCGAGATTCTCGGGCCCGATGCCGAGCTTTTCCTTGGCGATGTCCATGATCGGCCGCTTCTTGGCGGCCTGGGAAATTTCAATGTCGGATTTCGGGCTCTGATGCTGCGAGGCGGGCATGGGATCATCCATTCAAGCGTTTGGGTTTCAGGAATTCCAATTAGATAGGCTGCTTGTCATGCCCGGCCGGTCATGACGGTCGAGGAGATCAGGTGAACCTCGCCTTGGCGGCGATGTTGGCGGACTTGGCCCATTCGCCGGCGTCGATTTTCTTGCCGTCGACAGGCTGCACGCGCGTAACCTTGAAGCGGCCGTCAGCGCAGACGACGGTGAAGCCGTCTCCCTCGACGGCCGCGATTTCGCCAAGCTTGCCACCAATGCCTTTGGGGTCTTTCGCCGGCAGCGGCCTGGCGTCGAAGATCTTGAGCTGCTTGCCGTCGAGGGTGGTCCAGGCGCCGGGCGCCGGATTGCAGCCGCGAATCAGCCGGTCGATCTGCTCCCACGGCTTGCCCCAATCGATCCTGGCGTTGTCCGGACCGCAGCGGCCTTCGTAAGTGGCTTTCGCTTCATCCTGCTTGATGCGCGGGGCCTTGCCAGCCTTGACCAGATCGACCGATTCGAGCATGGCCTGGACGCCCATCGGAAACAGGCGATCGAAATAGACGGTGCCGAGCGTGTCGGTGTTGGAAATCGGCGTCTTCTTCTGCACAAGGATGTCGCCGGTATCGAGGCCGTTGTCCGGCCAGAAGATCGATAGCCCTGTCTCCTTCTCGCCCTTGATGATCGGCCAGTTGATCGCGGAGGCGCCGCGATAGGCCGGCAGGAGCGATGGGTGATACTGGATCGAGCCGTGCGTCGGGATGTTGAGGAAGTCCTCCGGCACGAACAGCGTGACGAAGGCCATCACCTGCAGGTCGGGCTTGAGCGCCTTGAACTCCTCCCAGACCTTTGGGTCCTTGTACGAGGCCGGCTGATAGACCGGGAGTTTCGCCGCCACGGCGGCTTCCTTCAGCGGATCGGCCTTGGCGCCTTCTTTTTCCGGCGCCACATAGACGGCGACGACATTGTCGCCGCGCTTGATGAGCGCCTCCAGCACGGCCTTGCCGAACGCCTGCTGGCCGTGGACTACGATACGCATACGACAACCTCCCCAAGACGTCCGCCGTCATGCCCGCGCAGGCGGGCATCCAGTACTTTTGTCGAAGAGCTGGATCGTCCGCCTTCGCGGACGATGACGGCATCATTCGACACTCACGCCGCCTTTTCCTTCTTCTCCGGCGCGCTGATCGCACCGGACGCCTTGATCTCGGCGATCTCCGCCGCCTTGAAGCCGAGCACGTCCTTCAAAATCTCGTCGGTGTGTTCGCCAAGTAGCGGCGAGCGCTCCACCCGGGCAGGCGAATCCGACAGCTTGATCGGATTGCCGACGGTCAGATATTTGCCGCGGACCGGATGATCGACCTCGACCACCGTGCCGGTTTTGCGCAGTGACTCATCCTCGGCAATCTCCTTCATCGACAGGATCGGCCCGACCGGAATATCGACCGCATTGCAGATTTCCATGACCTCGAACTTGGTCTTGGTCACGGTCCATTCCTCGATCCTCGCGAAAATCTTTTTCAGCCGCGGCAGGCGCGCCTTCGGCGTGGCGTAGTCCGGATCGGTCTTCCAGGTCGGCTCGCCGATCAGGTCGCAGATCGGCCCCCACACCGGCGCCTGCGTGATGAAATAAATGTAAGCGTCAGGATCGCTTTCCCAGCCCCTGCACTTGAGTAGCCAGGCCGGTTGACCGCCGCCGGAATCGTTCCCGGCGCGTGGCACCGCCTTGCCGAACGGCACGCCTTCACTGAACTGGCTGTATTCGGTCAGCGGGCCGTGGGCGAGACGCTGCTGATCGCGCAACTTCACTCGTGTAAGATTGAGCACGCCGTCCTGCATCGCGCAGAGTACGCGCTGGCCGCGGCCGGTGCGAATGCGCTGATAGAGCGCCGAGACGATGCCGAGCGCGAGATGCAGTCCCGTCCCCGAGTCGCCGATCTGCGCGCCGGTGACCAGCGGCGGACCTTCGCGGAAGCCGGTGGTGGAAGCGGCACCGCCGGCGCATTGCGCGACGTTCTCGTAGACCTTGCAGTCCTCATAGGGCCCGGGGCCGAAGCCCTTGACCGAGGCAACGATCATGCGCGGATTGGTCTTGTGCACGTACTCCCAGGTCAGGCCCATGCGGTCGAGTGCGCCGGGCGCGAAATTCTCCACCAGCACGTCGCAGGTCTTGATCAGCCGGTTGAGGATTTCCATGCCTTTGGGGTGCTTGGAGTCGATGGTGATCGACCGCTTGGTGCCGTTGAGCATGGTGAAATAGAGGCTGTCGGCATTGGGCACGTCGCGCAGTTGTCCGCGCGTGATGTCGCCGACGCCCGGGCGTTCGACCTTGATCACGTCGGCACCCATATAGGCGAGCAGTTGCGTGCAGGTGGGTCCCGACTGCACATGCGTGAAGTCGAGAATGCGCACGCCCTGCAGGGCCAAACCCGCCTGGCCGTAAGGCTTGGTGCTGGGCTTAGGCAGGCCGTGGCCATTCCCGTTCTTGCTCTTGCCGGCGCTCTTGCGCGCGCTCGAAAGCTTAACGACCTTGCGGGCCTGCTTCTTCAGTGCGGCCCGGCTTTTCGGTTTGCTCTGCTGTCTCTGCTTGGCCATAGTCTCCTCCTCGGGTCCTGTCGTTTCTGTCGCAACCGCACCCCCGCCCCCGCAGGGCGCGCGGCCATGGTTGGGCACGTCTATTTTTTCTTCAGTTTGCTTTGCGGATTAAGATTGCCGATGCGGCCCGATTCGCTGCCGGCGGCTGGATCGATCACCGCGTTGATGAGCGTCGGTTTCCCTGAGTCCATCGCGGCGTTGACCGCGCGCCTGAGCTCGTCGGGGTTGGTCGCGTTGACGCCGACGCCGCCGAACGCCTCCATCATCTTGTCGTAGCGCGAGCCCTTGACGAAAACGGTCGTCGCCGGATCCGCGCTTGCCGCGTTGAGGTCGGTGCCGCGATAGATTCCGTCATTGTTAAAGATGACGACGCAGACCGGCAGTCTGTAGCGGCAGATCGTCTCCACCTCCATGCCGGAGAAGCCGAAGGCCGAGTCGCCTTCGACGGCGAGCACCGGCTTGCCGGTCTCGACCGCGCCGGCGATTGCGTAGCCCATGCCGATGCCCATGACGCCCCAGGTGCCGACGTCGAGGCGCTTGCGCGGCTGGTAGACGTCGATGACACCACGCGCGAGGTCGAGGGTATTGGCGCCCTCATTGACCAGGATGGCGTCTGGCCGCTCCTTGACGATGGTGCGCAGCACGCCAAGCGCGCCGTGATAATCCATCGGCGAATTGTTGTTCATCAGCCGCGGCGCCACCTTGGCCACGTTCTCCTCGCGCTTGTTGGCCACGGCGCCGGTCCAGTCCGCCGGCGCGGGCGTCCACTTGGCGCCCATGGCCTCGAGGAAGGCCTTCATGCAGGACCCGATGTCGCCGACCACCGGCGCGACGATCTCGACGTTCGAGTCCATTTCCCTGGGCTCGATGTCGACCTGAATGAATTTCTTCGGCGCCTCGCCCCAGGCCTTGCCCTTGCCGTGCGAGAGCAGCCAGTTGAGGCGCGCGCCGATCAGCATGACGACGTCGCTGTCCTTCAGCACCGTCGAGCGCGCGGCGCCCGCGCATTGCGGATGCGTGTCGGGCAAGAGGCCCTTGGCCATGCTCATGGGCAGGAAGGGAACAGCAGACTTTTCGACCAGCGCACGGATCGCGTCATCGGCCTGCGCATAGGCAGCGCCCTTGCCGAGGATGATCAGCGGGCGCTTGGCGCCTTTCAGCACCTCGAGCGCGCGGGCAACCGCTTCCGGTGCGGGGATCTGCGCCGGCGCCGCATCGATCACCTTGACCAGCGACTTTTGTCCGGCGGCGGCGTCCATCACCTGGCCGAACAGCTTCGCCGGCAAATCAAGATAGACGCCGCCCGGACGGCCCGACACCGCCGCGCGGATCGCGCGGGCGAGGCCGATGCCAATATCCTGCGCGTGCAGCACGCGGAATGCCGCCTTGCACAGCGGCTTGGCGATGGCGAGCTGGTCCATCTCCTCGTAGTCGCCCTGCTGCAGGTCGACGATCTCGCGTTCGGACGAGCCCGAGATCAGGATCATCGGGAAGCAGTTGGTGGTGGCGTGGGCGAGCGCGGTCAAGCCGTTGAGAAAGCCGGGCGCCGACACCGTGAGACAAATACCGGGCTTCTTCGTCAGAAAGCCGGCAATGGCGGCGGCGTAGCCGGCATTCTGCTCGTGGCGAAACGAGAGCACGCGAATACCCGACGCCTGCGCCATGCGCCCGAAGTCGGTGATCGGGATGCCCGGCACGCCATAGATGGTGGTGAGGCCGTTGAGCTTGAGCGCATCGATGATGAGGTGAAACCCGTCGGTCAGTTCCTGCTCTGCTTCCGGCGTTGTGGCGACTTTTTCTTTCACTGCTGCGTCGGCCATGGAATCCTCCCTCGTTTCTTTTCAGACCGGACGTTCAGTCCAGGTAATCGGCATACCGTGCGACGTGGTCGGCGAGACCGAGCGCGTGATCGCGCACGAGGCCCTCCGCGCGCGCGGTATCGCGCGCTTCCAGCGCTTCGATAATGTTCATGTGATCGCGAATCGAGCGATCGACGCGATCTTTCTCACCGATGGTCTTGCGCCGGATCATGCGCATGTGGGTGAAAAGGTTCTCGGCGAGATCGACGAGCACATGGTTGCGACTCATGCGGATGATCGCCTGATGGAATTCGATGTTGACCTCGGAATATTCGTCGAGATGCGCGCGCAAGTGGCCGCCCTCGAAGGTGGCAAACATCTTGCGCAAGCCTGCGATCTCTTCGTCGCTCGCGTGTTCAGTGATCAGCCGCGCCGCCATGCTTTCCAGTGCCGCCCAGGCGGTGATCATCTCGATCACTTCGCGCTTGCTCTTGCGCACGACATAGATGCCGCGGCGCGGCACCGAGCGCACGAAACCTTCACTCTCGAGTTGCGCCAGCGCCTCGCGGACCGGGGTGCGGCTGACGCCGAAATCCTGCGCCAGCTTGCGCTCGTCGAGACGGATGTCGTCGCGGTTGCGGTAGATATCCATCGTCACAATGGCGTTCTTCAGCGCCGTGTAGGCCTGGTGCTTGAAGCTCGGCGTGGTGTCGATGGGCGCCAGCGTCGGTTGCGGCGCAATTGCTGCGGGGGCCGCAGTTTCGCGAAAACTCACACGGCGAAGGCTGCGGTTCCGAGTACTCATGACTGGTATACAATATGCCAGATACGCTGACGCGTGCAATATGGGTTTAGGCATGAATGTCCCCGCCCGCGCGAAGGCGGACGGGGACGTTTGCCGGTCAGGTCGCTGCCATCATCTTGCGCCGCAGCGGCTTGAGCACGAACAGCGCAAGCGCAACGACCACGATGTTCATCAACGCGGTGACCACGAACACCGCGTGCCAGCTACCGGTATGCGACTTGATCACATTGGCGAGCGGCACCAAAAACGCCGACGTACCCTTGGCCGTGTAGAGCAGGCTGAGGTTCACGGTTGCGAATTTCGGCCCGAACGTGTCCGTGCAGGTCGAGGGGAACAGGCTGAAGATCTCGCCCCAGGTCAGGAAGATCATGGCGGCAAAAATCACGAAGGCCCACGGCGCGGTGCCGAGCGAGCCCAGCAACCAGTAGGCAACGGCGCCCAAGCCGAAGGCAATGGCCATCGTAAATTCGCGGCCGATATTGTCCGAAACCCAGCCAAACAGCGGCCGCGCGCCGCCATTGGCGAGGTTATCGATGATCAAAGCCACCGTCAGCGTCGATGCCGTGCCGAAGAGGACAACGTTGCCGACGTTGAAATCCTTCGCGATAGGCGCGATCTGCGCCGTCGCCATCAGGCCGCTGGCCGACACCATGACGAACATGATGTAGAGCAGCCAGAACACCGGCGTCATCAGCACTTCTTTCGGATTAAAGCTGCGCGCCGACTGTGCGACTTTCGGCGGCGGAGCGGCCGCGAGTTCGCCCGGCTCTGGACCACGCAGCAGCCACGCCAAAATGAAGACCACGCCGCCCTGGATAATGCCGAACCACAGGAATGCGGTCTGATATCCGTACGAGTCGATCACCGCGCGGATCGGGATCACGGTCAGGGCAGCGCCGGCGCCGTAGCCGGCCGCGGTCAAACCGACCGCCAAGCCACGGCGATCCGGGAACCACTTGACCGCCATGCCGACGCTGGTCGCATAAATCGCGCCGCCGCCGATGCCGGAGATCACCGCGGCGAAATACAGCATCTCAAGGGAGTCGGCATATGCGTTGATCACCCAGCCAACGGCGACCATGATGCCGCCGAAGGCGACCACGAGTTTCGGCCCGCGCTGCGGGCCAAGCATATCGACGATCCAGCCTTCGATCGGCGTCAGCCAGGTCTCCAGTGCGATGAAGATGGCGAAGGCGACCTGAATCGATGCAATCGACCAGCCATGCGCCTTGTTGATGGGATTGACGAAAAGCGTCCAGCCGTACTGGAGGTTCGCGATCATCACCATGCAGATGACGCAAATCACCAGGTAAGACCAGCGCGTCGAAATCGCCGTGCGCGTAGATGCGGCGGTGCCCGCTGCCATTGCCATTGAAATCTCTCCCTGTGCGGTTGCTTTTTTTGCGCCGTCTTGTTTTTTTGCGTGATCTCGTCCCTGTCACGCCGATGACGGCTTGGTATACATAATAATTCAACCGGCCCCGGCGTGGCTAGATATAATTCTCATAAAGAACAGAAATTCAGTCTTGATATCAATGAGTAACAGGTTGCACTGCGGCAAAAACCGGGCCGCTTTTTTTGCCGGAAGGGTGCGTCCACGCCTTGATTATTGGCCTTGCCAAGGCGGATCGCCAAATTTTGGTGTTGCGCCGCGGCGAAGAATTATCGATCGGAGCCCATGACTTCCGCTTATGACGTATTGGCGGGCTGACCGATGCCGGCCAGTTTTCGCGCCCGTGCCTTCTTCTCGTCGATCTTCATGCCGCGCGCGATCTGGATGCGCTGCGCCTGCGGCGAGCCGGCGCCGTGCAGGCTCTCGGTCAGATAGCCCACCGCGTTGCGGCCGATGGTCATGTTCTCGATCAACCGCAAGATGCGCATGCGGTCGGTGACTTCGACGCCGTCGCGGCCCTGTAGGAATTTGCGGACCAGCGGGCCGATCTCGTTGTTCTGCAAGTCCTTCTCCGACGGCATGGTAACGACGAGGCCGCCGGCGATATCCTGCGCTAGCCGCGCGATCTCGAAGGGGAAGCGTGTAACGTTGTGCTTGGCGACGTTGGAAAGCATCTCATCGTTGAGATAGGCACCGGAGGCCATCGGCTTTGCCTGATGCGCACCGGCCATGCAGCTCGAATAGATGGTTTCGTTGAGGTGGGTCATTTCCACCAGCTTGTCCTTGATGTGGGATGCGGTCTCGACGCCATTGTGCTCGGCGGCGGAGGCCGCCGCGCCGATCAGCACGTCGCCGAGGCCGGTTTTGCAGACATAGGACGAGCGATGATAGGTGGTGAATCGCTCGACCAGCGACGAGGCATATTCCCACTCGCCGTCCATGAACACGTGTTCGTGCGGCACGAAGACGTTGTCGAACACGATCAGCGATTCCTGTCCGGCGAATTGCGCGTTGCCGGCGTCCATGGCGCCGCCGTCCATGATGCGGGTGTCGTTGGTCTGGCGGCCGACGATGTAGGTCAAGCCCGGCGCATCAACGCGCACCGCACCGACCACCGACCATTCGCGATCGGCCTCGCTCATGCGCATGGTCGGCATGAAGATCAGCCAGTGCGAATTGACCGCGCCAGTCTGGTGCATCTTGGCGCCGGAAACATAAAGGCCCCTGTCGTCGCGCCTGGTGACGTGCAGGAACAGGTCCGGATCGCGCTGCTGGTGCGGCGCCTTGGAGCGGTCGCCCTTCGGATCGGTCATGGCGCCGCCGATGACGACGTTCGCCGTCTGCGCGCTCCTGAGGAAGGCGAGGAAGCGCTGGTGGTAGCCGGTGCCCTTTTTGGCGTCTGTGTCGAAGGTGACCGAATGGCAGGTGCCGATGGCGTCGAGGCCGACGCAGCGCTGGAAGCAGGTGCCGGTGCGGCGGCCGAGCTCGCGCTGCATCTCGTGCTTGGCGACGAGCTCGGCGGGGCTGACCGGCACATGCAGAAAGCGGTTGATCTGCCGGTTGCTGATGGCCGAGTGCACGGTGCCGAAGGCCGGTCGCTCGCTGGCGACGCGATAGGTTTCCGCCATGGCATTGATCGAGGGCCGGATCACTGGATGGTCCGTGGGTTCTGCCACCCGTTCGCCCATGAAGAAGACGTTCATGCTGCGGCCGCGCAGCGAATTGATGTAGTCCTCGGCAGTGACGATCGGGGTGGCGAAATCGGCCCAGAGCGCGTCGGCATCGGTCATGGCGTGATCTCCTGCGCTTGCCCGCCTCATCTCAGGACGTCGTCGGCCCTGCAACCTGGCAGCGTATCGTCTTGCCCACATCGGCGCGAGACATGCCGCCCATCGCCTGGAGCATATGGACAAAGTTTGTAGACCGCTTAGGACATTCCGGCGAATCGTAAGGGGGCACCCGTCCCGCGTCCGGCAAGGGCGCCCGGGTTCGGGGAGGAAATAGGGTTTTAGCCATGATCATCGATTGCCACGGGCACTATACGACGGCGCCGAAGCAGCTTGCGACCTTTCGCCAGCAACAGATGGCCGGCCTCAAGGACAAATCGCTGCGGCCGAAGTCGCTCGATCTCGGCATCGCCGACGCCGAGATCAGGGCGAGCCTCGAGGGCGCGCAACTGAAGTTCCAGCGCGAGCGCGGCACCGACGTTACCATCTTTTCACCGCGGGCGGCCGGCATGGAGCACCACGTGGGCGACGAAGAGACCGGCGCGCTATGGGCGCGGGTGTGCAATGACCTCATCGCCCGCGTCTGCGGCCTCTACCCGAAAAACTTCATCGGCGTCTGTCAGCTGCCGCAAGTGCCGGGCGTGTCGCCGAAGAACTGCGTCGCCGAGCTTGAACGCTGCGTCAAAGAGCTGGGTTTCGTCGGCTGCAATCTCAACCCGGACCCCTCCGGCGGCTACTGGAAGGACCCGCCGCTGACCGACAAATACTGGTATCCGATCTACGAAAAGATGGTCGAGCTTGACATGCCAGCCATGGTGCACGTCTCCTCCTCGTGCAATCCGGCCTTCCACGCCACCGGCGCGCATTACATCAACGGCGACACCACCGCCTTCATGCAGTTCATCACCGCCGACCTGTTCAAGGATTTCCCGACGCTGAAATTCATTATCCCGCATGGCGGCGGCGCGGTGCCCTATCACTGGGGCCGCTACCGCGGCCTGGCGCAGGATCTCAAGCGCCCACCGCTCGCCGAACACCTGATGAAGAACGTGTTCTTCGATACCTGCGTCTATCACTATCCTGGCATCGAGCTTCTCACCAAGGTCATTTCGATCGACAACATCCTGTTCGCTTCCGAGATGGTCGGCGCGGTCAAAGGCATCGATCCGGAAACCGGTCACCACTTCGACGACACCAAGCGCTATATCGACCAACTCGCCGCGCTCAGCACCGAGAACCGTACCAAGCTGTTCGAAGGCAACGCGCGCAGGGTCTACGGCCGGCTCGACGCGGTGCTCAAGCAGCGCGGCCTCAACTAAGAACCAAGCGGGAGAGAAATATGGTAGAACTGCCGCGTCTCAACGGCGTCATCCGCGCGCTCGAACAGGGCCGCCCCGCCTTTACCTGTTTCTCGCCAGCGGATGTCGAATCCGCAATCGCGCTCCAGACCACCAAATACGACGGCGTGGTGTTCGAGATGGAGCACAATGCCTATGACATCCGCGGCTTACGCGACTCGCTGCAATATCTGCTCAATCGCGGGCAGATTGCCAAGTCCGGCTCGGTGGCGCCGGCGGTGACGCCGATGGTGCGCATTCCACCCAACGGCATGGAGAAAGCGCAATGGCATGCCAAGCAAGCCTTCGATCTCGGCGCCTACGGCATCATCTGGCCGCATATTTCCAGCGTCGAGGAGGCCCACAACGCGGTGTCGGCCTGCCGCTTCCCGCGCCTGAAGACAGCGCCACGCTATGAACCAGCCGGCGTGCGCGGCGACGGCCCGACGCAGGCGGTGCGCTATTGGGGCATCACGCAACAGGAATATTACGAGCGCGCCGATGTGTGGCCCTACGATGCCAAGGGCGAGATCTTCGTCATCCTGATGATGGAGGACACCAAGGGCATCGAGGCCTTGCCGGACATCTTGAAGAAAGTGCCGGGCATTGGCGCCATTCTCATCGGAGAAGGCGACCTCTCTCAGGAACTTGGCGTCCCGCGGCAATATGAGCATCCGACCGTGCTCGAATGGATGGCGCGCGTTGTGAACACCTGCAAGGAACACAACGTCGTCGTCGGCCATCCGCATGTCGAGGCTGGAAATTGCGAGCGCATCCTCAAGGAAGGCTATCGCTTCCTGATGTGCGCGCCGGTGCGCAGCTATGGTCATCTCGACAAGGCGCGCACCGCCGCCGGGCTGAAATGAGAGGCGCTTACGGCAGCCGACGATTTGCCTAAAATTTTCGTCTTTTTGCATTGTGTCGATAGGTCCAATTCTTTGCACCTTGCCGGTATTCTGTGCAGACGTTCCGGGGGAGATAACGCCGCGGAAACACACGTCGGAACCTCGTGGTTTGCGTCCATAGGTGAAATAGCCCAATGCCCAACGGCACCCTGTCTGCACACAATCCTGAACGCCTCGAAAACCCTTCCCTCATTGACGAACTGAACAAGGCCGTCGCCAGCGGCGGCGAGAAGCAGCGTGCGAGAATTCTTGAACGGGTCACCGATCTGTTCGCGGTCGGCTCGCGCGGCTATTCCAGCGAGCAGGTGGCGCTGTTCGACGACGTGCTGCAGGGACTTTGCGCCGATATCGAAGTGAAGGCGCGGGCGCGCCTCGCCCACCGGATTGCCCGTATCAACAACAGTCCGCCCAAGCTCGTTCGGGCGCTGGCCTTTGATGACGCTATCGAGGTGGCCGAGCCGGTGCTGATGCACTCGCAGCAGCTCACCGATGCCGACCTGGTCGAGAACGCGACCACCAAGAGCCAGAAACATCTCTTCGCCATCGCCCATCGCCTGACGCTGAGCGAGTCGATCACCGACGTCCTCGTCGAGCGCGGCGACCGCCGCGTGGTCAACAGGGTGGCCATCAACCGAGGCGCGCGTTTCTCGCCGGCCGGCTACGGCACCCTCACGATACGCGCGCGCGACGACGAACAGTTGTCGCTGGCTCTCGTCCAGCGCGTCGACCTTCCCCGCCAATATTTCCTGAAGCTGCTCGAAACCGCCTCCGCTTCGGTGCGCCAGGCGCTCGAGGCCACCAATCCGCAGGCTGCGGCCGAAATCCGCGCCACTATCGACGACGTGGCAACCGCCATGCAGCACGAGGTGCGCAAGACCTCGGACCAGTACGCCAGCACCATGCGCGACGCCAAGCGCAGCTTCAACACCAGTGCGTTCACCGAAGCCAATATTCAGGACCCCGCCCACGGGCAGGAATTCGATCGCACGGTCGCCGCGCTGTCGAAACTCGGCGGTTTCCCGGTCGATTTGGTCGAGCGCGCATTGCTTGACAAAGGCGACGACCTGATTCTGATCCTGGCCAAGGCGGCCGATTGCTCCTGGGCGACCGTCAAGGAACTGCTGCAGATGTATGTCGCCGAACGCAATCTCACGTCCGACGATCTCGCGCGCGCTTCCAAGCGCTATGAAAAACTGACCCAGGAAACGGCGCGCGATATCATCAACTTCTACGAGCGGCGGATAAAGCATCGGGCGCACAGAAATACGCCGCACCGGAAGAACTAGCCGCCCGGAACTACCGTCGGTAGTCCGCAAAAACGCTGGCATCGCGCGCCGCGCGCGAGCACCATCAGGGCCGATCCGCCGTTTCGCGAGCCCTCGCGCCCGCTTTCGCCGGCACTTTCAGTCAAAAACCCACGGTAATGAGAGTCTCACCGGCGCGCCCTTCGAAGCGTCGCGCTGCGGCGCCGAGGAATATACTGATTTTGTTGATATTTCCCGACAGTTAGGGCTGGCGGAAAAGTTGGTTGCGGGGGTAGGATTTGAACCTACGACCTTCAGGTTATGAGCTTAAGCCGCCGATACAGCACCAGTATGACTTCGGTATAATTAGATCTAATCCGCTCGTTACAACGAGCAGATAAATCAAACATACCAAATCGGTCCGTTCCATCATCAAGCGGCGATAACGGGCACTAAGTTCGAGCCTCAGAACCCCTTGGTTCGAGCCTTAAAACCTGGTGTATGCAGTCTCTGCCAATCAGACACTGCCGCCCAAATTCCCTGCTAGGGCGCGTTCTCATAAATTCGGTTCACGTCCGCCTCACGCCGAAAGCGACAGAAGTCGTGCGGCGATGCAGCATGTCGAAATGGGCCGATTCTGTTGAAAAAGTCTGTGCATCGGCACGGTCAAAAATTTTTGGCCTCGTAAACGCAGTTTTCAAATTTAGATGCGGGGGACCTCATCTTTTGATGGTGCGCGCTCGTAGCGATCTCTAAATGGTTTTACAGCACCAATTTGGGTCGATCGAAGACTTCGGTGACGTTTCGCTGGTTTTGTCGCGAGCCTGATCTTCGGACTTTTTCAACAGTATCGGCCACTAGCAGACATAGAGCGCCTGAATCCTCGTCCGCTCTAATTTGCGGGGTGGGTTTAATCATGCGCGCTTGGGAGCGAGCACGCGCAAGCGTGAATACCGCGCGGTCGCAGAAGTCCGGCTCCAGCGGTACAACGCGAGCGCGAACACGATCAGAAGATTGACGACACCGGCAGCAGCCGCGTTCCCGTACGAGAGAACATAGGTCCCGTTCAGATCATAGAAAAAGCCGGCCTGGTAACTGCCGATTCCCATGCCGATCCACGCTGTGGTCGACACGGTCGCCATCGCCGTGCCAGAGAGCCGCATCGGCGCCGCCTCGCGCGCGCAAATCAGTAGGCAGGTCATCACATCAGCAAATCCAAATCCGAACAGGATCGACAGTGTGAACAACGTTGCGACGTTGCTCGTCTGCGTAAACCAAAACACGACGGCGGTTTGCGCAAAGCATGAGAGCGCGTAGGCGGTCAGGCCGCCGACCCGATCGGCCAACCATCCAAAGAACAGCCGCCCAAACACCGCGGCGATCATTGCCGAAAAGAGAAACCCCGCTGCCGTTTGCGCGCTGCAGCCGGCAGCAATACCGAGGGGCACGAGATGCACCAGGGGAACGGCCATGCAGATGCAGCAGAACACGCTCGCGAACGCGAGCCACGGAATGCTGATCCTTTGCGGTATGCCCCACAGGTTCGCATTGGAGGGCTGCTTGTCCGGCGCAGTAATCCCGGCCTCCGCCGGCACCCAAAGCATCAGGACGAGCGGCAGAAGAATCACGAGGTAGGCGATGCCGAGCCATACAGCCGCATCACGCCAGCTGGCCTGCGTGATGATCAGGCCGGCGACATAGGGGACCGCACCCTGTCCGAGCGCGCCGCCCGCCGTGACGATCCCGATGGCGAGACCTTTCCGAGTGCTGAACCAGCGTCCCGTCAGCGCAACCATTGGCGTGAACAGGGTCGCAAATCCGAACGCGCCCATCAGGAACGACACGAGGTAAAGTGACCAGAGCTCGCTCTGCCAGCGCATCGCGATCAATCCTGCCGACAGTGCTATCGCGCCGAGCACGCCGATGCGCTTCGGGCTGACCAAGTCCGACAAGCCGCCCCACAAAATCCCGCCGGCGCCCGCGCCAATTGCGTTCATCGTATAGGCCATGGACGTGTCCGCGCGCAGCCAGCCGAACTCGTCCTCGAAAGGCTTCGCGAAGACCGAGATGACGATGTTCGCGCCAAAACCCATAGCGAGGCATACCGTCGCGATGGCAACGATGAACCATGCGTAGAGTGGCTCGCTCGTCTGCGGCGCGCGGTTAATGACGACGTTAGTGCTGGACATTGCAAAGTCCGTTTCAGAAGTGGGGGTGTCGGAATGCAGATCAGAAGTTCTCATGCGAGATGGGTGAAAGGCCGCCTTTGCGCGCGCAGCCCCACTCGTCGCATAAGAAGGCGCGATCGCCCTCGCACGGCGCTCCGGTGATAGAACACCGGATCCTCATCCCGTGCGCAGCCGGGCCGATGATCGCGAACGACACGCCGGCCGAGTCGCTGTCTTGCTTTTCGACTACGGGCTCGTGGCACTGGCTTTCCACCTCGATGAGGTCGCCGTAGCGGTTGAGCACCGCGAAAGCCTGCCCGCGCCGAGTCTCATATAGCGCCTGCAAAAAACGCCGCATAAACCTGCCCACGATGCGACCAAGCGCGCGCGTAACGTTTGAAAACGACGTATTTGCGTCGTCCGCGCCGAAACGCCGGTAGGCTCCGACCGAGAAATCCTGGCTAGTCCGCGCCGTTTGAATCCTGAACATGCTGAGCTCCTATCGCTCGCATGATTGATCACTGTCGACGGGATCTGGAAATCAGCCGGAAGTACCTGCGCATTTTCGTAACGCAAGCCGCAGCAGCCGAAGCAATGGGCTGAAAACAAAAGCGAAAGAATCGCGGCCCATAGGGAATATCTGTTTGCGCCAACCGATACTTAAGTACCAGGCAGCGGCGTCGGGCCTGTAACGCGGCGAATCATTGCACGATTTCGTCCGCAGCGATGAGCAGAGATTGCGGCACGGTTAGCCCCATCGACTTGGCCGTCACCAGATTGATCCCGAACTCGAACGCAGTCGGTCCCTGCACCGGCAAATCACCAGCCTTCTCGCCTTTCAAGATCCGGTCCACATAGGTGGCGGCGCGCCTAAACTGGTCGGCGGCATCGAAGCCATAGGCCATCAGCGCCCCGTCGCGCACATAGAAGCGGAACGGAAAGATCGCCGGTACGCGGCTCTCGTTGACAATCGAAATAATGCGCTTGCGATTGACCGTGTTCACTGGGCTCGGGCTGACGATGAGGCCCGGCTGCTCCTGCTTCGATACGACCTCGAGCGCGCGCTCGATCTCAGCGAGGCTGCTTGCAAAAGCCGGGTGCGGAATGATCCCCTGTTTTGGCGCGGCGCTCTTGATTTCGAGCCAGAGCGAATTGAACGCAGTAAATTTCGGGTCAAGCAGCACGCTGACGTTCTTCAGATCGGGCGACATCCGGCTCAAGAGTTGCAACCATTTTCCCGCGATCTCCGGTTCGAACGTGCTGAAGCCGGTGACGTTCGAGCCGGGTCGCGACAGATTCGGCACGTAGCCTGCGCCCACCGGATCGCTCACCACGACGAACACGACCGGAATGCTCGTGCGCAGCGCGCGCAGCGCATCCATGCCAGGCGTGCCGTTTACGACAATGACATCGACCTCATTGTCAACGTACTTCTTGGCCGCTGCTTGAGCCCGCTGAAAATTGCCGCTGTACCAGTCGACGTCGACCGTGACGTTCTTCCCGAGCGCCCAGCCCGTTTTCTCAAGCGAGCGGACGAATGACTTAAACCGCTCCTGGCCTTCCGGATCGGTTTCAGCAATAGCGATCATCAGTCCGATGCGCCTCGGCCGGGCGCCCGATATCTGCGCAACAGCCAAACGTGGGGCGGAAACTACGGCCGCTCCCGCCGATAGGATAAGCTGGCGTCGGTCCAAGGTGCACTCCATAATGCAAACCGCGCGGAGGAGCCTTACGCTCCGCACTTTACGGCAAGGCGCGATAGAGCACCATCGTCGCACGCGAGCCCATTTGTCGCATATAGTACACTTCGATGCTCCGGGACGATCGCGGGGCGGTCAACGGCGAAACGCTAAACTCGCGTGGCTATGAACCATTCAGAACAGCCCAACGTCGACGCGAGCAGTAGAGCGCTGGCGAAAGGCACGCTATTCTGGAAATACGTGCTTCTGTTCGTCGTTGTGATGAGCGCGGCGCTCGTCACAAATAGCCTCATCGATGTCTGGTTTATCTATCGAGAGCACCGTGCGGTGCTCATTCGCGCGCAGAAGGAGCAGGCCAATTCGGCGGCCGAGAAGATATCGAACTTCATCACCGATATCGAAGCGCAGCTTGGCTGGACCACGCACCTCTCTTGGGCCACCACGTCGATGGAGCAGCGCGAGCTCGATGCGATCAGACTCCTCCGCCAGGTGCCGGCGATCACGGAGCTTGCGCTCTGGGACGACAAAGGCCGCGAGCAATTGCACGTCTCACGTCAGGCCATGGACCGCGTCGGCGGCAACGTGGATTTTTCGTCGGACGAGCGTTTTACCTCGGCGATCGCCAACAAGGTGTATTACGGCCCGGTTACTTTTCGGAACGGCAGTGAGCCGTTCATGACGATTGCTGCCGCGGGCGCACGCCGCGATTCTGGCGTCAGCGTCGCCGACGTCAACTTGACGCATATCTGGGACGTCGTGACGCAAATCCGGGTGGGCAAGTCCGGCAAGGCTTATGTCGTTGACGGCGACGGGCGGCTCATTGCGCATCCCGACATCAGTCTCGTCCTGCGCAACACCGATCTCTCGCCGCTCACTCAAGTGCGGTCGGCGAAAACCTACGAACGAGCCGGAAGTGATCCCGAGCTCGCCCGTAGGGCGTTCGATATCTCCGGCCGGCCCGTCCTCACCGCATATGCGAAAGCCGAGCCGCTCAACTGGTTCGTATTCGTCGAGCTTCCCGAGGAGGAAGCGAATCAGCCGCTCTACGCCGCTATTCAGCGCTCCTCGCTCATCGTGATCGGCGGGCTGATCTTGGCGCTGTTTGCCGCATTGGCGCTGGCGCGCCGGATCGTCGTTCCAATCCGGCTTCTGACCGCCGGCGCGGCCCGCATCGGCGCGGGGAAGCTCGAACACCGCATCCACATAACAACAGGAGACGAGCTGGAGACGCTCGGCCGGCAGGTCAACGACATGGCGTCCAAGCTGCAGGGCTCATACGCAACGCTCGAGCGTAAGGTCGAGGAGCGCACGCAACAATTACAGATCGCCAATCAGTCGAAATCGCGCTTCCTCGCCGCTGCTAGCCACGATTTGCGGCAGCCTTTGCATGCCCTCAACCTATTTGTCGCACAATTGCGCACGGAGACGAACCCGGGCGAAAGGAAGAGGCTCGCCGCGCGCATCGATGCGGCCGTCGCCAACATGAACGAGCTGTTCAACGCGCTGCTCGACATCTCGAAGCTAGACGCCGGCGCGCTGAGCGCAAGCATCTCGGAATTCCCGGTAAACAGCGTGCTCAAGCGCATCGAAAGTGTCTTCGCCGCCGCCGCACGCGAGAAGGGACTGCGGCTGCGCATAGTTCCGTGCAGCGCCTGGATCAGGAGCGACGCCATCCTGCTCGAGCGCATCCTGCTCAACCTCGTGTCCAATGCGATCCGTTACACAAACGCGGGTGGCATCGTGCTGGGTTGCCGGCGCG
>Ga0335083_10001032_pt1 | contig 39389 bp, 36 predicted proteins | sample Lox_Sample_42_FD_206716 | JGI IMG/M metagenome (GOLD analysis project Ga0335083, IMG submission 206716) | Soil microbial communities from Loxahatchee National Wildlife Refuge, Florida, United States - Lox_Sample_4.2 | ecosystem: Environmental > Terrestrial > Soil > Wetlands | place: USA...
TATGGACAGGGAGAGGCTCAAGGGTCACCTGGACCTGCTGCTGCTTTCCGTGCTCGCCGCCGGGCCGGCTCACGGGTACGCGGTCATCACCGCCCTGCGTGCGCGCAGCGGCGGCACCTTCGACCTGGCGGAGGGCACCGTCTACCCGGCGCTGCACCGGCTGGAGCGCGCGGGCCTGCTGACCAGCTCGTGGCAGGACGCGGAGGGACGCAGGCGGCGCGTCTACGCGCTGACCGCGGACGGGGAGGCGGCCCTGGCCGCCGAGCGGACCGAGTGGAAGCGCTTCGCCGGCGGCATCGGGCAGGTACTCGGGTGGCAGGCGTGAACGGCGGCCCGGTCGAGGACTACCTGGCCAGGCTGCGGGCCGGCCTGCGCACCCCGCCCGCGCGGACGGCCGAGATCGTCGCCGAGGCGGAGGACCACCTGCGGGAATCGGCCGCCGCCAGGCAGACAGCCGGGCTCGATGAGGAGGCGGCGCAGCGGGCCGCGGTCGCCGCCTTCGGCCCGGTCAAGCAGGTGATCCGCGCCCACCGGCCGACGCTGTCCGCGTACGCCGCGACGGCCGGGATGCGAGCGTGGCCGCTGTTCGGCTGCTATCTGCTGCTATCCGCGCTCCTCGGTGGTGTCTGGGTATGGCGGGAGCACGGCCTGGTCGTGACTCGGGTCACCTGGCACGGCAACAATTTCCTGCTCCGGGGGAAGCCGGAGCCGGTGCAGTTCGCGGCCATCCTCGGCGGCTGCGCGGCGGCCGGTCTTGTCGTCGTCGCCGGCTTCCTGGTCGTGCGGCGTGGTCTTGCCGCTGAACCATTGCGCGCTGGCGGACGCTGCTCCCGCCTGTGCCACCAGCACACCGACGGCCAGCACAGGCGCTACCAGCGCACCGGCCAGCCGGATAAACCGGTTGGATATCATGCTTCCCCCAGAAAGCTGGGTGAATTACCCAAACCAGCGGCAGGCAGAAGGGGGCCGGCTTCATGCGCCGCTACCCCGCTCGCTATATCGGAGAGTAACACCGTGGATACCAGGAGTTGCAATAATGTAATGATCTCGCGGCCAAGGGCGAGCGAATACGATCGCATTCGGCACGGATAAGCGGAAATTACCCCGGTGTCGCTGCCGGCTCAAGGCGGATGACCACCGACTTGGACGTCGGGGTGTTGCTGATCGCGGCGGTGGAGTCGAGCGGCACCAGCACGTTCGCCTCGGGGAAGTAGGCGGCGGCGCAGCCGGCCGGCGTGGGGTACTCCACCACGCGGAAGGCGGGGGCGCGGCGCTCGCCGTCGGACCAGACGCTGACCAGGTCCACCAGGTCGCCGTCGCGCAGGCCGCGCTCGGCCAGGTCCGCTCCGGATACGAAGATGACGCGGCGGCCGCCGTGCACGCCGCGGTAGCGGTCGTCGAGCCCGTACACCGTGGTGTTGAACTGGTCGTGCGAGCGCAGCGTCTGCAGCAGCAGGTGACCCGGCGGCACCTGGACCGCGCTCACCGCGTTGACGGTGAACCGCGCCTTGCCCGATGGTGTGGCGAAGGTCAGCGAGTCGCGCGGCGGCCTGGGCATCGTGAAGCCGCCCGGCCGGGCGGCCCGCGCGTCGTAGTCCGCGCAGCCGTCGACGACGTTCGCGATGTGCCCGCGGATCACCGAGTAGTCCGCCCCCATCGCGGACCAGCCCAGGTCGTCGCCGAACAGTTCCGCGCCGAGCCCGGTGATGATCGCGACCTCGCTGCGCAGTTCCCTGGACGCGGGGGCGAGGCGGCCGCGGGATGAGTGCACCACGCTCATCGAGTCCTCAACGGTGACGTGCTGCTCGCCGCCCGCCTGCACGTCGCGCTCGGTGCGTCCGAGGCACGGCAGGATCAGCGCCTCACGGCCGGTGAGCACGTGCGAGCGGTTCAGCTTGGTCGCGACGTGCACGGTGAGGTCGCAGCGTCGCAGGCCCGCCGCGGTGACCTCGCTGTCGGGCGCCGCGGCGGCGAAGTTGCCGCCGAGTGCGAAGAACACGTCGACCTTGCCGTCGCGCATCGCCCTGATCGAGTCCACCACGTCCCAGCCGTGCGCACGGGGCGGGTCGAAGCCGAACTCGTCGCGCAGCCGGTCGAGGAACGAGTCGGGCATCTTCTCCCAGACGCCCATGCTCCGGTCGCCCTGCACGTTGCTGTGCCCGCGCACCGGGCACGGGCCCGCACCCGGCCGCCCGATGTTGCCGCGAAGCAGCAGGAAGTTCATCACCTCGCGGATCGTCTCGACCGCGTTCGCGTGCTGGGTCAGGCCCATCGCCCAGCAGACGATCACCGCGTCGGCGGCGGTCACGTCGTCGGCGAACTCCTCGATCCGCGACCGGGACAGCCCGCTCAGCCGCTCCACGTCGGCCCAGTCCAGGGCGCGCCATCCGGCGGCGGCCGCCTCGAATCCATCGGTGCGCGCTTCGATGAAAGCGTGGTCGAGCACTGGCTCCGCGCCATCCCGGCCCGCGTCGTCCCGCTCGAGCAGCGCCTTGTTGAGCCCGGCGAACAGCGCCAGGTCGCCGTTGACCCGCACCCGCAGGAAGCGGTCGGCAAGCTTGGTGCCGTGGCCGGCCAGGCCGCTGGCCTTCTGCGGGTTCTTGAACCTGAGCAGCCCCGCCTCGGGCAGCGGGTTGACCGCGATGATCTTCGCGCCGCGCTTCTTCGCCTCCTCCAGGGCGGCGAGCATCCGCGGGTGGTTGGTGCCAGGGTTCTGCCCGACGACGACGATGAGGCCGGCGTGCTCTGAGATGTCCTCCAGGGTGACCGTGCCCTTGCCGAGGCCGATCGTCTCGGTGAGCGCGGCCCCGCTCGACTCGTGGCACATGTTGGAGCAGTCGGGCAGGTTGTTGGTGCCGAGCCTGCGAGCGAGCAGCTGGTACGCGAACGCCGCCTCGTTGCTCGCCCGGCCGCTGGTGTAGAAGATGGCGCGGTTCGGGTCGTCAAGTGCCCGCAGCCGCCCGGCGATCAGTCCGAACGCCTCGTCCCAGCCGATCGGCGCGTAGTGACTGGCGCCCTCGGCCAAATGCATCGGCTCGGTCAGCCGCCCGTTGGCCTCGAGCCAGTGGTCGGTCTGCTCGCGCAGGAACGCGACGGAGTGCGCGGCGAAGAAGCCGGCGTCGGCCCGCTTCCTTGTCGCCTCCCAGGCGACGGCCTTGGCGCCGTTCTCGCAGAACTCCGCGTGCTTGCGATCGGCGGCGGCCGGGTCACCCCAGGCGCAGGACGGGCAGTCGAAGCCGTCTGCCTGGTTGACCCGCAGCAGCGTCCTCACCGAGCGGGCCGCGCCCATCTCGCCGAGCGCGTACCGCATCGACACGGCGACCCCGGGGACTCCCACGGCCGAGGTCTCCGGCTCACCGATCGTCACATTCCGGTCATCGCTCCGCACATCACCCATATCGGTAACCCTAGGGGCTGCGGTTGACCGCCCGTCGGCCTCCCCGCGAGTTAGCCGAAGGCCGAGAGAAACCTAATCGTGCAGCCGCGCGGCGGCACGAGTCCCAGGGGCCCACGCGTCACAGGGGACCCGCGACGGGGAGCACCGCGATCTCGGTGCCCGCCGCGAACTCGGCCCGGCCGGCCTGGATCTGCCACCAGGCGTCGGCGCGGGCGAGCTGGCTGATCGTGCCCGCGCCCCGCCTCGTCGGCGTCGCGAGTGGCAGGGCGCCGCCGTCGGCGGCACCGCCGAGCGTGACGAGCACCCAGTTCTCCGTCTCGGGCCGGCAGGTCCAGTCGCGGTCGAGCCGTGCCAGGATCGTCGTCCTGGCCGGCGCCTGCCCGGTGAGCGCGCCAAGCAGCGGGACGGCGAACAGCTCGAAGATGACCGCCGTGGCGAGCGGATAGCCGGGCAGGCCGATGGCAGGCACGATCGCGGCCCTGTCCGCCGCCAGGGCGGCGGCGGGCCGCTTGACGTGGCCGAGGATGGCGGGATGGCCGGGGCGGACCGCGACGCCGGCCGTCGCGACGCCGCCGACCTGGGCGAGCACCGCCACGGCGTGATCGCCGCGGCCGCGGCTCGACCCGGCGATGACCAGGACCAGGTCCGCGCCCGCCGCGGCCCGGCGCAGTTCGGCCGCCAGGGCATCAGGGTCGTCCGGCACGATCATGCCGAGCTGGGGCAGCGCGCCGAGCTGGCGGCAGCGCGCGGCGAGCATGACCGAGTTGGTGTCGATGATGTCGCCGCGCCGCAGCGGCTCGCCGACGGGCCGGATCTCGTCGCCTGTCGGGATGATCGCGACGACCGGCCGCCTGGCGACCGCGAGCGTCACGTGCCCGGCCGCCGCCGCTGCGGCCAGGTCGCCCGGCCGCAGCAGCCGCCCGGCGGGAAGCAGCTCCTCGCCGGCCGCGAAGTCCTCGCCGGCGGTCCGCACGTGCAGCGAGGGCGCAAACCCGGGGGCGCCTCCGGGCCCCGCGACGATGAGCACGCCGCCGTCGGCCTGCGGCAGCAGCCGCTCCCTGACGACCACGGTGTCCAGGCCGGCCGGCATCGGGTCGCCGGTGTCGATCCACTCGAACGCCCCGGCTGGCAGCCGGATGGCACCGGCAGCGGCGTCCCGGCCCTCGGCGCCGGCACCGGCGGCCGCCAGGCCGGCGGCGCGCACGGCGATCCCGTCCATGGCGGCGCAGTCGCAGCGCGGCGACGGCCAGCGGGCGGTCACCGCCGCCGCGGTGACCCGGCCCAGCGCCTCGTCAACAGCGACCTGCTCCACGTCACCAAGAGCGCCGGGCACACCGGGCCGGGCCGGCTGGCCGGACCGCGCCGGCCAGCCGGCCCCGCCGAGCGAGTCAAGCCAGCGCTGGTACGCGACGGCGGGCGGCGGCAGGCTTCCACTGCCGGTCAGGTCCACGACCCACCGCCGCTTGCCTGCCCGGCTGCCCAGGGATCGCGGCCGTCGCGCATCCGCCCCGCGCCCCTCCTCGGGTTGGCGTTCATCGCACCGGTCCGCGCATCGCACTGGTCCCGCGTCACACCGCTACCCGCTGCGCGCCCGCGTAGACGTTCATCGACTGGCCGCGCAGGAAGCCGATCAGCGTCAGGCCCGCCTCTTCGGCCAGTTCCGCCGCGAGCGACGACGGCGCGGACACCGCGGCGAGCAGCGGAATCCCGGCGAGCACCGCCTTCTGCACCAGCTCGAACGAGGCCCGGCCTGACACAAGCAGCGCGCAGCCGCTCAGCGGCAGCTTGTCCTGGAGCACCGCCCAGCCGACGATCTTGTCGACCGCGTTGTGCCGCCCGACGTCCTCCCGCGCCGCGAGCAGTTCGCCGGAGGCGGTGAACAGCCCGGCCGCGTGCAGCCCGCCGGTGGCGGAGAACACCCGCTGCGCCTCGCGCAGCCGGTCCGGGAGCATGGTCAGCATCACGGGGTCGAACACGGTGGTGTCGGCGGACAGCGCCGTGCGCGGCAGCACGCAGATGTCGTGGATCGAGGTCTTGCCGCACACGCCGCAGGCCGAGGTGGTCATGAAGGCCCGCCGCGCGCCCTGCGGCATCGCGGCGCCCGGCGCGAGTGTGATGTCGACGATGTTGCCGATCTCGTCGTCGGTGTGGTCCAGGTGCCCGCAGGTCGTCCCGTCGCAGACCTTCATCGCCGCGATGTCGTCGCGGCCCCGCACGATCGCCTCGCCGACAAGGAAGCCCGCCGCGAGCTCGACGTCGTCTCCCGGCGTCCGCATCGTCATGGTGAGCGCGGTCCCGTCCACCCGGATGCCGAGCGGCTCCTCACCGGCGAGCAGGTCGGCCCTGGCCGCCGTCGACACGCGGGTCACGCCCGCCCGTGCCGAGTCAGGCGGGGCTGGGTCAGTCACAGCCGGGCCCGCCGCTGCTGTGCCTGCCCCTGCCGGATCGGGCAGCGCCGGGCCGGGCGGTGTCACGGTGATCCGGGTGATCCGCCGCCGTGCCGTCCGCGCTGCCACTTCCGCCGCCCTTCCGCTTTGTTGCCGTCATTTCAGCGTACGCCCGCCGCCGAGTGCCGGTCTTTACCGCGGCGGCCAAGCGGATGGGGCGCCCCGTTGTGGCAAACGGAGGGAAACCCGGGACGGCCGGAAGGGAAACGGCGCGGGAAAGGAGGATGCCTCCACCGTTCGGATATTGCCATCTCTTTACCTTGTTAGTATGGTCTAGACCACTGGGCCGTATGACTGGCAGCGCGCGGCCCTGCGGACCGGGGCGACCCCCCCGAGGTCCGCTGGCCGGGGGACGGTGTTCGATAATCTCCCCGGGGGCGTGACAGCGAGCACGCCGCTGCTGCAGGGACGTGATGAAGTGACACGGGCGTCCCGGACGTTGGACCCTAGTCACGAGCGGCGATCGGAACGGAGACTGGTGCTGTGACCATTCGAGTTGGCATTAACGGGTTCGGGCGAATCGGACGTAACTTCTTCAAGGCGCTTGACGAGAGCGGCGACCGCGGCTTCGAGGTCGTCGCCGCCAACGACCTCGGCGACCTGAAGACCATGGCCCACCTGCTGAAGTACGACACGGTCGCGGGCCGGTTCGATAAGCCGGTGTCGGTCGAGGGCGACTCGATCGTCGTCGGGGACAGGCCGATCAAGATCCTCGCCGAGCGCGACCCGGCGAACCTGCCCTGGGGTGACCTCGGCGTGGACATCGTGATCGAGTCCACCGGCCGCTTCGTGACCGGCCCCGCGGCCAAGGCGCACATCGCGGGCGGCGCCAAGAAGGTGATCATCTCCGCCCCCGCCAAGGAGGAGGACATCACCATCGTGATGGGCGTCAACGACGACAAGTACGACGCCGCGAACCACACGATCATCTCCAACGCCTCCTGCACCACCAACTGCGTGGCGCCGATGGCCAAGGTGCTGCTTGACAACTTCGGCATCGTCAAGGGCCTGATGACCACCGTGCACGCCTACACGCAGGACCAGATGCTGCAGGACGGCCCGCACAAGGACCTGCGCCGCGCCCGTGCCGCCGCGCAGAACATCGTGCCCACCTCGACCGGTGCCGCGAAGGCGACCAGCCTGGTGATCCCCGAGCTCAAGGGCAAGCTCGACGGCTACTCGCTGCGCGTGCCGGTGATCACCGGCTCGATCACCGACCTGGTCGTCGAGCTCGGCAGGGAAGTCACCAAGGACGAGGTCAACGCCGCGTACAAGGCAGCCGCCGAGGGCCCGCTCAAGGGCGTTCTCGTCTACACCGAGGACCCGATCGTCTCCTCCGACATCGTGGGCGCGCCGGCCTCCTGCACTTTCGACGCGTCGATCACCATGGCCTACGGCAACCAGGTCAAGGTCTTCGGCTGGTACGACAACGAGTGGGGCTACTCAAGCAGGCTCGTCGACCTGACCGCGCTCGTCGCGTCCCGGCTGGGCTAGGAGTGCGCTGAATTAGCCGTAACGAGCTCAAAGTCACTTCTCAGTCCGCGCTAATTCAGCGTGTTCCCAGGAAAGCTGGCGATTCATCCATGAAGACCATCGACGACCTTGAGGTCTCCGGCAAGCGCGTGCTTGTCCGGTCGGACCTCAACGTGCCACTGGACAAGTCAGGCAGCGGTGCCAGCCCGTGGGGGGACGACCCCCCTCCGACCCCCCGGGAAACCGAGCCGAGGATCACCGACGACGGGCGCATCCGCGCCTCGCTGCCGGTGATCAAGAAGCTGGCCGACCGGGGCGCCAGGGTCATCGTCATGGCCCACCTCGGCCGGCCCAAGGGCGAGGACTTCGCCGAGCGCGCGGCCGGCGGCCCCTCGCTGCGGGTGGTCGCCGGCCGGCTCGCCGAGCTGCTCGGCAAGCCGGTGGCCTTCGCCTCCGACCTGGTCGGGCCGTCCGCGGCCGAGACGGTCGCGGGCCTGGCCGACGGCGACGTCGCCCTGCTCGAGAACGTCCGCTTCGAGCCCGCGGAGACATCCAAGGATGAGTCGGAACGGGTTCGGCTTGCCTCCGACATCGCCCGCCTCGGCGATCTGTACGTGGGCGACGGGTTCGGCGTGGTGCACAGGAAGCAGGCCTCGGTCTACGACCTGCCCAAGCTGCTGCCGCACGCGGCGGGCGACCTGGTCACTGCCGAGGTGTCCGTGCTGCGGCGGCTGACCGTCGACCCGGCGCGCCCGTACGTGGTCGTGCTCGGCGGCTCGAAGGTGTCGGACAAGCTCGGCGTGATCGGCAACCTGCTCGGCCTGGCCGACCGGGTGCTGATCGGCGGCGGCATGGTCTACACGTTCCTCGCGGCCCAGGGCCACGAGGTCGGCACGTCGCTGCTCGAGGCCGATCACATCGAGTCCTGCAGGCAGATACTCGCCGACGCCGCCGCGCGCGGCGTCGAGCTTGTGCTGCCGACCGACATCGTGGTCGCGCCGCGGTTCGCCGCGGACGCGCCGCCGTCGGTGGTCGCAGCGGACGCGATCCCTGAGGGTCACATGGGCCTGGACATCGGGCCCGCGTCGCGTGAGCTGTTCGCCGCGAAGCTGGCGGATGCGAAGACGGTGTTCTGGAACGGCCCGATGGGCGTGTTCGAGTTCCCCGCGTTCGCGCCAGGCACCAGGGCGGTCGCCGAGGCGCTGGTCAAGGTCGACGGCCTCACCGTGGTCGGCGGCGGCGACTCGGCGGCGGCGGTGCGCTCGTTCGGGCTCGACGAGTCCTCGTTCGGGCACATCTCCACCGGCGGCGGCGCGTCCCTGGAGTACCTGGAGGGCAAGACGCTCCCCGGCCTGACGGCCCTGGAGGAGTAAGCGCAGTACGCTGAGGCGTCGCGGCCATCGTGCCGCGGCGCAACGGCGTCCCTGCACTCTCGCCGACGGATAACAGCAAGAAGCCTCCGGCGGGCTGCCCTGCCGGAATGCCTGCACCGGATAACAGCAAGAAGTGGCCGGCCACTGCCCTCGGGCAGGCCGTGATCACGGAAATTCTGATTACCGCGGAAACTTTGTGCGTGCCTGACGCTCTTTGGTTCCGTCAGGATAAAAGTTTCCGTGATCATGGGCGACCGCTCTCTGATAACAGCAAGAAGCCGCGCACGTGGCGCGGCTGCCACGGCCATACGGAGCTTGGGTCTCAAAAGTGAGCGATAACAGCAAGAAGCTGCCGCTAATCGCCGGCAACTGGAAGATGCACTGCAACCACCTTGAGGCGATCGCGCTGGTGCAGAAGCTGGCGTTCACCCTGACCGACAAGGATTACCGTCACGTCGAGGTGGTCGTGCTGCCGCCGTTCACCGACCTGCGCTCGGTGCAGACGCTGGTGGACGGCGACAAGCTCAAGATCGTGTACGGCGCGCAGGACATCTCAAGGCACGAGAAAGGCGCCTACACCGGCGAGATCTCCGGCCCGATGCTCGCCAAGCTCGGCTGCTCCTACGTGCTGTGCGGTCACTCCGAGCGCCGCCAGTACCACAACGAGGACGACGCCCTGGTCAACGCCAAGATCAAGGCCGCGCTCGCGGTCGGGGTCACGCCGATCCTGTGCGTGGGCGAGCAGCTCGAGGTGCGCCGCGCGGGCACCCACGTGGAATACGCGATCGAGCAGCTCAAGGGCGCGCTCGCGAAGATCCCCGCCGCGGCCGTCGCCGACATGGTGATCGCCTACGAGCCGGTCTGGGCGATCGGTACCGGCGAGGTCGCGTCCGCTGCCGACGCGCAGGAGATGGCCGCGGCGATCCGCGAGTACATTTCGGGCGCGGCGGGCGGCGAAGCCGGGCTCGGGGTGCGTATCCTTTATGGTGGATCCGTCAAGGGCGATAACATTGCCCCCATCATGGCGGGGCAGGACGTGGACGGTGCCCTCGTCGGCGGCGCAAGCCTCGACGCCGGTCAGTTCGCTGAGATCTGCCGGTATCGTGAGCTGGCCACGGGTCGCTGAGATACCGCCCGCGGCCAGTCTCTAGAGCGTCAAGGGGAAAGAAGAACACCGGTGGAGATCGCGCTCTCGGTCATCTTGATCATCACGTCGCTGGTGATGGTCCTGCTCGTTCTCCTGCACAAGGGCAAGGGCGGCGGCCTGTCTGACCTGTTCGGCGGCGGCGTATCCTCAACGCTTGGCTCGTCGTCGGTGGTGGAGCGGAACCTGGACCGCATCACCATCTTCTTCGGGGTCCTGTGGTTCATCTGCTGCGTCGCGCTGGGGTGGCTGGTCAACCACTAGGCTGACCGGCCCGGGGCCGCGCTGTCTGCGCGTTTGCGCCGCACGGCGGCGAAACTAGTGGTGAAATAAATCAAGGCCGGGCAGGCCTGCTTCCCGCTCCGGGCGAGCGGGCCTTCGTTGAGGTCATCAGCCTCAAGTCATCGAGGCAAGTCATCGAGGTGGAGTTTCTGTGAGTAGTGGCAACGCGATCCGCGGGAGCAGGGTAGGCGCCGGCCCGATGGGCGAGGCGGAGCGCGGTGAGGCCGCACCCCGTGTGTGGGTGTCGTTCTGGTGCTCGAACGCGCACGAGACCCGGCCGAGCTTCGCGTCGGACGCCGCGATCCCCGAGCAGTGGGAGTGCCCCCGGTGCGGTTTCCCGGCCGGCCAGGACCAGGCAAACCCGCCGGCCCCGCCGCGCGTCGAGCCCTACAAGACCCACCTGGCCTATGTGAAGGAGCGCCGCTCGGACGCTGACGGCGAGGCCATCCTTGCCGAGGCGCTGGCGCGCCTGCGCGGCTGACCGCCGCGCGGAAACCCGCGACAATCGTTCATCGCCCCGGGCAGCACGGCTGCCCGGGGCGATGAACGTCGCGCACGTGTTGCCTGTGCCTAGCCGAGGAGGCCGGGCAGGAGCTGCGTGATGTGCTTTTCCAGGGTGTCGCCCGCCGCGGCGTCGCCGCTGAACTGGGCGAGCAACGCCTGCCGGAATAGGCCGTCCATGAGGGCATAGGCCATGGCTGGGGAGACCGTGAGCGGGGACTCGCTCAGCTCGGCGTACCTGCTGACGATTCGCCAGATCATCTCTTCGAGCGAATGGTCGATCTCCGTCACGGTGGCACGGAACCGCTCCTCGAACAGCGACTGGTTGCGCAGGTCGTACCAGAGCCGCTGCATGGTGGCGTCGTCCCTGAGCGTGTCGGCCATGGCAGCGCCGATGCCGTAGCGCAGCCCTTCCGCCGACGTCGCGTCGGCGACGAGTCCGTCGTACCTGGTGACGCACTCGGCCTTGTACTTGAACACGCAGTAGGTGATCAGCTCGAACTTGTCCGCGAAGTAGTAGTGCAGCACGCCGTGCGAGAAGTCGGAGTGCTGCGCGATATCGCGCAGGCTGGTGTTCGCGTATCCCTGCTCGGCGAGAGTGGCGAGCGCCGCTGCGGCGAGCTGCTCGCGCCGCTCAGTGAACTTGTCCACTCGCCGCCGCGCGATCCGGTCCCGCTTCCTTGCCGCCGCGTCGCCAGGGGCGGCGCGGTCCGGGGTGGCCGTGTCGGGCGTCTGCATTTCCGTCAACGTCTGGCCGCCCGCGTCATGCTGGCTGGCCTCGTCGTCGGTTTGCCATACACCCACGTTATCAGCCTTGCCGATAGGACAAATGACTTAGGACGATCGTCAAGCAAACGCTTGACAACTGTCAAGAACAATACGACGGTGATAAGACGCCGGAGGCCCGGGGCGTTGACGCGCTAGGCCACGGCGGCCAGCGCTAAACGTGCATGGCGGCGACGGGGGACTTTGGCCGCATGGAGGGGTGCCGATGAGCGTTTATGACCTAACGGGCCGTAAGGCTGTGGTCACCGGCGGCGCCAGGGGGCTCGGTGAGGGGATGGCACGGGCCCTGGCCCGCGCCGGGGCGGCGGTGGTGATCGCCGACATCCAGGAGGACCTGGGGAAGGCGACTGCCGCCTCGTTGCGCGAGGCCGGGGCGAGCGCCGAGTTCGTCACGCTCGACGTCACCGCCGAGGACGGCTGGGCGCAGGCGGTGCCGCAGGCCATCGCACACCTCGGCGGCCTCGACATCCTGGTCAACAACGCCGGGATCGAGATCACCAGCCTGCTTGTCGACATCGACCCCGCGGACATCCGGCGGATGCTCGAGGTCAACGTGCTCGGCACAGCGCTCGGCATCAAGCACGGATTCCGCGCGATGCGGCCGGGCGGCCCGGCCGGTTCAGGCGGGGCGATCGTCAACGTCGCGTCGGTGGCGGCGACGATCGCCTTTCCCGGTATCGCCGGGTACTCGGCGACCAAGTCCGCGGTCGACCGGCTGACCCGGGTCGCCGCGATGGAATCGGGGAGGCTCGGCTACGGAGTGCGGGTCAACTGCGTCTACCCGGGCCTGGTCCCCACCGAGATGGGCAACCAGCTCGCCCAGGACATGGCGACGGTAGGCCTGTTCCCCAGCGCGCAGGAGGCGGCGGGGGCGGTCGTCGGGCTCACCCCGCTCGGCCGGCTCGGCGAGGTCCCCGACATCGCCGACGCGGTCGTCTTCCTCGCCTCCGACGGTGCCAGGTTCATCACCGGCGCCGGCCTGCCGGTCGACGGCGGCATGGGGATGTGAGCGAGTTACCTACGATCGGTTTCGGCTGGCGATGCATCCCGCTCTCGCCGGCCGAATGAGGAAGACCCCGGGGGTTGGGGGCCGCCGGACTTCCTCGGCGGGGAGGCGTCGGTCCACCCCAGCGACGCCCCCCGCCTAGCTTTGCCCGGTCGGAGACCCGTGCGATGCGGGTAATCTTCGGCGCGTGGAGATTCGCTCCCTCGGCTACCGCACGGACCTGGCGATCCTGGCCCTCGAGGGCAGCCAGGTCAGCGACCGGGGAGATCATCTCGTCATCCGCACCACGGACAACCCCGACTACTGGTGGGGCAACTTCCTGCTGCTGCGGGATCTCAAGCCCGGTTCCGGCGCCGGCTGGCTGGCCAGCTTCGCCGCGGAGTTCCCTGGCGCGCGGCACGTGGCACTCGGCGTGGACGAGCCGTACGCGGCCCGCGTCGATCCCGGCGAACTGGCTGGGATGACGCTTGAGCGCAACGCCGTCATGACGGCGATCGCGGTGCACGCGCCGCCGCGCCCGAACACCGACGCGGTCATCAGGACCCTGGCGGGCGACGCCGACTGGCGGCAGTCGTTCGAGCTCGCGGCGGCGGTCCACGCCGGCGAGCCCGGCGGCGACACCGGGTTTCTCGCGGCCCAGCTGAAGGCGAAGCGGGCGCTCACCGAGGCGGGTCACGCCGCATGGTTCGGCGCCTTCCTCGACGGCACGCTGGTCGCTCAGCTTGGCATCGTCACGGGCATCGCTGGACTCGCCAGGTACCAGAGCGTCGAGACGCATCCCTCGGCCCGCCGCCGCGGACTGGCCGGCACCCTGGTCTGGCACGCGAGCACGACTGTCATGGCCGCTGGCACGCGCACGCTGGTCATGGTCGCCGACCCCGACGACACCGCCATCCGCGTCTACCAGTCCGTCGGCTTCACTGAGACCCAATCCCAGCTCGGCTTCATCGGCCGCCCGGCCGCCTGACCGTCGGCGGCCGGTTAACCCAGCGTCGGGTTCGCCACGGCCGTGGTGCCCGCGAAGCCGACGGGCCCGCCCAGGTCGTGCAGCACGCACCGCCCCGCCGCCACGCCCCGCTCGCTGAGGTGCCCGTCGGGCTGGATCCCGACGTACTCGCCCCGCGGCTCGCGTCCGAGGTAGACGGTGTAGTCGGCGTTGATGAAACTAAGGCCGCGGTCAGAGAAGTTGGACACCGGACTCGCCAGGTCGGCGGCCATCCCCAGGCGCACCAGCGGAGTGAGCTGCTCGCCAGTGACAAGCGGATGCGTGTCCCTGATCCACATGCCGCCCAGCATCGGGTTGGCCCCGTCGGCGACGCGCCATGACTCCCACGGCGGCGTCCAGCGACGGGCCGGCATCTGCTCCGGCGGACCCAGCTCAGGCGGTGTCGGCGCACCCCAGGCCGGCGGCGGGCGGAACCGGCCGTCGGGCTGCTCGGAGCGGCGCAGCAGGACGACTCTGCCCTGGCCGACGGGGCAGTCGTCCTGCTCGACGGTCACGTCGAGAACCATGATGCGCCTGCCCGTGCGAACCTGATTCGTGCTCACCCTGACCGGCGCGAGCGGCACGGAGCGGAACAGGTCAACCGTCAGCCTGCTGCAGGCCAGGTCGGCTGACTCCCCGCGGGCCTGCTCCGCCGCCCGCGCGGTCAGGCCGCCGATGAGCCGTCCGTGCAGTACCTGGCCCCACGGGCTCGTCGCGAACGCCGCGGGAACCAGCAGGTCGCCATCGGCGCGGAAGAAACCCTCGGCGGCCGGTTCCTGCCGGGCAGGTGCCTGGACCGCGGCGTCGCCGCCATCCGGTGACGGACCGGCGCCGCCGGATGTCTCAACGCTCACTATCTGCCCTTCCACTTCCACGAACGGCTAGCCGCGATCCACGTACGTTACACGAGGCCGGACCGACCTGCCTTGCCAGACGAACCCGCTGGCTGTGCGGCAGCATTCGATGATAATCTGTCTAGACAGACTAGATAGATTTGGGAGTTGCCAATGGCGTCACCAGCTCCGGATCACTGGCAGATTCAAGACGCAAAGCAGCGCTTCAGCGAGATGATCCGCGCGGTCACCAGCGACGGGCCGCAGGTCATCACCCGGCACGGGGAGGATGTCGCCGTCGTCATCGAGATCGGCGAGTACCACCGGTTGACCAGGCATGCGGTGGATCTTGTGAGCGTCCTGCTCGGAGGACCGAAACTCGACGACGACACCGCCGACGTCTTCGAGGAAGTCGCGGCCGAACGCAGGGCTGACTTCGGGCGCGTGGTTGATCTTGAGGCGGGCGCATGACCTACCTCCTTGACACCAACGTCCTTTCCGAGACGCGCAAGCGCCAGCCGGCCGCGGGTCTTACCGAATGGATCGCAGCCACCCCGCCAGACCGCATGCACGTCTCTGCGCTGACCCTGGGTGAGATTGAGCAGGGCATAGCGAAAGTCCGCAGCCGGGGAGACCAGCACCAGGCTGCCGCGCTCGAGAGGTGGCTCCGGGATGTGCAAGCGGGATTCGAGAAACGCATTCTCCCGGTTACCGTCCCGGTGGCTGTCGCCTGGGGCCGTCAGCAGCAGGCACGGCCCGTTCCGGTGATCGATGCGCTCATCGCCGCAACGGCACGGGTACACGGCATGACCGTGGTGACCCGCAACGTCAAGGACTTTGAGCTAGCCGGCGTCCAGGTCCTCGACCCATTCGCCCGGTAAGCCGGCTGCACCTGCGTCGAGCGGGACTGCGACGATCTTGCCCTCACGGGCTGACTTGCGTGGCTCCTCGAAGAAGTCGGGGGCGAGACAGGCGAACAGCGTCCGTCCGGCGGCGCCTCCGACCGCGCAGGCGTACACCGGCATCCCGGGGTGGACCTCGTCGGTGATGGTGCCGCCGTCGGTGATGCGCAGGACCCGTCCGCCGATCGCGTCGGCGATCCAGAGCCCTCCCGCGGCATCAAGGCACGATCCTGAGGTCGAAGCCGAAGCAGCCGACGAACGCGCGGCCATCGGCATCGACCACCATGTCGTTGAGATGGCCGCTGGCCAGCCCGCTCAGGTCGGCGTGCACCCGCAGCGACCCGTCTGCCTCACGGCGCAGGATCTTCTGGTCGCGCATGGACACCACTAGGAGCCGGCCGTCGGGCAGCCAGCCAAGCCCGGAGGGTTGCTGCGCCACGGCGGCTTCCAGCCGGAGATCGGAACCGTCCTCGCGCGCCGACATGACCTGACCCGCATAGAAGTCCGAGAACCACAGCCGGCCGTCGTGCCACCGCGGAGCCTCCGCGAAGTGAAGGTCGGCGAGGACAGTAGCTGGCTCCGTTGCCATCGGGTTCCTCCTCGGGGTGTGCGGCGGGCAAGCGCCTCGCTCCATGATCACCGAGGAGCCGGCACGGGGAAAGACTCCGGTTGCGCCCCGGTCGCGGCGTCCGGCTAGCGCACCCGTTACCGTCGGTCCCTGGGCCGGATCGCGCGTTAACTTAGCTCCCTCGCAATGCCCCCTGGCGGTCTGTCCGTCCGCTAGCGGCCGTCTGCTGGGCGTCCTGCTCGGCCGGCGGAGGGTCGGCGGGCTGCCGGGGGCGGGGTACGCCGGCCGGGCGGAGCATGATTTCCGCTGCGAGCCGGATTTCCGCGTTGGCGCGCCGGAAGGCGCCGGTCACCCGCCGCAGGCTGGTCCTCGCCCATCCGGTATGCGGCGGACGCGGGACCGTCATGGTGGTCTCCGCCTTCGTGCTGGAATCCGTGGCCCGCGCAGGGGGCCCGTTGGCTGGGCTGCGGGGGTGCGGCCGGGACGCGGGGGCCTCGGCGGGCACGCCGCGACCGGGTGCTGCCAGGCTGCCGTGCTGCGGATGGTCCTCGCGGACATGCAGTTCCAGGAGCGGCCTGTTCGCGAAGCGCAGCCCGCAGAATGAACAGGTGGTGGTGAGTGTGCTGCTCATGTCGTCCTCCTTGGTTCCCATGCAACCCGGCCGCGGTGCAAGGCAGGTGGCTTCAGCATGGCGGGCGTATGGAGATGGCCTGGCGCCAGTGAGACCCAGCTGCGCGTGCCCGGGAAGTTGTCCGGGTGGCCCTGTTGTCACGTCGGTGAGCTTGTCGGGTGGGGTGGTGACTGTTGTACGGTACGGCGCTGGTCCGGGCGCCCAGCGGCAGGCTGGCCGAGGGGATCGTTACCCATCTTGTGCGTTCCCCGGTGGATGTCGCCCTGGCCAGAGAGCAGCATGCGGCCTATGCCGCGGCGCTTGCGGCGGCCGGCTGGGTGATCGGGCAGGTGCCGGCTGCGGAGGACTGCCCGGACTCGGTGTTCATCGAGGACACCGTGGTGGTGGTCGAGGACCTGGCGGTGCTGGCCCGCCCGGGCGCTGCCGTCCGCCGGGCTGAAGTCGGCGGGACTGCCGAGGTGGTTGCGTCGCTGGGCTTGCGCACGGCGCGGATCACCGATCCCGGGACGCTCGACGGGGGTGACGTGCTGCAGGCCGGTACCACGGTGTACGTCGGGCGCGGCGGGCGGACCAACGCCGAGGGCATCCGTCAGCTGCGCTCACTGCTTGCCCCGCTCGGCCGCACGGTGGTCGCCGTGCCGCTCGGGGAGGTGCTGCACCTGAAGTCCGCGGTGACCGCGCTGCCGGACGGCACCTTCCTGCTGCTGCCGCACCTGGTCCCGGCCGGTCTGTTCCCTGCCGTGCGCCCGGTGGAGGAAGAAAGCGGCTGCCACGTCGTGCCGCTGGGCGGCGACCGGGTGCTGATCGCAGCGTCCGCTCCGCGCACCGCCGAGTTGATCGAGGACCTTGGCCTTACCCCGGTCGTGGCGGACATCACCGAGTTCGAGAAACTCGAAGGCTGCGTCACCTGCCTCAGCGTGCTGCTGCCCGCACGCTGAAACTGGCCTCCTGCGTATCGTTCACCCGTTCATGATCCCGATGCCCCTGCCCCCGAACTGCCATACATGCCCCGGTTTACGGGCCATCGCCACGTAGCTGGTCGGACCGTGCTGGTCGGTCACCGAGCCGCCATCCGGATGCCACGCCTGCATCGGTACTACGCCCGGCTCGACAAGGTCGAGGCCGCCTACGAACGCGGCGACCTCCGCCTTGCTGCGCGGCACGTAGGTGATGCCACCGCGCCGTCCCGCCTCCGTCGCCTCGGCCGCCTGCTCCGGGTCCATGAAGTCCGCGGTGAGATTCGTGATGGTGAGATAGCTGCCCGGCGGCAGGGCATCGACCAGCGAAGAAACAATGCCCTGCGGGTCGTCGTCATCGGTGAAGAAGTGCACGAGGGCTATCAGCATCAAGGCGACCGGCTGTTCCAGGTCCAGGATGCGGTGCAGTGCCGGGTCGGCGAGGATCTTTCCGGGCTCGCGGAAGTCCGCCTGGATGAACGCGGTGGCGCCGGCCGGGTCGCAGGTCATCAGCGCCCGGGCGTGCGCCAGCACGATCGGGTCGTTATCCACGTAAACGATCCGGCTGCCCGGCGCCACTGCCTGGGCCACCTCATGGGTGTTGCCCGCGGTGGGGATTCCGGTGCCGATGTCGAGGAACTGCCTGATGCCCGCTTCCCTGGCCAGGTGGCGGACGGCGCGGCGGAGGAAGGCGCGGTTCTCGCGCGCCAGCAGCGGCGCGGACGGGATCGCCGCGGTGATCGCGTCACCGACCCGCCGGTCGGCGGCGAAGTTGTCCTTGCCGCCCAGCCAGTAGTCGTAGACCCGGGCGGAATGCGCCGTGCCCGTGTTGATCTCCGGCGGGAGCCGGCCAGGATCTTGCGCGGGAACGCCCACGGTCTCGTCGGGGCTGCCGCTGGGTGGCATCAGCGTCTCCTCCTGGGTTGTAGTGAGAACACTACTGCCGTCCGCCGCCCCGGCGACAGCAGCTCTATGTGAGCTGGCGCTTGAGGATCTTGCCCGTGGATGTCATGGGAAGCTCGTCGACGAATTGCACGATGCGCGGGTACTTGTACGCCGCGAGCTGCTCCTTGCCCCAGGCGACGAGGTCGTCCTCGGTGATGTCCTGATCCTTGTTCCTGACCACGACCGCCTTGATCTCCTCCCCGTGTGACTCGTGCGGCACGCCGATGACGGCGACGAGGGAGACCGCCGGGTGGGTAATGAAGACCTCTTCGATCTCGCGGGGGTACACGTTGAACCCGCCGCGGATGATCATGTCCTTCGAGCGGTCGACGATGTAGTAGAAGCCGTCCGCGTCCTTCTTGGCGAGGTCGCCGGAGCGGAACCACCCGTCCCTGATCGCCTCGGCAGTGGCCTCGGGACGGTTGTAGTAGCCCTTCATGACGTTGTGGCCCTTGATCGCGATCTCGCCGATCGCGTCGGGGTCGTCGGGCACGTCGGACCAGTCGTCATTGATCAGCTTCATCTCGACGCCGGGGATCGGCACGCCGATCGAGCCGACCCGGACCGGCTGTCCCCACGGGGCGAAGGACGCGACCGGCGACGTCTCCGACAGCCCGTAGCCCTCGAGGATCGTGACCCCGAAGCGCTGCTCGAAGTTCCGGTGGACTTCGGCGGGCAGGGCCGACCCGCCGGCGACGGCGACACGGAGCCGTGCGGCGATCGCGGAGACGTCAACGTCGTCCTCGAGCGCGCCAAGCAGTGCCCAGTACATCGTGGGCACGCCGGCGAAGAACGTCACCCGTTCGTCCAGCATGAGCCGCAGCGCCGCGGGTGCCGCGAAGCGCGGCAGCATCACGATGGTGCCGCCGAAGGCGATGGCGTTGTTCTGGATGACGGTCTGGCCGAAGGAGTGGAACAGCGGAAGCACGCACAGGTAGGTGTCCGGGCGCGCGGCGTCGACACCGAACAGGGCGACGCCGCTGCGCGCATTGTCGCGCATGTTGCGGTGCCGCAGCTCGGCACCCTTGGCCTGTCCGGTGGTACCCGAGGTGTAGAGGATGACCGCCGTGTCGTCATCATCGACGTCGACCGTCGGATACACGGGCGGCTGCTGCGCGACCAGGGGCGCGTAGTGCTCCGGTCCCTCCGGCGCCGGTGGAGCCGCCGGGTCCGCCGTCACCAGGAAGAACTCACGGCAGCCAGGGGTGGCACGGAAGCCTTCCCACGCGGCCTCGCCGATCGGCAGGTCGGCGTTGCCCTCGAACGCGAAGTACGCCACCGCCTCGGAGTCAGCCAGGTGATAGGCCACCTCGCGCGACTTCAGCAGCACGTTGAGCGGCACCACGGTCGCGCCGGCCTTGAGAATCCCGTAGTAGATGACCGTGAAGTACGGCAGGTTGGGGCAGGATAGGGCCACCTTGTCGCCCCGGCCCACCCCGCGCGCGGCCAGCAGGTTCGCGACCTGGCTGGACGCCCCGTCGAGCTGCGCGTAGCTGAGCCGGAGGTCGCCTGCGACAATTGCCGTCCGCTCGGGATAGGCCGCCGCGGTGGACTCGAGCAGGGTGGCAAGGTTGGCCATCAGCCGTCGCTTTCGTGATCAGGTAGGGGAGTGGCAGGACTGTAGCACCTGGCGCTTGGGAAAACAGCTCCGGCCGGCTACGCGAGAATGTTGATCGCGCGGGCGATCACCAGCGTCGCGATGGCCAGCGACACGGCCGCCTCCGTCATCATCAGCAGCTTGGCCCACGGCTTGATGGCGGAGACGTCGGTGGGGCTGAACGCCGTGGCCGTCCAGAAGCCGAGCGACAGGTAATCGGCGAACTTCGGCACCCAGCCGGCCACGACGAACTGCGAGTTCAGCATCTCAGGGAAGACGAACGCCGGGTTGGCGTCCGGATGATGCGCACGGGCGGCGGCACCGCCGCGATCCAGATCCCAGTACCACAGCCCGAACGCGATCACGTTCGTCATCCAGATCACCCCGCCGGTAGCCAGCAGCGCGCCGGCGTTGGTGGCGAACAGCTTGTTGTTGGTGAGGATGTCATCGACGAGGCGGGCGGCCGCCAGCAGGTTCGCCAGCGTGAGGCAGGCGATCACCGCTCCGGTGACGATCCGCAGCCAGGTCCTCTGCCGGTCGATGCGCCCAGGGTCCCCGACGACCAGGGCCGCGAGCAGGCCGAGCAGCACCACGGGGAGCACCCATGGCGGGTTCACCCGGTATTTGGCGGGCAGCGCCAGATGCAGCAGGGTGACGACCACGATGGCCAGCGCCACCGGCCACCAGTGCTCTCCCCGCGCGGCCCGGACCGGCGCCGCCGCGGATCCGTCAGCTGACATCGGGCGCCGTGCCGCCCGGTCGTCAGACGCCCTCGACCGCTTCGAGCCGCCCGTCTCGGATCGCCCGCACGAACTCGTCGTAGTCCTTCTGGTTCTGGTCGGCGTACCGTTCGGAGAAGTCGACGATCGACTGGTCGAACGTGTCGCCGCTGCCGAGGTATTCGGCGATGGCGACCGGGTCGCCGGATCGGGCGTGCGCGCGCGCCAGCGTCCACCCGCAGAGGCGTCCGTAGTATGTCATCGTGAGCGGCGCCATCTCTTCGACCACGGCCGACCCCTTCATGTCGCGCAGCTGGCGCCAGTAGAAGTTGCGGTTCACGTCCCGCCCCTTGGTCCAGCCCAGGTAGATGTCGCTGACCGCCTGCATCATCCGCTGTCCCTGCACGACGCGCTCGCCGTGCTGACGGAACCGGCTCTTGGGCAGGTACGCCTCGAGCACCGAGGCGCTGGCCTCCTTGACCTGCAGGAACAGCGGGTCGTGCTCATCGCGGCCCTGAAGCAGCACGATGAACGCCCGGGTGCCGACGCTGCCGACCCCCACCACCTTGCGCGCCGCGTCCACCACCTGGAACTTCTCCAGCAGCAGGCGCCGGTCATATTGCAGGGTGGCGCGGTACGCGCGCAGCTGGTCGTGGATCACCGGCATGACGTCGTCCGGGGACAGGCCGAACGTATCAAGCAGGTCGCGGGCCGGGACGATGACCGGCGGCTGGCTGACGATCCGGTACTGCCCGTTCACCACCTCGCAGAGCTTGGACAGCGCCTGCACGCTGTCTCGCGTGTGGGCCTTCTCGACGTTCTTCTGCGCGCGCTTAATCGCCTTCTTGGCTACCTTTTCCTCCTTGGCGTCCTTCTTCTCCTTCTTCTTCCCGCCCTTTGGCTTCGTGTCCTGTTTCAGTTCCGTTGAGTGCTCGGCCATGGCGCCTTGGATCTGTGCCCGGAGACTGTCCTCGTCTTGGTGGGCGTACCAGATGTCCATCGTGGACATCTGCGCGAAATCTCTCATCGCTTCCCGGTAGGCCGCCGCCGTCGCCAGCGCCACGGCCCGAGTGTCTGCCTTGCTGAAGCCGTTGTTCCTTGCGGCGACCACGAAGCTCGCCACCATCCGCTTCACGTCGTACTCAAACGGCCCCGGCAGTGTCTCGTCGAAGTCGTTCAGGTCGAACATCAGGTGGCGTTCCGGGGACGCGAACACGCCGAAGTTGGACAGGTGCGCGTCACCGCAGAGCTGGGCGTCCAGGCCGGCTACCGGCGTGTCCTTCAGGTCCGCCGCCATGATCTTGGCCGCGCCACGGTAGAAGGTGAACGGCGAGACCATCATCCGGCCATGCCGGACCGGCACCAGGTCCTGCTCCCGGGTCTTGTTCTGCTCCTCGAGCAGCGCCACCGGGTCCGGCCGATCTGCGGCCGGGCGCCATCCCGAGTGGCTCGACGGCGGAACCCGATCCCGGGCATCCCGGCCCTCCGCCGTGCGGTCCGCCAGGCTCGGGTGCTCGATTTCTATGGCTGCTCTTACGGCCTCTTTAACGGCCATCGGCGTTACCTCCTGTTCGGATCCTGCAGTTCAGGCTGGCTGTTTGGCTGGTCGCGGCGGCGCCTTGGCGGCGCGTCTCCTGCCGAGCAGTTCGGCGAGGAGCATGACGATCACGCTGAGTCCGACGCCGCACAGCGTCCACAGCACCCGGTAGCCCTCCGCGCTGTAGTTGGTGGGCTGCGGCAGGTCCACCAGGAGCAGCACGGCCGCGGCGACGACTCCGCAGTAAAGGGCGTAGTTCCACATGCGGGTCGCCGCGGCGTGCATCATCAGGACCAGCGCGACCACCGTGAGTCCGTGGTCGACAATGAGCAGCCGCAGGCCGTGTTCATTGGCGGGTATCAGCAGCAGCAGTATTGCCGCGCCGGCGCCGATCAGCGCGCCGGCCAGGCGCTGCGCGCCGAAGAGCGTGCTTTGGTCCAGGGCCGGCTTCATCGCGACGATGGCTGCGATCGACATCCAGTAGCCGTAGGACAGGTTCGCTCCGAAGGTGAGCGCGACAGTGCCGGCGAGGACGAGAGCGCGGAGCACCATGAACATGAGCACCGGCCTGCTCAGCTTGCGCCGCGAGATGTCACCCGGGATTTCGGCGATCGGCTGCGGCCGGTCATGACGACCGCGGACCAGCCAGGCGATGCAGGTCAGTACGATCCACAGCACCGACCCGCCGGCATAGGCGACCACCTGAGCCCACGTGTAGCTGGTGATCAAGGCATGCTGATGGAAGGCGAAAGCGACGGCGATGGCAACGATGAACCATACGTTGAGGAGGTAGGCCGCCACGAATCTGTGCACACCGAAAACGACGGTGAGGCCAGCCACCAGCGTGAACAAGAATGACGCGAGCACTAGCCAGCCCCAGGCGTCTGTGCCGATGCCGAACCCCAGCGCGGTCACGCCGGCGCCGAACAGGGCAAACACGAAGTTATGCGACGTGCGGTACCAGTAGCTGCCGCCCGGGTCGGTCACCGCGGTGAGCAGCACGGCGAACACCGCGCTGAGCAGATATTGCTCGTAGCCGATCGCCCAGAAGACGACGAGCGGTACCAGCAAGGCGTCCAGGATCATCACGCCTCGCGGCCAGTTGAGCCCGTTGTCGTTGAGCTCGAAGACCTTCCGCAGCCAGCTCACTACTTTCCCTCGGTGGGCAGGCTGCCTTTGACCACTGCTCGGACCGGCCATGGCCGCCTCGCTTTCTCTGGCGCCTTGCCTGCCATGCTGGTCCCGCGACGGTCTCGGGGCATCACACCGTTGGGGGTATTGCCCGGTGCCGGCAGGCGCCTGCCGGGCCGTCAAGGGCCGCCCGGTTCCTCAAGCGCGGCCTCGATGTCGTATCCGAACCCGCCCGCCACACCGGGCGCGGCGGCGACCACCCGGCCGAGCCCGATCACCGGGGCTACGGCGAGCAGCACGCCGGTCACCTCCGCTTCGGTCGCGCCTGCTGCCAGCGCCTTGCTGGTGCTCCATTCCAGGCAGACCTCCGGGGAGCCGATCGCTGCCAGCGCCCCCACCCGTACGAGCGCGGCGACCTTCGGATCAAGCGCCTGGTCATTGGGCTGGCCGAAGCTGAGCCCTGCCTGACCGCTGGCGAATTCCTCGTCGATGATCGCCAGCCTGCGCAGGATGTCTTGGTATTTCACCGCCTCACCCACGGATCTGTATCCCTCGTCTGGCGCGCACCGCGCACCCACTGGACGGTTTCGTTGCTGCCATCGTCGTGCTGGGAAGGCAGCGGCCGCATCACCCCGTCGTGGGTAAATACTGGGTGAACAGCCTGGCGGGTCCCGCGGGGCGCCGGTTAGTCGCCGAGCAGTCCGGTGTCTTTCGCTTTCCGCACCGCGTCGTCGCGCGACGAGACGCCCAGCTTGCGGTAGATCGCCTTGATCTCGGTCTTTACCGTGTGGATGGAGATGAACAGCCGCTTTGCGATCATGTCGGCCGTGAGATGCGTTTGCAGGTAGGGGAGCAGCCGCAGTTCGGCCGGGGTGAGCGGCAGCGGGCTTGCCGCGCCCGGGGCGGCAAACGTGTCCAGGGCGCGCCGGAACTCGTCGACTTCGTCATTCAGGGTTCCCAGGGCCGGGCGGTGGAGCAGGATGTCGTCGATCTCGCGCAGGAGCTGGCGGGCCGTGGCCACTTCCGCGACGGCGAAATATACCCTGGCCAGCTGCAGTCGCGCCCGGACGGCGAGGTACGGCATCAGGTACGTGGCTGTCAGGCGTGACCGCATCGCACGGGCAAGCTGCCGGTCCGTTTCCTTGCGGTCGCCGTCGTGCAGCGAAAGCCTGCCTGCCGCTCCGAAGGCCGGGATGCTGCAGACATAGTCGTGCATCCGCTTGTCTTCGATCGTGGCCAGTGCGAGGTTCACGTGGCCAGCCGCCTCCTGCCAGCTGCCGCGGTCCATGGCAAGCCACGCGAGCTGGGCTTCGGCGCTAGGTATGGTGTCGAAGTTGCCCATCTCGACGGCGACGGCGGACGCTTCGGTGAACAGGGCACGCGCCTCCTCGAGATCTCCGGCAAGCAGGTGTGCCTGGCCGAGTAGCCACATGGCTGTGTCGCGGTAGGGGCTCCAGGCGGCCTCCTGGGCGACCGCGAAGGCGGCATCGGCCATCATCGCTTTCGGGCCGGCGGCACACATGCCGGCCCGCAGCATGGCGCGCGCCGAATCGAAGGAGGCCGAACCATCCGCGGGAACGCCGTCGAACGAGGCAGCGTCGACAATCGCCGCCCACCGTGGTGCCTCTGTCGTGTCGCCGGTGAGCACCGTCTCCCAGCACCTCAGCACCGCCAACGGCGGGTGGCGTTCGATGTTCACGTCGCCGATCGCTCGGTACCAGTGCTGCACGGTTGCCAGCTGCCCGGCCATGAAGGTGGGCAGCGCCAGCTTGGTCACCAGGCGCGTTGTGCGGTCCCTGTCGGCGGTCTGCAGCAGGTGTTCGACGGCCTGCGCCGGGAGACCGCTGGACTCATACCAGTCGGCGGCTCGCTCGTGCAGAGCCGCGACGATGCCGGGTTCGGTGCGATGAAGCTCGCCGAGCAGGAACTCCCGGAACAGTGCGTGATACCGGTACCAGCGCCGCTCGCGGTCGAGCGGGGTCAGGAACAGATTGTGCGCCTCTATCCGGCGCAGCTGGATATCGGCGGCGGATGTTCGCAGGACGGCCTGGCAGAGCGGGCCGCTGAGCTGGTCGAGCACGGCCGTGCGGCGCAGGAACCGCTGGATCGCGTTCGGCTGCCGGGCCAGGGCCTCGCGGTACAGGTAGTCGGCAACGTACCGGTCCTCGCCGGTGACGGCCTGTGGCTGGCTAGGAGACTGCTTCGCGATTAGGGCGGCGAGGTACAGTCCGACTGGCCAGCCCTCTGTCCGCTCGTTCACCGCGGCCGCCTGCTCTGGGGTAAGGCTGACCTGCGCGTTCGCGAAGATCTGCCGCGCCCCGGCCGCATCGAGGGCCAGGTCACTGGCGCCGATCTCCAGCGCGTCCGCCGTGGCGCGTAGCCGCGGCAGTTCAGGCTGCTCGTCACGGCTGGCGGCGGCCAGCTGAGATCCCCGCGGAATGGCCGAGATGACTATCCCGAGCACGTCGTGGCAGACCGCTGACTGCAGCTCTTGGAGATCGTCCAGCATGATCACGTAGGGAATGGGGCTCGCCCGGAGCTCCGCGGCCAGGCGGGGCGCGGCGCGGCCAAGCACGGACACGCCTTGGCCGCGCATGTCGGAAACCAGCTCAGGACTGCCCAGGCCGGCGCGGCAGTACGCGGACGCGAGCGAGGCGAGCAGGGTCGCGGGATCGTCGTCGAAGGGGTCGAGAGACACCCAGGCGACGGGCCGGTCCTCCGCGGCGGCACATTCCGCCAGGAAGGTCGACTTGCCGTAGCCTGCCGGCGCCGTGACCGCGATAAGGCGGCAGCCGCTCGAACGAGCAGCCTCCACCAGGTCGCCGTGCCTGACGCTGCCTTGCCGAGGTCGCGGGACTGAAAACTTGGCGTCGAGCAGCAGCTGCGCCAGGTCAGCTGGCGCCGGCGCGTCACGCGTGTTCGCCGTCACCTTCGAACCCTCGACCGTTCTGGACCGCGCCTGCCGCGGAACCTGCAGGCGGCGGTCAGCCCCCGTAGTCATTGAGGATGATTTTATCCCTTGCTTGTGAAGGGCCGATTGGGTCACCCGGGGCAAGTGAGACATCGTGCCGCTGACCTGGAAAGACTCTTGCAACGATCAGTATTCCCGGTCACACAGTCGCTGATACTCTCCGCCCGCGCGGCGGAGTTGCTGATGCCTGCCCCGCTCGGCGATCCTGCCGTGGTCGAGGACCACGATCTCGTCGACTTGGTCAAGTCCGTCCAGTTCATGGGTGATGAGCAAGACGGCCCGGCCCTCTGTGGCATGCAGCAGGTCGGCGGTGAGCGCCCGCCGGGCGGGCGGGTCCAGGTGACTGGTTGGCTCGTCGAGGATCAGCAGCGGCGGGTCCGCCAGGAATGCCCGGGCGAGCGCCAGCCGCTGCCGTTCACCGCCGGAAACCGCTGCCCCGTGAGCGCCGACTGGGGTATCCCAGCCCTGGGGGAGCGAGGCGATCCACGGCAGCAGCCGGGCGCGGCCGGCGGCGGTCGCCAGCTCCTCGTCGGTGGCGTCTGGCCGGGCCAGCCGCAGGTTGTCGCGGATGGTGGCGGCGAACAGGTACGGATCTTGCGGGCATCCGCCGATGACGGACCGTACGTCGTCCGCCGCGTAGCTTGCCAGGCCGTGACCGTCGAGCAGGGCGGCGCCCGCGGTCAGCTCGCGGAACCGCATGAGCACCGCGGCGACGGTGGACTTGCCCGCGCCGTTCGCGCCGACCAGCGCCACTCGCCGTCCCGGCGGCAGGTCCAGGCTCACCCCGTCCAGGGCAGGCGGCCCGCCGGGCCGGTAAACCACAGTGGCATCGCGCAGCTGGACGCTGAACGGGCCGGACGGCAGCGCCCGCGGGCGCGGCGGCTCGATGACTGGGTCGGGCGCGTCGGTGACGGCGGCGATCCGGCCGGCGGCGACGCGGGCCTGGCCCAGCTGCACCGCGGCGGCGGGCAGCGCACTGACCGCCTCGAACGAGGCCAGCGCGGTCAGCGTGAGAACCGCGAGCGGCACCCGGGACAGCGCGCCAGCTCCGGTGGCCGCCACCCCAAGCATGAGAACCGCCCAGAGGGTGATGCCGGTGACCGCGCTCATCGCCCCGGAGCCGAGGGCCGAGGCCGCGGCGGTCCGGCGGTCCAGCCGGGTGAGCTCGGCGTCGGTGGCCTCGGCGCGGGCGAGCGCGATGTCGGCGGCGCCGAAGGCGTGCAGGTCGGCAGCTCCGTCGAGCAGTTCGGTGACGGTGGCGGCGAGCGTGCCGCGGGCGGGCGCCGTAGTCCGCGTGGCCTTCCTGGCCAGGGCGGCCCCGGCGAGCGGCACGAGGATGGCACCGGTCAGCAGTCCGGCTGCCAGCACGGCCGCCGCGGGGGCGAGGATGAACAGGCAGCCGGCCACCGCGGCGCCGCCGACAAGGGCGGCGGCCAAGACGGGGGTGACGCCGCGGATGAACAGGTCCTGAGTGGCATCGACGTCGCAGACAACCCGGGCAAGCAGGTCACCCGACCGGAATAGCGCCACCCCACCGGGTGCCAGCGCCTCAAGCCGGCGCCAGATCGCCACCCGCACCTGGGCGAGAACCCGGAAGGCCACGTCGTGGGATGCCAGCCGCTCCAGGTAACGGAACACGCCGCGGCCGACGCTCAGCGCGCGCACCGCGACGACTGCCACCGAGATCGCCAGGATGCTGGGGTGCTGCGACGCCCTGGCGAGCAGGAACCCGGAGACGGCGAGCAGGGCGACTGCGCAGCCGGTCGCGGCGGCGCCGGCCGCCGCCGCGCCGAGCAGCCTGCCGCGCAGCGGCCGGGCCATGGCAAGCAGCCGCAGCAGGGGAGGGCGCCCGTCCTTGGCCAGCCCGGCGGCCGGGTTTCTGGCGGCCGGGTTTCTGGCGATCACGGGCCGACCGCCGTGGCGAGCGAGCTGGCCTGCCCGGATGCCGGTTCCGCGAGCCGGCGGCCGTCCAGGGTAATGACCTGGCTGGCGCCGGCCAGGCCAGCGTCCCGGTGCGTCGCCACGATGATCGTGCGCCCGGCAAGCGGGCCGCGGATGGCGCGCTCGATCGCGGCGGCGGCGGCCGGCGCGAGGTGTGCCGTTGGCTCGTCGAGCAGCAGCAGCGGTACGTCGCGCAGCAGTGCCCGGGCCAGGGCGAGCTGCTGGCGCTCCCCGGCCGACAGCCGGACGGCCTGCTCTTCAAGCGGGGTGTCGTAGCCGTGCGGTAGCGCTTCGATGAACGAGGCTGCCCCGGCCAGCCGCGCGGCCTCCTCGATGGCAGCCCGGGAGGCACCGGGCTGGCCGAGGGCGATGTTGTCAGCCACCGACGCGGCGAAGAGCCGGGGGTACTGCGGAACCCAGGCGAGTTGAGCGCGCCAGCGCTCGACGGGGACGGCGGACAGGTCGGTCCGGCCGGCCCGTACGGTTCCCGAACTCGGCTCGATGAACCTCACCAGCAGCCGCAGAACGGTTGTCTTACCGGCGCCGCTCGGCCCCGTGAGCACGATCAGTTCGCCGGGGCGGACAGTCAGGTCAAGTCCGTCCAGGGCCGGACGGTCCCTGCCGGGGTAGGTCACGGTGACGCCGTTCAGCGAGATCGTGGCCGAGGTCAGGTCGGGGACCGGGGTGCCACGGTCAGCGAGCGCGGCGAGGGTGCGGAGGGCCGGCGACGGCGGAGGGGTGTCAAGGACGGCGAAGATGCTCTGCGCGGCGGCGGTACCCTCCGCACTGGCGTGGTACTGGGCCGCCACCGCCCGCAGCGGCAGGTACGCCTCCGGGGTAAGCAGCAGCACGAGCAGCGCCGTCTGGTAGGGCAGGTGCCCGTACAGCAGCCGCAGGCCGGTCTCCACCGCGACGATGGCCGTGGCCAGTGCCGCGGACAGTTCAAGGACCAGCGCGGACAGGAACGCGACGCGCAGCGTCGCCATGGTGGCAGACCGGTGCTCGTCGGTCACCCGGGCGATCACCTGCTCCTGGAACTTGGCCCTGCCGAATGCCTTGAGCGTCGGCAGCCCCTGCACGACGTCCAGGAAATGGCCGCTGAGCTGGGCAAGCAGCCGCCATTGGCGGCTTGTCTGGGCCTTGGTGTGCAGGCCGACAAGGGCCGCGAACAGCGGGATCAGCGGCAGCGTGGCCGCGATCACCACGCCGGAGATCCAGTCGGCGGCGGTCACCGTCACCACCACGGCCACCGGGACCAGCACCGACAGCACCAGTTGCGGCAGGTACCGCGCGAAGTAGGGGTCAAGTCCGTCAAGACCCCTCGTCGCCTGCGCGGCGATCTGGCCGGATCGCTGCCCGTCGGGCGAGACTGGCGCCAGCCGCAGGGCGTGCCTGATCAGCTTGCGCCGCAGCTGCGACTTCACCCGCGCAGCGCCCCGTAGCGCCGCGGCTTCGCCGCCGTACGTGGCGACGGCCCGCGCCGCCACCACGCCAAGCAGCAAGAGCAGCGTCCCGGTCAGGGCCGTGGCCCCGGTACCGAACGCGCCTGTGCCGAACGCCGCCGTGGCCAGCGCGCGGGCGAGCAGCGCCGCTTGCGCCAGGATGAGCCCGGTGACCGCCAGGCCGAGCAGCACGGTGACGGACAGGCAGGTCCTGGCCGCCCGCGCGTGCCGCAGCAGCCTGGGGTCAACGGCCCTCATCGCAGGTCAGGCGACCGGGTTGCGCCAGGTGTCCCCGGCGGGCACCAGCCGGTCGGCCTCCTCCGGGCCCCAGCTGCCTCTCGCGTAGGGGTGGACGGGGACGGCGTCGCCGAGGATGGGATCGACGATCTCCCAGGCGGCCTCCACGGTGTCCTGGCTGGCGAACAGCCACCGGTCCCCGTCGAGTGCGGCGCCGATGAGCCGGTCATAGGGACGGATGTCCGACCCGGACTGCTGGGCGAAGGAAAGATCCTCGGCCTGCGGTTCCCAGCCGGCGCCTGGCTTCTTGCCGTGCACGGTGAGGCCGACGGCTGTTTCCGGCCAGATACGGAACCGCAGTGTGTCTTGCGGGGTGGCGGGCTCGATGCCGAACACGTCGTGCGGCGGGCGCTTGAGGGTGATGCTGATCTCGGTGACGGTGACCGGCATGGTCTTGCCCGCCCGGATCAGGATCGGCACTCCGGCCCAGCGCCAGGAGTCGACGTTGAGCCGGACCGCGACGTAGGACTCCACGGTCGAGTCCGCGGCGACGCCGTCGACCTGGCGGTAGCCCTGGTACTGGCCGCGCACGGTGTCCTCGGGGGTCAGCGGGCTGATCGCGTTGAGCACGGTCTGCTTGGCCTCGCGCCAGTGCTTCAGGCCGGTGCCGGACGGGGGTTCGGCCAGTACGCTGGCGAGCACCTGGAGCATGTGGTTTTGCAGCACGTCGCGGATGGCGCCGGTGCGGTCGTAGAACTTGCCGCGGTCGGCGACGTCGAACGCCTCGGCCATGGTGATCTGGATGCTTTCCACGTAGTCGCGGTTGAGCAGCGGCTCGATGGCCGAGTTGGCGAACCGGACGAACAGCACGTTCTCCACCGGGTCGAAGGCGAGCCAGTCGTCGACCCGGAAGATGGCCTCCTCGGGGAAGTGCCTGTGCATCGTTTCGTTGAGCTTGCGTGAGCTGGCCAGGTCGGTGCCGAACGGCTTTTCCACCATGACCCGGGCGTCGTCGGCGCGGCCGACGGCGGCGATGCCCTGGGCGATCCGCCCGAACAGGAATGGCGGCACCTCCAGGTAGAAGAGCACCTTCTTGCCCGCGCCTATCTCTTCTGACATGGCCTTGTAGGTGTTGTCGTCGTCTAGGTCACCGTCGACATACCGCAGCAGGTTCAGCATCGTGACCGCCGCGGGTTCTGTGGGATCCATCTTGTTGAGCTTGAGTGAGTTGACGGCGTAGTCGCGGAACTCCTGCAGGCCCCAGCCGCTCTTGGCCACCCCGATCACCGGGACGTTGAGGATGCCGCGCTTGACCAGCCCCACCAGCGCGGGGAAGGTCTCCAGTTTGGCCAGGTCCCCGGTGGCCCCGAAGATGACCAGCGCGTCAACTTTGTCTGACATGTCGCTACCTCCTAGTGGGTCGTTTCCTACGCGCGGTGCGAGACTCTGCCCCATGGGCGCGCTGAGCGTCGCCGCGGAGGCTCCGCGGCCCTGGGCTCCGGCACGTCCGCGGGGGGCGCGCCTGGCCGGAACTCGCTGGCGCTGACGCGCCTACGGAACACGTGATAGGTCCACGCCTGGTAGCCGAGCACCAGCGGCAAGAAGATGATGACCACGATCGTCATCGCCTTGAGCGAGTACGGCGGGGATGCGGTGTTGTGCACCGTGAGGTTGTAGGCGGCGTTGGTGGAGGACACCATCACGTTCGGATACAGGTCGACGAACAGCGTGATGATGCAGGCCGCTATGGTCACGCAGGTCGCGGCGAACGCGAAGCCGTCGCGGCGGGCGTAGACCAGCGACACCGCGGCGAGGGCGGCCAGGATGGCAAGCAGCTCGATCACGTTGAGGAAGAAGGCGCTGCTCGCCTCGATATGCGTCCAGATGATGAAGCCGATGACGAAGGCGCAGGCGACCGGGGCCACGAGGCGCGCGATCCGCCGGGACCGCTCATGCTCGTCGCCGGTGGTTTTCAGGCTCAAGAAAGCCGCGCCGTGCAGCAGGCAGACCAAAGCGATGGTGACGCCGGTGAACACGGCGTACGGCTGCAGCAGATCCCAGAACGAGCCCGTGTAATTCTGCGCCGAGTTGATCGGCAGGCCATGCAGCAGGTCGCCGAGCGCGATGCCGAACAGCAGCGGGGCCAGCACGCTGCCCACCGTCAGCGCGACATCCCAGGTGCGCCGCCAGCGGGCGGCGTCCCGCTTCCCGCGATACTCGAAGGCCACCCCGCGGACGATGAGGCAGCCAAGGACCAGGGCAAGCGCGAGGTACATCCCGGAGAACATGGTCGCGTACCAGCCGGGGAACGCGGCGAACATGGCTGCTCCGGCGACGATCAGCCACACCTCGTTGCCGTCCCAGAGCGGCCCGATCGTGTTGATGGCCGCCCGGCGCCCGGCCTCGTCGCGCCCGACCACGCTGTGCAGCATGCCGACGCCGAAGTCGAATCCCTCGAGGACGAAGAACCCGGTCCACAGGATGGTGATGACGATGAACCAGAACGGTACGAAACTGCTCATCGGTGCCTCTCAGTACAGGACGGCGGGCACACGCGCGTCCGTGTCGGCCGGGGCGGGAGGGGACGGGAGCTGTTTTCGCGAGTACTTGAGCATCAGGAGGAGGTCGACCGTGCCCAGCGTGCCGTACAGCAGGATGAAGAAGACCAGGCTGATCCACAGCCAGGTGACGCTGACCGTCGGCGAGATCCCGTTTTTCGTCAGCATGATGCCCTGCACGATCCACGGTTGCCGTCCGCTTTCCGTCAGCAGCCAGCCTGCTGTGTTCATGAGGAACGGGAGCACGGCGGACCAGACCGCCACCTTCAAGAACACCCGCGATGTGGCCAGCGATTTGCGGTGGTTCAGCCACAGTCCCCACAGGGATATCAGCAGCACCAGCACGCCCAGGTAGGCCATCGTCCGCATGCTCCAGTACTGGATGAACACGTTCGGCACGTAGTTGCCAGGCCCGTACTGCTTGGTGTACTGCGCCTGCAGCGGGTTCAGCCCGACGACCTGGCCGTTCCAGTGGTTGGTGGCCAGCAGGGACAGCAGGTGCGGGATTTCGAGGATCTGCGTCGGCGTCTCATCCTGGTTGCCGCCGCCGACCTGGAACAGCGAGAACGAGCACGGCTGGCAGGTGGTCCACTGCGCCTCGGCGGCCGCGATCTTCATCGGCTGGTACTTGCCCTCGATCACCCCGAGCTCGTCGCCGACGAGCATGGTGAACAAGATGGCCGGGAGCAGCACGACCAGCGACATCCTGGCGGAGCGGATGAACACATCCCGGTCGCCACGGTGCCGCAGCTGCCAGGCGGAGACGGCCAGCATGATCATCGCGCCGGTGGTCAGGGCGACGAACACCACCTTGGCGTATCCCCAGAGGAACACGGGGTTGGTGAACACCGCCCAGAGGTTGTTCAGCACCGGTTTGCCGTTGACCATGGTGTAGCCCACCGGGTGCTGCATCCAGGAGTTCGCCGCCAGGATGAACAGTGCCGACAGCATGCTGCCAAGCGCGACCAGCCAGATCGTCGCCAGGTGGACGCGGCGCGACAGCCTGTTCCAGCCGAACACCCACAGCCCGAGGAAGGTGGACTCGAGGAAGAACGCGGCCAGGCCCTCCATCGCCAGCGGAGCGCCGAAGATGTTGCCGACGAGCCGTGAGTACTGCCCCCAGTTCATCCCGAACTCAAACTCCTGGACGATTCCTGTCACCACCCCGATCGCGACGTTGATGACGAGCAGCGTGCCGAAGAACCGGGTCAGCCGCAGGTACTCCTCGCGCCGGCTGCGGTACCACGCCGTCTGCAGCAGCGCGGTCAGGAACGCCAGCCCCATGGTGACGGGCACGAAGAAGAAGTGATTGATCGAGGTGAACGCGAACTGAATCCGCGCCAGGTCAACGTTCATTCGGCTGTCTCCCGATGAGAGCGCTTCCTGCCTTGGTCCTTGGTCGCCATCGTGGACTGCGCGGGTGAGCTCAGGCATCGCTCCGATGAGGGTATTGCCGGCCCGCTGGCCTGCGGCGCCGGGCGGTTTTAGCCCGGATGAGGCGATGCCAGGCTGCCGTCAAGGCGGCGATGGTGGGGCTATGAGCGAGAACTACGACGTAGTCATCATCGGATCAGGGGCCGGCGGGGGGACGCTCGCGTACGCGCTGGCCGATTCGGGCAAGCGCATCCTGCTGCTGGAACGGGGCGACTTCCTGCCCCGCGAGCTGGACAACTGGGACCCGAAGCCGGTGTTCGTGGACGGCAAGTACATCTCCGCGGACACCTGGTACGACCAGGACGGCAAGGCGTTCCAGCCGCAAGTCCACTACTTCGTCGGCGGGGCCACCAAGCTGTACGGCGCTGCCCTGTACAGGCTGCGCCCGAAGGACTTCGGAGAGCTCAAGCACGTCAGCGGGATCTCGCCGGCCTGGCCGCTGTCCTACGACGACTTCGAGCCCTGGTACTCCAAGGCCGAGCGGCTGTACCAGGTGCACGGCAACGGCGGGGAGGACCCGACAGAGGGTTACCGTAGCGAGCCCTACCCGTGGCCCGCCGTCTCTCACGAAGCGAGGATCCAGGAGCTATGCGACGACCTCGCCAAGGGCGGCTATCACCCGTTCCACGCACCGTGCGGGATCATGCTCGACGAGGCAAACCGGCCTAACAGCTCCTGCATTCGCTGTGCCTGGTGCGACGGGTACCCGTGCCTGGTGCACGCGAAGGCCGACGCCGAGGTCATCGCGGTCCGGCCGCTGCTTGACTACCCCAACGTCACCCTCCTCACCGGCGCCGAGGTGACGAAGCTGGAGACCGACGACGCCGGTCGCACCGTGACGGGAGTCGTGGTCTCAAGGCACGGGCAGCGCGAGGTCTACCAGGGCGACATCGTCGCCATTTCCGCCGGAGCCGCCAACAGCGCCAAGATCCTGCTCAATTCGGCGAACGACAGCCACCCGCATGGCCTGGCGAACGGGTCCGACCAGGTGGGACGCAACTACATGGCCCACAACTGCAAGGCCATCGTGTCTTTGTCCAAGGAGAAGAACGATACCGTCTACCAGAAGACGCTCGGCATCAACGACTTCTATTTCGCGACCAAGGACTACCAGTGGCCCATGGGCAACATCCAGATGCTGGGGAAGTCCAACGCGGAGGCGATGCGCGGCGAGCAGCCGGAAAAGACGATGTTCGCACCCGAATGGACCCTGTCCGACGTGGCCGAGCACGCGGTGGACTGGTGGCTGACCACCGAGGACCTGCCGGTACCGGAGAACCGGGTGACCACCGACAAGGATGGCAACGTTCACCTCACCTACTCGTCGACCAACATCGAGGAGGAAGACCGCCTGTACGCGGAGCTGAAAGTGGTACTTAACCATGTAGGGATGGCCGCGCACCACGTGCTGCGCAAGAAATTTTACATGGACATGGACGTCCCGCTGGCTGCCTGCGCGCACCAGGCGGGGACCTGCCGGTTCGGCACCGACCCGGCCACCTCGGTCCTCGACGTCAACTGCAAGGCCCATGAGGTGGACAACCTCTACGTGGTGGACACCAGCTTCTTCCCGAGCATCGGGGCGGTGAACCCCGGGCTAACGGCGATAGCCAACGCCCTGCGGGTCGGTGACCACCTGCTGGGCCGCATGGCATAACCGGACCCGGGGCATACCCAGTGATCCATCTGAGGGTGGTCAGCCCGCCAGACATCACCGGCGCCGTGATGCCGATGCTCCGCGAGGAGCCCGGGGTGATCAACCTGACGCTGCTCCCCGATGCGGTCAGCCACCCGGACGGGGACGCGGTGCACTTCGACGTCCTGCACGGGGCGGCCAACGAGGTCATCGAACGGCTGCGCGGCCTCGGGCTAGACCAGCGAGGCTCCGTCGTTCTGGAGAACGTCGACACCTCGATCTCCGCGCATGCCGACCGTGTCGCGGCCCGGCGGGCGCGGTATCAGCAGTTCACGCCCGTGTGGGCCGAGGTTGATGGCCGGATCTCGCTGGAGGGGAGCTTTCCGCCGATCGGTGACCACCATCCCGGCGGCATCGGACGCCGGGGTGTCGCTGGCCTTCGGCGCCGACAGCGAGGCCCGGGGCTCGGTTCTCCAGCTCCTGCTCAACGTCGCGGTCCTGACGGCTGTCGCGTTCGTCGGAATCCCGGCGCAGCGGGCGATCTGGCGGCGGACTGCCCGGCGGGCCGCGACGGCCCAACCACCCAACCTGCGGCGAACCGGAGGGTAATGGCATGACCGGCACCCAGCGTGACCGCACAGACTCGGCGGCTTCCCCGCCCGGGCTGATGCCCGAGGGGGAGTTCCGCGGGATATACGAGCGGCTGCGAAGCCACCTGCCCTGGGGCTCGGATGACAGGCGCGGAGCGCTGAACTACCTCACGCAAGAGGAGGTACGTGCCGCCTTGGGCGAGGTGAAGCTGGGGCGGACCGTGTCACTGGCCGCTCCTGTGGAGAACTGGCCGTCGGCGGACAACCCCGAGCCCGCCAGGCATGAGATGAAGGAGCCGCTTGGGGCGGACGCCGGGCCGGGAGTGTTCTTCGGCATGGACCGGATCGCGATGAACATCCACGGCAACGCCGACACGCACATCGATGCCCTGTGCCATGTGATGTTCGACGGCACGCTGCATAACGGGCTGCCCGCGGAGACGGTCGGCGAGAACGGTGCGGCCGTGCTGTCCATCGATGTCGCGGCTGACGGCATCGTCGGGCGCGGGGTGCTGCTCGACATTCCGCGCTCCCGTGGCGTCCCGTGGCTGGAGCCGGGCGACAGCGTGACGGTAGACGACGTGCTGGCGGCCGAGCGGGAGCAGGACATCCGGGCCGGCCGGGGCGACATTCTGTGCGTGCGCGTGGGGCACCGCCGCCGGCGAAACGAGGAGGGCCCGTGGGACGCGGCGCACGCGCGCGCCGGGCTGCACCCCAGCGTGCTGCCGGTGCTGGCGGAGCGCCAGATCGCCGTCCTTGGCGGCGACGGCAACAATGACACCGCTCCGAGCCCGGTCGCCGGCGTCGGTTTCCCCGTGCATGTGCTGGCCGTCAACGCGCTAGGCCTGCACCTGATCGACTACATGCAGTTCACCGCCCTGGCGAGCGCATGTGCCGAGGTCGGCCGCTGGTCGTTCCTGTGCGTCATCGCGCCACTGCGGCTGCCTACCGGCACCGGCTCACCGGTCAACCCGATCGCGGTCTTGTAGCGCCTCGCCGCGGTGAGAACTCGGGTGCGGCCGCCTGGCGGGGAACATCCCGCGGCAGCGCCGCGGTGTCCGCCTGGCGGCTGTAGAGCCCGCCAGGCGTCCGCACGTCGTCGATGGTGTAAGAGCGTTCCCTGCGCAGGTCCCGCGTGAAGGCAAACCACCAGCCGATGAGCGCTCCGAGACGGTTGCGGAAGCCGGTGAGGAAGCCGATGTGGATGAACAGCCAGACCACCCAGCCGGGGAAACCGCCGAAGTTCATCTTGAACGCGGAGACGACGGCGTTGCCGCGGGAGATGTAGGCGGCCGAGCCGAGGTCGTGGTAGCGGAACGGCTTGTCATACGTCTGGCCCTGGGACTCATGCGCGATCCGGTGGCCGGCGTACAGGCCTGACTGCATGGCGACCTCGGCGACCCCTGGCAGCTTGTTCAGGCTCATCATGTCCCCGGCTACCAGGATGTCCGGATGGCCTGGCAGGGACAGGTCCGGGCCGCAGACCAGGCGGCCCGCCCGGTCTTGCTCGGCATCGGTGGCCTCGGCCACCGCCTTGGCTAGCGGCGGCGCCGCCACTCCGGCGGTCCACAAGACGTTGCCCGCCACATACCTGCTCACCTTGCCCTCGCGATCTTTGACCTCCAGGCCTTCAGCGTCCACATGGGTGACGAGTGAGCCCATGTGCATCTCGACCCCCAGCTTGCGCAACTGGCGGGCGGCCAGCGCGGACAGTTTCGGCCCGAACGCCGCCAGCGGGGCGCTACCGCCGTCGAACAGCATGACCTTGGCGTCCTCCGGCTGGATACGCCGGTACTCGCGGCGCAGCGTCTTGGTGGCGACCTCCCGGATCTGCCCGGCGAGTTCCACCCCGGTAGGTCCCGCGCCAACGAGGGCGAAGGTGAGCCACTTGGCTCGTTCCGCAGGGTCGTCGGCGGATTCGGCCAGTTCGAATGAGCCGAACACCCGCCGGCGGATCTTCAGTGCGTCCTCGATGGTTTTCATTCCTGGCGCGACCGCGGCGTACTCGTCATGCCCGAAATAGGACTGCCGGACGCCGGCGGCCAGGATGAGGTAGTCATAGCCGAGTTCGATCGGCTCGCCAAGCGGCCGGCGCGCCTGTACCTTGCGGCTGTCCGCGTCGATCCCGGTCACCTCGGCCACCATGAACTCCACGTTGCGGTGCTTCTTGAGCAGCTCACGCAGCGGTGTCGCGATCTTCCCCTCGGACACGATCCCGGTGGCGCACTGGTACAGCATCGGCTGGAATAGATGGTGCTCAGCGCGGTCGAGCAGGGTCACCTGGACCGGCGCGCTGCTGAGCGCCCGCGCCGCGAACAAGCCAGCGAACCCACCGCCAACGATCACTACCCGGCGGGTGCCGGATGACTCGGCCATGGCTCACCCCGACCTTTCGTTGCTTCGTACGATTCGGGCCTTGATTGCCATGCTGAACGCGCGAGAGCCGCCGGTCATCGCCCGTATGAAGGTATAGGCATGACGGCCCGGGTGCTCTAGGCCCTGCACGGGCCGAGTAGGACGACGGTTTCACCGACCTGCGGCGACGGCCGGGCGGTGCGGGTCACCGGCTCAAGGTGGCCGTCGCCGCGCACCACGAATAGCAGGTCGGAGCCATCGAGGTCGGCGTGGTCGGCAGGGTGGGCGACTATTCGCGCCCCGCGGCCGTACCGCTCAGCGAGCGCCGTCCGGCTGAGGTCGTCACCGAACAGGATGTCCGAGCCCATGAACGGCGCGACGACCCCCTGCGTCCCGCTTGGCGGGCCGAGCCGGTAAACCGGCAGCTCGCCGCCTTCCCCCGCCTGCAGCAGTGTCGACGCCAGCGCGTTGAAGTCATCTTCCTCGGTGAGCAGGAGCACGGCGGTCACACCCTCGAGCTGCGCGCTCTGTCCGGTGGCGGACGCGAGCAGCTCGCCTTGGGCCAGTTCGAGCTGCGCCTTCCTGATATGTGCCCGCTCGCGCTCATGCCCTGCCCACATCAGCACGTCCAGGCCACTGGATTGCAGCGCGCAGCCAAGCTCGACCACCCACGGGGCGCCGCCGATCAGCAGCGTCCGGGCCCGCTGCCGGTCCACCACGCCCACGGCGCGGGCGACCGGCGCGGCCGACAGACGCGGCGCCGAGAATGCCGCCCACCGGGTCGATCAGCGTTCCCAGGCAAGCACCCGCTGCAGCGCGTTCCACCGGGCGGACGAAAGCGAGCAGCGGGGTGACGACGGTAGGTCCAGAAACGACCAGAATGGCCCCGAGCTCCACGGCGGCTCCCCTGGACATGCCGAGCAGAGGCGCGGCCACCAGTGCGGCGGCCGCCCAGGTCAGCGGCACTCCGACGACGATCAGCCGCACCACCACCGTCCGGGTGTGGCCGGTG
>Ga0335083_10001035_pt1 | contig 39262 bp, 42 predicted proteins | sample Lox_Sample_42_FD_206716 | JGI IMG/M metagenome (GOLD analysis project Ga0335083, IMG submission 206716) | Soil microbial communities from Loxahatchee National Wildlife Refuge, Florida, United States - Lox_Sample_4.2 | ecosystem: Environmental > Terrestrial > Soil > Wetlands | place: USA...
GCCGATTACTCCGGCCAGCGCGGCGAGCCCCGTGCCCACCGCGAAGACGAGCACGAAGATGCGGGGGACGTCATGGCCGAGCGCCGCGACCATCTGCGGATGCGTCAGCGCCGCGCGTATGACGAGTCCGATGCGCGTCCGGCGGAAGCAGAAGTAGAGAAAGGCGAACATGCCCACCGAGATCGCCATCATCAGCCCCTTGTAGAGCGGGTACGTTGTGCCGAAGAGCGTGAACAGCGGGAAGTCGATGACCTCGGGAATGCGGTACGCGATCGGATGGCGGCCCCAGATCATGATGACGCACTCGCCGATGATGTAGGCGAGCCCGAAGGTGAAGAGAATCTCGGCGACGTGTCCCTGCCGGTGCACGTAGCGAAGTCCGTATCTCTCGACGGCCGCGCCGATCACGGCAACCACGAGCGGCGCGATGAAGAGCGCGGGAAAGAATCCGACCTTGAGCCCGATCGAGTACGAGCAGTAGGCGCCGAGCATGAACATGCTGGCGTGCGCGAAGTTGAGCACGCCCATCATGCTGAAGATGAGCGTGAGCCCGCTCGAAACCATGAACAGCAGCAGTCCGTAGACGACGCCGTTCAGAAGCGAGAAGGTGGCGAGCTCGAGCATGGCGATCACCCGTCGTTCCCGCGAAAGCGGGAACCCAGAGACTCTCCGCTCAACACAGTGGATTCCCGCTTGCGCGGGAATGACGCACGAATGGTTCGCCGCCCGGCAACCTTTACCCGTTCGGCCGCTGCATCTGGCAGGTCGTCGGCAGCGCCGTGTCCTTGGCGTTGACCTTGATGTCGGTCCTGAACCCGAGTCCGGTCTGCTCGGCGTCGTGCTTGACCCCGTCGGTGAAGGTCGCGACGAACAGCGGCTGCAGCAGCTGGTGGTTGTCCGCGCGCATCTCGACTTCGCCCACGCTGGTGTTGATCTTCAATCCTTCCAGCGCGCGGGCGATCTTGACCGGGTCGTTCGACTTTGCCTTCGCCGCGGCAGCAGCGAACATCATGAATGCGGTGTTGAGCCGGTAATAGGCGAACTCGTCTTCCTTGCCGGTAAAGCGTTTCTTGAAAGCGACGACATCCGGGTCGAGCTCAGGGGCTACATTGGTGTGATAGCTCGTGACCACCTTGACCACGCCGTTGCCGTCGCGGCCGATCGCGGTCGGCGCGCCAAGCGCGTCGGCATAGTACGTGTACCACGTGACCTTGAGCCCGGCGTCCTTGCCTGCCTTGAACAGCAGTGCCATGTCGTTGCTCCAGTTGCCGGTGATCACCGTGTCCGCCCCCGAAGCCTTGATCTTCGCCACGTAAGGCGAAAAGTCCTGCACCTTCTGGAGCGGGTGCAGGTCGTCGCCTACGATCTGGATGTCGGGGCGCTTCTCGCCGAGCATCTTGCGCGCCGCGGCGGCGACCGCCTTCCCGAACGAATAATCCTGGTTGATGAGGTAGACCTTCTTGATCTCCGGCTGTGTGGCGATGTAGTTCACGAGCGCCGTCATCTTCATGTCGACGTCGGAGTCGAAGCGGAAGTGCCAGAAGTTGCACTTCGCGTTGGTCAGCGCGGGATCGATCGCCGCGTAGTTGAAGTAGAGCACTTCCTTGCCCGGGTTGCGCTCGTTGTACTTTGCCACCGCGTCCGAAATCGCCAGCGCCACGGCGCTGCCGTTGCCCTGGAAGACGTAGCGCGCGCCTTCGTCGAGCGCCTTCTTGAGCGCGATCAGCGATTCCTGCGGGTCGACCTTGTTGTCGTAGAAGTTGATCGAAAGCTTCTCGCCGTTGAGCCCTCCGGCCGCATTGATCTTGTCGATCTCGTAGGTGAAGTGCTTCTGGGCGTTGATGCCAGCGCTCGCCGCGCCGCCGGACAGCGGATCGATGAAGGCGAGCTTGACCTGCGCAATTGCCGGAACGGCGGAAAGTCCGGCGACGAAGAACAGGTAGGCCGCAATACGCGCACGGATACGCATGACTCCTCCTTACGGTCGACAGCTTGTGGTGGGGCCGCGACGCAGGGTTCGCGAGCGCCGTGCGCCCGGCCCGTCGGAAGGCCGATGCTACCGGGGCGGCCGGGCCATTTCAAGCGCTACAATGCCTGCGTGCACCCGCGCCGACAGAGCGCCGGAGGAGTAGATCATGCAAGGCCTGATGATGGATGTGCCACTCATGATTTCGTCGCTGATACGGCACGCCGATCGCTATCACGCCGACGCCGAGATCGTTTCCCGGACGATCGAAGGACCGATCCACCGTTACACCTATCGCGACGCGCACCGCCGCGCGCGCCGGCTGGCCCGGGCGCTCGCGCGCCTCGGCGTCGGCGACGCCACCCGGGTGGGGACGCTCGCCTGGAACGGCTACCGCCACTTCGAGCTCTACTACGCGATCTCGGGGATGGGCGCGATCACGCATACGATCAACCCGCGCCTGTTCCACGATCAGCTCGTCTACATCGTCAATCACGCCGAGGATGCGATCGTATTCTTCGATCCGACCTTCGTCGCGCTGGTGGAGAAGCTCGCGCCCGCCTGCAGGAGCGTGAAGCAGTGGGTGGCGATGACCGACGCGGCCCATCTCCCGCGCGCGAAGCTGCCAGGGCTCCTTTGCTACGAGGAGCTCCTCGCCGCCGAAGACGATGATTTCGATTGGCCGGAGTTCGACGAGAACACCGCCGCCACGCTTTGCTACACCTCCGGCACCACCGGCAACCCGAAAGGGGTTCTATTCAGCCATCGCTCGACGATTCTTCACGCCTACGCCATCTCGCTTCCCGACACCAAGGGCCTGTCGGCGCGAAGCTCGGTGCTCGCCGTGGTGCCGATGTTCCACGTCAACGCCTGGGGCATTCCGTACGCCGCGCCGCTGGTCGGGGCGAAGCTCGTCTTCCCCGGTTGCGCGCTCGACGGCGCGAGCTTGTACGAGCTGATCGAAGCGGAGGGTGTGGACAGCACCTCGGCGGTTCCGACCGTGTGGATGAATCTCATCAATCACATGAAGCAGAACGGGCTCAGGTTCTCCACGCTCACGCACACGACGATCGGCGGCGCCGCCTGCCCGCCGGCGATGATGAAGACCTTGTGGGAGGACTTCGGCGTGCGCGCGATGCACGGCTGGGGCATGACCGAGATGAGCCCTGTTGGAACGCTCAACGCGCCTAAAAGAAAGCACGCGGGGCTTTCCGCCGACGAGAAGTTCAGGGTCTCCGTAAAGCAGGGGCGGCCGCTCTACGGTGTAGAAATGAAAGTCGTCGATGCCGAAGGCCGCGAGCTGCCGCGCGACGGCAAGTCCGCGGGCAATCTGCTGGTGCGCGGACCGTGGGTGCTGCGCCGTTACTACAAGGACGAGGGGGGCGATCCGCTCACGCCTGACGGCTGGCTGCCCACCGGCGACATGGGCACCATCGACCCCGACGGTTATCTCCAGATCACCGACCGCTCCAAGGATGTCATCAAGTCGGGCGGCGAATGGATCAGCTCGATCGAGCTCGAGAACATCGCGGTGGCGCACCCGGGTGTGAGCGAAGCCGCCGTGATCGGCATCCCCGACGCCAAGTGGGGCGAGCGGCCGCTCCTCATCGTCGTTAAGCGCGCCGGCGCCGAGCTGACCCGGGACGCAATGCTCAAGTTCTACGAAGGGAAGATCGCCCGGTGGGCGGTGCCCGAAGACGTGGCGTTCGTCGACGAGCTACCGCACACCGCGACCGGGAAACTCTCCAAGCTGACGCTGCGCCAGCAGTTCAAGGACTATCACCTGCGGCGAGCGTGACTCCGGTGCGTCGAGGCGCCGAGCCGGGGAACGCAGATCGGGTCAGGCGCGATCGTGGTCGCGTTCGCGGCGAAGCGCGTCCTGCAGCCGCTGCTTCTCGGCGAGGACTCGCGTGGCGTAACTGTTGGAGGGGTCGCCAAACGAGCCGTTGTAGAGCTGCAGCCCGGCGGTCTCGGTTCCGCCGCGTTTGATGTAGTCCTTGAGAACGGTCACGCCGAGCTGGATATTCGTCTCGGGGTCGAGGACCGACCCTGCCTTGGCGTCGAACTTGTCGGCATGAAAGTGCGGGATGACCTGCATCAGGCCCATCGCGCCCCCATCGCTCTGGGCGATCGGGTTGAACCTCGACTCGACTGCAATGACGGCCACGATGAGCAGCGGATCGACGCCGCTCCGGCTTCCGGCGCGATACGCGGCGCCGACCAGCGAGCGGGTCGCCTCGAGGGAGACGCGGTAGCGCCTGGCAATGACGCTGGCGAGGTTTTCGATCTCGCGCGCGTGAGCCAAGACTGGGGCTACGAGAACCGGTTGGAGTCTGAGATCAGCCGCCAAGCCGGTGGGATCGGTCGGGCCGGCGGGCTCCGAGGCAGCCGCAACGCCTGCGCGCAGCTCGGAGGCTGCTGCGACCGCCGGTTGCTGCACGGCGGAGCTGGCGAGCAGTGTAGCCAGAGCCACGCCCAGAACGGCAAGGGCGGCTAGCGCATTTCGTGGTTGCTCCCATTGCCGCGCCGAGCGCGAGCCTCGGGATCCTGCAAAAAGATTCTTCGCCATCGGGAACCTCCCTGACGTCGACGATCCTCCTTCTTGCCAGCGCTGCGACCGGTTCACAAAAATCCTTGTGAAACAGTGGTTTGCTATTTAATGCTGCATCGCAGCAGACCTTGACAAGCGGGCGGGAGTATACCGGCCCGGGGAGCGTTGTCAACTCCAAAGGTTAGTAAGCGCTAACCCGCAAAGCAACCGCAAAGATCGGCTTTCCAGTGCGAAAATCTGCCGGCGGACCCCAAAGGGACGCAGCTTCCGAACATGACCGACCACCCGTACCGTCTTTGCGTCGCTCCAATGATGGACTGGACGGACCGTCACTGCCGGTACTTCCTCCGGCTGGTGAGCCCCCGCGCCCGGCTTTACACCGAGATGATCACCACCGGCGCGCTGATGTTCGGGAACGTGCCGCGGCATCTCGACTTCGATCCCGCCGAGCACCCGGTCGCCCTCCAGCTCGGCGGCAGCGATCCACATGCGTTGGCGCACTGCGCGCGGCTGGGCGAGGCCTGGGGTTACGACGAAATCAACCTGAACGTCGGCTGCCCGTCGGAGCGCGTGCAGACCGGGAGCTTCGGCGCCTGCCTCATGGCCGAGCCGGCGCTCGTGGCCGACTGCGTGGCGGCGATGGGCGACGCCGTGGCGCTGCCGGTCACGGTCAAGCATCGCATCGGCATCGACGCCCGCGAAGACTACGGGTTCGTACGTGATTTCGTCGGCACCGTGGCTGCCGCCGGAGCAGAGGCCTTTCTTGTCCATGCCCGCAACGCGATCCTCAAAGGACTGTCTCCGAAGGAGAACCGCGAGATCCCGCCGCTCAAGTACGACTACGTTCACCGTCTCAAGCGCGACTTTCCGCAACTCACCATCGTCATCAACGGAGGCATCGCGACCCACGAAGCGATCGCGCGCGAGCTCGGGCACGTCGACGGCGTCATGCTCGGCCGCGTCGCGTACCACAATCCCTATCTTCTCGCCGAAGCCGAGGAGTATTGCTTCGGCGTCGCGGCGCCCTCGCGTACCCGCGCCGAGATCGTGGAGGCACTGGCCGCTTATGCGCGGGAGCAGCTCGCCTCGGGACTGAGCCTCCGCGCGATCGCACAGCACGTGCTCGGTCTCTATCGCGGACGTTCCGGTGTGCGCGCCTGGCGGCGCATGCTCTCCGACGCTGCGCTGCTGGCCACGGCGGGTCCTGAGCTCTTCCTCACCGCGCTGCGGGAAGTCGAGCCGGCTGCAGTGGCGGAGGCCGTTTCCTGACGCGTGGCCGGCGTTGAGCGTGGCCGTGGGGCGTGTCACCATCACAGGGTCGTCACGCGACATCCGCATTCGCTCTTTCACGGAGAGAAAGCCATGAAGCTCTACTATCATCCGGTATCGACGACGAGCCGGCCGGTGGTGCTGTTCGCAACCGAGTCGGGGATCGAGCTCGACTACCAGATCGTCGACCTCTTCGCCGGGGCGCAGTATCAGCCCGACTATGCGGCGATCAATCCGAGCCGGCAGGTTCCGGTGCTGGAAGACGGCGATTTCCGCCTGACCGAAAGCTCGGCGATCCTCAAGTATCTCGCCGACAAGACCGGCTCTCCCGCGTATCCCACCGATCTGCGCACGCGAGCGCGGGTCAACGAGCGAATGGACTGGCTCAACACCGGTTTCTACCGGGATTTTTCCTACGGCTTCCTCTATCCGCAGATCTTTCCGTTCATGCGCCGCCCCGACGACGTGGTGCAGGCGGGAACGGTCGCGTGGGGCAAGGACAAGGCGCTCAACTGGCTCAGGGTCCTCGACCAAAACCTGATCGGCGCGGAGCAGGGTTTCCTCTGTGGCGACGCCATCACGCTCGCCGATTATCTCGGCTCGATGATGGTGCTCGGCGGCGAAGTCATCGACTGCAGGTTCGGCGCTTATCCCAACATCTGCCGCTGGCTCGGCAACATGAAATCGCTGAAGAGCTGGCCGAAAGTGAACGAAGCGTTCTACGAGTACGTCGTCGAGCCCAACCGAAACAAGGAATTCGTGCGGCTCTGAACTAACGCTGTTCGCCGCGCGCGATGCCGGCGGGCAACTCGTCTTCGATGTATTGGCGGATGGTGGCTTCGAAGTCGTCGTCCGCCCGCATGCCGAGCGCGAGCCCCAACACCGGCGCGAAGCGGGGCGGCCAGGTCGCGACGATGCGCTCGATCACCGGATCGGGCTGCCACTTGACGCGCTCCGCCACGGCGTCGCCCGCCACCCGGCGCAATGCGGCAACCATTTCGCCGACGGAGACGCACATGCCGGGCACGTTGATCGAGCGTGTGTGCACGAATCTCCCCGCCGGAACGTCATGTGCGAGCAGAAGGTTGGCGATGACCGTACGTGGCGAAGACAGCCAGACCCGCGTCGACTGTCCGACCGGGCACGGTGCATCGACGCCGTTCAGCGGCTCGCGGATGATGCTGCTCGCGAACGAGGAAGCCGCTCTGTTGGGCTTGCCGGGCCGCACCGTGATCGTCGGAAGTCGCAACGATCGGCCGTCGATGTAGCCCTTGCGCGTCATGTCGTAGACGAGGAACTCACCGATCGCCTTCTGCGCGCCGTAGGAGGTCTGCGGCGTCAGCACTGCATCGTCGGGAACCGGGTCGGGCAGGGTGCCGCCGAACACGGCGAGCGAGCTGGTGAAAACGAACTTCGGCGGCCGCGCGAGCTTGCGACAACGCTCGAGGAGCAGGCGCGTTGCGTCGACGTTCACGCGCATGCCGAGGTCGAATTCTGCTTCGGCCTGGCCGCTCACCACTGCCGCGAGATGAAAGATCGCGTCGGTGTCGGGCGTGACGACGCGCTCGACGAGCGACGGATCGGCGAGGTCGCCCGTGACAGCGGCGGCCCGCGGATCGTCGACTGGGGCCGGCGCGACATCGAGGAGCACGAGCTCGCGCACTTCGCGCCTCTCACCGCGCGCGTCGACGAGCGCGCCCCGTGCCAGGATGGCGCGGGCGAGGCGGCTGCCGAGGAAGCCGGCGCCACCGGTGATCACGATGCGCATGGTTGATACGCGGAGGGGAGAGCCCGACCTCGGGTTCACGATGGAGCCGCTCGCATTATAAGATGACGTCCGGAGACATGACTGCTTCTCTGCGAACCGGCGCCGCACCGCCGATCAGCCCTGCGACGGTTGCCGATGCCGCCGTCGCGCGCATCTGCGCGGCCATCGCCGATGATCGCGTCGCGATCGAGCCGGAATTCCTTGCAGCGCATGCCGTGCACGCACTGGCCGTGGAGGTGAGGCGTCGCGACGCTGCCGGCGAATTTCATGCGGCTCGTGTCGGGCGCGGCGGGCAACGAATCGAACGCCGCGACATCCGCGGCGATCGCACGCTTTGGCTCGACGAACGAGCGCAGGCGCCCGCGGAGGTGCCGCTCTGGGATGTGCTCGCAGAGCTGCGCGTCGCGATCAACGAGGCGACGCTGCTCGGACTGTTCGGCTTCGAGGGCCACTACTCGCTCTATCCGCCAGGTACGTTCTATCGGCGCCATCGCGACTCTTTCCGGGACGACGATGCGCGCGTGCTCTCCTGCGTGCTGTATCTCAACGAGGCCTGGACGGCGGCCGACGGAGGGGCGCTGCGCCTCTATCTCGGCGCGGGCGAGACGCGCGACGTGCTGCCGGTCGCGGGCACCCTGGTATGCTTTCTCGCGCCACGCTACGAGCACGAGGTATTGCCGGCATCGCGCGAACGTCTCGCCGTTTCCGGCTGGTTCCTGCGTCGGACCTAGGTCGATTCTTCCGGCGACATCGAAATCGCGTCATGCTCGCATCGTCCGCACCTCGCAAGCTCATCATCGCGACGCGCCAATCCGCGCTCGCGCTCTGGCAGGCCGAGCACGTGCGCGCGCGGTTGCGTGCTCTGTATCCCGCCTCGACCGTCGAGCTGCTCGGATTGACCACGCAGGGCGACCGCACGCTCGATCAGCCGCTCGCCGACATCGGCGGCAAGGGACTCTTCATCAAGGAGCTGGAGCAGGCGATGGCCGACGGTCGCGCCGACGTCGCGGCACATTCGCTCAAGGACGTGCCGATGGAGGTTCCGCCGGGCTTCGCCGTCGCCGCGATCATGGCGCGGGAGGATCCGCGCGACGCCTTCGTCTCGCCGCGCTATCGCTCGCTCGCGGAGCTCCCGGACGACAGTTCGGTCGGCACGTCGAGCCTTCGTCGCGAGGCGCAACTGCGCGAGCGCTATCCGAGGCTTCGCGTCGAGCCGCTGCGCGGCAACGTCAACACGCGCCTGCATCGTCTCGACCAGGGCAATCACGCCGCGATCATTCTCGCCGCCGCGGGATTGAAGCGGCTCGGCTTCGCCGATCGCATCGCCGCGATGCTCGATCCAGCGGAGAGCCTGCCGGCGATCGGGCAGGGCGCGCTCGCCCTCGAGTGCCGCGCCGATCGCCGTGACGTGATCGCAGCGCTCGCTCCGCTGGCCGATGACGCAACCACTCTCGCGACAACCGCGGAGCGCGCCTTCGGGCGAGCGCTCGCCGGCGACTGTCGCACGCCGCTCGCCGCCTACGCGGAGGAGCGCGACGGCGAGCTGTGGCTGCGCGCTCTGATCGCGAGCCGCGACGGCCGACAGGTGCTGCGCGGCGAGCGCGCGGCACGCTGCTCCGATGCAGCGGCGGCACGCGAGCTGGGGGAAGCGCTCGGCGCCGAGTTCATCGCGCGTGGCGCCAGCGCAGTCCTCGGCGATACGGCAGGAGCGCGATGAGCGAAGCAGCCGCAGGGCCGCTCGCCGGCGTCGGGATCGTAATCACGCGTCCGGTGCGGCAAGCGGCCGGGCTCGCGGGCCAGATCGCCGCGCTTGGCGGGAAGCCGCTCGTCTTCCCTTCGATCGTCATCCTGCCGCCGCGCGATCGCGGCCCGCTCGATCTCGCGCTGAGGCAGCTCGCCTTATACAGCTATGCGATCTTCATCAGCGCCAACGCGGTCGAGTACGGCGTGGGCGATCCCGCCGCATGGCCGGAGCACTTGATCGCCTTTGCGCCGGGACCGGGCACGGCGGCGGCGCTGCGCGCCGCGGGCATTCCCGACGTACGCGTGCCCAAGACGACGATGGACAGCGACGGACTGCTCGCGCTGCCCGAGTTCGCCGACGTCGCCAGCAAGAGCGTCGTGATCTTTCGCGGCGCCGGCGGCCGCGACGTGCTGCGCGACGCGCTGCTCGCGCGCGGCGCGCGGGTGGTCGCGCAGGTGGACTGCTATCGCCGCGCGCGCCCCACGGCCAGCCCGGAGGGGCTGGTCGAAGCTTGGCACGACGGCCGCATTGACGCCATGACGATCACTTCGAGCGAAGGGCTCGGCAACCTGTGGGCAGTGCTCGATGGCGAGGGCCGGCGCTTTTTCGCGGCCACGCCGAGCTTCGTACCGCACGCGCGCATCGCCGAGCGGGCCCGCGCCGTCGGTCTTGCCAAGGTCATCGTCACGCCGCCGGCGGACGAAGGGCTTCTCGCATCGCTGCTAGAATATTTCGGCCATGCCCGCTCATAACGTCGACGTTCTCGTCACCGCACCCCTGCCGCCGTTCCTGTACGAACCGCTCAAGGCGGACTATCACTGTCACGACTACCATCAGGCACGCGACAAGCCGATGCTGCTCGCGGAGCATGGGGCGCGCGTGCGCGGACTGGTACAGGGCGGGGGAACGCAGACACCGACTTCCCTCCTCGACGCGCTGCCGGAGCTCGAGCTGATCTCCGTCTTTGGCGTGGGTTACGACGGCGTGCCGGTTGCCTATTGCAGAGAGCGCGGCATCAAGGTCACCAATACCCCCGACGTGCTGACCGACGACGTCGCCGACGTGGCGCTCGGGCTTATCCTGATGACAGGCCGCGGCTTCGTGCGTGCCAATCGCTTCGTGCAGGCGGGCGAGTGGAAAAAGCGCGGGGCCGAGCTGACAATGAAGCTCAGCGGCAGGAAGGTTGGCATCCTCGGGCTCGGCCGCATCGGCAAGGCGATCGCGCAGCGCGTCGCGGCGATGGGCATGAAGGTCGCCTACACCGGCCGCAATCCGCAACAGGTTCCCTACGAATACATCGCGGATCTGAAAGCGCTCGCGGGCGCGGTCGATTTTCTCGTCGTCGCGTGTCCCGGGGGCGAAGCGACGCGCAACATCGTCAATGCCGAGGTGCTCGCAGCGCTCGGCAAGAAGGGAACGCTCGTCAACATCGCACGCGGTTCGATCGTCGACGAGCCCGCGCTCGTCGCCGCATTGAAGGCGGGAACGATCAAGGGCGCAGGGCTCGACGTGTTCGCCGACGAGCCGCACGTTCCGGCCGAGCTTTTCGCCATGGACAACGTGGTGCTGCTGCCGCACGTCGGCAGCGCGACGCGGGAGACACGGCAGGCGATGGGCGACCTTTGCAAGGCGAACCTCGACGCGTACTTCTCGGGCAAGGGAGTGCTCACGCTCATTCCCGAGCTTGCGTAGCGGCCCGCATTCATCCGGCCGTTGCGCCTCGCCTTCGCTCCGGAAACATCACCGCTGCAAGAGAGGCGAGTACCAGCGCCAGCGCCACGAATTCGCTTACGCCCGGCCGCTCGCCCAGGAAAAGCATGCTGGAGAAGACGCCCACGACCGGCACCGGCAGCGACGAGAGGGAGCTCACAGCCACCGGCAGCGTTCGCGCCATGCGAAACCACGCCCAGTGCGCGAGCGTGCCGGCGAAGAAGATGTTGTAGACGACCGCAAACCAGGCCTTCGGGGACATTGCCGCCAGCGACGCGGCGGCGTGCGGGTCGAAGAGCGGAGCCGCGATCAGGATTGGAATCCAGCCGAGCAACAGCATCCAGCCGGTCAGCGTGTTCTGCGGTAACGGAGGCGTCCAGCGCCGCAAGAGCACCGTGCCGAAGCCCCACGAGATCGACGCACAGATGATCAGAATCGCGCCAACCGGCGCGCGCTGGACATGGGCGATCTCGTCGCCGAGCAGCACGGCCATTCCGCCCATGCCGAGCGCGAGCCCGACGAGCTTGCGTCCGGAGAGCGGCTCGTGCAGCAGCCACAGCGAGAACAGAACACCCCACATCGGCATGGTGTAGGCGAGAATCGCCGAGCGCCCGGCCGGCATCTGCTGCACGCCGAACAGAATGAATGCGTTCCAGGCGGTGATGTTGAAGAGCGCCAATACGATGAGATGGGGCCAGAACCGGCGCGGGATGCGCACCGATTCGCCGGACAACTTCGATACGATCAGCAATCCGAGAGCGGCGAAGCCGAGGGTGGCGGCGCGAAACGTGAGCGGCTCGAGCTCGGTGACCCCGGTCTTCAGCACCGGCCAGTTGCAGCCCCAGACCAGCGTGAGCACGCCGACCAGGGCGAGGCTCGACGCCGGCACCGCGTGGTGCGCGGGGCTACGAGGTGCGGCGCTCATCCGCGCGAGCGCTCAGCGTCCGGCGCTTCCCCGTACTTGGACAGATGCAGCGCGCGCGCCTGCGTGACCCATTGATCGCGCACGATGCGTCCCGGAAACTCGGGCAGCCTGGCGTCGAATTCGGCGACGTCGCGCTCCGACCAGTGCGCGATCTGGCGGAAGGTCATCACGCCGAGCGTGTGCAGCATGCGCTCGAGGACCGGCCCAACGCCGACGATGAGCTTCAGGTCGTCGGGTCCCGCCGCGCCGGAGAGGATTGGCGGGGGCGCATTGTTCTCGATGTCGACGATCAGTTGCCGGTAGCGCGCGGTCTCACCGTGAGCCCGAGCCAGCTCGCCGAACAACTGCTCGCGTTCTTGCGCGAAGTCTTCGAGCTGCGATCGCGTCGCATCGCATGCGACGATCTTTCCGCGCAGCGCCGCGGCCTCGGCATCGCGGCTGCGGATGATGCGTGCTCTCTCGGCGCCGAAACGGTCGGTGGATCCGGTTTCTGCAGGCGGCGCTTTGCGCGGCTCCCGAGTCGGGCCCTTCGGCGCTGGTTGAATCGGGTGAGGAGCTACGGAGGCGATGGCCTCCTCCGGGGTTCGCGCCGGCCGCTGCCGCACGCCGATCATGTAACCGATGACCCCCGCGAGCACTGCGACAATGACGATGAAGAGGGCGAGCATGTTGCGCGTTGTTGTGGCCGCGAATCCCTGAGCGGCGGCGGCGCAGCAAGATTCTAGGCTACAATCGGCACGCGAGCGAAGTCCACTTTTCGCGATTTCCGCCGGCGTTCTCCTTCACCATGAGCAGTCCGCAGGATCTGGCCAAAGCGCCCGCGCCGCCGGCTGGAGGCGCGGCGCCGCACGGCGCCGCGCTCCGGCGGCGGTGGCTCGCACCCGTAGTCACCATCGCGCTCGCCGCGGCGATCGTCGCCGTCTGGATCGACGAGCGCAACACAGAGGGGCACCTGCGCACGGAGGTCGCGCAGCGGCTCTCGGAGATGCAAGCCGGCGACAAGGCGACGCGCGCCTTGGTGAAGGACGCGCAGGACAACCTGCGTGACGCACAGGCGAAGATCGCGCTGCTCGAGAACCGGCTCGCAGAATCGCAGACGCAGCAGGCCGCGCTCGAGGCCTTGTACCGCGAGCTCGCGCCGGCGCGCGACGAATGGGCCCTGACCGAGGTGGAGCAGGTGCTGATGCTTGCGGCTCAGCAGCTGCAGGTGGCCGGGAACGTATCCGGAGCGCTGGCCGCGCTTCAGCTCGCCGACGCCAAGCTGCAGCGTCTCGACCGGCCGCAGTTCGTGCCGCTGCGTCGCGCCCTTGCGCGCGACATGGATCGGCTCAAGGCAGTGCCTTACGTCGACGTTGCTGGCATTTCACTGCGGCTCGACCAGGCGATCGCCACCGTCGACGTGCTGCCGCTCGCGCTCGAGGAACGCCTGCCGGCGGCCGCGCCCGAGACGCCTCCCAAGGACGAGCCGTCGTGGCGCCGATTCCTGCGCGAGGTGTGGCAGGACGTGCGGCAGCTCGTGCGCGTCGAGAATCTCGACAAACCGGAAGCGCCGCTCCTCACCCCGTCGCAACAGTTCTTCCTGCGCCAGAATCTCAAGCTGCGGCTGCTCGCCGCGCGCTTCGATCTGCTCCTTCGCGACCAGTCGAATTTCCGCGCCGACCTGAACGCGGCCGAGGCGTGGCTGAAGAAGTATTTCGATACGCGTGTGCAGGCAGTGCAGTCGATGATCACACTGCTCTCGGAGGTGAAGAAGACGGAGATGGGCGCCGAGCTGCCGGGAGTCGCCGCCAGCCTGGACGCGGTGCGCGTGCTGCAGCTCGCTCGCGAAAAGCGCTTGCGTTGAGCGCGGAGCCGCCCTCGTGCGCTTCCTGTTTTGGTTTCTCCTCATCGCCGTCGCCGCCGTGGCGGCGGCGATGGCGGCGAAGCTCACTCACGGCTACGCGCTGTTGGTGGCGCCGCCCTACCGCGTCGAGCTGTCGCTGAATCTTCTCGTCATTCTCGCGATTGCCGGCTTCTTCACGCTCTATCTGCTTTCGCAGATGGCGATGCGGACCGCGGAGCTTCCCGGACGCGTTCGCGCGTGGCGAGCGCAGCAGAAGCGCGAAAGCGCGCGCGCGAAGCAGGACGCGGCCATCGTCGCGCTGCTCGAGGGCCGCTACGGCAAGGCGCAGCAGCTCGCGCAGGAAGCGCTCGCCCTGCCTTACTCCACGGGGCTCGCGGCGCTCGTCGCCGCGCGCGCCGCGATCGACGTGCGTCAGTTCGACAAGGCGGAGGGTTTCCTGTCGCGCAGCGAGGTGCAGGCGACGAGCCTCGCGGTGCCGCGGCTCACGCTTTCTGCGGAGATCGCCCTGGAACAGGGCCAGCCGCAAGAAGCCTTGCGGCTGCTGCAATCGCTCAAGGCGGAAGCGGGGATGCACACGGCGGCGCTGCGGCTCGAGTTGCGCGCGCTGCAGGCCGCGCGCCGCTTCGCGGACATTCCGCCGCTCGTCGGACAGCTCGTGAAACGCAAGGTCTTCGACGAGGCCCAGGGCGAGCAGGTGCGCATCGCCGCGCAGCGCGAGCAATTGCGCTCGCTCGCGCACGACGCCGCGGGTTTGCGCGACACCTGGAGCCGGCTCCCCGATGCGACGCGCACGCAGCCGAAGATCGCGTGCGCGGCGGCGCAGAGCTTCCTGCAGTTGGGCGGGGACCGGGAAGCTGCGGAGATCATCGCCAACGCGCTCGTGCGCGAGTGGGATTCCGATCTCGTCGACCTTTACGGCGAGTGCCGTCTGCCCGACGCCACGAAGCAGATCGAGCAGGCGGAGCGCTGGCTCTCGACCCACAATCAGGATGCCACGCCGCTGCGCGTGCTCGGCACGCTGTGCCAGCGCCAGCAGCTGTGGGGCAAGGCACAGACCTATCTCGAGGCGAGTCTCGCGCTCGACAACCACTGGCGCACGCACCTTGCGCTGGGCGAAATGCTGGGGCGGCTCGGCAAAAGCGACGAGGCCAATGCGCATTTTGTGGCCGCGCTGAGGCTTGCCACCGACGAGCTCCGGCGGCGCTAGCCGCCGCACCGTAGCGAGTCCGCTGCCAAGGAGACGTCTCTGATCAAGCTCAACTTCGGGTCGGGTCCCCATCCGCTCGCCGGATGGGTCAACGTCGACCTCGATTGCGCAGCGCGGCCGGACGTCGTCGCGGACCTCAGTCGGCCACTGCCGTTCGCTGACGGCTGCGCCGATTATCTGCATACCGAGGATTTCATCGCGCAGCTCGAGCCCGACGATTTGCTGGGCTTACTGCGCGAGTGCCGGCGCGTGCTCAAGCCCTCCGGCGCGCTGCGCGTGCTCACGCCCGACCTGGCGCGCTTCGCCCGCATCTATCTCGAGGACCCCGAGCATCTGGTGCGAATCTGGGATACCTTCGTCGGCGTCAAGCTCGTCACTCGCTCGGCCTGCGAGGTGTTCAATCTCGGCATGAAACTCGCCGGACGGTTCCAGTACGACCGCTCGACCTTCGCGGCCATCGCGCACGCGGCGGGCTTCGACACGGCTGCGGTCGGGTACAACGAGAGCGGCTACGCCGCACTGCGCGGCCTGGACCTGCGGCGCCCGGACGAGGCGGTCAGCATGTATCTCGAATGCACGCCGCGTCCTCTCTGATCGTGCGTTGATTCGCAGCGGAAGATCGCGTCCAATGCCAGGGTTCGTGCTCACGTATCACTCCCATCACGTCGTTGGCGAGGACTATGCGCGCAACGACCACGTCGCTCTTGCCGTCGACCTGGACCTCATCACGGAGGCTGGGTGCGATATCGTTTCGCTCGAGTCGCTGATCGACGCCTGTCTCGGACCGGCGGAGGGAGACGGGGACTCTCGGCGGAGGCAGGTCGCGATCACCTTCGACGACGGTCCGATCTACGATGTCGAAGGCTTCAGCCACCCTCGGTTCGGCCCGCAGCGCGGTTTCCTGCCCATCATGCGCGACTTCCTGTCGCGGCGCGGGTGCGCGGAGCAGCCGGAGCTCGGCGCGACGAGCTTCGTCATCGCCTCGCCGGAGGCTCGGCGCGCGATGGAAACAAGCTACGACCCCGCGTACACGTACGTCGGCCCGGGCGCGCTGAGCGATGCGTGGTGGAACGCCGCGATCGATACCGGGCTGATCTGCATCGCCAACCACAGCTGGGATCACCTGCACCCGGGGCTCGCCCGCGTCGCGCACTCGAGGCAGGTGCGGACCGACTTCAGCGAGGTGCTCACCGCGGCGGACGCCGACGCGCAGATCGCGCAGGCAGGCGCGTTCATCGCGGAGCGCACGCGAGACCGGGCGGCGCCGTTCTTCGCCTATCCCTTCGGGCAATACAATGCGTTTCTAGTCGAGCGCTACCTGCCCCGGAACGCGGAGCGACTCGGTTTGCGGGCGGCCTTTACCGTCGAGCCCAGACCGGTGACGGTGCGCGAGAATCGCTGGGCGCTGCCGCGTTTCGTGTGCGGGCACGACTGGACCAGTCCCGCTGAACTGCTGGCGATCCTGAGGCGGGACTGAAATCCGCGTGCCGCGCCTTGAGCTCGAACACCACGATCTGCCCGTCGCGATACATCGGAGCACCGAGCTTCGCCTCGATCGCAGGGAGGCAGGCGGCCACGTCAGGCCACTCGATGTCCTGGCCCGGCGGCGTGGTCCAGGGCGCGAGATGCATGACGAGGTAGTCCGCGCCGTAGGATTCGCCCGCGAGCACCCCGGACAGATGGACGAACTCGCGCATGCGCATTCCCTTCGCGCTCGCCGGATATTCGCCGAAACTGCGTTCGCCGCACACGGGCGTTACGAAGCCGATCTTCACGTACTGCCGATGGACCTGCTGGTACCAGGGGTACGGATCGAAGTGCGACTCGAGCCGCCACGGCGCCTCGATCAAGGTGATGGTCGCGGGAGGCTGGCGCGCCAGCGTCCGATAGAACTCGGGCACCGGCTCCTTCGGGATCAGCTGCACATAGGGGTTGTGCGCAGGGTCGTAGTCAAACTGGAAGCGCAGGTGGCCCATGAACTGGTTGGGATAGTAGAAATAATCCGGGATCGGCCCGAGGAACACCAGTGACGCGACCAGCGCCGCAGCGACGAGCGCCTCCAGCGCAGGACGGCGGAGGAGCGCGAGGCACACCACGATGCCCTCGGCGAGGAAGAGCAGCGCGAAGGGCAGCGCCGGGATCAGATAGCGCGCCAGCACCAGGGGCTCGTGGATCCACGGCGAGTGCGCGAGCGCAATGGCGATCGCCGCGCCAAGCGTCACGACCGCGACATACCCCACGAACGCGCGGTCGCGCCGCCAGAAGCGGACGATACCGAGTCCCGTCAGCGCCGCAAGAGCCAGGAGCCACGCAGGCTGCGCGACGCCGTAGAGCATGAGTAGCGTGCGATACGCGCTGTCCAAGGTGACCGCGTCCGCGGCGATTTTGGCCGTCACGTTCGCCCAGTCGTTGCGGAGCGGCGGCAGCAGCACTGCAGCGAGCGGCAACGCCGTCGCGAGACCGAGGAGCGATAGCCGGCTGAGCGCGGCCGACGCCGGCGCGGCGAGTCGGCGCTCGCGCGCCAGCACCGCGAGAGCCGGCACACCGCAGTACGCGAAGGGCAGCAGGGTGAAGGGGAGCGTCACCAGGTGCAGCCAGCCCGCGACGGCGGCGGCGATGGCGTAGGTCGCTCCCCAGCCGACGACGCTCCCCTGCCGCAGCCACCAGCGGCGGAACGCGACCAGCGCGACGAGTGTCAGCAGGCTCGTCAGCGCGTAGGGCCGGGCGACCCTCGTGTGATAGACCAGCAGAGGGGAGACCGCGAGCAGCGCAACCCAGGTTGCGCGGACGGGCAGCGTGGTCTCGCGGCGCAGCAGCAGCGGCGCCGCGGCGAGCAGGGCGATGCCGGAGAGCAGCATGGGCAGATGCATCGCCCATTCGGTGAGTCCGCCGTGCAGGAACAGCAAGCGGTCGTAGAGCGTGAGCGGGATGCTGTAGTCGGAGTAGCCGAAGCTCGTGAAGATGCCCCATGCGTCCGCGGTGAGGAGCTTGTGCAACGCATGCCACTCGTCGTCGAGGATGATCTGGATGCCGAGCTGGTACCCGCGCGAGGCGCCCCCGGCGATGATCGCTGCGAAGAGGAGCGCAAGCCAGGCCACGCGCTCGCGCTGAGTGAGGGCGGGCGCGCCCGGTCGGCGCGTCACGGCGGCGCGGGCTGCGATCGCGGCGCGGCGACGACACGAAATTCGGCAGCCGCGGAAAAGATGCGCGGCCGCGCGAGTCCCCAGCGCCACAGCCGATATTGCAGGCTCGTCCACAGCACGCCCAACCCGTAGACGACGGAGCGTCCGAAGCCGATCTGGCTCGCGTCTTCGAAATAGCGCGTCGGGCAGGAGAGCTCGCCCACGCGCAGCCCGAAAGCGAATGCCTGCACCAGCATCTGGTTGTCGAACAGAAAGCCCGACGAGTTGGCGCCGAGCGGAAGCGTCTCGAGAACCCGCCGCGAGAACGCGCGATAACCGGTGTGGAATTCGGACAGCCTGGAACCCACCATCAGGTTCTGGAGCGCGGTCAGAATGCGGTTCGCGACGTACTTGTAGCGCGGCATGCCGCCGGCGAGGGCAGTGTTGCCGAGCATGCGCGAGCCGATCACCACGTCATAGACGTCCGACGCGATCATGGCGGCCATCGCCGGGATCAGCCGCGGCTCATACTGGTAATCCGGGTGGAGCATCACGACGATGTCGGCGCCTTCGGCCAGCGCCTCGGCATAGCAGGTCTTCTGGTTCGCGCCGTAGCCGCGATTGTCCGGGTGGCGGCGGGTGAGGATCCCGAGCCGCTGCGCGATCACGACCGTCGCGTCGTCGCTCGCGTCGTCGACGAGTAGCACGAGGTCGACGATATCGTGCGGAATCGCGCGGAAGCACTCTTCGAGCGTCTTCTCGGCGTAATACGCCGGCATCACGACGACGATCTTCTTGCCGTGCAGCATCTACGCCTGCGCCTCCGTCTGCACGGCGGGACCAGGCGGCCTGCGGGCCAGGGCGAAGAATTCGTGTCCCCGCGCCGTCGCCTGCCGGAACAGGCGGAATTGCAGGCGATAGAGCGGGGGCCAGAGCAGTCCGGTTCGGTCGAGCAGCCCCGACACGAGCGGCAGCTCCCAGGCGTTGCGCAACGCGCTCACCCGGGTCGCCTTCTTCCGGTCGCCGGCAGCCGCAGGCGGACGCTTGATCCGCGTGTAAGCCCGCCGCATCGCCCAGAACACGGGATAGGTGAAGTCCCAGAAGACCTGTGCTTGGAGCCCAGCCTGGGCGAGCTTCGCGCCCAGATCCTCGACCGTGTAGCGCCGGAAATGCCCGTAGAAGTCGTCGTCCCAACGCCATTCGCACGGATTGCTCGGTACAGCGAGCAGCAGAGCCCCCTCCGCCTCGAGGAGTCGCGCCAGGTGGCGCAACGCGCCGACATCGTCGTCGATGTGCTCGAGGGCATCCCACATCAGGATCGTGTTCCAGCTGCCGCTCAGCTCCTCGAGCGCCGCGTTGCTCACGCTCACGTTCGGGTAGGGCGCGAGATTGGCGCGCGCCCGCGCGATCGCCTCGGGGGAGAAGTCGATCGCGGTTCCGTGCCATCCTGCGCGCGCGAGATGCGCGCTCGCCTCGCCTCTGCCGCAGCCGACCTCGAGAAACGGAGGGCGCAATGCGTACTGCTCGATGAAGCGATCGAGGCAGTAGAGCATGTAGTTCTTCAGAGGAACGAAGTTTGCCATGGAGCTGGTGGCGGCGAAGCGCCTCGCCGGGCTCGCACGTAGCCTTCGCGCGCTCGCGCGTGCTACGCCGGCGCCTCCGCCTGCACTGCGGGCGTGAACGAGTCGGCGAAGAACTCGTTGGCGGGAAGCCGACACGCCTCGGTGAAGTCCTTGCGCGCGGCCTCGATCATCACCGGCGGGCCGCAGGCGTACACCTGGTACCCCGACAGATCGGGGAAATCCGCCATCACCGCCCGGTGCACGAGGCCGGTGCGGCCGGACCAGCGGTCCTCGGGCAGGGGGTCCGAGAGCACGGGAATGAAAGTGAAATCCTGGTGCTGCTGCCATTGCCCGGGAAGCTGCGGCAGGTACAGATCGCGCAAGCTGCGCACGCCCCAGTAGAGCACCATCGGCCGCGCGAAGCCGTGGTGCAGCGCGTGCTCGATCACTGCCTTGATCGGCGCGAATCCGGTGCCGCCCGCGACGAAGATGATCGGCTTGTCCGACTCCTCGCGCAAATAGAACATGCCGTACGGTCCCTCGAAGCGCATGATCTCGCGGCCCTTGAACTCAGTGAACAGCGGCCCGCTGAACGCGCCCCCCGCGAGATAGCGCACGTGCAGCTCGAGTAGCGCGTCGTTTTCCGGCGGCGTCGCGATGGAGAAGCTGCGCCGGCGCCCGTCCTTGAGCAAGAGGTCGATGTACTGGCCCGCGAGATACTGCAGGCGCTCGTTCGCCGGAAGCTTGAGCGAGACGATCGCGACATCGGGGGCGACCTTCTCGATTTTCTCGACGCGGCACGGGAGCTTCCGGATCTGGATGTCGCCGGCGCGGCGGACCTCGCGCACTTCGATCGCGAGCGACGATTTCGGCTTGGCCACGCAGAAGAGCGCGAGCCCCTGCAGCTTGTCCTGCTCGGTGAGTGTGGCCGCCTGGTGCGCGCCGTAATCGACTTCGCCTTGGAGAATCTTTCCCTTGCAGGTGCCACACGCGCCGTTGCGGCAGCCGTACGGGATCATAAGATCGGCGCGCATTGCTGCGGCGAGCACGGTCTCGCCCTCATCGCAGGCGAAGCTGTGCCCGCTGGGTTTTATGGTAATCTCGAACGGCATTCCAGTCGCTGTTGCGCGTTCGCGCGAAAGTTCGAGAGCGTGATCCGGGTTCTGTTGATCGGCTGCGGCGACATCGCCTTGCGCGCCGCCGGGCTGCTGCGGGGAAGGGTCCGCCTCTACGGCCTCACGCGCCGGCAGGAGGATGTTCCCAAGCTGAGGCAGCGAGGCATCCTGCCGATCGTCGGCGATCTCGACCGCAGGATGAGCCTCAATCGGCTCCGCGCGGCGCCCTTTGCCGTGCTGCATTTCGCACCGCCGCCCAGTGAAGGCCGCGACGATCTGCGTACCGCGCACCTGATCGCCGCGCTGACAAAGGCGCGGATTATACCGCAGCATTTCGTCTACATCAGCACGAGCGGTGTCTATGGCGATTGCGCCGGCGCGCGCGTGACCGAGGCGCGGCCGCGGCGCGGCGAGACGCCGCGCGCGAGGAGGCGCATCGCGGCCGAGGAGCGGCTGCGGCGCTGGGCGCGCCGCTACGGCGTGAAGCTCGCGATCCTGCGTGCGCCCGGAATCTATGCCGAAACCCGGCTGCCCCTCGAGCGGCTGAAGCAGGCGACGCCGGTATTGCGCGCCGAGGAAGATGTCTTCACCAACCACATCCATGCCGACGATCTCGCGCGCGCTGCGGTTATCGCAGCATTCCGCGGCAGACCGAACCGCGCCTACAACGTGAGCGACGACGCCGAGTTGCACATGGGCGAATGGTTCGACGCGGTAGCCGATGCATTTCTACTGCCGCGACCGCCGCGCGTTTCGCGCGAAGAGGCCGAGAGGCGCCTCGCGCCGGTCCTGCTCTCGTTCATGAACGAATCGCGGCGGCTTTCCAACGCGCGGCTGAAGCGCGAGCTGCGCCTGCGGCTTGCCTACCCCGAGCCGCGGGTGCTGCTCTCCGAGATCACCCGGCGCGGATTGCGCAAGCAAATGACGCTTCCTCTGGGACCGTCGCAATGAGCGAGGTTGCGCCGTCGCGCGTGGAGCGCACGCGCTGGCAGAGGATCGCGGCGCGGCTCGATGCGTACGAGCGGCTGATCCGTCTCGATAAGCCGATCGGAACCCTGCTGCTGCTGTGGCCCACGCTCTCGGCCTTGTGGCTTGCGAGCTACGGCTCGCCGTCGTGGATCTTCGTCGGCATCTTCGTGCTCGGCACGCTGTTGATGCGCTCCGCCGGATGCGCGATCAACGACTATGCCGACCGCGACTTCGACGCACATGTCGAGCGCACTGCGAATCGCCCGCTCGCCCAGCGCGAGATCGCGCCGTCGGAGGCGCTCGCGGTCGGCGCCGCGCTGGCGCTGTGCGCTTTCCTGCTCGTGCTGCGCTTCAATGCGCTCGCCATCGAACTGTCCGCCGTTGCGCTCGTGATCACGATCGCTTATCCCTTCTTCAAGCGCTTCTTCTTCCTGCCGCAGGCGTTTCTCGGCATCGCGTTTTCGTTCGGAATCCCGATGGCTTTCGCGGCCGTTCTGGGCAGCGTGCCGCGCGCAGGGTGGGGGCTCTTCGCCGCGAATCTCCTATGGGTGATCGCGTACGACACGGAATACGCGATGGTTGATCGCGACGACGACCGCAAGCTGGGTCTGCGGACATCGGCCATCGCGTTCGGGCGCTTCGACGTGCTCGCGGTGATGTTTTGCTACGCCGTCTATCTGGCCGGACTGACCTGGATTGGGCGCTTCTATGCGCTGGGGGCCGTGTTTCACGCTGGCGTGCTCGTCGCCGCGCTGATTGCGCTATCGCACTTCTGGCTGATCCGCCGCCGCGAGCGCGCGAACTGTTTTCGCGCCTTCCTCGGCAATCACTGGCTAGGGCTGGCGATCTTCGCCGGCATCGTCGCCGACTTCGGTTTTCGCTTTCAGGCCTGGCCCCGCTGGCCACTGTGAGCGTCAGCGGTTCGCTGAGACGCGCCGGCGCAGCGCCGTCGCGCCCATCAATGCCGTCAGCGCGATCAAGGTAAGCAGCAGCTCGTCGGAAATCGCCGGGATCGGCACCGCCGCCCCGTTCGAGCCGGCGGCGACCCCAGGATGCTCACCAAGCAGGCGAGGATATCTTCGCTCACCGCCCTCTGGGGGGGCGAAGTGCGACGTAGCCGCCGGCCGTCAGGTCGGAATGGACCTGGCCTGACACCAGCTCGTACTGGAGGCTTGACGGGCTTTGCTGCCAGATGTAGAGGTCGCCGCCGGCGGAGTACTGGTTGATGACGCTCTGCCCGAGGTGATCCACCTCGTTGGAGCCGTTCATTGATATTGCGACGCTGAACAGGATGGCCCTGTAGAGCGTGTCGGGGTGCGAGCCCCAGAGGCCCACGAACACCTTCACGTTGTTCGCTGCTGCTGCCGGATCAATCTTGATCAGGCCGGTGGTGCAATCGAAGGTGATGCTGCTCGTGAAGGTGATGGCCCCGGTGAGCGCGGGGCCTGAGTAGGTCGCGATGGTCAGGGTGATCAGCGTATTCGGCGCGAGGCCGCCGCCGAAGGTGGGAATGTGAAACGACGGATACTGGGCGTTGTACGGGCCAATGTTCTTGCCGGTCTCGTCGACGAATTGCTCGATGACGCCGACACCGGGGATGCTCAAGCGCACTTCGGCGGAGGCCTGCGTACCGATGTTGATGAACGTGTTCACGTCGAATGCGGCGCCGCCGCAAGTTCCGGCGAGGCCCGTCTGGTTGCCCAGGATTTGGATCGACGGTATCTGACTCGAGGCCGGCGTGACCGACTTTGCAGGCATGGCGGAAGATGTGCCGGCGCCCGTTGCTGCAATGGCCAACGTCGCCCACAACACAGCGAACGAACCTACCCCGGCCTTCAGCGCGGCCGCACCGATGCGCAAGCGACGTGGCTCCTAGGCGACGCAGGCTCCCGCAGGAGCCCATGAGTCCAGCTTAGCGGCTGACGTCCCGGACGGTCCAGCCGCGGGTGACGATAATACGGCGTCCGGAATGCGTTGTCGCATCGATACCACGACGACTGTCGCCGTCCCCCGACAGTTTCTGCGGATTTAGGTCCATTTTTGTGCTGTCATGCCCTCCGGGGACGCGCCCCGCCGGTACGTTAAGATGCGGGCGCGAGCCAGGCCAGCACACGGATCGAGAATGAAATACGCCGATCTCCGCGATTTTCTCGCGCAACTCGAAAAACGCGGCGAACTCAAGCGCATCGGCGTCGAGGTCGATCCGCGCCTCGAGATGACCGAGATCTGCGACCGCGTGCTCAAGTCCGGCGGGCCGGCATTGCTGTTCGAAAGGCCGAAAGGCTTCGGCGGCATCGGCGGCATCGGCGGGCGTGCGCCGATGCCGGTGCTCGCCAACCTCTTTGGCACGGCGCAGCGCGTCGCGCTCGGCATGGGGCAGGAGTCGGTCGGAGCGCTGCGCGAAGTCGGCAAGCTTCTGGCGTTCCTCAAGGAGCCCGAGCCGCCCAAGGGCCTCGTAGACGCGTGGCAAAACACGCGTCCGGTGTTCATGCAGGTGCTGCACATGGCGCCGAAGGAGCGTGCCTCGGCGCCGTGCCAGGAAATCGTCTGGGAGGGTGCGGACGTCGATATCTCTCGTCTGCCGCTGCAGACCTGCTGGCCGGAGGACGTCGCTCCGCTCGTCACCTGGGGCCTCACCGTTACGCGCGGTCCGAACAAGACGCGGCAGAATCTCGGCATCTATCGCCAGCAGCGGCTCGCACGCGACCAGCTCATCATGCGCTGGCTGCCGCATCGCGGCGGCGCACTCGATTTTCGCGATCACGCGCTTGCAAGTCCGGGGAAGCCCTTTCCCGTCGCGGTCGCGCTCGGCGCCGATCCGGCGACGATCCTCGGCGCGGTGACTCCGGTGCCGGACACGCTCTCCGAATACCAGTTCGCGGGCCTGCTCCGCGGCGCGCGCACCGAGATCGTGAAGTGCATCTCCCACGATCTGCAGGTGCCCGCCTCGGCGGAGATCGTGCTCGAAGGATTCATCCGGCCGGACGAGAGCGATCCGACCGGCTACGAGACTGCGCTCGAAGGTCCGTTCGGCGATCACACCGGCTACTACAACGAAGCCGAGCGCTTTCCGGTGCTCTCACTCGAGCGCATCACCATGCGCCGCGAGGCGATCTATCACTCGACCTATACCGGCAAGCCGCCCGACGAGCCGGCGGTGCTGGGCGTGGCGCTCAATGAAGTGTTCGTGCCGCTATTGCAGAAGCAGTTCCCGGAGATCGCGGATTTCTATCTGCCGCCTGAAGGCTGCTCGTATCGCGTCGCGCTGGCCAGCATGAAGAAGCAATACCCCGGTCACGCCAAGCGCGTGATGTTCGGCGTGTGGAGCTTTCTCAGGCAGTTCATGTATACGAAGTTCATCATCGTCACCGATGACGACGTGAACATCCGCGACTGGAAGGAAGTGGTGTGGGCGCTCTCCACCCGCGTCGACGCCGCGCGTGACGTGCTGATCGTTGAGAACACGCCGATCGACTATCTCGACTTCGCCTCGCCGGTGGCGGGGCTGGGCAGCAAGATGGGCATCGACGCCACCCACAAGTGGCCCGGCGAGACGCAGCGCCGCTGGGGGCGCCCGATCGCGATGGACGAGGCGGTAAAGCGTCGCGTCGACGCGTTGTGGAAGGACGTGGGTCTTTAGGCCGCGATCACTGCGGGCACTCGCCCTACGGCGGCGGAGTTGTGTCCACCGAAGGTTCCGTCGCAGCGCTCGCGCTGCCGCGCCAGTTGCGCATGATGCGAACCGCGACGAACGCCACGGCAGCGATCCGCGCCCACCGCGCAAGGCGGCGCAGACCCAAGAGCGGCGCCACCGTTTCGATCAGCGCCACCACCGCAGCGGGTTGCGCGATCGACCCGCCGATGAGCCTCCTGGGGCGCAGCGCCTCGCGCAATTCGCTCGCGTGCAGCGTGGTCTCCATGCGCTGCAGCTGCAGCCTGGAGACGAGCAGCGTCTTGCGCTGCGACAGCGTGGCGAGCCGGCTCATCGCCGGCCCCGCAGCGATTGGACGTCCTTTTCCAGCTCGGCCAATGTCGCCGCGAAGGGACGCGTCTCCCGGCCCCGCTGCAGCACTACGAGCGCCGCGGCGCCGATCGCCAGATAGACCAGCGTCACGCCGACCAGCGCCCCGACAGGATGGGTATCCCAGAACAGGAACACGACCAGCACCGAGAGCACGATCAGCGCGAAGGAGAAGAACACCGTGGCGATCACGGTGAGCACCACCAGATCCTTGGCGCGCTCGCGTTCCTCTTCGAACTCGACCGTTAGCAGCTCGAATCGAGTGTGCAGAATCGCAACGAGACTCGTGGCGAGCTGCGACAGCGCGCCCGAAATCCCGCCGGCAGGACGTTGCTCTCCGGGGTCAGCCATCGGCGGGGCGGCTCGAGGCCACACCCTTCGCGAGCCTTAGCGCCGACTGACGACCAGGCCGACCAGGAACCCGATCGCGGCGCCGATGCCGATCGCCTGCCAGGGATTGTCGTGGACGTACTCGTCCGTCACGCGCGCAGCGGCCTTGGCGCGGTCGACGGCGTCGTCCTGCAGGTCCTGGAGCTTCAGCTTGGCGCTGCGCAGCTTGGCTTCGACCTGCGCCCGCAGATCGTTCGCCTTGTCGCCCGACTCCTTGGCCGCCTGCTTGAGCAGCGTGTCGGCTTCGGTGAGAACGTCGGCGAAGTCCTTGACCAGCGCTTCGCGGCTGCGCTCGAACTTTGCAGCAGTCATGTGCATCTCCTTGGGAAAGCGAAAAGCCCGGCCTGTTCGCGCTAAGGTTGTCTTGATGTTTGAGCGGGCCAAGCCTACCGCATGGCGTATTATACCGCCGCCTAAGAACACCAAAGACGGTGAGGTCTACCATGAGTGACACGCAAGCGCCGCTGCCGGTTCCCCCGCCTTCTCTGATCACTGCCACCCTCGTCGTCTATGCGCTGTTCGGCGCGGCGGCCGTCGTCGCGATCGCATCGCACGGCTTTCCGCCGATCGCGCCGCTGGGCGGCATCGTCGGCCTCATCGGCATCATCATGGCGTACGTGAAGCGCGGCGATGCGGCTGGCACCTGGCTTGCGTCTCACTATAGCTGGCTCATCCGCACCTTCTGGTTCTCGCTGCTGTGGGGATGCATCGGCGCGATCATCTTCGTCCTCCTCGCCATCGTGGTGATCGGCATCATCATCGGCGCGGCGATCTGGATCGCCACCGCGCTCTGGGTGATCTACCGGATCATCCGCGGCTACCTGTTGTTCAACGACAGCAAGCCCGTGCCGGGGATGTAATCCTGCTGCTTACGGGCCTCGAGCCGCGTCTTGATGAACGCGAGCTTGGCGAGCGCCCGCCAGTTCGAGCGGGCGCCCACCGCCGGGCAGATCGTCGAAGGCGCCGGCCGCGAGCGCTTCCTCGATCCGGGCCTCCGCCAGCGCGTCGAGGAGCAGCAGTCCGCTCATCGCGGCTTCGCTCCCGCGGCGATCGCATAGACACGCTCGACGAGAAGGTCGAGCGCCCGCTGCGCGCCGGCCGCGTTCGCGTGATTGACGAAGCACACGACGACGAAGCGACGGCCGCTCGGGCCGAGCACGTACCCCGCGAGCGCGCGCACGCCCTCGAGCGAGCCCGTCTTGAGAAATGCCTGGTCGGCGATCTCCTCATCCTGGAATCGCCGGCGCACCGTTCCGTCGGTCGCGGAGACGGCAAGCGAGCTGACGTAGTCGGTGCGCACCTTGCTCGCGTCCGCGGCGGCGAGCAACCGAGCCATGCTGCGCGCCGAGATGCGCTCATGCCGCGAGAGCCCGGAGCCGTTGTCGAGCACGAGCTCCGGGAAGTCGAGCTTTCGCGAAACGAGCCAGCGGCGCACTGCTTCGGCTGCGTGTGAGCTTGTCGCGGGCGGCGGATAGGCGCTCGTGGCCAAGGTGAGAAAAAGCTGACGCGCCATCACGTTGTTGGAAAGCTTGTTGATGTCGCGCACCGCGTCGTAGAGCGGAGGCGAGTAGAGCGTCGCGATCGGCTTCGCCTGCGGCGGTGCGTGGCCGTTGCGCACGCCACCGGCGAAGCTGCCGCCGGACTCCGTCCAGTAGCGCTCGAACATCGCGAGCACGTAATGCGCGTGATCGAGGAGCGCCACGTACCAGTCGCGCTCGCCGCAGGCGGCAGCATAACGGCCGCCGAAGATCGCTTCGGCGCGCTCGGCGTGATCGACGAAGCTCGCCGCGAGGGAGGCCCTCCAGTCGGCGCAATCGCCGGCGACGGCACGCGGCGCGCCGCGCAGCGCAACCTCGGCCAAGTCGGGCTCGGCGCGGATCTCGACAGCGTCGCCCGCGGCGTTCGGTGCGAACACGAAGCGCACGCTCTTGAAATTGACGAGCAGGGCGTCCGGACCGACGTTGTAGGGTTTGAGCGGCTCGCCGTCGAACGCGCCCGGGTCATGAGCGGGTAGCGTAAAGAAGCTCCGATCGAGAACGAGATCGCCGCGAATCGTCTTGAGCCCGGTCGCCCGCAACGCGCGGACGAGCGACTGGAACTGCTCGATGGTGATCTTCGGGTCGCCGTAGCCCTTGAGCACGAGGTCGCCGTCGAGCACGCCCCCCGCGACGGGCCCGTCGGCGTAGGCTTCGGTCCGCCAGCGGTAATCGGGGCCGAGCAGCTCGAGCGCGGCGAAGGTGGTGACGAGCTTCATGGTGGAAGCCGGGTTCATCGGCTTCGCCGGCTGCTGCGAGAAGATCGGACGCGAGGCGCCGATTTCCTGCACGTAGGCGGAGACCGAGGAAAGCGGAATCTGCGCGCTGCGAAAGGCGCGGACAACCTGTTCCGGAAGCCCGCCGAAGACGGGGCCCGCTGCGAGCCACGCCGGGAAAGCGACAAGTACGGCGAGGCGCCAACCAGGAATCATGAAATCAATGCTTGCGTTGATCCGCCGCGTCAACCGGCGCTTTAGCGCCGTGTCTCATTGTCCAATGAGGCGGCGAGTTAGTGCGTCGCGCCCGAGCGCGACGCACTAACAGCAATTATACCGGCGTCATCGAGCGCGCTCAGGCGGAAGAACAGGCGTTGACAGCCTGTTCACTCTCGAATTACAAAGCGGCATCGAGCCATGGTCGCAGCGGTCGCAGGCATCGGCGAAGTCGGGACAAGGTATACCAACAGTGCGATCGCACTGCATTGGCTGACGGCGGTTCTGATACTCGCCAATCTACTGCTCGGACTGTCGATGGTTCCCCTGGCGATCACGCCGCGCAAATTGGAGTGGTACCAGTGGCACAAATGGATCGGCATCACCGTGTTCCTGCTGACCTGCATGCGTCTTGCCTGGCGCGCGGTGCATCCGGCGCCGCCGCCCGTGACGATGCCCGAGTGGCAGCGGCGCGCCGCTCATTGGACGCACGTGTTGCTCTATGTTCTTCTTCTGATGATCCCGGTGTCTGGCTGGGTCTACAGCTCATCGACAGGTGTGCAAGTGGTCTATCTCGGGCTCGTCCCTCTGCCCGACCTCGTGCCCAATGACAAGGCGCTGGCGCACGTTCTCAAGACGGTGCACGTGTCGTTGAACTTCCTTCTCTTCGCTCTGGTCTGTGTGCATACCGCGGCGGCGCTCAAGCATCACTTCGTCGATCGCGACGCTGCGCTCAAGCGCATGCTCCCCGGAGCAAGACAGAAAGGAAGCGTTGGATGAGAATGTTGCGTTTGTTCGTTCCGTCGCTGGCAATGCTACTGCTCGCCGCCGGGCAGTCCGGTGCGCAAGGCCTCCTCATCGACAAGAGCGAGATCCGGTTCGTGTCGAAGCAGATGGGCGTCAACGTCGAGGGCCGCTTCCGCAAGTGGAAGGCGAACGTCGTGTTCCTGCCCAAGGATCTTGCGAAATCCAAAGCGGAGTTCGAGATCGATCTGACCAGCATCGATCTCGCAAGCGACGAATCGGAGACCGAGATCAAGAGCCCGAGCTGGTTCGATACGGCGAAGTTTCCGGTCGCGCGCTTTGCCTCGACCTCGTTCAGGAACCTGGGATCGGACAAATACGAGGTGGTGGGCAAGCTGACGATGAAGGGGATCACCCGCGACGTGGTGATTCCGATCGCGGTCAAGAAGGACGCCAGCGGCAACAGCGTAGCCGAGGGCAGCTTTCCGCTGAAGCGAATCGACTACAAGGTCGGGGAAGGCATGTGGGCCGACACCGACATGGTCGCCAACGACGTGCTGGTGCGGATTCGGATGGTTCTGCCGCCCGTGGCGTGAAGGTTCCTGGGCGCGTTTCGAGCAGGGAGGAGAGTTTATGCTGCAGGTCCGTCTTGTCATCACCGTCGCTGCCTGCGCGCTCGCGATGCCCGCGTTGGGTGAGGAAAGCTATCGTATCGATCCGCTGCACACCGCCACGACCTTCAGCGTGAGTCACCTCGGCATATCGCTCCAGCGCGGGAGCTTCGGCAGGACGACCGGCATGGTGATGCTGGACCCGGCCGCCGGCAAAGGCGCAATCGACGTCTCGATCGACGCGTCGACGGTGACCTCGGGCAGTCCGCCGCGCGAGGCCCTGCTCAAGAGCGAGGATTATTTCAATGTAGCGCAGTTTCCGACCATCATTTTCAAGTCCAACAAGGTCAGGTTCGACGGCAACGCCGTGGTGGGCGCCGAGGGTGAGCTCACGATGCGCGGCGTCACCAAGCCCTGCGCCCTGACCGTGTCCGGGTTCAAGTGCGCGATCCATCCGTCGACCAAGACTCCTGTTTGCGGCGCGGAGGTTATGGCCACTGTCAAGCGTTCGGAGTTCGGCATGACCAAGAACGCGGCGTCGACGGGGGACGACGTGACCATCCTGATAGCTGTCGAGGCGCTCCGGCAGTAACGAGAAACTACAATCGGCAATTCTTCCCTAGAGGACTTCATGATCATCAAACAACTTCTCGCTCTGAGCGTGGCAATCGTCGCTACGGGTGCCGCGGCGGAGGAAACCTACAACATCGACCCGGTGCACTCGCAGCCGAACTTCGAGGTCCAGCACATGGGTTTCTCGATCCAGCGCGGCTCGTTCACCAAATCGACCGGCAAGGTCATCATCGATCGGGCCGCGAAGAAAGGATCGGTTGACGTCACTATCGATGCGGCGTCGATCCACACGATCGACCCGCGCCTCGACACCCATGTCAAGAGTCCCGACTTCTTTAACGTCGAGAAGTATCCGACGATCACCTTCAAGTCGACGAACCTCGTTTTCGACGGCGATCGCGTGGTAGAAGTGAACGGCGATCTGACCCTGCTCGGAATCACGAAGCCGGTCGGTCTGAAGGTCGCCAACGAGCACTGCGGCGAGCACCCGATCAACCATAAGCCGATGTGCGGCGCCGAAGCCACGGCCATGGTCAAGCGCTCGGAGTGGGGAATGAAATACGGCCTTCCGAGAGCGGTCGGCGACGATGTTCGCATCGTGATTCCCATCGAGGCGTACAAGGAGTAGCCGTGTGGAGGCCGCCCGGGCGGCCTGTTTGCGTTCGATCTTCCGTGCGGCAATCGCCGCAGGTCTCGCCCTCGCCTGCGGTGCGCGCGCCGAGCGTTCGCAGTTCGGCATGGACTTCGCGGTTGGCTGGGTGAGCGACGATGTCGAGTTGTCGGTCGACGTGACGGCGCATCGCCGTCCATAGAGCCGAGAACGCCAGATCGACGGATCCGATCGGCGCCGCTGCGTTTGCTTCGTCAGCGCAGCCGCGCGCGAAAGCGGTCGGTCGCAGCGACCAGCTCTCGTGCGACGCCCGGCTCGCGCGCCGAATGTCCGGCGTCCGGCACGACGATGTATTCCGCTTCGGGCCACGCACGGTGCAACTCGTCGGCGGTCACGATCGGGCACACCGCATCGTAGCGGCCCTGGATGATGACGGCCGGAATGTGTCGAACCCGGTCCACGCCGCCCAGCAACGCGCCTTCGGGCAGGAAGAGCCGGTGCACGAAGTAATGCGCCTCGATGCGCGCGATCGCGAGCGCTACCGCGTCCTCGTCGAAGTGCGCCACCAGCTCCGGATCGGGGAGCAGCGTCGAGCACGAGCTTTCGTAACGGCTCCACGCGTGCGCCGCGGGCATGTGCACACCGGCGTCCGGATGCGTGAGGCGACGGTAATAGTTGGCGAGGAGGTCGCTGCGCTGCGCCTCGGGAAGGAACCCGGCGAAGCTGCGCCACGCTTCCGGAAACACAAAGCGGATGCCATGCATGAACCAGTCGATCTCCTGCGGTGCGCCGAGAAAGATGCCGCGCAGGACTAGGCCTAGCACGCGCTCGGGATGCGCTTCGGCGTAGGCAAGCGCGAGGGTGGATCCCCACGAACCGCCGAAGACGAGCCAGCGCCCGACGCCGAGATGCGCGCGCAGCATCTCGAGGTCCGCAACGAGGTGCGTCGTCGTGTTGTCGATGAGCTCCCCGAGCGGCGTCGACTGGCCGGCGCCGCGCTGGTCGTAGAGGATGACGCGATAGAACGCGGGATCGAACTGCCGCCGGTGGTCGGGCGAGCTGCCTCCGCCAGGACCGCCGTGCAGGAATACGACCGGCACGCCGCGCGCGTTGCCGCATTCCTCCCAGTACATCGTATGATGCCGATCGAGGCGAAGCCGGCCGCTGCGCAGCGGCGCAAGGGGTGGATACAGAAAATCGTCGCGCGAAAGCGAGCGGGTAGGCGAGGGCATGCCGCCGTTCACGGAGGTTCGCATGACGATCTTGCGGCTGTCGCGCCGCATCATCTCCTGAACGCGACGACTTCCTGCCTCTGCTCGCCCAGCCCGGCAATGCCGAGCGTCACGACGTCGCCTGGCTTCAGATATTGCGGCTCGGGCTTCATGCCCATGCCCACGCCTGGCGGCGTACCGGTGGTGATCACGTCGCCCGGCAGCAGGGTCATGCACTTCGAGAGGTCCGCGACGAGTGCGGCCACTCCGAAGATCATCGTGCGCGTGTTGCCGGTCTGCCGGCGCGCGCCGTTGACGTCGAGCCACATGTCGAGACTCTGCGGGTCCCTGATCTCGTCGGTCGTGACGAGCCACGGCCCGATCGGCCCGAAGGTGTCGCAGCCCTTGCCCTTGCTCCACTGCGTGCCGCCCTTCTTCAACTGGTAATCGCGCTCGGAGACGTCGTTCACCACACAGTAGCCGGCCACGTACTTGAGAGCGTCCTCGGCGCTCACGTAGCGCGCCTTGCGTCCGATTACCACGCCGAGCTCCACTTCCCAGTCGGTGTGCGTCGAATCGGGCGGCAGCATGATCTTATCGTTGGCGCCGACGATGCAGGTCTCGGCCTTGTAGAACACGACCGGATATTCCGGGATCGGGTTCCCGGATTCCTTGGCGTGGTCGATGTAATTGAGCCCGATGGCGACGAACTTCGAGGGCGTTGCGATGCAAGGCCCGAGCCGCGGGCGGCCCTTGACCTGCGGGAGCTTCTTCGTGTCGAGCTTCCGAAGCTTCGCCAGTTCGCCCGGTGCGAGCGCAGCGCCGCCGATCTCCTTCACCTTGCGCGACAGGTCGCGCAGCTTTCCTTCGCCGTCGATCAGGCCGGGTTTTTCGCGGCCGGGCGGGCCGTAGCGTACGAGTTTCATTCGAGTCTTCTCCTGTTGTGTTACCGCGGAAGTTAAATCGTCATGCCGCCGTCGACGGAATACACGTTGCCGGTGGCGAAGGCCGATTCATCGGAAGCGAGGAACACCACGATCGGCGCGATCTCCTCGGGTTTGGCGAGGCGTCCCATCGGCTGGCGGGCGATGAAGGCCTTGCGCGCTTCGACCGGATCGGCGAAGGCGTTGATGCGCTCGGCGAGCGAAGGCGTATCGACGGTCCCCGGCGCGATCGCGTTGCAGCGGATGCCGCGGCCGACGAAATCGGCGGCGACCGCTTTCGTCAAGCCGATCACCGCCGCCTTCGATGCACCGTAGACGAAGCGGTTCGGCAATCCCTTGATCGAACCGGCGACGGAGGCCATGTTGATGATGCTGCCCCGCCCACGCTCGAGCATTTTCGGCAGCGCTGACCGGATCGTCACGTACATCGCGCGCACGTTGAGGTTGAAGCTGAACTCCCAGTCCTTTGGCGAGCAATCGAGAATGGTGCCGTTGTGCACGTAGCCGGCGCAGTTGAAAAGCACGTCGAGCGGCGGCAGCTCGGCGAGCATATGCTCGATCGCCGCATCGTCGAGAACGTCGAGCACGCGGGTGGTCACGTTGGCCGTGTCGTCGAGCGACACCAGGGCCTTGGCGTTGACGTCGCTCGCAACCACTTTCGCGCCTTCGGCAGCCATGGCGAGCACGCTGGCCCGCCCGATGCCCTGTCCGGCCGCGGTGACGAGCGCGATCTTGCCCGCCAGCCTGCCGCTCACCGCCGGTTTCCCCCGTACACGTGCATTCGCGATCGGCCGCCGCACTCTCGGCCGCAGCCTCGAAAATCAACATGATAGTGCAGCGGGCCGCTGCTGGAATTGGTCAGACCACTTGACCAGCTCAGCCGTTCTTGCTTTGATTGCGGTTTCAGCCATGCCGATCCACAGCATCGAGCCCCGCCGGCTGTACCGCCAGATCGCCGATCAGATACGCACGCTGATCCGGTCGAAGGAGTTTCCCGCGGGCTCGCGCCTGCCGCCGGAGCGCGATCTCGCACGGCAGCTCGGCGTATCGCGTCCTTCGGTACGCGAAGCGCTGATCGCGCTCGAGGTCGAGGGGCTGGTCGAAGTGCGCATCGGCTCGGGGATCTACGTGCTCGGGCCGCGGGCGAACGGAGAAGCCACGGCCGAAGTCGATGCCACGTCGGGACCGTTCGAGCTGCTGCGCGCGCGCTGGATCATCGAAGGCGAATGTGCCGCGCTGGCGGCGAAGGCGGCGCGCAAGCCCCAGCTCGCGGCAATGGCGGAAGCCCTCGAGCAAATGCAACGGATCAAGGAGGTGGAGCAGCGCTCGCCGCTCGCCGCCGACCGGCTGTTCCATCTGCGCGTGGTCGAAGCGACGGGCAACGGTGCGCTGGTCGCGGTCGTGAAGATGCTCTGGGAGGAACGGATGGGGCCGCTCTTCACGCGGCTCGAGCACCATTACGACACCCCGAAGGCATGGGACAACGCGCTCGCCGAGCATCGCATCGTGCTCGACGCGATCGAGCGCCGCGATGCGGAGGAGGCGCGCGCCGCGATGCAGCGGCATCTCGATCGCGCGTACAAGCGCTTCAGCAAGAGCTGGGACACGCAACATTGAACTTTTGGGCCGGGCTCAGCCGGCCGAGGAGGCAATCATCATGCTCACTTGTCGCATTCACGCCAAGGACGATCTGCGGGTCGAGCGCGAAGCCGATCCCGAGGTCGGCGCCGGACAAGTGCTCATCCGCCTCGGCGCGGGCGGCATCTGCGGTTCTGATCTGCACTACTACTTCGAAGGCCGGAACGGCAGCTTCGTCATCCGAGAGCCGCTCATTCCCGGCCACGAGGCCTCGGGCGTCGTCGCCAAGGTCGGCGCCGGAGTCACGCGCGTGAAGCCGGGCGACAAGATCGCGGTCAGCCCTTCGCAGGCATGCGGGCGCTGCGATTACTGCCGCGAAGGACGCGAGCATCTTTGTCGCAGCATGCGTTTCCTCGGCAGCGCGAGCCTGTACCCGCACGTGCAGGGCATGTTCGCCGAGTATTTCGTGCTCGGAGAGCGGCAGTGCTATCCGGTGACGGGAGACGTGAGTCTTGGCGAGCTTGCCTTCGCCGAGCCGCTCGCGGTCGGATTGCATGCCGTCAACCGCGCCGGAGAGCTCCTCGGCAAGCAGGTACTCGTCACCGGTGGCGGCACCATCGGCTGCCTCACGGTGATCGCGGCGCGGCTCGCGGGCGCGGCGTCGGTAACCGTGTCCGACGTGCTCGATCGGCCACTCGCCACCGCACGCGCGGTCGGCGCCGCGCGAACGATCCGCGGTGACCGCGAAGCCGACGCGCTGGCGAGCCCGCAATTCGACGTCTCGTTCGAAGTCTCGGGGAGCTTCGCCGCGCTGAAGGCTTGCGTGTCTGCAACGAAGCGCGGAGGGACGATCGTGCAGGTCGGCACGCTGCCGCACGAGCCGCTGCCCTTCGTCGTCAACGAGATCATGGTCAAGGAGCTCGATCTCAAAGGGGCGTTCCGCTGGGGCATCGAGTTCGACTGGGCGGTGGAATACATCGCGTCGCGCCGCGTCGACGTCAAGCCGCTGCTGTCGGGACAGTTTCCGCTCGCGGACGCGGTCAGGGCCTTCGAGCTGGCGCGGGACAAGACGCAGAGCACCAAGGTCCAATTGATCGCGGCTTGATGAATCCCTGAACGGAACCCGTGCGCCAGAACGCGTCTACAATGCCTTGATGGCTTCTTCAAGGAGCCGGTCATGCTGACCAAGACCTCTCTGACCATCCGCCTTCACGCCGCCGACGACGTCGTCATCGCGCGGCAGCAGCTCGTCTCCGGCACTGCGCTGCTCGACGAAAGCGTCACCGTCTCGGGTCTCGTTCCGCCCGGTCACAAGGTCGCCACGCGCGCCATCCGCGCCGGCGAGCCGGTCAAGCGCTACAACCAGATCATCGGCTTCGCCAAGCGTGCCATCGCGCCCGGCGAGCACGTCCATCTGCACAACCTCGCGATGGGCGAGTTCGCCCGCGATTACGCATTCGGGGTCGACGTAAAGCCCACACGCTACGTCGATTCGCCGACCACCTTCGACGGCATCGTGCGCGCAGACGGGGGCGTTGCGACGCGCAACTACGTCGGCATTCTGTCCACCGTGAATTGCTCGGCCACGGTGGCGCACGGAATCGCCGACGCGTTCAAGGGCGCGGGACTCGCCGCTTTCCCGAACGTGGACGGCGTCGTCGCGCTCACGCACGGCAGCGGCTGCGGCATGGACGTGAACGGCGAGAGCATGCGCGTGCTGCGCCGGACCATCGGCGGCTACGCGCGGCATGCCAACTTTGCCGGCGTGCTCATCGTGGGCCTCGGCTGCGAAGCGAACCAGATCAGCGCGCTCCTCGGCGCGGAGCAATTGCAGGAGGGGCCGCTCCTCAAGACCTTCAGCATCCAGGACACCGGCGGCACGGCGAAGACGATCACGCGCGGCGTGGAGATGGTGAAAGAGATCCTCGCGCACGCCGATCGCGTCGAGCGCAGGCCGGTTCCGGCGAGCCATCTCGTGCTCGGGCTGCAATGCGGCGGCTCCGACGGCTACTCCGGCATCACGGCCAATCCGGCCCTGGGCGCCGCGGTCGATCTCCTCGTGCGTCACGGCGGCACCGCGATCCTTTCCGAGACGCCCGAGATCTACGGCGCGGAGCACCTCCTCACGCGACGCGCGGTGTCGCGCGAGGTGGGCGAGAAGCTCGTCGAGCGCATCAAGTGGTGGGAGGATTACACGGCGCGCAACAAGGGCGAGATGAACAACAATCCCTCGCCGGGCAACAAGGCGGGAGGATTGACGACGATTCTCGAGAAGTCGCTCGGCGCGGTCGCCAAAGGCGGCACGACCAACCTCGTCGCGGTGTACGAATACGCCGAGCGCGTGACGGCGAAGGGTTTCGTGTACATGGATACGCCGGGCTACGATCCCGTCTCGGCAACCGGACAGGTCGCGGGCGGCGCCAACATCATCTGCTTCACCACCGGGCGCGGCTCGGCCTACGGCTGCGCGCCTTCGCCCTCGCTCAAGCTCGCCACCAACACCGCGCTATGGAATCGCCAGGAGGAAGACATCGACATCAACTGCGGCGAGATCGTCGACGGCACGTCGACCGTGGAAGCGATGGGCGAGCGCTTCTTCCGCATGATTCTCGACACGGCGTCCGGCAGGAAGACCAAGAGCGAGCTGCACGGCTACGGGCAGAACGAGTTCGTGCCGTGGTATCTCGGTGCGGTCATGTAGCCATTCGGTTTGACAGAGGCAGAGCTTGCTCTTACGCTGAGCAGCAAGCCCCGTCGAGAGGGTGTACTCGCGTTGTCCGATGCTCAACACCAAGGAGGAGGATTCCATGAAAAGGTTCGTTGCCGCGATCGCCACCGGCGTTGCGTTCGCGTTCGCGGGACAAGCGTTGGCGCAGGAGACGCTGACGGTGTGGTGGGTGAAGGGCTTCTACAAGTCCGAGGACGACGCGCTGCTCGCCGCGATCAAGAAGTTCGAAGACAAGACCAAGGTCAAGGTCGAGCTGTCGCAGTACCCGGTGCAGGACATGATCCCGAAGACCGTGTCCGCGCTCGACGCCGGCACGCCGCCCGACGTCGCGTACGCCGATGTGTACGACTTCCAGGTCACGGGCAAGTGGGCATTCGACGGCAAGCTCGAGGACATCACCGACGTCCTCACGCCAATGAAGGCGCGGTTCTTGCCCAACACTGTCGAGACGACGTACCTCTATAACGACAAGGCCAAGAAGCGCGCGTATTACGCATTCCCGCTCAAGCAGCAGACGATGCACATCCAGTACTGGATCGACATGCTGGGGACCGCCGGCTTCAAGGAGTCCGACATCCCGACGGGCTGGAAGGAATACTGGTCGTTCTGGTGCGACAAAGTCCAGCCGGCGTACCGGCAGAAGAGCGGCACCCGGAACTACGCGACGGGCTTTCCGATGGGCGTGGATTCGAGCGACTCGTTCTATTCCTTCCTCACCTTCATGGACGCCTACAACGTCAAGCTCGTCGACGAGAACGGCAAGCTCCTGGTCGACGATCCGAAGGTGAAGCAGGGATTGATCAACGCGATGACGGACTACACGGCACCTTATACCAAGAGCTGCACGCCGCCATCATCGACAAGCTGGAAAGACCCGGACAACAACGTCGCCTTCCACAACAAGACCATCATCATGACGCACAACGCGACGATCTCGATCGCGGCCAAGTGGCTCGACGACATGAACAACGCGACGCTCACCGCCGAGCAGCGCGCGACGGCGAAGAAGAACTACGACGAGCTGATCGCGACGGCAGGCTTCCCCAACAAGCCGGACGGCTCCAAGATGGTGTATCGCGCGGCGGTGAAGACCGGCGTGATTTTCGAGGGTGCCAAAAACAAGAAGCGGGCGAAGGAATTCGTCGCTTTCTTACTGCAGGAAGAGAACCTCACGCCATACGTCGAAGGCTCGCTCGGCCGCTGGTATCCGGTCACCAAGAACGCGGCCGAGAGCCCGTTCTGGAAGGCCGATCGCCACCGCACGGCTGTGTACAATCAGTTTCACGCAGGGACCGTGACTTTCGAATTCACCAAGAACTACAAGTTCACGATTCTCAACAACGAAAACGTATGGGCGAAGGCGATGAATCGCATCGTCAGCGAGAAAGTGCCGGTGGACAAGGCCGTCGACGAGATGATCGCCCGCATCAAGGCCGTAGCTGGGTAGAGCTTGTCGTTTCGAGGAGCGTGAGCGACGAGGAATCTGCATTTCGATACGGCCTGATATGCCGCACAGCAGATCCCTCGCGTCGCTCGGGATGACAAAGCGATAATGCTCGGGATGACAAAGCGATAAGTCGTCGTGTCCACCATCGCTCTTCCTCGCGCCGAGCCCGTGCTCCCGGCGGGCCCGG
>Ga0335083_10001036_pt1 | contig 39170 bp, 37 predicted proteins | sample Lox_Sample_42_FD_206716 | JGI IMG/M metagenome (GOLD analysis project Ga0335083, IMG submission 206716) | Soil microbial communities from Loxahatchee National Wildlife Refuge, Florida, United States - Lox_Sample_4.2 | ecosystem: Environmental > Terrestrial > Soil > Wetlands | place: USA...
TCTGACTTGAAGTGTCTGATCCGATGTGTCCACGATCCCTCTTCGTGGACACAAACCATTGTGTCCACAAAGCCCATCATCCTTATTCACACACTCTCAGTACATACGGTTGGAATCGGACGCTTACGATAAGGCGATGGAAAGCCGATTCTTTGCGTCCGGGTTTTTCTTGTTCCTCATTTTGCCATTGTCTTTGGTTCACGAGGGACGAAGACCCGAAACACCCGTGAAGGTGACAACCGTTGATTCCGTTCTCAATTTTGAAATCTCCGCGTTCAATCTAAACGACGAGACAATCGAAGTAGGCCTAAAACGACTCGCTTCTGGGTCGACGGTTTTCGCAATGGGATTTGAACACGAACTGAAATCCAAACAGACAGACCCGCCAATTCAGGACCCTCGCTTATCTCTGCATCTCACGGCGACCACTGTGCGTGGAGCTTTGGACGCCATGTGCCATGCGGACGGCAGGTATACGTGGTCAACGGACGAAACTTTCATCAATGTCTACCCAATCAAAACCGTGAACCTCGGTTCCTATCTAATGAATCGAAGGCTGACGAAGTTGGACCTGAAAGAATTGACCGATATTCAGCAAGGGCTATTGGCCATCGTGAATCAACTGCCGCCACCGAGAGAACAAGTAGGAATCGCGCAGATTGGGGGAGATCATACTTACCCTACTGAGCCATGGACTACGAGCTACGAAAACTTGAGTGTCCGGCAAGCCATAAACCGCCTTGTACGCCACATGGGCGAACGGGCTTCTTGGGCTTTCAATGGTTCCGTAGATTTCCACGCTTTTGCCTTCAACAGACAAGGTTTCTTCTTTGACTCTTACAACTAGGTCCTTCCATGAGAAGGCCGGTGTGGGTCAAGAGTGAATCGCGCACGTTCTTCGGTTTTTTTCCGTTCAACCAAGCCGCCTCTGTCGCCACCCTTCCATCCGCACTTTTGTTGGGCGGTTTTTGCTCGGTGGCAGTTGGGTGTTCTCGATTCAGTAGGTTCTGCCACCACGGGGCAGCAGCACGGCGCGGATCGTGTTATGGCATTTACCGTAGGCTCCCTCGATCTCCTGCAGCGTCTCCCCGGCCTTCCATCGACTCCAAATCTCACGCTTCTCGATCACAGAAAGCCCCAACCTCCCTGATCCCATAGCAACACCAGCTTCCCCACGCAGATTTACATCACATGGTGTTGCATCGACCTGCCGAATGCACCGGTGATACCAAGGACAACCTTGATTAGCGATGTCCAGGCACCCCGATGTTGGTATGCTCTCTGGATGAATCCCAGTCTGCCTGAGCATGTTCCTTTCTCAACTCGGCTCCTCAGCTTGGTTTTGGAAGGTCTCAAACTATTTGGTATTGCGCTTGCGGCTCTGTTACTCATCGCCATTGCTGTGTTCTTGTCCGCAAAGACCGGAATTGAAATGCCGAAGCGATGGTTTGGGTTTTGCGTTTGGACGGGTCTGCTAGTTTGGGTCGTCTATCGCGTATGTCAACGGCATCGAAGAAAGATGAAATTCTGGCTGGCCTTCGCAGGGCTTATCTCGGTCCACGTCTTGGCATTCGTCGTTGTGCTCCGTGCCGTCCCAGATTGGAGTTTGGGATGGTTTATGCCGGTCTTTCTCGTGGAAGCACCTACCGTATTCGTACTCTTGGAAACAGTCATGACGGGGTCTTTACGAAAACATTCGTTCCCGCCATCAACGAGTCGATAAATCGGCAAACTGCAAAAGTTCGTCCGAGTACCAACTTGGGCGGTTACCCCTGCCGGCTCAGATGGTCGATGCAACATTCTTCAAGTGAGCTGATCTACCAATGGAAGCAGAGCAAGACCCACCGCTGGTCCGATATTTGATTTGACCTAGCGGGGAGGCCTGTCCTTTGCGTTCGCTTTGGCTGCCCGAGTTAGCGTTTGAAACTTCAACACTTAGACTTTGACACGGTGTTGCGTCGACCCATTGAGACCACCGAACTTACCAGGTGTTAGGCCGCGTGGCTGTTGACGCGCTCGCTACTTGCGTAGAGTATTTCGGGATAACGGGAGGGCCTATGAGAAATGCAATAATTCTGGCTCTGGCTGTTGCTGCATGGATTTCGACTATCCGTCCTTCGGCCAGTGCAAATCAACAAACGACGCGTACAACGACGAGGGTTCCCGAGAGTTGTCCTGTCACGCAGTCGTCCCCTCAAGCATTTTGGCCGCCTACACCATACCCCAGTCAACACGGCTCGGACGGTTTCTGGTTCGGCAGCGAAAGATTGTGGGTCCAACTTCCCACGAATGGAACATGGAGTCATCTGCCCCATTATCGACCCAGCGAGACGGCTTTCCGCCAAAAAATTCAATGGTGGCGAAAGGGCTACGACTGGCACGCGGATATGCCATCGAAACTAGTGGTAACGGGAAAGCGATTGGACTCGACTGCTCCACCGCTTGTGTCCCAGTCAAACGCAAGCGGAATGGGGACGAGAATGGATGGCCTCGCATTCATCATGAGTGGCCTTGATATTCCAACCATCGGCTGTTGGCAGATAACCGGCGATTACAACGGCGACAAGCTGACGTTTGTCATTTGGGTTGCGCCATAAATTCCGTTCAACGCCTGATTAACGCGGTGGTCTCAATGGGTCGACGCAACGGCAAGCACAAACCCGCGTAGCATTGAAAGCGAAAGCCGAAATCGCTTGCTATGGTTAGATCAGCCAGAACACTGCCCTGGCTAGGGTTTGACCGAGTACAACCAAACAGATGTTTCTTCGACGGAAGCATTGTCGAATCAATGGGCTGGATGGTGTTGCGTCGATCTGCCGAATGCGCCGCAATTACTGGGATTCGCGAATTTCGCGCCCATTCGTGGGCTGAATCGGCCGAGCGTTCATCGGATAGTGCTTCGCAAACGCCGCAACTTCCGCCTTGGAGAGCGTATCGGTGGTTTTCAGGACAAACCAAGTAACCCCTTCGCTGCAAGGCGGAGTGGTGAGCGAGCCCGCGTAGGTGAAGTAGCCCAGATTGGAAGGCAGCAAATCGCCGGCGTTGATGGTGACATCCGGAACGTCAATGGCCTTTTCCTGGGTGGAGGGGATGTTCTTCCAGACCTTGTCGAGAACCGGGTTTGCGGCCCCTTCGTTAAAGAGGATGGCGACCACGGCGAGATGGCCGTCGGCGTCGGCATGGACCAGGTGCGCGACGAGTTCAAATTTCTTGCCGTTGACGTGCTCTTCGCTTGGATGATGGAAATGAAACTGTTTCAGGGTGTAGACGTGGTCGCCTACGGTCAGCGTGCTGCCAGCCGGGTAGTTCACCTGAATGGTGTGTCCGTTATCAATGATGTTGAACGGGACAGTTTTGTAGTCCATTTTGAGGGCAGGAAGATCGGCAGGCTTGGCGCCTTTGATGTCGATCGGGGATTGCGTCTTGCCGCTCGAACAGGTGGCGTAGGCAGGATCAAGCTTGCCCCAGTCAGCGGGGGCCGCGCTGCCTTTATAGGACCAGTGGGGTTTTGCTTCCTGGGCAGCGATGAGGCAGGGCAGCAAAAGCGGAAGGAACAGAAAACCGGAGCGGACGAATTTGACGGCAGTGTATCGCATGCGGGGATCTCCTTTTGAGCGCATCCGAGCGGACGAACCACGATTCAGTTCGGGGGGCGACCGCGGAGAAGTATAGCGAGAGGGATGACGGCCCCGCCAATAAATTTGTGTTCAAACGGTCGCTATGGCCCGGCGGAAAAGACCGCGACGCCATAGACCGGCAACGTCACCGACGACTTCGTACCACCCTCCAGGACGTCGCGCATCGCTTCGGGCAAAGCGATCGTTTGCGCCTGCTGGGATAAGTTCACCAGGATGTATACCGAGCCATGCGCGCTCCGGCGGATGGAGACTTCCACGCCATCGGGAACATTCGGGAGCGGAGTAGCGACGCCGCTGACCGAAGCCATCCACTTTGAGGCGGCTTTCATCATTTCGGGCTCCAGCCACGCACCAATGTAGGTGATGCGGCCCTTGCCGACCTTACGGGTGATGGCGGCAGGCTGGCCGTCGAGCCAGCCATTGCTTTTACCGTAGCGAAGAAGGACTTCCGTGTCCTTGTCGTTCGCGCTCAGCAACTCTGCCCAAAGCGGGCAATCGCCCGCGCCCCACTGCCCACTGACCGGGACAGGGTCCACTAGCGCGTAATATTGCTCGACTCGGGCTCCGAGAAGCGCGCCTAGCGGGCCGGGCTGCCGCGCCGGCTGGAGACTGTTGTCCTCGTCCTTCATTCCCGACCGCTGGCCCAAGACCAAATGGCCGCCGCCGCGAACATACGCCTCCAGATTCTTGGCGGCGGCATCAGAAAGCACATTCAGGCCCGGTGCGATAACCAGCTTGTACGAGGAGAGATTGGCCGTCGGCGGGAGCACATCCAGGGATTGGGCGATTGGCCGGATACCGGCGTAATAACTTTGCAATTCCATATTCGGGTCGTAGTTCTTGTTATGGCGCTGCCAGTTGATCGCCCAGCGGCTATCGTAGGAGTGGAGGATCGCGACTTCCGATCGGATGGTGGTGCCAGCAAGCGCCGGGCCGGCCTTCTGAAACTCCTTGCCCACTTCGGCGACTTCCGTATAGAGAGGTACCGGAGTGCCATCGGCGCCGATTAACGTGCCGTGATACTGCTCCTGGCCATTCAGGGCGCTGCGCCACTGCCAGTAGCTGACCGCGTCGGCGCCGTGGCCGACGTCGTGCCAAGCCATCGCCCGCACTTCACTTTTGTCCAAGGAATTGTTGATGGGCGCCCAATTCACGGACCCCGGCTGGGTCTCCATTACCCAGAAATTTTTCTGCTTGAAGCCGCGGGTCAAGTCGTGGGCGAAGCCGTTCTTCACTTCGTTCAGATGGCCCTCGCCGACATAGTCGTCCCAGGCGGCCATGTCAAGGTCCTGCTCGACCACGTAGTGATCGTAGCCATCGAACCAGCCCATGGTATTCGTGGTGATGAACTTCGACGAATCGGAATTGGCGCGAAGGACCTCGAGCTGATTTTCCTGATAGCTTCGCCAGGTATCGCTGACGAAACGCATCCAGCTGAGCAAAAGGCCGGGGTTGCCGTAACCCGTCTGAATCGGAATCTGATCCCAGGAGGTGTAGGACTCGCTCCAATATGCGGTGGTCCAGCGGGCATTGAGATTGTCGAGAGTGACGTAGCGCGATTTGAGCCATTGCTGAAATTGCGCGCGGGTATCGGGATCAAACGAGGCCTGCTCGTATTCGTTGTCGATCTGCCAGCCGAGAACGTGAGGATTGTGGCCGAAACGCAGGGCGAGTTGCTCCGCGATTTTGCGGGCGAATTCCCGATATTTGGGATTGGCGAAATTGAACTGCTCACGATTGCCGTGCTGGTCGCGGCGGCCGTTTTCGTCCATGCGCAGGGTTTGCGGATATTTCTGCGTGAGCCAGGCAGGTGGCGCGGCGGTGGGCGTGCCGACGACGGTGTAGATGTGATGGCGCGCGGCGGCAGTGATGGCGCGATCCAGCCAATCGAGATCGTACTTCCCTTCCTCTGGCTCCATGCGGCTCCAAGCAAACTCGCCGACGCGAACCGTGCGAATTCCGGCCTTCTCCATGAGGGCAAGATCTTCTTCCCAGCGGGACTCCGGCCACTGTTCGGGGTACCATGCCGTGCCGAGAATCAACGGCGGAGGAGGCGGAACGGACATCTGCGCACGTGAAGCGAACGCGAAGCCGAATCCGAGCATTGCCGCCAGGGCGACGAGGACCACGATTTTTGAATTTCTGCGAGGCATGGAATTATTCCTCTCGAATGGAATCACCTGGCCGGCCTCCGGCGGAACGGATCGGCTGAAGCCAGCGCAATCGAAGCACGGCCCATCTTATCTCCGATGCTGGAAATGGCGAGCACCAGGTTGGTTGCCGCGAGCAGGTTCTGCGGGGCCCAACTGCCGGTTCGGATCGCCATCCCTTTCACCCCGATTTGTACCGCGGGGCGCGAGGTGGCCCGGCGGACTCAACGCACGTGGAAAGTTACCGAAGATAGCAGGGCGTCGATTCCGTTCCACATGATCTGGACGCCGATGCAGACGAGGAGAAAGGAAGACAGCCGGATAATTACGGTCATCGCGGTGTCTCCGAGAGCTTGCGCGAGGCGATCAGCAAAGCCATAACAGAGAAAAATGCTGATAGCGATCAAGGCGGTGCCCAGCACAGCGGCAAGGACGATGGGAAGCTGGACTCCATAATGATGCGTAGCGTTGGCGCCGAGCGTGATTGCGACGGAAATGGAACCGGGGTCGACGGTGAGCGGCAATGTCAAAGGGTAGAAGGCGCGACGAAATATATCCTGCGGCTGAATTGCCTTTCGGGGCGGAGTTTCCGACGGATCGCTCTGCCGCAGCATCTTCCAGCCCATGGCCACGACCACGAGTCCGCCGCCAATCTGCACGACGGGCAAAGAGACTCCGAAAAATCCCAGGATATGGGAGCCGACAAAGTACGAGCCGAGCATCAGGAAGAAACTGTCGACGGCGACACGGACGGCCAATTCTCGCCGCATCTCCGTTGTGTAATCGCTGGTCAACCCCAGGAAGATGGGACTTCCGCCGAGCGGGTCCACGATCGGAAACAGGGCGCTCAGAATTAAAAAGATGACCTTGAGAGCGTTCGTCATGCAAGCCTACCAAGGAGGAGCCGCAAGGTAGTCTATCCGCATCGAGTTCCGGTTCGCGCAAGTTTTTTGGCCGGTCGATGCGGTTTGGCTGCGCGCGAAGGCGAATCGCGTCAGCGCGGAATTCGAGAATGAGGTCCGCTTAGGATTTGTGGGACTTGGAGGCGGGCAGCAGGGCCACGGAAGCCTCGGAAGTCAGCATTAAGAAAGTGAGCGTTTCCTGCAGATAGAGACGGACCACGGCGTCGGTGTGGCTTAAGTAGCCGATGGAAAGATCCTGGCCGAGGTGAAGTTCGAAGTCGCCGCCGCGCGTTGTCAGGACGAAGGCCCCTTCGATGGCGGGCGACCAGATGATTTTGTCTTCGACAAGGCGCTTGACATGCTCGAGCACGGGGTATCCGTGATCGCTGGTCTCGGCGAGGGCGGTGTAGGCTTCCGCGCCCAGCAGGACGGCGTAGGGGCCGTTTACGCCGACAAGACGCAACTGGCTCAAGCCCTGCGAGATGGCGTAAGGATATTCGCGCACATCCGCGGGGAGTGTCATCTTCGGGTTGCTGGTGCCCTGGCGAATCCCTTCGATGCCAGCTTCGGCATAGCCCTCGAAGATCGCGCCATCTTCGGCGAAGGCGATCTGACGGGCAGCGTCTTTGGCGGGCTGCCAGTCGGAATCGTCGGCGCCGCGCTCGACGTCGTCAATGGCCGCGCGGGTCAGTTCGAAGGGAACGCGCAATTCCACGAGCGCCTTGGCTTCCCGCTGGCGGGCCAGGACGCCTTCTCGCGATGAGGGAATCGAACGCAAATGACCCGTGCCAACGGCGGACAAATGGGCGCCCGCGGGTCCCTCCACGTCGACGGCTCTGCGGCCGGCCAGGTAGCGCTTGAAGGTGCGGGTGACTTCCTCTTCGATCTGCGCCCAGGCCGCATCGGAAATCGGGGCAAGCTCGCGATGCAGGTTATTCATGAGGGCTTTCTCCTTTTAGGGAACCAATTCTGAGCGAGCCATCGCTCCCGGAGGCTTGGGAATTCGCGGAGTCCGGAGCGGCGGGTTCGGGCGGCTGGACCGTGGAAGCGCCGGGGTCTTCCCCAACGGAGTCGAGAAACGAGGCGGAAGGCACAAAAAAGAGACAGCCGGTGAGCGGGCGGCTGAAATCGAGTATGCGGTCGTAGTTGCCGGGCGGGCGGCCGAGGAACATGTTTTCGAGCATCTGTTCGGTGACGCGCGGCGAACGGCTGTAGCCGATGAAGTAGGTGCCAAATTCGCCCTGGCCTACGTGGCCGAAGGGCATATTGTCGCGCAGGATTTTCTTTTCTTCGCCTTTTTCGACGATGGTGGTGAGAGCGCTGTGGGCGGAAGAGGGTTTAACGGAGTCGTCGAGCTCGATATCGGAGAGCTTCTTGCGGCCGATGATGCGCTCCTGGGCTTCGGTCGAGAGGGAGTTCCAGGCGCCCAGGTCGTGGACATACTTCTGCACGATGACGTAGCTACCGCCGGCAAAAGCCGGATCCTCGCCGCCGACCAGGACGGCGGTGACGGCTTCGTCGCCACGCGGATTTTCCGTTCCGTCCACGAAACCGAGCAGATCGCGATCGTCGAAATAGCGGAAGCCGTGGACCTCGTCCACGGAGGAGACTGCCGGGCCGAGCCGTTCCATGATTCGTGAGGCCAGCTCGAAGCAGAAATCCATGCGCTTGGCGCGAATATGAAAGAACAGATCGCCGGGAGTCGCGACGGCGTGGCGCGCTCCGGAGCGGAGTTCGCGGAAGGGATGGAGTTCCGCCGGGCGCGGGGAGCCAAACAGGCGGTCCCAGACTTCCGATCCGAAGCCCATTACGCAGGAAAGGCCGGCCTCGAGGTCGCGGAATTCGACGGCGCGAAAAAGGGCGGAGAGGTCCGGACAGAACGAACGGAGGGCTTCGCGGGGAGCCGGGCCATCGTTCAGATTGAGAGTGAGAAAAATGGCGGCGCGCGTGAGCGGCGCGGCAACGGGCTGGGAGACCACAGGAAGCGAATTCAAAGTGTGGGGAGCGCTCATTCGAAACGATTCCGTTCCACGAGATCGCGATATGGTAGCACAGGCTCGAAAACCGGGAATGGCGCGGATCCGGCGCCGCAGAGAAAGGAAGTCAGGCCCGGCGTTTGCAGCGGAAGGAATGGTTCTATTACCTGCCTGCGGCCGAGCACTTGTTCTGATACCTTTTAGGCATTCGGTCATCTAATGTGCCGAGCCAAGAAAAGTCAGGACGGGGCTGGCGGGCGGCTGGAGCCGAACGCCTATTGCCCGGAGAGGATGCGAGAATGCCCACATATACAAAGGACCAGGCCGCGATTGACCGGCTGACGCCTGAGCAGCGACGCGTGACGCAACATAGCGCCACGGAGCGTCCGTTTTCCAATGCGTTCTGGGACCACCATGAGCCCGGAATTTACGTGGATATCGTTTCGGGGGAGCCGCTGTTCTCGTCGCTGGACAAGTTCGACAGCGGGTGCGGGTGGCCGAGCTTCACCAAACCATTGCAAGCGGAAAATGTCGAGGAACTTTCGGATAGCAGCCACGGGATGATTCGGACAGAGGTGCGCTCCACGCACGCGGACAGTCATCTGGGCCATGTGTTCGACGACGGGCCGCGCGAGCACGGGGGATTGCGATACTGCATCAATTCGGCCTCACTGCGCTTTATTCCAGTCGACGAACTGGAAGGCGCAGGTTACGGAGAGTATCGAAAGATATTTGAAACCAGGGAAAAGGAGTAATCCATGTCAGCCAATCAAGAACGTGCGATCCTTGCTGGCGGCTGCTTTTGGGGCATGCAGGATCTGATCCGGCGCTTCCCGGGAGTGATTTCCACGCGCGTCGGGTACAGCGGCGGCGAAGTGCGCAATGCGACGTATCGGAATCACGGCACGCATGCGGAAGCCATCGAGATCGTCTTCGACCCGCAAAAGCTGAGCTTCCGGCAGTTGCTGGAGTATTTTTTCCAGATTCACGATCCGACCACGCGCAACCGCCAGGGAAATGACACCGGAGCCAGCTACCGCTCGGCGATTTTCTATACGAGTGACGAGCAGAAGCGGGTTGCCGAGGATACCATCGCAGACGTGGACGCTTCCGGCCTATGGCCGGGCAAAGTCGTCACCGAAGTGAAGCCCGCCGGCGATTTCTGGGAGGCCGAACCCGAACACCAGGACTACCTGGAGCGCTATCCGAACGGCTACACCTGCCATTTCGTAAGGCCCAACTGGAAGCTGCCTGTGCGCAAAGCGGAGCCCGCTCGGACGTCCTAAGATCCCCACCGCGGCGATTGTTCAAAGTTGAGGAAACGAGCTGCATGGGAGCCGCAGCCACGGCTCCCATTCTTCTTTTCGTGCCCCGGGCGAATCGATCCGTCTCGTGCAAGGCGGACGAGGCGCAGCGTCCCGGAGGTCCCCCTACCAATGAATCTTGCAGACTGTGGCCCTTGCCTTTTATCCAGGAATTGTTTCCTTGAGCTTCGACCGCTCCTGCAATGGGTAACTCGTGCAGGCGGACAGCGCTAGCGGGCGATTCACGAAGCAGGGATAAAGGGCGAGATATGGAGACTCAAGCAAACGCGCCCTTCGAGGTGGGCAGCGAGCTTGGGTCTTAGATCAATCGAGTGCGTTTGACAACGAGCAAGCCAAAGAGGCCAACGCCGAGAAGCAGCAGGCCGCTCGATTCGGGAACCGGAACCGACCACGAATGCTTATGCCACTTGAATCCATTCCAGTCACGAGACCCATCACCGAAGTACATTCGGCCGGTATCCCAGAACTTCGAATTGAAGCTGAGATAGAAAGGCGAGTCCTGCCCATCGGACGGCTGAACATGACTTACGAAGTCGGCCGAAGCGGAGTCGTATTGTTGACCTGTGTTTTGACCAAATTGGTTCGACCCCCTGGACAAGGCACAATGCTCTCCACAAGCATTCGGGGCCACGTGGGGAGTATATTCGTCCGCATTGGCGCGCATCGGCGTCATCGCCAGTAGAAAAACCGCTGCCAGCGAATAAATCGGAAGCACTCGGAGGAAATCCCCGAACCTCTTCAAGCGAGTTCTTGTAGCGCTCATTCGCTATCTCCTCCCCCAAAATGGCTATGGCCAATATGCAAGCCTGCTTTGGAAAGCCACAACCAAGAACTCAAACAACCCAAAGCCACCCGAATGATCGGGCTCAACCGAGGCCACCAAGTTCGTGAATCATGGGAGCGATGATTCGCACCCGAAAGCGATTCCTCGGATGCGGAATCACTTCGCCATGGCCGCCGAAAGTGTCGAGCAGCGCGAGGCGGACCGGAAGGCAAGGAGTAGAACGGACAGATGGCTCGGGAATCGTCGAGAGGGCGCGAGTTTCGATCTCGCCAGGCCAGCAACACGTGGAGAGTGCGGCTGCTCCCACTTCGGGCAACCTGGGTCTTGGGATGAATGCTTCTCGCTTGAGATAGCGCGAGAACGCAGGCAAACGGCCGAATCGAGAAGTAGAATGGCGTGCCTGAGGGAACGATTTTAGAATTCTTTTCGGTGCCATACCGTTACTAGCCGGCGTGAGACACTTTTGGTGATGCGGTGACCGCCCGCGTCCCTCATTGCTGCGTTTCTCAAGGGGAGCGCAGCGCACGCCTTCCAAGACCGAACGCGTAGGCCGACCCAGCAAGGTCTGTGAACGCTCGGCCTCTGTCGGCGGAAGCACAGCCGATGCTGGCGTTCGAGAACAAAGTCTGATGAAATGACTTCGCTCAAGAATAAAAAATGTCCCGAGTATCCCTGAGCTTCAGACGTTTCTGGATCCGCAGCGCCGCCATGCGGCGGCATGCAAAAAAGAGACACCGCGAAGAGGAGTATGTCATGCCAGTGACCGGATTTCGATTTTGGGATTGCCGGACTACTCTTTTTCTGGCAACGAGCTTTTTGTTATTCGGCGCGCCGCAAGCGAAGGCTCAATTGTGGGACGTGCCTCCGTTGCCGCCAGTCACATATGCCCCGTCTCCGGACGGCATGAGCGCCTCCGTGGGGAACGAACATCTTTATATTTCCGTCTGCCGTCCCTCCGTTATCCATTTCGTGGCGGTCCCCGAAGCAGCCGGGAATTCCAAATCCCAACATCCGTGGATGCTCGATGCGAAGCGATCCTGCCCCGGCGCGAGCTTCCAAGTGGCGCGGTCCGGAGACTTGGTAATCCTCACCACCGGCACGCTGAAACTGGAGTTCTCGCTCAAATGGGGAAACATTAAGTACAGCACGATTGCGGGCCACGAATTGTTGCGCGAACGAAATTCGATTCCCCGCACGTATGAGCACGTCGTACTCAACGGCGAGAACACATTCCACGTGGAAGACCGGTTCGCGCCCAATCTAGCCGAGGGCTTCTACGGGTTGGGGCAACACCAGAGCGGCCTGTTCAATTACCGCGGAGCAACCGTCGAGCTCGGTCAGAACAACACCGACATCGCGATTCCTTTGCTCCTCTCAACCGAAGGTTACGGAATGATGTGGAACACGGCTTCCCTGACCTACGTGGATAATCGCTTTCCGCTCGAGTTGAATTTGCGCTCCCTGGCCGGCCATTCCTTGGATTACTACTTTATCTACGGTCCAGAAATGGACGAAATCATCCACCTATACCGGGAACTGACCGGCCACGCACCCATGCTTCCCAAATGGGCCTATGGCTTTTTCCAATCGAAGGACCGCTACCTCTCGCAAGATGAGGTATTGGGCATCGCCCACAAATACCGCGAAGAACACATCCCTCTCGATGCCATCGTGCAGGACTGGTTCTGGTGGAAAGCGGAAGGCGATCCGGTTTTTAATTCCAACTTCCCGGACGTTCCCGCAGAACTCCAGACTCTACACGACGAGCATGTTCACGCCATGATTTCAGTCTGGGGTCTGTTTGACCCCAAGTCGCAGAATTACCAGAAACTCATCGCGCAACACTTCGACGTCCCCAGGGCTCACGTTTACGACGCAACGAATCCCAAGGCGCGTGATTTCTATTGGAGCAATTTGGTGAGCGAGCTGTTTTCCCAAGGCTGGGATGCATTTTGGCTCGACAGCGCCGAGCCCGAAGAATATTGGCCCCACATGGGCGACGCAATACTCCAAGACAAGCAAATCGCCATCGGCAACGGAGCGGAATACACGAACCTATTTCCATTTATGCACACTCTTGGGATCCAGCAGCACTGGAGGACAACAACCGATCGCAAACGCGTCTTCTTGCTCACGCGCTCCGCCTTCCTCGGCCAGCAGCGCGTGGGAGCCACGGTCTGGTCCGGTGACGTTTACGGCAACTATTGGGGGTTGCGCCATCAAGTCGCCGCCGGTCTGAACTTCGCCCTTTCCGGATATCCCTACTGGACCACAGACATCGGCGGATATTGGCCGCCGCACGACAATCCGCTTGACGATCCAAAGTATCAGGAGCTGTACGCGCGCTGGTTCGAGTACGGAGTCTTCTGTCCCATCTTCCGTACCCACGGTCATCGTCCCCAGAATGAGATTTGGGCATTCCATGACGTCGAACCAATCCTCATCAAGTACGACCGGCTCCGCTATCGCCTCATGCCCTACGTCTATTCTCTGGCGTGGCGGGTCGCGAATCAGGATTACACCATTCAGCGTCCTTTGGTCATGGATTGGCGGAACGACATTCATGTTCGCGACATCGGCGACCAGTTCATGTTCGGTCCGTCAATTCTGGTGAGCCCGGTGCTTCAGGCCAGCGCGACCAACAGCACGCTGTACCTGCCCGATTCACCGGCATGGTACGACTTCTGGACCGGCGCCACTGTAAGCGGAGGCCACGAAATCGATGTGCAAGCCCCGTTAGACCGTATCCCACTCTATGTCCGCGCAGGTTCGATCCTTCCTCTCGGTCCGGAAATTGAATTCGCGAATGAGAAGCCTGCCGGGCCAATTGACCTTCGCATTTATCGCGGAGCCGATGCCCAGTTCAACCTCTATCAGGATGAGGGCGATAACTACGACTACGAGAAAGGAGCGCACGCCCTCATTCCGCTGCACTGGTCCGAGGCGGACAAATTGTTCACCATCGGGAAGCGCGAGGGAGAGTATCCAGGCATGCCCAAGAGTATCGAGTTCCGTATTATTTGGGTGTCACCGGGCCACGGAGCCGGCGAAACGCTCGAAACTGCTGCCGACCGGGTGGTCCAGTACAACGGTGAAGAAATCTCGATCGCTGCACCCTGAGACGACTACTATTTTGTTTGCGCAAACGGGCGCCCTTACTGTCAGGATCAGGTCACCACTGGCACTGGGGACAGAATGACCTCGCACCGATTCGGGCCGATTGACATAAGAGCATCCCAATTTGGGAACTCCAAACAGATGTGAAAAGAACTACGGCATCTGGTCGTCCATATAGGCTAATGAGTTAGAACCTCTCCTCTCTCCTACTCTCCTTCAAACTCAAACTCAATCGCGGTCTTGAGATTGCTCTCCACCGATGCGGTCGGTCAGAACGGTTACCGTCAAACCACGAGAGAGATTTTCAAGATGATCAATATTTCGAGCGGTCCCGGCTTCGCGAGATTCGTGTTATTGGTTTTCTTGTGTTCTGCCCGGTCCGTTAACGGACAATCAGCTTCTTCCTCCCAGAATGTGCTTTCCGAAAACCCGGCACCAAAAGCCTCGGCGCGGGACATGAACGAGTCCGCCGGTGAGTCGGCAAAAGCTGCGGCAATCAACAATCCGGCTGCCAGATCGCACAGATTCACAATGACGACGAACTTATGGATTGCATCGAGCTTGGCCGTTTACACTGCCGCGGCCTTGGACATGAACGCAACCGAAGAAACCGTTCGGCGCGTCAATGCGCTTCATAAACGGGTTCCCTGGTTTCCGGAAAACTATTCTTTTGAATCGAACCCGCTCGCAAGGCCCCTGTTGAAGTTACCTGCCCCCGCCTACTATGCCTGCGGAATTGCACTTGCGACGGGAATAAATTACGTTGGTCTGCGGATGTCGCACTCGAAGCGTTTCCGAAGAGTATGGTGGCTGCCCCAAGCACTCTCCGTGGCCGGGAATACGCATGGCTATCTCTCGTACCAGTAAGAACGCCGTGGTACGAGGGCGGCAGTCGAGATAGCTCGGAGATCTTTTACTAAGTCGATGCCCCGCTCCACCCGCTGATCGTCCATTTGACGGCAGCAGGGGGGTGGGCAGCGCATCCTTTAAAATTCTCTGCAGCGTCAGCGAAGAACCCACTTTCAAAATTATTTCGGAGTAATCACGCTACACCATCCGGGGTGGCCTTCGCTCTTATCCAAGGACACCCCGGAGGTTTCGGAAAGACGCGCCACCCGCCATGGTTGTTGCATGTTTGCACGGATTTCCGCCTGCCTGAGCAGCCACGAAGAAAAGTGCGTTATGTGTCAAAAGTGGTCAAGACGCTTGGGGACAGCGTAGACTGTGGCCGTGCCCCTAGGAGACAAATTGAAACGGCGTGCGGTTGAAGCGCTCGCTGGCCGACGCGCAGAGCTCGAGCGCTTGGAGGCTTTTGCCTTAGGGGATGAACCCCTTGTGATGCATATTCAAGGCATCCCGGGCATAGGAAAAACTCACCTGCTCAATGCGCTGGAGGCAAGCATCGGCGGAAAGCACGTTCGCGTTGTGCGGATTGACGCCCGATGGTGCGAGCCTTCTTCGGCAGCGTTGTGTCGAGCGGTCTGCAGGGAAATCGATGCCTCGGAATGTGAGGATTCCGCGGTCGTAGCGGCAAGTTTGTCGGACGGGGCGAAGCGAACTCTCCTAGTCCTCGACAGTTACGAATCTTTCCGGCTCCTTGACTCCTGGCTAAGACAGGTTTTTCTGCCCATACTCGGCGAGAATGTGCGCACACTCCTGTGCAGTCGCGAGGCGCCCCGGCCTGCGTGGCGTATTGCCCCGGCGTGGAGAGGCCTATTCGATTCTATGGTTCTGGAAACGTTTTCTCCGGGAGCGGCTCTAGCGTTTCTGACCTCGGAGGGTATGCCCGAAGGCAACGCGCGGGAGTTGAATCGGGTTGCGCGTGGGCATCCGTTGGCACTTTCGCTGGGAGTGGCACTCTACTCTGCAGGCGGGCAGGTGCGTGACAGCGCCGCTACTCGTCACGAGGTGCTGGAGTATATGGCGGCGCTCTTTCTGGAAGGTGCCGACCCGGGAACCATACAAGTCGTACAAGCCGCATGCCTGCTCCGGACGGCCACTGCGCCGCTGCTGGCGGCGATGCTGCCGCATATCCCGGCCAATGTGGCGCTGGATCGGCTGCGTGCGCTGCCATTTGTCAGCGCAGGTCCTCACGGATTGCTCGTGCATGAGGCCGTTCGCGGACCGGTGACGGCTGCTCTGAAGTCCAGTGACCCCGCGCGATACCAGTCGTACCGGCGCGCAGCTTCGCAGGTCGTGAGCGACCAATACAGGCAGGCGCCGCGGTCTGACCACTGGCGCTGCACGGCGGACGTACTCTACCTGCTTGAAAACCAGGCGCTGCGCGAAGGCTTTTTCCCCACGACGGAGAGCCCGGTTTCCGTCGAACCGGCCGGCGCCGACGATGCGAAATCAATCTCAGCGATTATTCACAAGTTCGATGGACCACAAACGCGCCAAGCGCTGGAGCAATGGTGGCACTACCATCCAGACTCGTTTTTTGTCGCGCGGGATGAACATGGCGGGGTGCAAGGTTTCTACCAGGCGATTGTGGCGTCCAAGGTTCACAAAAATGTGATTGCGAAAGACCCGCTTGCAGCAAGTTGGGCCCGGGACGTGCCGCGATCAGAAGATAGGGCCGCCACTCTCTGGCTGCGACGCACTTTGGATCGCGACACGGGAGAAGGGCCGTCAGCCGGACAGGCAGCCTGTTGGCTCGACATCAAGCGCACCTATTTGGAACTGCGTCCGCGGCTGCGCTGGATCTATACCTGCTACTGCGATGCCGAGCTATATCGCCGCTCTTTCGAGCAGTTGGGATTTCGGCTGGCGGACGAAGGCCGCCCGGTCCTCGACAGAGTTATGCAACACACATTTCGTCTCGATATGGGCGTGGATTCCGTCGATGGCTGGCTTGGCAATCTGCTCGCCCAGGAAACCGGCATGGCAATTGGCGAAGCGACGTGTTACTCGCCGTTGCTTGATGAGCAAGCGCGTGAGTTAGTGGTGAACGGAAGTCGAATTGCCCTGACCCCCCTTGAGTTCGGACTCTTCGCATATCTTGTGGGCAGGCCGAACAAAGCTGTGGCTCGTTACGAACTCGTGGAGGCCGTCTGGGGATATGGAAAGGAAGCGTCAACCAGCAACGTGATTGAGACGGTGGTGCGCTCCGTGCGAAAGAAGCTAGGAGCGCACCGGAATGCGCTTGAGACGGTGCGGGGAGTTGGCTATCGATATCGGCCAACGACCTGAATTGCGCTCCCCGCACCGGGTTGCATGATGGCTCAGGGGCGAGCCTCAAGAATCAGGTTGAACGGAGTCTCCATGGCCACCCTCGCGCTCCGGAACCCGGCGTCCTTGAGGATTGCAAGCAACTGCGTAGCGCCGGCCTGCGCTCCCAGTGAATACCGTCCTCCTTGAGAGAGTGCGTTTTGGGTACAAAGACCAGCGGATGCAGAGTAGTACATCCTGGCTACCGGGCCGACGTTTTCCTCAGAGCGGTCCTTTGCGAACGGTTCCACCAGCATGAGTGCGCCGGCGGCGGTCATGGCCTGGCGGGAAGCCCAGACAGCTTCCAGCGGATCGCCCATGTCGTGGAGCGAATCCATGAAGCAGACCAGGTCGAACTTCTCCCTACTGCTCGCAAGCGCCCGCGGGGTGGCCACTTCGAATCGAACCTGATCGGCCACTCCAGCTTGCTTCGCTCGTTCCCGCGCCACCGCAATCGAAGATTCGTGGTAGTCAATCCCCACGAACTTTGACTTCGGAAATGCCTGCGCCATGAGGATGACCGAGGCGCCATGCCCGCAGCCAACATCGGCTACGCGCCCGCCCTCTACTAACTGCTCTTGGACGCCGCTGAGAGAGGGGATCCAGGTTTGCGTCAGGTGCGCCCGGTATCCGTTGCGAAAAAAGGCCTCCGTTCCGGTGAACAGCCGGCAATTGTGTTCGTGCCAGCCCACGCCGTTGCCAGAGCGGAAAGCGTCGAGGATTTGATCCTCGTCGTGCCACAACGAAGCCGCCACGTCAAAAGCCGGCGGAAGAAATGCCGGACTATCCGGATTCGCCAAAACAAAAGCGTGTTCCGGCGGCAAAAAGTATCGGCTGGTGCGATGGTCGAACAGGAGATATCCGCCGGCGACCTGCCCGTTCAGCCACTCTCGCACGCAGCGCTCGTTCGTCGCCGTGCGGCGGGCCAGTTCGTCCGAATTGATGGGACCGCTCTCTGCCATGGCCCGGTAAAGACCGAGCTTGTGCCCAAGGTTGGTCATAACACCAGCCATGGCAGCTGCGAGATCGGTTACCACCTGACCGGCGAACTGCTCGATTCTCTGCTGCATGTCTTCTTTCGTGGGCTTTACACTGGAGCTTGACATTACCGGCCTCCTGCCAACAACGCGCTTCGTTCTGAGTCTTGCTCGCAAATCTCCCGCAACGGAGCCCGTGTGAGAGCCGAGAGGGATCTCTCTACGTCCCATAGCTGGGATTGGGTCGACACCACAGCAGGATTGCTGCGCATGGCCTGGATCACCGGGTGGTTCAGGTAAGCCTTGGCAGTCTCACGGTTGGCGAAGAGATAAATGCCTCCCGCCTCAGACACATCCTTCTGGAAAACCCATATCTTCCAGATCAGACCCTCTACCGAGGCGATGGCGGCAGCAGCTTCCTGGCTTTGAGCAAGCACAACGTCTGGCGATACCCGCAACTTGAAGCGCAGGTACAAGACGCTGCAAGTGGTAGCACTCTTGTCTGACATTTCGTTTCTCCAATCTGTTTCTTTGCACCCGTCGCGGATGCAGGTGAGGCGAGTCTAGACTCCTGAAAGGTTTCGAGATGAGAGCACGATGAGAACTTGATGAGAATTGGGCACTGTGCCGACACAACCCCTGCGGCACGCTGCTGGCTTGGGGAGATCGATGGCCGGATGCTCACTGGGCGACGCGCCTGCCAATTGCTGACTGACACCGGGATTCCTGCGTCAGTAGAGCAAATGTCCCACCCATTTTGGGCACGAGGACTGGGGTGTTGGGGATCGGCTCCACGATTCCTTGGCGCAGAAAGGGGTCGTTTTTATTGGATTTTGGTTGGGGCGGTGGGGATCGAAAACAATGCCGGACGGAATTTCAAGGAGTTAGGGGAAACAGTGAGGAACGCGGAGACATTGAAAAGGAACAATCGGGAACGCAAAGGAATCCTTATTGGCCCCTCAATGGCCCCTCGTTTTTCTCGGTCTTGACGGATGAGCATCGACCTTGAACACCAAAATCTCGCGGCGCGGATGGCAAGTCGAATCTCAAGCAGCAAAACGATCCCCGAATCGTAGAACCGCAGGTCGTTGCAAAACCAATCTGGGGTAGCGTGTCATAGGCCATCCCGGTGCCGTAGGTACCGCTCCTCCGCGTGCTCTGCGGCGCTCTATGAGCCAGCAGCACGCTAGGGCGTATTGTCGTTTCAGATGGTCAGTCTCCGGCCTGTTCCTTGGGCTTGCTCTCCACGGTAGCGCCTGACTGCTCCGCTCCCTTGTATTGCCGTAGTAGCTCCCTTAAGGCCGCTACCTGTTGCTGTGTCAGTTTGGCGCGGAGGAGGTTAATTTCCGTAGGATAGCTAGAGCCGTACTCGGCCTGCTTGTCCTTTGCGGGGTACATCGCATCAATGTAGGCGTCTCGGTATGCGATCCAGGCTCTTTCGGCAGCTTTGATTTTCGCCACTGCTTCCGGCTCGCTCTCGGCTTTCGACAGTAGTTTGCGATAGACATCATTCAGCTCGGCATCGACGCGAGCTGCTTCTCCACTGGCACAAGCGTTTATCTCCGCCTGAGTCTTTGCCTTCTCGTTGCAGGCGCGATACCGCTCAGAGTCTTGAGCAAGACCCGAAAATGAATTCAAAGCTATAAAGAGCACAACCGCAAAATATCTCATCGAAGTGATCCTTCCTCGTTGGGTACGTCTGCCGAAGCAACGTAAACATCGGAACTTCGAACCGATGGGATCACGGACCGGCGGGTGGAGGAGAGAATCGACCTGGTTGAGCTGCATGTGCGAAGTATAACATTTGACAGCTTCTCGTAGAGATACTACGTTGCCAGCGAGGGTGCCGCACCCTTTGGCTTTTCAAGGGTGCGGATTTTGACTTTTCTTCCCATGAAGTCCATTCGTCATCCGCTGAAGCGGTTTTACGGACGCAGGGATCTGCATTTTGTCACCTTCAGCTGTTACCGGCGCCGCCCTTTTCTGGGAACGGCCCGTGCCAGAAATCGCTTTGTTCGCATCCTCGACGAGGTACGCTTGCGCTACGCCTTTGCCCTGATTGGTTACGTCGTCATGCCCGAGCATGTGCACTTGCTGATCGGCGAACCCGGCACGGGCAATCCCTCGAAAGTTCTGCAGGTTCTGAAACAGAGAGTGTCGCGCGCTTTGCGCGGAAAGAGAATTGGTTCGTCAAAACAGTTGCGGCTTCCTTTTGCCTCGGCCGAGGAGAAATCGCCCGCGTTCTGGCAGCGGCGGTTCTACGACTTCAATGTATGGAACGAAAAGAAGGTGCGGGAAAAACTGATTTACATGCACCGAAACCCGGTGGCTCGGAAGCTGGTCCTGCATCCGCAGGATTGGCCGTGGAGCAGTTGGTCGCATTACGCGAAAGGAGAGCATGGACTAATCGAGATCGATTCGATCAAAAGGACCGACCCAAGAGAAAATCCGCACCCTTGAAAACCAAAGGGTGCGGCACCCTCTCCTCACTTCGCTGTTTCAAAGGGTGCTCCACCCGCCGGGCACTCCGCTGGATCCCAAGAATGCAATGAATCGGCACCTTAGGCCGGCAGCCGACGCACTCGGAATAAAACTAGGAGGCTGGCACAGTTTCCGTCCTGCATTCTCGACCAAGTTGCCCAGGCAATATCCGGTAAAAGCTGTGTCGGAAATTTTGGGGCACAGCGACATCGAGACAACCCTGTCGATCTATCAGCACCCCGAGGTGGAAGATCGAAGGGAGCCATTGAACGAAATGGCGACTCAGTTGTTACCGGATGTTACCAAGTCCGTATTTGAGGCAGCTTGATTTATTGATAAGAAGGGGTCTGGTGAACCGGGCAGGACTCGAACCTGCAACCCGCTGTTTGCCCTTCGAAACGCTAAGTGCTCAATGTTTCATGCGGTTTCCCCGCTTCGAGGATGGCAGAATCAGGGGCTTTTAGGCGTAGTTGCTACCAAGTTTGATTACCCGCTTTTCGACGAAGCTTCCAGGACCCGCCGCGTACATGGGGCGCTTCCCTGGCCATAGGGTCAACGAAGCCCTCCAACGTTTTGTCCTCGCCGTCACGCGTCCAAAGCCAGTTCGCGGAGAACCTGAGGAAACAAATGGCGCCTGGAGCAGTCGAAAACTGTCTAGGCAACTTCAGGTCTTGGCACTGCTGTGAACAAATCTCAAGGAACCCTCCAGGCATTCACTGAACCTGCCTGCGCGGCAGGGATAGCCCGCTCTCAATTCCAAATCGTTGATGGTTGGGCCGAGCAGTTCCCCGGCGGGCTATCGCCCAACTTGCGCTCTTTTCCGAAGGAGAAGTAACAAAATCCAGAAGGCCGCCGTGCAGTTCCGGAGGTCGAGTCACTTTGGTTATAAAAAACCTCTTGACACGGGATGCGAGATTTGATTAGTGCCTCATAAGCAGGTCGAATGCTTCCTGTGAAAACTTCAATAACCTGTCTAAAAGGGAGGTGTTTCCAATATGAAGAAACTATTTGGGCTCCTGTTTGTGTCCATGCTCGTCTTCTCGGTTTCCGCACCCATCCGCGCCCAGGAAACCACTACCACCAAACAACCTGCAAAAGCTCGCTGGGAAGGAACTGTCGTCAGAATCAATGCCAACAATTCCACGATGGACGTTCGCGAAGTGAGCGGCAATCTCGAAAAGAGGATTCATTTCGATACTGCTACCGTATGGAACAGCCAATATCACGGAAGCAAGACGGTTGACAAAATTGACGCTTCCGATGTGAAGGAGGGTGATCGAGTCATCTGCTTGGGTACCTACAACGATAAAAAGGAGTTTTACGCCACGACAATATCCAAGCGCCTGTCTCATTCTCCCAAGTAAAGAAATGTTTGTGAGTGCGACTGGTTCCACAGCGGCAGCAACGGGCTGAACACTGGTAATGCCTGCCGAGCATTTGACCTCAAGGCCATGGTCGGTCTAGGGTAGGCGAAATAGTCGGTCACCGGCGTTGTTGACTTACCTGCTGTGGGCCAGCTAGCTTTCGCTAAAGAGAGCCTGGCTGAAGAGGTAAGGGAAAGTAACAGAGCAGGCCTCTCGGACCGGAGGTAGAGGTTGGTTCGCCGTGCGCTTCGTCCCTTTCAGGTTACCTATTGCTTAACTATTTTGCTGGTGGCACTGGCTTTCCTGCCGCTCGGGGGAGCCACGACACCTTCAGGCTCAGCACATCCACTGGTGGCTATTGGCGATGTGCACGGCGACTTCAAGGATTTCTGCGGTATTTTGCAGCAAGTAGGGTTAATAGATGAGCAGCACCATTGGACGGGTGGTAAGGCAACGTTGGTGCAGGTCGGTGATCTCATTGACCGAGGGCCAAAATCACGCGAAGTCCTGGATTTAATGATTTCACTCGAAGAAGAGGCCGGGGCGGCTGGCGGACGGGTGGTGCCCTTGATGGGTAACCACGAAGTGATGAATCTAATGGGCGATCTTCGCTACGTCCCTCCGGAGACTTACGCGAGTTTTGTAGATAGCGAATCCGAAAAGCGCCGTGAATCTGCCTACAAAGAGTATCTCGAATGGCGCAAGAGCCATCCGCAGGTGCTGGCTGAGCTCTACAACCCAGTGCTGCCGGAGACCGAAGCGGAGTGGATGACGAAGCACCCACCGGGATTCTTGGAGCAACGCGACGCCTTCGGTCCGAAGGGGAGGTATGGGAAGTGGCTGCGGCAGCGGTCTGCAGTGGCCATGATGAGCGGGGTAATCTTCTTACACGGCGGAATTAGTCCGGAAGTAGCTTCGCTTACGCTCGATGATATCAACTCACGCATTCGCGACGAGATCCATCAATACGATGAGCTTCGCCAGTATCTGACAGATGCGAATGTACTTTTGCCGTATTTTACGCTGCAAGAAGCGGTCGGAGTCGCACAAGCAGAACTGATTGCGGAACGCAAGTCTCATGTACCGTCCAACGAGACGCGCCAGGCCAAGATTTTGCAACTTCTTGGTCTTAACAATTGGCTCTGCGTGCGCGAGGACGGTCCGCTATGGTTTCGCGGTTATGACCGCTGGAGCGAGGACGAGGGACTGCCTCAAGTGGAAAGAATACTAGGAGCTTACTCCGCCACAAACATCGTCGTAGGACACACGGTTCAAAAGAACGGCACGATCCGATCTCGTTTTGGGGGAAGAGTTTTTCTCATCGATACGGGCATGCTCTCTACCTACTACCCGGGTGGGAGAGCGTCCGCGCTGGAGATCGGCGGCGATGGCCGATTCGAACAGTTGTATCTGGGGCAGCGAGTGGTGTCACTGCGAGAGAAAGTGTCTCAATCTGTGCTGAACTAAGGACCAGTGATTGCGTCAAGAAACTCTCCCCGGATCCATACAACAACGATGGGCGCGCTGACGCATTCCGGACCATCGCCTGGTCGGAAGGTGATCGCGGCAATTTCTGTGTAATTGCCTCAATATGGCTGCAAACTGGTGGCCGCGAACGATGAAACGATGGATTGAGCACGGTTTAAATGTACGCCCCGGAGATTTAGGGCGCGGTACGCTACTGAGCGCTTGCCTATTCTTAGTCATTAGCAGCTACAAGATTGGGGGAGTGGCCGCGAGCGCCCTGTTTCTTTCCCGATTCCAGGCGAGGCAGCTTGCCTACGCCGATATTGCCAGCTCCATTTTGGTGGCTGTTGCGGTAATGGGCTACATCAGTATATCCAGGAGGATGATTCTTCGTGATCTTCTCGCAGGGTCGATGGCCGTTTTTGCCGCCACATACGCCTTGTTTTGGGGCTTGGCTCATTACTATCCTCGCATCATTTGGATTTCCCCTGCGCTCTACGTCTGGGTAAAGGCGTTCGGGGTGCTTGGAGCCACGCAAATATGGTCGCTAGCGAATTATATTCTCACGACGCGCGAGGCCAAACGAGTCATTGGGATTGTGGGTGGAGGGGCTGTTGCTGGCGGAATTTTTGCGGGCTTCCTTTCCAAGTTTATGGCCAAGAAGTTCGGAACAGAAAGTCTGCTATTGGCCGTTGCAGTGCTCGTGTTCCTCTGCGCCTGGTTGGTGATCTTTGTCTGGCGGAGTAGCGAAGCGTCGGTAGTTGATGGGCAAGAGATAGCGGATAAATCCAACAAAAGAACTCCGAAAAATCTCCTTGAAAGTTTGCGATTGCTATTTTCGTCGCCGTATTCGCGGGCCATTGCGGCGGTAATCTGCATTTCATCGTTGATTACAACCCTGACGAAATGGCAGTTTTTGGCCATTTCTCAGCAGTTCCTGGTGAAGAAAGATGTAATGGCGATTTTTTTTGGGGACTTCACTTTTTACGTGGGCATCCTGGGACTGCTGTTTCAGCTGCTCTTGACTTCAAGAATCCTGCGCAGATTCCACATTGGCACGGCCCTGTTTGTTCTTCCTGTGACAGTTCTCTTGGGTTCGGTCGGCTTGCTCGCTCTGGGCACGCTGGGCGCTGCCGTGGCTCTTATGGGCTCTGACCAAATTTTGCGATACTCGCTGGACAAGTCCACAACTGAGATTCTTTACCTGCCCATCGCAACCCGCGTGAAGTTGCAGGTGAAATGGGTCATTGATACGCTGATTTGGCGCTTAGGCGACGGTTTGTCCGGACTTATCGTTTTGATCTTTGCTACCTGGCTACACTTATCGGCTCGTCATATCAGCTGGGTCGTTGTTGTGCTGGCCGGCGGCTGGATCATGGCAGTCTCTGTCGCACGGCGACTATACCTGGCAACCCTCACAGAGAGTATTCAACGGCATCGCGTCGATGTGGAACAGGCCACCACCCCAGTGCTGGACCGTTCTACTGTGGATCTTCTGACCGCCAACCTCTCCGAATCCGATCCAGAGGAGATTCTCTATGCCTTGTCTCTATTTGAGATGGAACAGCAAAGAGCCGCACATCCTGCGATCCGCGATTTGCTGAACCATTCCGCTCCCGCCGTTCGGCAGAAGGCGATTGCCATTCTCGCCTCGGCCGGCGACAGAGCAGTTGTTCCGGAAGTACAGCGATTGCTTCGAGACCCGGCGCTCGGAGTGCGGACCGAAGCACTGCTTTTTCTAAGCCATCAGGCGCATCTCGATCCCCTGGCGGTCATCGAGGAATTAGGTGAATTCCCTGATTTTTCGGTCCGATCGGCGGTGGTCGCATTTCTAGCGCAACCCGGCGAGGCTCAAAATTTGGAAGCCGCACGGAACATTCTAGATTCGATGGTCAGTGAAAAAGGTCCGAAAGGTCTGCGCAGCCGAGTGGAGGCGGCCCGGTTGCTCGGCGAGTTGCCCGACAGGTTCGATCCACTGCTCTCCAGGCTACTTGCTGATCCTGACAGACAGGTTGTTTGCGAGGCCATCCGTTCGATTGGAATGCTGCGCAAACGCCGGCTCGTCCCGGAATTATTAGAACGAATCGGACACGATAAGTCAGTTGTTGCGGAGGCTGTGGAAGCACTCGGCAGATGTGGCGACTCCGTAGTGGGAGTATTACGCGACCATCTCGGCGATCCTTCCGTACCGATCGAAGTTCGGAGAGCAATCCCGGACGTGCTCGCAATCATCGGAACAACAGCGGCGGCGAGCGCGCTCCAGGAAAACCTCCTGGAAAGCGATTCGATGTTGCGCTTTCGCACGATCGCGGCGCTTAACAAACTTCGGCGACTGCATCCCGCGATCGAACTGGACCTTCAGCTGTTGGAGACGGTCTTGGCCGCCGAGATTCTCGGCCATTACCGCTCATACCAGATTTTGGACTCGCTCGGCGCGGCGGCGGTGGGCGACGATCCCATGAGCCGAGCGCTGAAGGAGTCCCTGCAGCACGAACAGGAGCGGATTTTTCGTCTTCTAGGCCTCCTTCATCCTCACCTAGATCTGCACAGCGCCTATGTTGGCCTGCAATCCTCGAACGCATCCGTGCATGACAATGCCTTGGAATTTCTCGATAACACACTCAGGTCGCAAATGCGGGACATGCTTGTGCCGTTGCTGGATGCCAAGTTCACGGTTGCGGAACGAGCACAGCTTGCAGAACGACTGGTGCGGATCAGGATCGAGAACAAGGAACAAGCCGTCGCCGCACTAGTAGGGAGTGAGGACTCGTGGCTGCGGTCATGCGGGGCGTATGCAATTGGAATCCTCGGTATGAAATCCTTGGAGGGGGAACTAAACCGATGCCTCCATGATGCAGACCCCTTGCTACGAGAAACCGCACAGGCCGCTAAATTGCGTCTACAGGAAGATACCCTGAAGGCGTAAATTTCCACGCGCGCTTTAAAGTAGAACTCCTACCAGGCCACCCAGCATAACCTGTGCGGAAGGGGCGAACGATTCTGGGCTGTCGAGATTAGTTCAGTTGGAATAGTGCTGGAGGTAACATCCTAAGGAAGTCAAATCGATGTACAAACTCCAACTCGATCGCCGAAGACAACTCGCCACGGCGGCTCTTGTGATTGGGCCAGTTACATCGACCACCACAGACCAACCTGGCCTCAGCGAGGAGTAGCTGAACCATTTTCTTCTCACGGCTTAGGTGGCACATAGCTGAGAATCCTCGATAGGAATCAATCGCCCCTCAACTGGTCACCCTGAGTCACCGCACGCTGCCATACGAGGCCCCTTCCAAGCTATCGATGAACATATGCACTTTTACGAATCCACCCGGCTTGTCAGGAATTGACGGCGCATTACTGTCTTGTCACGGTTGAGGATGCTCTCGGGAATTTGGGCTTTGCTTTCGGCCAAGGTGAGGCTTGATCTCAGTACAACACTTGCGCCTCACCTTGCTCGGCGATTTTGTTCTGGAAGGACTGGACGATGAGGTCACGGCGGGCCATGACGGCCTTGATCTCTTCCTTCGTCAGATAGGGCTTGGCTTTAGCAGTGAATTCATCGGCGTTGAGTGCTTTCATCAGCTCAAACATGTGCCGGTCGCACCGGACGAGATCCTTGGGGTTTTTCAATGCGTGAAACGTCCGGAACGCCCGGCTGAAGTCGATGCGCCAGATTTTCCAGTCGGGACTGATCAATACGTTCGTAAGGTTGACATCGGTGTCGTAAACCAGCTCATCGAAGACGCGGACTTTGTACATCTGAAGGTTCCACGCATCCTGGTCGGGCGGTTCAATCTTCTTGGCAATGCGTTCGACCTCGTCCATCTTGACGGACAGCCACCAGCTTAACGAACCATCCTTGCCTTGGTATTTGCGTTCGACGTACACGGGCATCATGTCGTCGAAACCCACCATTTCGGCGAGAATGTATGCAGCGATGTTGTATTTGTAGGAGTCGACAAAGCGCATCTCCTTGTGGCCATCCGAAAATTCTTTCGCGAATTGGTGTTCGTCGATGGATTGGAAATTGGCATCATGGGTGATCGTGCCTTCGCTCAATGTCAGCCGATGCGTCTCGGTTATGCCTTTCTTGGCCGGGCGGTCACCGACAATTTTGGCGGTGAGAAGGAACTGCTTGATTTGGTCCTTTGTGAGAGCTGGCGCGTCGTCGGCAGTTGAAGGCAGTCCACAGCATAAGCAGAGCAGAGTGACGAGCAACAGTTTTGGCCCGGATTTTTGGAATGTGAGCATTTAACGAACCTCCCGACTTCGCACCCGAGCGACCCTTGAGCCGAATTTTCTTGGGCTCATCTTAGACTTCGGGTCAGGGCAAGTCAACGAAGCTGGTGGCTCTTGACGGCAGCTACATGGTCAGGTCGCTCGTTGAAACCTTCTGCCAATTCCAACGCCTTCTCCAGAACTGAGTCACGACCGAGCTTGAGGTCCTCAAGCGTGACCCGCACTTCGAAGCCAGGCTTGACACCGACTCCTCGAACGGCGAGCGGTCTAGGAAGTAATAATGCTTGACTGCAACCGGAATGGTCCGAGTTGTTGCATTGCAGATAGAAATCTAGACCGGTCGGATCGGTCAAGTTGAGTGGGTTGTCTCTGACGTAGACGTATCGGTTTAGAGCTTGCGGGTCTTACGTATGACCGGCCAGCGGATCGGGCGACATGAACCGCCCAAGGATGCTGCCCATATACCGTGCGCCGAAGTTATCGAGGCCGGATTCGGAGTCGCGTTCTTTGCCGGGGAACTTGCACGGAACCGCTTCGTACTGATGGGTCTCGGTCATTTTGGCGCGTCGTAAGTGTAGCCACTAGCCTCCGGCATGAAGGTCGCAATATCATCAAGAGCGTCCTCCGCTGTTCCGCGGCATTCAGTGTCAGCCAGTAGTTTTCTTACAGCTGGGATAACGGTTTGTAAATCTAGAGACCGATGGAGGCGAGCTAAGTGTCCGATCGCCAGAAGTGCTGCTGTCCGGACTTCCTTTCTAGCATCTCGCAGCGCTGACAAAGACTTCTGTTCCGCCCAGCGCCAGTCGTTCTCCCAAAGGGCCATTCGGATTAACGCTTCGGCGACCGCCGAAGCTTCGCTAGAAGCCAGCGCAATTTCTAATTGCGGACGAGGCAGGGGAGTGGGATTCTCAAATTTGGGTTTCATTTGAAAATGTTACCCCTCGCGTCCGTTAAGCCAGCGTTCTTGAGCGCATTCTGCATTTCCGAAGTTAGTTCGTTCCACCCTTGCACATGACCATGAAACTTGCCTGGGCTTGTCTGATCAAGCACAACAATTTCGTTGTTCGCTTTGTCCACGCCAACACGCCTTGGCGATGTGTCTTTTACCTGAACCGAATTGTCCAGCGCCTCCTGCCCGTTATTGGGGCCTGCGCTCTTTCCGCCCGACGATGATTCCCCGTGGTATGGAGCTGGCTCGAAAACCAATCCAAGCGGCGCGGAAGAATATGCACCCTCGGCTTGCTCAAGGCGCATATGGTTTGCAACGTCCATGACCTGCGTGTTAGTCATGGCATTGAGTTGCGCATCCGTTATGTTCGGGTTCTGGGACTGAATGTACGCCCTCATGTTTTGGATTTTTTCGGGATGCGAAGCGAGCGCAGCCTCGAGGTTTGCGTTCGTAGCGTACTCGCCGTATTTGAACCAGTTGCCTAGTTTCTGCCAAAAACAGTGCTTCCCGTCTGGATCACAGTGCCCGCTGGGGTCCGTGATGTTGAGTGGATTGTTTTTGGCGTAGCTGTAAAGATTGAGGCTTTGCGGATTCTCAAGGTCAGCATAGGGCACAGGTTCCGGTGAGTCAGACCAATCAGGGGACATGAACCGGCCGATGTTGGATGAGTCGTACCTAGCCCCGAAATTATCGAGGTTGGATTCGGAATCCCGTTCTTTGCCGGTGAATTTGTGGGTGGGTGTGATGCTTGTCATCGGGGGCCGCAAAACTAACGTCGCCAATAGTACGCCACGACTCTTATGAAGCCTGCGCAACAAAACAGAAGCAGGACGAATAGCCAAATAACGGCTGGGGGAGTCAACATCAATTCTCTCCACGTAGCTTGCTTGCTGGCGAACCTTCTGCCGCTGAACCAAGCGCAGACCGCAGCCGCCAATATTGCCACGGCCGCAACGGCAATACCGAACCAGTCGTAGCTGCCCGGAAGCATGAAGAGCGCGTTGTACGCGACAAGCAAGGAGAACAGACTCAGCGCGAACAGAAACCATTTCATGGGCACACCGGGTTTCCCTTCTCATCTGTCTTGCACATCTTAACAGTGACTTGTTCGTGCGGCTGTTGAATGGCCAGAAACAGGAGGTCAAACGGGTCATAACCAGAGCGGGGGGATCCATAGTCCCTACCTGTCTTGAAATACCAAGGAAGCTGGCCAAGTATGTTTCGTTGGCTCTTCGGCCCGTATTGGTAATATAGGTCATTGAAAAAGGCGGGTGGCCCGGGCTTGATGGGATGGTGGTTAACATTCAGGTCGAGCTAAGGATATCACTGCGGTACGTCTGGCAAAAGTATAGAGAGACGGGGGTGCTCCAGCGTTCCGATTTTTGGAACCTGGGTTTTGGGGTGGACTTGACCTTCGCGCGGTCGCAGTTTTTCCGCTTGTGGAACACGAAGCGGTGAAATAAAAAAGAAGATCTGGTAGGGGCGGTGGGGATCGAAAATACCGAGAGCTGTAATTTCAAGGACTTACGAGGAAGCATGAGGAACGCTAAGACACTGAAAAAGCACGCTGAGGCATGCACAGGAACTCTTATTGCGCCCTTAAAGCGCCCTCGGAGTCTTGAATTGTGGCAGCATAAAAGATAACTCGGCACGGATGGCGCAACTTAATTTCTACGATTCCCTTTCCATCTCGGTTCGCGACGCTCTCAGTCACCGTATTAGCTGCGGAACCCAATGGGACGGGGACTCGAAACCCACGCATCTACCATGTCAATCTATCGTGAATAGGTTTTACAACAACTTACAAGACCCCGGAGACTGCCAAAATACGCGGAAATCCTACAAGACAGCTTTTACTGCAGGTTGGAGTGTGGGTTGGAAATCTTCATCGCTTTTGACTGAGCGACGCATCGCCTTTATATTCCGACCTCAGCAAACTAATCTTCGAGCATTACATACTAGCACTCGAGAGGCCGTGCCTCACGATGGTTTTTGCTGGACAGCTTCCTTCGCTTTGCGCTGCTGCTCTTCTTGCACAGCGATCAGTTTGTACGCGACGTAATATTTGTAGATGTTCGAGACGTAGGTGGCGGTCTCTGCACCTATGCGCTCCGCTACAATTATCTCAACGTTGTCGCTCCAGACGTTGGGGTTGTAGCCCTTCGCAGCCGCTTCCGCGCGCAACTGCCTCATGCGGCCGGGACCACAGTTGTACGCCGCAAAGGTAAAGAGAATCTTATTCAGATCGTCCATTCCAGGCTCGTTGCCGTAGTTCTTCTCCACCATGGAGTGAAAATATTTGTTGCCAGCATGAATATTGGCTTCTTCCTGTGTGCTGGTTCAGCCGGAAATGGAGAGAGGGCGCTTTCCGTTAGTGAGTAATTCGCCCTTTCGGGCGAGGTCATTGTAGCCTCACGCGTCTATTGGTCTCAACTCCCGGATTGCCCGTTAGCGTTAATCGGGCGTTGGGCAGTTTGGCTTTGCCGATGTGGCATCAGCCCCGGCGCGCCGTTGCTACATACCACGGCTGGGTGAATGCCGGCTTTTCTGCCAGTTTATGGATGTCGGCCAAATCGCTCACCGTCACTTCTGAGAATCCTGCCCCTATTAGCAGGTCGGCGACTGGCTCTACTCTCTCCCAGCGCATTGCAGGTAGCGCCTCGCGTGTCCGGTCCGTGTAGCATCGTTCGAATAGGTCAGCACCCTCCTCTGGCGCCGACTGATCTGTGAGATTCGCCAAGAATGCGTCAATTACCACAACACGTCCGTTTGGGCGCAAGAGCCGACGCCAGTTACCGAGTGCAACCTCTGGCTCACGCAGCGTCCATAGGAAGTGTCGGCAAACAATGGCGTCTAAACTCACTTCATCAATCGGTGGTGCAACTGCATCTCCGATCCTAAAGGACGCCTTCAGGCCACGTCGGTCAGCCTGCATACGTGCCTCAGCAAGCATAGCAGTCGAAAGATCGAGGCCAGTCACACGGTGTCCCAGCTGGCTTGCAATAAGAGCCACAAATCCAGTACCCGTTCCAATGTCGAGCACGTCAGCCGGTTGCGGCGGTAGAAATCGCTTGATCGCTCGAATCCATGCCTCGTACTCAGCGCTCTCCAAGCTAGGTACGTTGCCTGGGTCTGAGTCATAGTATCGTGCGATGGTATTCCAGAAGGTTGTGATCCTGTCCTGAACATCACTATCGTCTAGTGGCATAGAGCGAACCTTCTTGCCTGTCAATCACTACGTGTTTAGCCGTTTCGCCATGACTGTTGATCGCCCAAGGGATTCCGAAGCGATCCGTGAGCAGACCAAAACGGACAGCCCAGAACGTTTCCTGAAGCAGCATGCGAACGGTCCCTCCTGCCGCTAGCTCATTAAACAGACGTTCTGCATCGCCTTCACTTGGGTTGAGCGTGATGTCGAAGCCCCTCGGGGACTCATGTGAGCCTGGAACGGGATCGGATCCCTGCAATCTTGTATTGCCGACGACCAGCGTGGCGTGAACAATCTTGCTGCTCCAGCCTGGGGGCACGTCTCCGGCCATGGGCGAATCTCTCCAGGCGAGCATGAAGGTAATCTTGCCGTTCAAGCAGCGTTCGTTGAGCTTGAATGCGGCTTCGCACTGCCCGTCAAACGAAAGATTGATGCACGGCTCGAAGGTCATCAGGCTCATTATCGCGACCCCCAAGTTCGTAGTCTTGTAAAAATGGGAGTTCGCGAGCAATCCATGCCTTGGGTGAACATCCCGCCAGAGCGTGCCATTCGCGTGTCAAATGGGCTTGGTCGTAGTAGCCGCACGAAATCGCGACATCTGCTAGGGTCAGCCGCTTATCCGCAATCAGGTGGCAGGCGCGCTCGAACCGAAACACGCGGGCGGCCAATTTGGGCGCAACACCGATTGCGTCTCTGAAAAGCTCACTGAAATGCCGACGACTGTAGCCGGTTCCGTCTGCGAGCTGCTGTACCGGCACAGTTCCGTGGGCTTTTGCCAATCTTCGCCATGCCCACGAGATCTCGGGCTTCAGGCTGACCGGGTTGAGTTTCGAGATAAATGCCCGGTCCAGGATGGTGAACCGATGTTGCCAGCTATCGGCCGCAAGAAGCATGTCGATGAGATCCCCTGCGCGCTTTCCCCAGATCTCGGACAGATTCAAAACCAGCGATGATATCTCGGCGCTTGCGACCCCCAGAATCGCTCGAACGCCGAGTGGTTTGATGAAGACGTGCAGCCCAAAGGCATCACCATCCTGCCGTACGATCGCGGGCGTCTGTTGCAGACCGCTTACGAACGCAGTAAAGCTCGACGCTCGTTGCGCGGAGTTGGGCATTTGAACCACCTCAATCGGACGGCCTAGACTGATGATTAAATCGACATCACTTGACGGAAGACCGAAGTGAACGCCCTGTGGCAACCCGGATACCCGGAAGCCGGCGTACTGGGTGATAAAGGGACGCAACAGTGGCACCGGTAGGATTACGGCCGTATCTGAAATCGCACCGTTCATGTCGCTAGATTTTCGCAAGTGTACCATGCGATTGAGCGATTGCCACCGCGCTAGGGTGGGCAGGTAATCGGTAGCTTGCAGTGGCAGTCCCGTGGTCAGACAGTCGCACTAATGGCCAACGGCGCACGGATTAGACTCAGAATTGTCGGCAAACCGGAAGTAAGGAATATGCCCGCACACAGCTGATCAGCGTGAGCATCGGCCCGACATTCGACACTCCTCCGGTACTTCGCAACTTCGGCCTCGCGTATCTCGGTGGAGACGAAAAGAAGTTCGAGCATTGGTCGTTCACGGTTCCGACTCCGGAAAACCTGAAGAAACTGGCCCAAGCCTTCGCGTTGATCTACGAAGAAGAAGACAACCAGATCGCCCACTCGATGAGCACCGTTCTCATTAGACCTGATGTACGGCTGATCAGGGAATGGAATGTCAGCGACTGGAGCGCCGCCGAGGCGGTGGCCGCAATGCGGCAAGTGGAACATGCGAAGAAGTAGCAGAACGGCTCGATATTTCGTTGCGTCCGTCGTCCTGATCGGCCTTTTCTGTTCTGGCTGTTCACGGAACAATCTGGACTATGGGCCAGCCTTCACTTCGGCGGAAACACCTGCGAAGTCGTTTACGAGCGAAACTGCGGCCCCTGCCACGACGCTCAGAACCTGCAACTCCTCAAGCAACCGCCGAAATTAGCTGGACTGTTTCAGCGCCGGCAGCTCCCGAGTGGCGCTCCCGCCACGGACGAACAAGTCCGAAAGACGATCATCGCGGGGCGGGGAATTATGCCGCCCTTCGAGCACACGCTCGACAAGCAACAAGTGGATGACCTGTTGAAGTACTTGCACAAGCTGTGACGAGCCGGAGAACGAAGAAAAGTTTGCAATGGTTTTAGTGCTGATCTTGGTCAACCCGGCATCTCTCTCGACCGCGCAAACCGCGCAGATTCAAAAGGTCGGGAAGCGGCTCCTCGCTCCATGCTGTTACACGCAATCCATCGCGGAACACGGAAGCGATATTGCCGTGCAGATGCGAGGCGAGGTCGCAGAAATGGTCGCCGAGGGAAAGTCCGAGAGCGAGATTGTCGAGCACTACAGAACCATCTACGGCGACCGCATCCTGATCGTCCCCAACGGGTTGACCGGAAGAATTCTTTTCAGCCTGCCGGTGGCAATTGCGGCCCTCGCGTGCCTTGTCCTCTTTGTGTGTTTCCGCAATATGCTGCGTTCCGGGAGACGCGAGCCCACTCGAGATGTCTCGCAATCACGGCCGGTACTCAGCGACGCGCTTAAGGAAGAGATTGAGCGGGAAATCGGAGAACCGCTGTGAGCGACTCGCTCTCAGCGTCGGGAGTGGTGAATATAGCCGTGCTCGTTTTCCGGGAGGGCCTCGAATGCATTCTTGTGCTGGTGGCTCTTACCGTAAGCTTTCGTGGCAAGGAATCGCGGTATCACCGCCCGGTCATCGGAGGCGCTCTCTTCGGAATGTTTGCCACGGCAATTACCTGGGTCATTGCCGTTCGGATTTTGAAGGATCTAAGCGGAGACGTATCGGCGCTTGCGCTGCAGGCAGGTACAGGATTGGTCGCCATTGTCGTGCTCCTTGTCGTTATGAACTGGTTTTTCCACAAGATGTATTGGACGGGCTGGATCTCTCTGCACAACCGAAAGAAGCAGGAGTTAGTCACGAGCGCAAAGGAGGGGAAAGCTTGGAGGCTGACTTTGGGAATGGGGTCTTTAGGTTTCACATCGATCTACAGAGAAGGCTTTGAGGTTGTGCTCTTCCTGCAAAGCTTCCGTTTGCGGCTAGGAGGAAAAGCCGTACTGGAAGGAGTGATTCTTGGCTCCGTAGCGGCGGCGGCCGTTGCAATTCTAACCTTCGTGATCCACCAGCATCTTCCGTATCGCAAGATGTTAGTTGTGACAGTAGCGATGCTGGCGGTAGTTCTTCTCGTGATGGTCGGCGAAGAAGTGCAAGAGATGCAGCTTGCCGGCTGGCTACCAACAACACACCTTTCGCACCTAAGCGACGGGATTCCCGGGTGGGCTGGGCTTTGGTTTTCGATTTTTCCAACTGTCGAAACCCTTGGTTCTCAGGTTGTCGCTGGAGTTCTGGTGTTTGGTTTCTATTTTATAGCGCGACGGCTTCCGAGGACGGCGCAGTAGGAGTGGGCGAAGAACGACGATGCAAAAAAAGGGTTTTCCCATGGAACTGGAATAAGGCCCCGGGTGGACTGGTCTTGGTATTAGCGACGTTTTGAGTTAGGGTGGGTGTCCGTGCGTATGCGATGGCAAAACCTGGCGCGAAAAGCTGCAGCGTGTATTTGCATGCTGGCGGTGGCGCTGCTGTACGCGCCGCTTGCCGCCGCGGCGTTGGCCGCGCCCGCTACGGATTGTTGCATTGGAGGGTTGTGCCCAATTCGCGGGAATCATCTTAAATCGCAAGAGCTCGCGGCTCCGCAAAATGCGATGCCGATGGATTGCGGCCATGACATGAGCGACCGCAAATCGTCCGGTATGAGTGAATGTTCGATGTCAGGCTGCCAGAGCCCTGAACATCCTGTGTCAATCCCGGGCGCGTTTGTGCTGCCGGATGTGACGTTGTTGCCTGCCGCTCGCGAACTGGTCCGGCCAGTCCAAGCAAGCGCCTTGGAAGAAATTTCTCTCATCAGCAAACCGCTTTCTCCTCCACCTCGAAACGGTGCCTCGATCCTCTAGGGACACGTCTTTCCTATCGCACTGATTGGTTCGACGCGGGGTCTTTCGCCTCGCCCGAATCAGTCTGTAAAGGCTTCGCATCCAGCTGTGGCCTGTAACGTTGCCGCGTGCTTCGACGCATTCGTGCAAGCCGCCTTATCTCAAACCACAAGCAGAGCGTTCAACGAAGCTAAGGGTCAGCTAAAAAAGGGAGAATAGCGATGAATCGAAGAGAATTGATACAAGGAATGGGTGTCGTCAGTCTCGTTGGCGGGATTCCTTTCAGCACAAATAGCTTACAGGTCAAAAACTCACAGGGCACTGCGGCGAATGCGTCTCTTCGCAGTCCGAGTCCGCTGAAACCCCCGGCTCACGGAAGCATCCCTGTCGCGTTCGTGATCTCAGAGGGTGCGGTGGTGATCGACTTTTCCGGACCTTGGGAGGTTTTTCAGGATGTGTACATTCCCGGCAGAGAGGAAAGCGCGTTTCGACTTTACACGGTAAGCGAAAGTACGGACGTTGTTCGAGCGAGCGACGGACTGAAAACAACCCCGGACTATACCTTTAAGAGCGCGCCCCTGCCGAAGGTCATTGTCATTCCCGCGCAAAACGGAGTCACGGAAGAAATGCTGGAGTGGATTCGACATTCCAGCAAAACGGCGGACTTAACGATGTCCGTTTGCACGGGAGCCATTGTGCTGGCACGCACGGGCTTGTTGGCCGGTAAAACGGCGACCACGCACCATGGCGCATACAAGACGATGGCTGTGGAGTTCCCGGATATTCGTGTCAAGAGAGGCGCGAGATTTCTGGAGGAGGGCAATCTGGCGACTGCCGGCGGGGTTTCCTCAGGTATTGATTTGGCCTTGCGGGTTGTCGAGCGTTATTTTGGCCGGGACACAGCTGTCAAGACCGCCGACCAGATGGAATACCAAGGCCAAGGCTGGTTGAACCCGGATGCAAATGAGGTCTATCCCAAGGCGCCGATCTCGACGGAGGAGCATCCATTGTGTCCGGTCTGCGACATGGACGCAGACAAGCGAGTTGCGAAATCGGTCTACCAGGGCAAGACCTACTATTTCTGCATGCCGGAGCACAAGGCCCTCTTCGATAAGACTCCCGAGAAGTATCTGAAAACCGAGTAGGCGAGGGCAAATCCATGAAAAACAACTCGCGGCTCTCCCGTGTTCCAGTCGTCATATTTGTTGCTGTTGTTGTGGCGTTGTGGGGTTCAGTCGGTGCAGCGCCGACGCTTCGTGCGCAGGAAGCGGCTGCCTCGATTTCTGGCGTGGTAAAGGACCAGCAGGATGCAGCCATTCCGGACGCCACGGTGATTTTGCTTGATAATGCTGCCGTGCGTTTGCAGCGCGTGAAAACAGACGAGAACGGTGATTTCGCTTTTTCAGGCGTACGGCAGGGAAGCTACGTTGTGGAAGTCGAACGCGCAGGCTTCGCAAGAGCGAGCGTCTCGGTCAACGTTCGATCGTCTGCGGAAGCAAAGGTAGCGATTCAACTGAAAGTGGCGGGTCCTGGCCAACAGGTGATGGTCACGGCGGAGGTGGGCTCATTCCGCGCCGACGAATCGTCAACGGCAACGAAGATGAGCATTCCCATCAACGAGATTCCGCAAGGAGTCGGTGTCGTCAATCAATCTCTCATTCAGAGCCAACAGGACATTCGGTTCGGCGACGCGGCCGAAAATATCAGCGGTGTCAATCGCGATGTACTGGCATCGGGTGATCTCGGAAGTGCTTTGACAATCCGCGGCTTGCCGCTCGGCGTTTTTTCCAACTACTACCGCGACGGATTCACGTTCGATGGCATGGTGCCTGCGGACACGACGGATGTGGATCGCGTCGAAGTACTGAAAGGGCCATCGTCCGTTTTGTATGGCCGCGCCGCTTCGGGCGGAATCGTGAATCTCATCACGAAAGAGCCTTTGCCCGAAACGCATGGGTCGTTCTCGCTCCAAGCCGACCGCTATGGCAGTGTGCGTCCTACCTTCGACATTACTGGCCCGCTCGGGGGAAGCGGGAAGCTGTTTTACCGGTTGAACGCGGAGTTCGCCGACTATTCCAGCTTTCGCGACAGTTTCGGAGATCGCCGATATTTCCTCGCGCCGGCACTGACTTGGAAACCGGACGACGCGACGAGCATTCGTCTTCTTTTCGAATATCTCCACGGACGGACGACGACCGACTATGGCATTCCCGCGCTTGGTAACCGGCCGGCTCCAGTGCCCATCAGCAATTTCTACGGTGAGCCATGGCAGTACTCGTTGCTGCAAAACAAACTGGGAAGTGTCGATGTGTCTCGCAATCTGAGCCAGCGCTGGACGGTCCGCAGCCGGTTCCGCGCCACTCTGACGAACTGGGATTATCTCGATGTGAGCACCGGATTCCTCGAAGCAGACAACGAGACGCTCGCGCGATTTTCCGAAAATGCACACTATCCGCTGCGGTTCTACGACTGGCAGACGGATTTGACAGGAGTTTTCAAGACAGGGCCGTTCGAGCATAACTTTCTGGTTGGCTTTGAATACGGGTATCAGTCGGTCGTTCAGGACGCCATCTTTAGCGACGCGCCTTCCATTAATCTCTTCAGTCCGCTGCCGTTCAGCCAGACCATGCCGGATCCCGCGACGCTGACGGCCAATTTCTTCAACCCTGCTTCGCCGGATTATTTTCCGCTCGACGGAACGACGAAGCTGATGACGCATGGCGGATATTTGCAGGATCAGATTACGCTCGCACGGGGATTGAAGTTGCTGGCCGGCGTACGGTTCGAAGGCTTCACGCAGAAATACGACGAGATCATCTACGACACGCACAATCGGCAGGACGATTACAAAACCCTGCCTCGCATTGGCCTGACCTACCAGCCGATCCAACCACTAACGCTCTACGCCAGCTGGAGTCGCAGCTTCAGTCCAACGCTTGCAGCGCAGTTCACGCCAGGCGGTCAGCCTTTTCCACCCGAACGGGGCAATCAATACGAGTTCGGTGCCCGCGCCTCGACCTTCGGCGGCCGCCTCTCCTCGTCGCTTTCCTTTTACAAGATTCGCGCTTCGAATCTGCTGATCACTAATCCCGGAAATCCGCTGGCTTCGATACAAATTGGCGCCACAGACTCGAAGGGAATCGAGTTCGATACGGCGGGCCGTATCCGTCCCGGTTGGGATGTCACCTTCGCCTATTCCTATAACCAGGCGCAGATCGTTGCAGACCCGGTATACACGGTTGGCAATCTTTTTCAGAATGCGCCCCGGCATAGCGCGAGTATCTGGACGGTGTACGAGGTACAGCACGGACCGCTCACAGGACTCAGTTTCGGCGGCGGATTGCGCGCACTGACCTACCGTTTCGTTGATCCTGCAAATGATGTTCTGCTGCCGGGTTACGCGC
>Ga0335083_10001037_pt1 | contig 39151 bp, 38 predicted proteins | sample Lox_Sample_42_FD_206716 | JGI IMG/M metagenome (GOLD analysis project Ga0335083, IMG submission 206716) | Soil microbial communities from Loxahatchee National Wildlife Refuge, Florida, United States - Lox_Sample_4.2 | ecosystem: Environmental > Terrestrial > Soil > Wetlands | place: USA...
TTTCAGGAGAGCCAAATGCCCAAGCTGAAGACCAAATCGGGCGCCAAAAAGCGCTTCAAGGTGACCGCGACCGGCAAGGTGAAATACCAGCAGTCCGGCAAGCGCCACGGCATGATCAAGCGCACGACCAAGCAGATCCGCGAGCACCGCGGCACGCGCGTGCTGTTCAAGACCGACGGCGACAACATCAAGAAATACTTTCTGCCGAACGGCTGAGGTTTTCGCCGGCGGCGATTAGCCGTCCGCACCACGACCAGATTCAAGGAGATTTGTCATGGCCCGCGTTAAACGTGGCGTCACCGCACACGCCAAACATAAGAAGGTCCTCAAAGCCGCTAAGGGCTATTACGGCCGGCGCAAGAACACGATCCGCATCGCCAAGCAGGCGGTGGAGAAGGCGGGGCAATATGCCTTCCGCGACCGCAAGCGGCGCAAGCGCACCTTCCGCGCGCTGTGGATCCAGCGCCTCAACGCCGCGGTGCGCCCCTTCGGCCTCAACTATTCGAAGTTCATCGCCGGGCTCGCCAAGGCCGGCCTTACCGTCGACCGCAAGGTGCTGTCCGACCTGGCCATTCGCGAGCCGGCAGCCTTTCAGGCGATCGTGGAGAAAGCCAAGGCCGCGCTGCCGGCGTAACTATTCCGCGTCATGCCCGGCCCGCCGGGCATCCACGCCTTCCTTGACGCAAGACGTGGATGGCCGGGACAAGCCCGGCCATGACGAGGCAAGGGACGAGCCCCGCCATGTCCGAAATCGCGCACTTGGAGAAAGAACTGCTCGCCGGCATCGCCGCCGCAAATGACGAGGCGGCGCTGGAAGCCGTGCGCGTTGCCGCGCTGGGCAAGAACGGCTCGATCACCGCGCTGTTGAAGACGCTCGGCGCCATGACGGCGGACGAGCGCAAGGTCAAGGGCCCGGCGATCAACGGCCTCAAGGACATTGTGACGGCGGCGGTTGCCGAGCGCAAAGCCGCGCTGGCCAATGCTGCGCTCGATGCGCGGCTCAACACCGAGACCGTCGACGTCACGCTGCCGGTGCGCGAGGCTCCCGCCGAGATCGGCCGCGTGCACCCGATCACCCAGGTGACCGACGAGTTGACCGCGATCTTCGCCGACATGGGCTTTGCCATCGCCGAGGGCCCCGACATCGAGACCGACGACTACAACTTCACCAAGCTCAATTTCCCCGAGGGCCATCCGGCCCGCGACATGCACGACACCTTCTATTTCCCGACCAAGCCGGACGGCTCGCGGCTGTTGCTGCGCACGCACACCTCGCCGGTGCAGGTGCGCACCATGCTCTCTCAGAAGCCGCCGATCCGCGTCATCATTCCCGGCCGCACCTATCGCAGCGATTCGGACCAGACGCACACGCCGATGTTCCACCAGGTCGAGGGCCTGGTCATCGACAAGGGCTCGCACCTCGGCCACCTGAAATGGATCCTCGAGGAATTCTGCAAGGCCTTCTTCGAGGTCGATAGGGTGAAGATGCGCTTCCGCCCTTCGTTCTTCCCGTTTACCGAGCCGTCGCTGGAGGTCGACATCCAGTGCAAGCGCGAGAAGAACGAAGTGCGCTTCGGCGAGGGCGAGGACTGGATGGAGATTTTGGGCTGCGGCATGGTGCACCCGAACGTGCTGAAGAATTGCGGCCTCGACCCCGCCGAATATCAGGGCTTTGCCTGGGGCCTGGGGATCGACCGCATCGCCATGCTCAAATACGGCATGCCCGATTTGCGGCCGTTCTTCGAGGCCGACGTGCGCTGGCTCGCGCATTACGGCTTCCGCCCGCTCGATTTTCCGACGCTCGCCGGGGGATTGAGCGGATGAAATTCACGCTCGCCTGGCTGAAAGAGCACCTCGACACCGACGCATCCCTTGCCGAGATCGTCGACAAGCTCACCATGATCGGGCTCGAGGTCGAGCGCGTCGAGGACAAGGCGGCGCTGCTCAAACCCTTCGTCATCGCTTCGGTCATTTCCGCCGAGAAGCACCCCAACGCCGATCGCCTGCGCGTGTGCATGGTGGATACCGGCGATGGCAAGCCGATCCAGGTCGTGTGCGGTGCGCCCAACGCACGCGCCGGCATGAAGGGCGTGTTCTCCGCGCCCGGCGCCTTCATCCCCGGCAAGAACATGACGCTCGCCGTCGGCACCATCCGCGGCGTCGAGAGCCGCGGCATGCTGATGTCGGCAGCCGAATTGCAAATCTCCGACGATCACGACGGCATCATCGAGCTGCCGGCGGACGCGCCGCTGGGCAGGAGCTACGCCGATTATGCCGCGCTCGGCGATCCGGTGATCGAGATCAACCTCACGCCCAACCGGCCCGATTGCGCCGGTGTCCACGGCATCGCCCGCGACCTCGGCGCCGCCGCGATCGGCAGCTTCAAGGACCGCACGGTGAAGCCGGTGAAGGGCACGTTCCCCTGCCCGGTCAAGGTGACCATCGAGGCGCCGCCGCTGTGCCCGGCTTTTGGCCTGCGCCTGGTGCGCGGCGTCAAGAACGGCGCCTCGCCCACCTGGCTGCAGCAGCGGCTCACGGCAATCGGCCTGCGCCCCATCAACGCGCTGGTCGATATCACCAACTTCATCACCTACGACCGCGCCCGGCCGCTGCATGTGTTCGACGCCAAGAAGGTGCGCGGCAATCTCGTCGTGCGCCGCGCCAAGAACGGCGAGCAGGTGCTGGCGCTCGACGGCAAGACCTACTCGCTCGACGAGGCCATGTGCGTGATCGCCGACGACAAGGGCGTCGAATCGCTTTCCGGCATCATGGGCGGCGAGGAATCCGGCTGCGACGCGAACACGGCGGACGTGCTTATCGAATCGGCGCTGTGGGACCCGCTCAACATCGCGCAAACCGGCCGCAAGCTCGGCATCAACTCCGACGCGCGCTATCGCTTCGAACGCGGCGTCGACCCGGCTTTCACCGTGCCCGGGCTGGATCTGGCGACGCAAATGGTCATGGAGATCTGCGGCGGCGAGCCATCGGAGATCTTCATGGCCGGCGATCCAACGCCGAAAGAAACGGTCATCGACTTTCCCTTGAACGAGCTGCCGCGGCTTTCCGGGCTCAAGCTGACGCTGCCCGAGGTGCGCCGCACGCTGGAGAAGCTCGGTTTCTTCGCCGCCGGACAAGGCGAGAAAGTTAAGATCGCGGTGCCGTCCTGGCGGCCGGACGTCCACGGCCGCGCCGATATCGTCGAGGAGGTCGTGCGCATTGTAGGCGTCGACCGCGTGCCGTCGACGCCGTTCCCCCGCGGCGAATTCGCGCGCAATGCGGTGCTCACCCCGATCCAGAACCGCACGCGCAAGGCCAAGCGCGCGCTCGCTGTGCGCGGGCTCACCGAAGCGGTGACCTGGTCGTTCGTGTCCAAGCGCGAAGCGGAATTGTTCGGCGGCGGGCAAGCATCGCTCGCGCTCGCCAATCCGATTGCCGCGGAGCTTTCCGACATGCGGCCGAGCCTGATGCCCGGCCTGATCATGGCGGCGCAGAAAAACGCCGAACGCGGCTATGGCGACACTGCGCTGTTCGAGGTCGGGCAGATCTTCAAGGGCGACAGGCCGGAGGATCAGTTCACCGCGGCAACGGGGTTGCGCCGCGCGCTCGCTTCCGCCAACGGCAGCGGCCACCACTGGTCGGGCGCGAAGCCCGTCGACGCCTTCGACGCCAAAGCCGACGCCTACGCCGTCCTCGCCGCCGCAGGCAGCCCGATGCAGGCGCTGCAGGTGGTGCCCGGCGGGCCGTCCTGGTTCCACCCAGGCCGCAGCGGCGCCATCCAGATCGGGCCACAGAACGTTCTTGGTCATTTCGGCGAGCTGCATCCGCGCGTGCTCGATGCGCTGAAGGTGGAAGGGCCGCTGGTCGGCTTCGAAGTGATCCTGGAGAAAATCCCCGAGCCCAAGGCAAAGGCGACCCGTGCCAAAGCGGTGCTGGAACTGTCGCCATTTCAGCCGGTCGAGCGCGATTTCGCCTTTGTCGTCGACCGCGCGGTCAAGGCCGCGGACATCGTGCGCGCGGCGCAGAATGTCGACCGCAAGCTGATCGCGAACATCATCGTGTTCGACGTCTATGAAGGCAAGGGCATCGATCCGGGCAAGAAGTCGATCGCCATTGCCGTCACCATCCAGCCACGCGAGAAGACCATGACCGACGCCGAGATCGAGGCGCTCGGTGCCCGCATCGTCGCCGAAGTCGGCAAGCGCACCGGCGGGACGTTACGGGCATAGCCATTCGCCTCGCAACGCTAAATCTTAAGCCGGCAGCAGATCGGCAAAGGCAAAGCCTTCGCGTTCGACTGTTTCGCCGACGCGCACCGGAATGTCCCGCGACAACATCGGGCCGGCCGATACGAACGAATGAAACTCGCCGTTCTCGCCGCAGGGATCGGTACCTGCCGGCAAATCGCTGAGGAGCGAGTTATCGAAGGCGCGGCCGGCAAACGCCGCGGGCAGTTTTTTCAAGTCCACCACGGACAGATGCGCCTCCACGCCGGCGGCGATCATCGCTCGCGCCAGGGCCGCGGTCGGCCTGAGCCACAATGGAAAGACCGGCGTCAACCCAACCTCCTTCATCCGCGCCTCGCGATAGGCGCGGATGTCTTCGAGAAACAGGTCGCCGAAGATAACGTGTGTGACGCCGCGCGCCTTGGCCTCGTTCATCGCCTTGGCCATCTCCCGCTCGTAAATCTCGTTTGGACAGGGAAACGGGATACGCACGGTGATCGCCGGCAGCCCCGCCGCATCGAGTTGCGCGAGCAAAAGCTCCTCGCGCACGCCATGCATGCTTACGCGATTGAACGCGTCGGTCACCGTGGTCAGCGCACCGACCACCTCATATTCGTGGCGCGCTTCGTGCAGCGCCCAAGCCGAGTCTTTGCCGCTCGACCAGGCAATCAGCGCTTTCGGCAATCGTTGCGGCATGGTTTCCAAATGCTGTCTTTGCGCCGCAACAGAATGCGTCATGGCGCTATTTGCCGCAATCGCATGGCTAAGATTCGGTAAGCAGCTGACTCACCAAATTGCAATCAGTCATTACTATGTTGCATCCAATTACGCGCACAGAAAATGCGCGTGGGGACGCTGCAAACAATGGGCTGGGTGAGCGATAGGGTCGGGCGTTTTCTCGCCCATTATTTGGAGAAGCCGGCGCTCGGCTACGAGCCGTTCACGCCGACTGACCCGCAGGCGTTGCGCGCCACGCTTGAGCCCGGCGACGTGCTCCTCGTCGAAGGCAACAACCATGTCTCCGGCGTCATCAAGTATCTGACGCAATCGACCTGGTCGCACGCGGCGCTTTACGTCGGACCGATCGGCGACCGCGTGAGCGACGACGGCGAGCCGCTGGTTCTGGTGGAAGCCAATATCGGACAGGGTGTGGTGGCCTCGCCGCTGTCGAAATACATCCGCTACCACACGCGTATCTGTCGGCCGATCGGCTTGACCGCCGACGATCGCGCCCGCGTCTGCGCCTATGCCGCCGAGCGCATCGGCTTCGACTATGACCTGAAGAACATCATCGATCTGTTGCGCTACCTGCTTCCGCTGCCGGTGCCGCAGCGCTGGCGCCGGCGCATGATCGCGCTCGGCTCGGGGCATCCGACGCGCATCATCTGCTCGGCACTGATCGCGCAGGCCTTCGAGAACGTGCGCTATCCGATCCTGCCCAAGGTGACGCGCAGCGAGCAGGCGCGCGAGGAAATCCTCGAGATCCGCCATTCCTCGCTGTTTGCGCCGCGCGATTTCGATATCTCGCCCTATTTCGAGGTGGTGAAGCCGACCATTCTGCGCGGCTTCGACTACAAGGCCGTAGCCTGGGCCGATCGCGTCAGCGAAGACGAAGAAGAGCTAGTGCCGTTCGTGGCGGAGAGCGAGGACATCGACACCGTGCCCGCCGAGGACGCCGCGCTGTCCGTCTAAGCGGCCTTGCCGCACCGCGCGCGGGGCCTTACCTCTTCGCGCATGCTCGACGCCGCCACTGAAGCCCTTGCCGACCTGTTCACGCCGCCGCTACGCCGCGTGCTGTTCAAGTCGATCGGCCTCGCCCTGTTGCTCATCCTTCTCATCGGCGTCGGGCTGCACCGTCTGCTTGCACATCTTGCCGAAAACGGCGCCGATTGGGCGGAGCAGACCACCGGCTTTGCGCCGCACGCCGCATGGTCGGCGCTTGCCTTCGTCCTCTCGTTCATGGCCGGGCTCGGCATCGTTACGGGCGCCTTGTTCCTCATGCCGACCGTTGCCGCCTTTGTCGGCAGCTTCTTCGTCGACGAGGTCGCCGACGTTGTCGAACGCGCGCACTATCCGGCGCAGTCGCCGGGCAAGGCGTTAGCGTTTTTCCGGGCGCTGATCGAAGGCATCAAATTCGCCCTGCTCGCGCTCGTCGTTTATCTTTGCGCCCTGCCCTTTATCCTGTTCGCCGGACTCGGCTTGGCGATTCTTTTTATCGCCAATGCCTATCTGCTCAGCCGCGAATATTTCGAACTTGCCGCCATGCGCTTCCGCCCGCCTGAGGCGGCGAAAGAGCTGCGCCGGCGCAACGCCATGATGGTGTTCCTCGCCGGACTCATTATCGCCGTGTTCGTTTCGATTCCCATTATAAATTTCGCCACGCCGGTCTTCGCCATGGCCTTCATGGTGCACATCCACAAGCGCATGAGCGGCAAGCGGGGGGAACTGACCGAGCGGCGCTAGTTTCTTTTTACGTGCTCAAATTAGCGCCGCATTTTGCCCAGTTTCTGACAGGCCCGGTCCCCGCCGGCACTGCAGATGGCGGCACAAGCTGCGCGATCGTTGCTTTTGCAGCGATAAAATAGATCAGACATATTTCCGCCGCCTTGAGGGGAAGCTTGCGCGGCTTTCTGCTTGGGCTGCGACTGGACCGCGATGCAGCGGTCGCCCTCTTTGCGCGTACCGCTGCCGCACACCAGCGGACAGACGCGGCCCTCCTTGACCTGCAAAGCCTTCAGGCTGTCCATGCTGGGGCCATTGATGTCGATATGCGTGTGCGCGTTGACGTTGAACTCCATCATCGCGAGGCGCGTGTTCTTGTCCCAAAGCCCGCTGTTGTCGCCAGGATCGCAGCCGGCCTGGCGCAGCTGCAATTTCATCAGGTGCACGATGTCCTCTGAGCTCAGAGCCGGCGACGGCGGCGCCGGACCCGGCGTCAGCGCCGCCACTTCGACCTGTTTTTTGGCTTGAGCGGCGGTATCTTGTTTGGCTTTCGCAAGCGCGTCGCGAAGTTCTTGCGCCGATTTCTCGGCCGCAAGCTGGGCGGCTTTGGCTGCCTCTTGCGCCTCTCTCGCAGCTGCGGTTTCGTGCTCGGCTTTTTCAAGCGCCTCTTGGGCGGCCTTCGCCACGGCTTCGCGCTTGGCCTTTTCTGCGGTTGCCGCGTCGCGCGCCGCCTTGATCGCCGCATCGCGCGCGAGTTTGGCTGCGGTCTCCCGGCGCTCCTGCTCGAGCGCGGCCGCTTTTGCCTGTCTTTCCGCCTCGGCCCTTGTTTGCGCCTCGGCTTCCGCCTTGGTCTTCGCTTCTTCGGCGGCGATGATCTTCGCGCGTTCGGCGCGCGCGAGATCGGCATAATAGCCCGACTTGTAAACATTCAAGAACGAATCCCAGGCGTCCTTGGTATCGATGCGCGCGGCCGCCTCGTAAAACTGTCTTTGTTGCAGCACCGGATCCGGTTCGGCGTTACCGGCGAAATAGAAATCGCCCTTGATCGGCGACAGCGATACCCACGGCTGTTGTTCGCCGGAGGTTTCGCGGGCGACGATGAGCCCGACTTCATTGAAGGCGCGGAAGATATCGAGCCCCGGCTTGCGGAGCGTTTCCGCCAGCGCCTTGCTGAAAGGACTGTCGCCGTCGGCGCCATCCTGCGCCACGTTGCCGGGCTGGGTAGCGAAGGAAATGAGCGTGCCTTCGGGCGCCTGCATCTGCGCAAGGCCGGTGGACACCGCGCGCAAGCCTCGCGTGCCGAACGGATTGTTGCGGCAAGCGTCGAGGATCACGAGATTGAGCTTGGCGCGCCCGTATTCCATTTCACGCAAAATCAGATTGACGTCGAGCATCTGGAAATCAACGTCGATTTCGCGCGTCGGGTTAGCGCTCACCGGCACCAGATAATTCCCACCGCGCACCTGCACGCCGTGCCCGGCGTAATAGAACAGCGCCACATCCGCGCCCTGGATGGCGGTACCGAACTCCTGCACCGCTTCGTCGAACCGCGCTTTTGTAAGATCGAGCAATGCGCCATTGCCGACCAGCTTGAAGCCGAGATCGGATAGCGTCTTGGCAATCAGTCTGGCGTCGTTTGACGGATTGGTGAGCGGCGTGACGAATTTGTATTCGGAATTGCCGATGACCAGCGCCACACGACTGTCGGCCGATGCCGGCGAGGCAACAAAACTCGCGAGCGCCACCAGGCCGCAAGTCAAAATTGCATTCCAAAATCGCAAGCGCGAGATCATGACGTGCTGCGCTTCCTTGCCGACGAAATGCTGCAAGGCCCAAATAAAACGCCACGAATAACTTATATTATTTGCTCGTTATTTTGCATTCAATGCAGACCGGGCCGAAATTTATGCTGAATTTACCTTAAGCCTTCAGGCCTTCGTCCGCATATCGATGACACGTTTGGCCTTTCCGGCGGAGCGCTCGACCGTGCCCGGCTTAACGGCTCTCACCTCCGCGGTGACGCCGATGCTGCTCTTGATGCGATGCGCGATATCGCGGCCGCTCGCCGCCCACTCCGCCTGCGGCGTCGTCGGCCGCGCCTCGACCACCACCGTCATGGTGTCGAGACGCTGCTCGCGCCGCAGTTCAATGACGAAATGCGGCGACACGCGCTCGTCCCTGAGCAGGATCTCCTCGATCTGGCTGGGGAACACGTTGACGCCGCGGATGATCATCATGTCGTCGGAGCGGCCGATGACCTTTTGCATGCGGCGGAAGCTGCGCGCGGTGCCGGGCATCAGCCGCGACAGATCGCGCGTGCGATAGCGCACGACCGGCATCGCCTCCTTGCTGAGCGAGGTGAACACCAACTCGCCGACCTCGCCGGCCGGCAGCACCGCGCCGGTCGCCGGATCGATCGTCTCCGGATAGAAATGATCCTCCCAGATGGTGCAGCCGTCCTTGGTCTCGATGCATTCGCAGGAGACGCCGGGCCCGATCACCTCCGACAGCCCGTAATTGTCGATGGCGTGGATGTCGAAGGCGTCTTCGATTTCCTCGCGCATGGCGTTGGTCCACGGCTCGGCGCCGCACATCGCAATCTTCAGCGACGACTTGCGCGGGTCGAGCTTCTGCGCGCGAAACTCGTCGAGAATCGCAAGCAGATAGCTCGGCGTGACGAAGATGACGTCGGGCTTGAAGTCGTCGATCAGCTTCACTTGCCGCTCGGTCATGCCGCCGGAGACCGGCACGACGGTGAGGCCGAATTTTTCCGCACCGTGGTGGAAGCCGAGGCCGCCCGTGAACAGGCCATAGCCGTAGGAATTTTGCGCCAGCATGCCCGGCTGGCAACCGGCAGCGCGCATCGAGCGCGCGATCAGCGCAGCCCAGGTGTCGATGTCGTTGCGGCTATAGCCGACCACCGTCGGCTTGCCCGTCGTGCCCGACGAGGCATGGATGCGCAGCAATTGCTCGCGCGGCATCGCCATCAGCCCGAACGGATAGTGCTCGCGCAGCTCGGCCTTGCTGGTGAAGGGAAACTTGCGCAGGTCGGCAAGCGTCTTGAGATCGTCGGGGTGCACGCCGGCGGCGTCGAAAGTGCGCTTGTAATGGGCGACGTTCTTGTAGACGTGGGCGAGCGTCCACTTCAGCCGCCTGAGCTGCAGCGCCGCGATCTCATCGCGCGAGGCAATCTCGATCGGCTCGAAGGTGTCGCGGCGCGGCGTGAGATCGGCGCCTTTGAGCTTGAGGGCCGGCATGAGGGTCAAATTTTTCTGTTGGCCGCATTCCAGTGCTTTTCGAGATTGGCGATCAGCGCCGGCGAGAAATGGCAATAGGCCTGCTCGCGGGCGTAGACCGCCATGTATTTGCGAAACGTATCGAGCGGCTCCTCGCCGACACGGAAGGCGCGGCGGTTGCTGGCAGCGCTGACGACGCCCGAGGAGGTGAAATCATCGCACACTTTCATGGTCGCCGCTTCCACCTCGCCCGGCGGCACGACGAGATCGCAGACCATGCGGCCTTCCGGCGAATCGCAATCGATGCGCTTGCCCATCATGATCGCCTGCCGCGCGATGCGCGGGCCGACGAAGCGGGGAAAGCGCAAATTCGCCGCGCCGGGAATGATGCCCTCTTTGCGTGCCGGAAGCGTCATGTAGGCGTCGCTGCCGGCGACAACATAATCCATCACCAGCAGATACTGGCAGCCGCCGCCGATCGCGAAGGTATCGAGCTGCGCCACCCAAGGCTTCTCGCGCGTGCCCCCGAAGATTTCATCGGGACTGCGGCCGCCCATGGCGAGCCCGCGCAGCATTTTGTTGACGATGCCCATGTCGCGCGTGATGTACCAGAGGAACGGAATCTTCCCCATGTAGATGTGAGTGAGATTGATGCCGCTGCAGAACACGTGGCGACCGGCATATTTCGGGTGCGTGACGAGGCCGCCGCGCAGCACGCAGATTTCGTTGTTCAAATCGAAAATCGCGAGATCCGCGGCGGTTTCGGTGTCGGCCAGCGTGTCATCATCTTCCGCGTTGAGAAAGCGCGGATTTTTAATGCTGACGATCGCGGTCTTGCCCTTGCGCTCGACCTTGGCCGGGCCGAAGTCGATCATGCCATTGCGAGCGAATTCGGGGATGCGTTCAATCGTTTCTTGCTTCAGCCGCAGCATCGAGTGGCACAGATGCATGCCATTTGTTTCGTCGGCGAGCACATTGGCGAGAAAGATGCCCTGGTCGACCTCAACGCCATCCTTCTCGCTTTGCATGAATTGCCGTTCGGCATCGACCTGCTTTCGTGTCGGCGTCAGCCCGGGAATGAGTTTCGCCGCCTCGTAGCAAAGCTCCTCGACGCGAACGTGAGTGCTCAGGTTATTGGTGAGCTTGCGATAAATCGCACCCGCGTGATGCGACAAAAACCGTTCACGCGATTGGCGGCCGTGATCTTGAATAATATCGGCCGCCAGTTTTTGCGCCGTGTTGCGCTGGGGTTTTTTCGGCAGCTTCGCCAAAAAGGCCGCACCGTCACGCCAGAATTTCGTTGCGGTGGCGACGTCGCGCTTGTAGTTGCCTCTGAAGGTGAAGAATTTCATCCACGCCGCGCCGGCCTTCGGCGGCAGGCCGGCATCGCCGAAAATGACCTTGGGATCGCTCGCGTCCACGGCCTTGCGCTTGGCGCCTGAGCCTTCCATGACTGACCTCTCGCAATTCTTATTGCGCGACCGTTTTCCCCGGCCATTGGCACAAGTCGCTGATGAGGCACACCTCGCAGCGCGGCTTGCGCGCCAGACAAGTGTAGCGCCCGTGCAGAATAAGCCAATGATGCGCGCGCGATTTATATTTCGCCGGCACCACCTCGTTGAGCCGTGTTTCAACCTCAAGCGGGTTCTTACCCACCGCTAGCCCGGTGCGGTTGCCGACGCGGAAAATATGGGTGTCGACGGCGATGGTCGGCTCGCCGAAGGCGACGTTGAGCACGACATTGGCGGTCTTGCGGCCGACGCCGGGCAGCGCCTCCAACGCCTCGCGCGTGCGCGGCACCTGCCCGTCGTGCTCGGCGACGAGCCGGCGCGACAACTCGACCACGTTCTTCGCTTTGGTACGGAATAGCCCGATGGTCTTGATCAGATCGCGCACTCTCGCTTCGCCCAGCGCCGCCATCTTCTGCGGCGTATCGGCGAGCGCGAACAGCGCCGGCGTCGCCTTGTTGACCCCGGCATCGGTCGCCTGCGCCGACAGCACGACCGCCACGAGCAAGGTGAACGGATTAAGATGCTCCAATTCCGTCTTCGGCTCCGGATTGGCCTCGGCAAAGCGCCGGAACACTTCCTCTATTTCGGCATTGGTCAACGTGCGCACCGCGCCGGACGCGGCTTTTGCGTCGGCCTTCGCCCGTTGCGGCGCCGGTTTGACCTTGGCTTTCGACTTGCGGCGCTTAGATGAGGATTTTCGTGCGGACTTTTTCGCCATTTGCCGGGTATACTAGAGCCTCATGAGCAGCGACAACACCGGGCACGAGCCGACGATCTTTTCCGCGGTGATAACGCCGCACCGCTCGCTGCCGCGCGTCGGTTTCATCATCTTGATGTGCGTGTTCGGCGGCGTCAGCTTCGTCACAGGCATCGCCTTCCTGATGATGGGCGCGTGGCCAATCTTCGGCTTCTGCGGCCTCGACGTGCTGCTGCTCTATCTCGCCTTCCGGCTCAACTACCGCCATGCCGCGGCTTATGAGGAGGTGAGCGTGACCCCGGTCGCGCTCACCGTGCGCAAAGTGAGCCACCGCGGCCGGGCGCGCGAATGGGTGCTCAATCCGCTGTGGGTGCGCCTCGAAAAGATCGTGCATGAGGAATTCGGCATCGAAAGGCTGCTGCTGGTGTCGCGCGGGCGACAACTAGCCGTCGCCAATTTCCTCGGCCCCGACGAGAAGGCGAGCTTTGCCACTGCGCTCGGCAACGCCATCAACGAAGCCAAGCGCGGGGTGACGAGGACGGTTGTTTCCTGAGCCTGCAGGGCCTCATGGTGAGGAACGCCGCATAAGCGGCGCGTCTCGAATTATGGAGCTTGGCAGGAATCGGGTGGTTGAGGCAGGCTTCCCGGCCTAAATGGCGGTCATGAGCATGACCCAGACCCTGACCGAACGCTTCTCCGATTTCGCACCGCTGCCGACGGCGGCTGCCGACTACGACATCGTGCGCCGTGCCATCGCCCATATCCGCGGGCATTGGCGCTCGCAGCCGGAGATCGAAACCATCGCCGAAGCGGCCGGCGTGACGCCGACGGAGCTGCACCACCTGTTCCGCCGCTGGTGCGGGTTGACGCCGAAAGCGTTCCTGCAGGCGCTGACGCTCAACTCGGCGCGCGAGCTGTTGCGCTCCTCGGCGAGCGTGCTCGATGCCGCCTATGAGGTCGGGCTCTCCGGCCCCGGACGGCTGCACGATCTCTTCGTCACCCATGAGGCGATGTCGCCGGGCGAATGGAAGGCCGGCGGCGAGGGCCTGACTGTCACCTACGGCTTCCACCCCTGCCCGTTCGGCATGGCGCTGGTGATGACGACGCCGCGCGGGCTCGCCGGCCTCGCGCTCGCCGACGCCGGCAAAGAGCGCGCCGCGCTCAACGACATGAAGTCGCGCTGGCCGAAGGCGCGTTACGTCGAAGACTTCGCCGCGACTGCGGCGACCGCGCGGCGCATCTTCGATCCGGCGCTGTGGCGCAAGGATCAGCCGCTGCGCGTGGTGCTCATCGGCACCGATTTCGAAGTCCGCGTCTGGGAGAAGCTGCTCGACATTCCCATGGGCAAGCTCGACACCTATTCGGGCATCGCCGGCAAGCTCGGCGATGCCAAGGCCGCGCGCGCTGTCGGCGCCGCGGTCGGCAAAAACCCGATCTGTTTCGTGGTTCCCTGCCACCGTGTCGTCGGCAAGAACGGCGACCTGACCGGCTACCACTGGGGCATCACGCGCAAGCGCGCGATGCTCGGCTGGGAAGCCGGCCGCATCGCGGCCTAAAAGGAACGGCACGCATGGTCCCAGCGTTGACGCGTCACAGCCGACGGTCGGGAGGCCAAGATGCGCAGGATGATGACGCTGGTGCTGGTGCTCGGCATGCTACCGGCGCCGGTTTTCGCTCAGCTCGATACGCGCCTGCACGATCCGGTCGCCGAGGCGAACGGCAACGCCTACGACCCGCCGCTCGATGTGCGCCGCTACGTCGAGTCGCACGGACGCGGCGGCGGCGAAGGGTCGGCTGAGCTCGGCGCTGAACTGCCGGAAGGCGCGCGGGTGCGTTCAGTGCCCGGCTATCCGCAATGGGGCTATTCGGTGCTCGACGGCCAGCGCGTGATCGTCAACCGGCAGACCGGCACGGTATCCGGCTTCGTGCCCCAGTAGAGGCCGGCGGCTTAAGCCGCGAGATCGAGCTTGGAGGCGACGGTCGAATCGGCGTTGAGCCGGTAGATCATCGGCACGCCTGTATCGAGATTTAATTTGGTGATGCTGTCCGGAGTGTGCTTGTCGAGCACCATCACCAGCGCGCGCAGGGAATTGCCGTGCGCGGAGACCAGCACGCGCTCGCCGCGCAGCACGCGCGGCAGAATTTCCGTCACATAATAAGGCAGCGTGCGCGCCAGCGTATCCTTGAGACTCTCGCCGCCCGGCGGCGCGACATCATAGGAGCGGCGCCAGATGTGCACCTGCTCTTCGCCCCATTTCTTGCGGGCGTCGTCCTTGTTAAGGCCGGACAGGTCGCCGTAATCGCGCTCGTTGAGCGCCTTGTCCTTGAGCACCGGAATTTTAGTTTGCCCCATCTCGGCGAGCATCAGGTCGAGCGTGCGCTGCGCGCGCTTGAGCGCCGAGGTGAAGGCGACGTCGAAGACGATGCCCTGCTCCTTGAGCTTGCGCCCCGCCCCGCGCGCTTCCTCGACGCCCTGTTCGGTCAGGTCGATATCCCGCCAACCGGTGAACAGGTTCTTCAGGTTCCAGTCGCTCTGGCCGTGGCGCACGAGGACAAGCAGGCGGTCGGTCATCGGAAGCCTTCCAGGCGGGGATCGCTTGCCCCCGCATATAGCCTTGCTTTTGCGCCAGTTCCAGCCGTGCTTGAGTCGCTCAAAGCGGACGGTTACGCTTCGTTCAATAACTGGACGTGCGCAAGTTCTCTTCGCTCACGCCGCATACGTTCCGAGCGGGAGGGACGAAAATGGCTACCAATGGCGCGGCTCCAGCTTACCTTTCCGGCGTCCGCGTTCTGGACCTGACCCAATTCGAGGCGGGTCCTTCGTGCACCGAAGCCTTGGCCTGGCTTGGCGCCGAGGTGGTCAAAGTCGAAAATCCGCAAGGCGGCGAAGCGGGACGTTCGCTGCTTCATGGCGCATCGAACAACGGCCACGACTCCTGGTACTTCCTGCTGTTCAACGCCAACAAGAAATCCGTCACCGTCAATCTGAAATCGGAGAGCGGCCTCGCGCTGGTCAAGGATATGGCGAAGCGTGCCGACATCATGGTCGAGAACTTCGCGCCCGGTGCCATCGAGCGGCTCGGGCTCGGTTACGATGTCGTGCGCGCCGTCAATCCAGGCATCATTTACGCACAGCTCAAGGGCTTCGGCACCGGCGGACCCCACGAGAACAATCTTGCCTTCGACATGATCGCGCAGGCGACCGGCGGCGTCATGAGCATTACCGGCGATGCCGACGGGCCGCCGCTGAAGCCGGGCGTGACCCTCGGCGATACCGGCACCGGCATGTTGCTGGCGATCAGCATCTTGGGCGCGCTCTACCGCCGGCGCGAGACCGGCGAGGGCGAGCGCATCGAGATCGCCATGCAGGACGCCATGCTGCAATATATCCGCGTAGCGCTGTCGAGCCAGGCAACCCAAGGCGTAGCGGCCAAACGCAACGGAGCCAAGATCCTCTCCGGCTTCGCCGTTCCGAGCGGCACGTTCCCGTGCAAGCCGGGCGGGCCGAACGACTACGTCTATATCTATACGAGCCGGACCAATCCGCAGCATTGGCGGCGCCTGCTCGAAGTGATCGGCCGCAAGGACCTGATTGGCGATCCACGCTTCGACACCGCGGCGGCGCGCCTCGGCCATGAGCGCGAGGTCGATGAGATGATCTCCGCCTGGACGCGCCAGCATGACAAGCGCGAGGCCATGCGCATTCTCGGGGGCGCCGGCGTTCCGGCGGGCGCGGTGTTCGACACGATGGAACTGACCGAGGATACGGATTTCGAGCGGCGCGGGATCATGCAGACGATGCGACACCCGGTTGCTGGCGACTTCAAGATGCCCACCTGGCCGGTGCGCTTCGGCGGCAAGACGCCGAAGATGGAGCCGGCGCCGTTGCTCGGACAGCACACCAATGAGGTCTTGGGCGAGTGGCTTGGGCTCGATGAGAAACAGATCGCGCAACTGGGCAAAGACAAAGTCATCTGACGGAGTAACCAGACATGGCGGACATCACCGGCTCGGAGATCCTGGCCAAATCGCTGAAGAACGAAGGCACCGATATCCTGTTCTTCCTGATGGGCGGACCGATGCTGCTTGCGGAAGCCTCCTGCATCAAGGAGGGCATCCGCCCGCTCGACGTGCGCCATGAGCAGTCGGCGGCCTTCATGGCGCAGGCCTATAGCCGGCTGTTGCAGAGGCCGGGCGTGTGCATGGCGGCAAGCGGTCCAGGCACCATCAATCTCACCACCGGCGTCGCCAACGCGCTGATCGATTGCTGCCCGGTCGTCGCCATCGGCGGCTCAAGCCCCATCGGGCAAAACGGCCGCCAGGTGTTCCAGGAGATCGACCAGCTCGCCATCATGAAGCCCTGCACCAAATGGGCCGATCGCATCTATAATTTGAAGCGCATCCCCGAGCAGGTGAACGTCGCCTTCCAGAAAGCGATGAGCGGCAAGCCGGGCCCGGTTTATCTCGATTTTCCGGGCGATATTCTCTACGCCAAGATTCCCGAAGAGCAGGTCGACTGGAGCCTGTCGGGACGGCCATTGCTCGATTCGCGCCCGCTCGGCGATCCCAACAAGGTCGATGCCTTGGTCGATGCCATCGCCAAGGCGCAGAAGCCGATCATCCTCTCCGGCAGCGGCGTGATCTGGTCGCAGGCCTGGGGCGAATTGCAGGAATTCGTCGAAAAGACCGGCATTCCCTTCTACACGACGCCGCAAGGGCGCGGCGTGCTGCCGGACGACCACGAATATTCCTACATGTCGATGCGCTCGTCGGCCTTCCGCGATGCCGACATGATCATCATCATCGGCACGCGCATGAATTACATCATCGGCCACGCCGCGCCGCCGCGCTTCAACGCAAACGCCAAGATTGCCCGCATCGATATTGACGCCGACGAGATCGCCGCCTCGCCGCGGCGGATCGATATTGGTGTTGTCGGCGATTGCAAGCGCGTGCTGCGTCAGCTGATCGACGCCAGCGGCAAGCGCATCAAGGCGGACAATTTCGCGGCCTGGCGCAAGACGCTATCCGACGGCGAGGCGGCGAAACGGCAGGCGCCCGGCGCCAACAAGCCAATGGACGACATGCCGATCCATCCGCTGCGGCTGTGCGACGAGATCAAGAATTTCATGCGGCGCGACGCCATCCTTGTCGTCGACGGCCAGGAAATCTTGAATTACGGCCGCCAGTCGATGCCGACCTTTGTCGCCGGGCATCGCCTCAATTCCGGCCCCTTCGGCACCATGGGCGTCGGCCTGCCGTTCGGCATCGGCGCCAAGATCGCCAAGCCCGACAGCCAGGTCATCGTCGTACATGGTGACGGATCGTTCGGCTTGAATGCGCTCGAACTCGACACCGCCGTGCGCCACAACGCGCCGATCCTAGTCGTGGTCAGCCTCAACGGCGGCTGGACCGCCGATCCCGACGGCAACAAGCCGGGCCGCAATCTCGGCTACACGCGCTTCGACAAGATGGCGGAGTCGCTCGGCTGCTATGGCGAGTTCGTCGAGAAGCCCGGCGACATCCGCCCGGCGCTCGACCGCGCGCAACGCGAGGTGGAGCGCGGCTCGGTCGCGCTGGTCAACGTCAAGACCGATCACCGCGCCCGCGCCGGCACCGCGGCCTTCGCGCAATATTCCACGTGAAAGTCGGTCGCGAATAAAGGTGACGACCGCCTAGACGTCCTTCAAGCCGAGCACGTCCATCATCGAATAAAGCCCGGGCTTCTGCGTGCGCGCCCAGGCCGCGGCGGCGAGCGCGCCGCGCGCGAAGATCATGCGGTCTTCGGCCTTGTGGGTGAGCTCGATGCGCTCCGCAGGCCCGGCGAAGATCACGCTGTGCTCGCCGACAACGGTGCCCCCGCGCAACGAGGCAAAGCCGATGTCGCCGGGCTTGCGCTTGCCTTCGTGGCCTTCCACCATGCCACGCTCGTCGAGGCTGATGCCGCGCCCCGCCGCCGCGGCGCGGCCGAGCAACAGCGCGGTGCCGGAGGGCGCGTCGACTTTCTGGTTGTGATGCATTTCCAGAATCTCGATGTCGAACGTGCGGTCGAGCGTCTTCGCCACCTGCTTGGTCAGCGCCGCGAGCAGATTGACGCCGAGGCTCATGTTGCCGGACTTGACGATCACCGCGGTCTTGGCGGCGTCCCTAATCCGAGCCTCATCGGCTTGGCTGAGGCCCGTGGTGCCGATGATATGAACCTTTCCGGCCTTGGCGGCGAGCGCTGCGAATGACGAGGTCGCGTCTGGAATGGTGAAGTCGACGATGCCGTCCGCCTGCTCCATCAGCGGTCTGACGTCGCCGGTGAGCTTGATGTTGTTCTCCCCGAGCCCCGCGAGCGTGCCCGAATCCCAACCGATCAGCGGCGAGCGCGCGTCTTCCAGCGCACCGGCCAGCGCGAAGTTCTTGTTGTCGGCAATCGCCTTGACCAGCGTGCGGCCCATCCGCCCGCCGGCGCCGGCGACCACAAGCCGCATCGCGGTCATGGCTCAGCTCCAACCGTCGCAATGGGTATAGCGGGGAGACAGATTATTGTCATTCCGGGACGCCGCGAAGCGGCAGGCCCGGAATCCATACTCCGCAGCACCGGGGCTATGGATTGAGGGCTCGCGGCCGGAGCCTGTCACCGGGCCGGCCTTCGGCTGGAGCCGTTGGGCCGCGCCCCGGAACGACGGTTACGGCTGCGGCCCGTCGTAACCCTCGATGATCATGATGTCAGCGGTCGCGTTCGGCACCCGCCGTTTGATGTTTTCCTGATATTCCGGCGAATAGTAGCAGGCGCGCGCCGTGGCAAAATCCGCGAATTCGATGACGATGTTGCGCGAGCGCGCCTGGCCTTCGGGAATCTCGAACTTGCCGCCGCGGATGACGAACTTGCCGCCGAATTTCTTGAAGATGGCCGGGTTATGCGCCGCGTAACCCTTGTAGCCCTCGTCGTTCGTCACATCGACGCGCGCGATCCAGTAACCCTTGGGCATGTTTCCTCCTGATTATTAGGCGATAGCATTTGAAATTTCAGTGACGATACGGGTCGCCGCCGCGGCAGGATCAGCAGCCTCGACAATCGGCCGGCCCACGACAAGATAGTCCGCGCCCACGGCAATCGCTTTGCCGGGAGTCATGATGCGCTTCTGGTCGCCCGAAGCCGAGCCGGCGGGGCGAATGCCCGGCGTCACCAGCACCATGGCGGGGCCGGCGATCGGCCGCAGGCGCGCCGCTTCTTCCGCCGAGCAGACGAGACCGTCGACGCCGATGTCACGTGCCTGCTCCGCGCGCGCCGCGGCAAGCTCGCCTACGGTCATGTCGTAGCCGGCGGCGGCAAGATCGGTGTCGTCATAAGACGTCAGCACGGTGACGGCGAGGATGCGCAACGTCGAGCCCTTTTTGCCTTCGACCGCCGCCTTCATGGTCTGCGGATAGGCGTGAACCGTGAGGAAAGTCGCGCCAAGCTGCGCCACGCTCTCAACGCCCTTCTCCACCGTGCTGCCGATGTCGTGCAGCTTGAGGTCAAGAAACACCTGCTTGCCGGCGGCAATCAACCCGGCGGCGAACGGCAAGCCGCCGGCGAAGGCGAGCTGGTAGCCGATCTTGTAGAAAGCAACGCTGTCGCCGAGCCGCGATACCATGCTCTCGGCGGCCTTTACCGACGGTACGTCGAGGGCGACGATCAGGCGTTCACGCGCGTCAAGCCGCATCGGTTTCACATCATAAGCCGCGCCATCTCGACCAGGCGCGCAAGCTGGGCGCGCAGGAGGTTGGCGGTTCCGCTGTCCGCTAGATTATCCGTTTCATCGAATGCGTGGTCGGCGTTGCCGACGGCGACCTGCTCCGGGATCACCAGCGCGCCGCAACCGAGCTCGAGAATCTGCCGCAGCGCCATCAGCGAGCGCATGCCTCCGAGCGGCGAGGATGAGGCGGCGCTGATGGCAAAGACGCGGTTCTTGAACGCGGCATAGTTGGGGTCGCCGCGCTCGCGCACGCGCGATACCCAGTCGATGGCGTTCTTTAGGAGCGGCGTCACCGAGGCCGAATATTCAGGGCTGGCGATGAACACGCCGTGGTGCGCGCCGATCATCTGCTTGAGCTTGAGCGCGTTGGCAGGCGGCCCGCCCCTGAATTCGACGCCGGCTTCGAAGATCGGCAGCTCGTAATCGGCAAGGGATATGCGCGTCACCTCGATGTCGTTCAAGGTGAGTTCTTTGACCGCCAGCGCGGCGAGCTTGACATTGTGCGAGCCGGCGCGGGTCGAGCCGGGCATGACGAGAATTTTCGGCGCTGGCATCAGCGGCTCCGCTGGAACAGGCACCAATAGCACCGCACGTAATTGCCGGTTGGAGAATGTTAGATCAGACGCCGCGGTAAACCCAGACGCGCGCGGGCGGCAGATTGAGCCAGATGAGTTCGGAGGCTTCGGCCGAGATGCCGGACAGCGCCTTGGGGATCGGCGGCAGCATCGCATAGGTGAACTGGATGAACGGCGCCGACGGCGCCAGCAGGCCCATCGCGTCGGCGATGAGCCGCAGGCGCGTGCGCAACGGCTTGGTCACCAGTGGCAGGCCGGAAACGATGGCGGCCGCCGGCTCGCGCACATAGGTTTCCAGCAGCCGGCGCAGCCGATAGGCGTCGCCCTGCACCACGGTCGCTTCCGGATAACGCGAGCGCAGCAGGCGGCAGAAGGCCGGGTTGAATTCGACGAGAACCAGACGCGCGGGGTCGATGCCCTGCGCAACCAGCGCTTCGGTCACCGGACCGGTCCCCGGACCGAGCTCGATCACCGGACCTTCCGATTTCGCATCGACGTAACTTGCCATCGTCCGCGCCAGCGCCTTGCCGGAGGGCATCACCGCGCCGGTGGAAATCGGCTTTTCAATCCACGAGCGGATGAACTGCACCTCGTCATCGAGACGCAGCGGCTTCTTTTCGACGCGTGCGAGGGATTGCAGGGGCATTATGCGGGGCCACAACTACCGACGGCAGTCATCAAACTGCAACACTCATCGGTATAGGGCGGGAGGAGAAGGGTCAAGACGGTTGCCCTGTTTGCCCGTCGCGACTGGCGAGGCTGTCGAAAAACTCCTTGACTTTGCTGAAGAACCCCGCCGATTCCGGCTGGGTTTCCTGCGAGGAAAGCTTTTCAAACTCCGCCAGCAATTCGCGCTGCCGCTTGGTCAGGTTCTGCGGAGTTTCCACCACCACCTGAACGTACATGTCGCCCAGTTGTTTGGCCCGCAGCACCGGCATTCCCTTGGCCGCGAGGCGAAAGCGGCGACCGCTTTGCGTTCCGGGCGGCACTTTCACCCGCGCCGTGCCACCATCGATGGCGGGAACCTCGAATTCGCCGCCGAGCGCCGCGGTCACCATGGAAATCGGCACGCGGCAATGCAGATCGGCCCCGTCGCGCTGGAACAAAGTGTGCGGTGCGAGAGCGAGAAAAATATAGAGGTCGCCGGCGGGCCCCCCGCGCAAGCCGGCCTCGCCTTCGCCGGCCAAGCGAATGCGGGTGCCGTCCTCGACGCCGCGCGGGATGTTGACCGACAACATGCGTTCGCGGGTAACGCGGCCCGAGCCCGCGCAAACGGTGCACGGGTCATCGATGGTCTGCCCGCGGCCCTGGCAGACCGGACAGGTGCGCTCGAGCGTAAAGAAGCCCTGCGCGTGGCGGATCTTGCCGGCGCCGCCGCACGTCGCGCAGACCTTCGGCTTGGTTCCGGCTTTGGCGCCACTGCCAGAGCAGGCTTCGCAGGTCACCGAGGTCGGAATACGGATCTGCGCGGTCTTGCCCTGGAAGGCCTCTTCGATCGTGATTTCCATATTGTAGCGCAGATCGGATCCGCGCTCGCGGCCCTGGCCGCGCGCGCCGCGGCGGCCGCCGCCCATGCCGAACAGGTCCTCAAAGATGTCGGCGAATGAGGTGGCGAATTCGGCGCCGAAGCCGTGCGCGGCGCCGGGACCGCCGTGCTCGAAGGCGGCATGGCCGAAACGGTCATAGGCGGCGCGCTTGTCGCCGTCCTTGAGCACGTCATAGGCCTCGTTGATTTCCTTGAACTTGTGCTCGCAGTCCTTGTCGCCCGGATTGCGGTCCGGATGATGCTGCATGGCGAGCTTGCGGAAGGCAGCCTTGAGCTCGACCTCGGTGCAGGTGCGGGTGACGCCCAGGACTTCGTAATAATCGCGCTTGGACACCTTTGATATCCCCGCCGAAAAAATCAAAACCTCGTCCTAAGGAGGCGCAACGCGCGTCACAAAGGACGAGGTTTTCATCGCATCAGTCTTACGCTGATTTCTTCTTGTCGTCGTCGACTTCGGTGAATTCGGCGTCGACCACGTCTTCTTTTTTCTCGCCGGGGGCAGCCTCGGCGCCGGGCTGGGCGTTCTGCTGCTCTTGGCTCTGCTTGTACATCGCCTCGCCGAGCTTCATCGAAGCCTGCGCCAGCGTATTGGTCTTCTGCTGGATCGCGTCGGCGTCGTCGCCCTTGAGCGCCTCTTTCAGGTCGGCCATGGCGTTCTCGATCGCCGAGCGCTCGGCGTCGGAGACCTTGGAGCCATGCTCGGCGAGCGCCTTCTCGGTCGAATGCACCAGCGCCTCGGCGTGGTTCTTGGCCTCGACCGCAGCCTTGCGCTTCTTGTCCTCTTCAGCATGCGCTTCCGCGTCCTTGACCATCTTCTCGATGTCGGCTTCCGACAAGCCGCCCGAGGCCTGGATGCGGATCTGCTGCTCCTTGCCGGTCGCCTTGTCCTTGGCGGATACGTTGACGATGCCGTTGGCGTCGATGTCGAAGGTGACCTCGACCTGCGGCACGCCGCGCGGGGCCGGCGGAATGCCGACCAGATCGAACTGGCCGAGCAGCTTGTTGTCGGCCGCCATTTCGCGCTCGCCCTGGAAGACGCGGATGGTGACCGCGTTCTGGTTGTCTTCCGCGGTGGAGAACACCTGCGATTTCTTGGTGGGAATCGTGGTGTTGCGGTCGATGATGCGGGTGAACACGCCGCCCAAAGTCTCGATGCCGAGCGAGAGCGGAGTGACGTCGAGCAAGAGCACGTCCTTGACGTCGCCCTGCAGCACGCCCGCCTGGATGGCGGCGCCGACGGCAACCACCTCGTCGGGGTTGACGCCTTTGTGCGGCTCCTTGCCGAACAGCTGCTTCACAGCCTCCTGCACCTTCGGCATGCGCGTCATGCCGCCGACCAGCACGACCTCGTGAATCTCAGCCGCCGACACGCCGGCGTCCTTCATCGCCTGCTTGCAGGGCTGGATGGTCTTCTGGATGAGATCGTCGACCAACGCCTCGAACTTGGCGCGGGTGAGCTTCATGGTCAGGTGTTTGGGACCCGAAGCATCCGCCGTGATGAACGGCAGGTTGATTTCGGTCTGCGTCGTCGACGACAGCTCGATCTTCGCTTTCTCGGCCGACTCCTTCAGCCGCTGCAGCGCCAGCTTGTCGCGGCGCAGATCGATGCCCTGCTCTTTCTGGAATTCATCGGCGAGATAATTGACGAGCCGCATGTCGAAGTCTTCGCCGCCGAGGAAGGTGTCGCCGTTCGTCGACTTCACCTCGAACACGCCGTCGCCGATCTCGAGGATGGAAATATCAAAGGTGCCGCCGCCGAGATCGTAGACGGCGATGGTGCCGGTCTTCTGCTTGTCGAGACCGTAAGCGAGCGCGGCCGCGGTCGGCTCGTTGATGATGCGCAGCACATCGAGACCGGCGATCTTGCCGGCGTCCTTGGTCGCCTGGCGCTGCGCGTCGTTGAAATAGGCGGGAACGGTGATGACCGCCTGCTCGACCTTGGAGCCGAGATAGGCTTCGGCCGTCTCTTTCATCTTTTGCAGGATGAAGGCGGAAATCTGCGACGGCGAATAGGGCTTGCCGTCGACCTCGACCCAGGCGTCGCCGTTCGAAGCCTTGGCGATCTTGTAGGGGACGAGCTTCTTGTCTTTCTCGACCATCGGGTCTTCGTAGCGGCGCCCGATCAGGCGCTTGACCGCGAAGATGGTCTTCTCCGGATTGGTGACCGCCTGGCGCTTGGCCGGCTGGCCGACGAGACGCTCGCCGTCGTCGGTGAAGGCGACGATGGAAGGCGTGGTGCGCATGCCTTCGGCGTTCTCGATGACTTTCGGATTTTTGCCTTCCATGACGGCGACGCACGAGTTCGTGGTGCCGAGGTCGATGCCGATGACCTTACCCATGGTTCTTCCCTTCTTTTGCGGCAGGCTGTCCGGGCCCTTGCGGCGCCCAGTGAGGGGGTCCGCGGCCCATCCGCAGACCACCCGATCCAGCCCCCTGGATACTCGAATCGCCGCATTTCTGCGGCTTATCGTTCATATAGGAGGGCCGTTTGCCCCCGCAAGCCGGAACCCCAGCGGCGGCGTCAGAAGCGGCCCGAAAATATGCGTGGGTGGACCAAAGGTTAACCGGACGGCCATTGCCGGGGCTTCGACCCCCGTCTAGGCAAGCACGGCGGCGACCCGATGTCCCCGGAAAGTAGTGTCGGCATGCTCCGTTCCCTGTTTCTGCTCCTCGCCCTGTGGGCCGGCACGGCGGCCGCCGCCACGGCCGCCGATCCCGTGTTTCCGCCCGGCCAACGTATCGGGCTGGTGCCGCCGGCCGGCATGAGCGTGAGCCAGCGCTTTGCCGGCTTCGACGACGACGCCAACAAGGCCGGCATCAGCCTCGTCGAGCTGCCGCTTCCGGCCTACGAAAGCGTCGAGAAGTCGATGTTCGACAGGCCGCCGCCGGGGCTGACCGTGCTGACGCGCGGGATGCTGCCCTTCACCGACGGCATCGGCTTTCTGATCGCCGGCACGAGCGTCATCAGCGGCACGCCCATGCACCAATGGTTTCTGCTGGCGAGATCGGCCGCCGGGCGCAACACCGATGTTGCGGCGCTGGTGACGGCGGTAGTTCCGGACAAGGCGCTTTCGGTCTATTCCGACAAGGTGGTGCGCGCCGCGCTGGCGACGGTCGCCTTTCGTCCGCCGCCGACCGCCGAGCGGGTCGCCATGCTGCCGTTCAAGCTCCACGAGCTTGCCGGGTTCAGGATCATGCAGGCCCTCCCTCCCGGCAGCATGATCCTCACCGACGGCCCGACCGACGACATCACCAAGCAGCCGTACATGATCGTCACCATCGGAACCGGCGCCCCGGCTGAAGCCGACGGCCGCGCCCGCTTTGCGCGCGACCTGTTGTCCACGGCGCCGCTCAAGGACATCACCATCACCTCCACCGACGCCATACGCATCAGCAACCTGCCCGGCATCGAGGTCCGCGCCACCGCAACCGACCTGCGCGGCGATCCGATCAAGCTCGTGCAATGGGTGCGCTTCGGCGTCGGCGGCTACCTGCGTGTCATCGGCGTGGTCGCCCCCGACGGCTGGGACAAGATGTTCGATCGCTTTCGCGCCGTGCGCGACGGTATCGAGCTGCACTGACGCTAGAACTTGATCGTGCTGCGGATGCCGGCGACGAAGGCGTTTTTTACCGGAGCGCCGGCCGGATCGTTCGGGTCGGCGACGTTGCCGCCGGGGTGCACGACGTACTGCAGATCGGGCTGTAGCACCCACCATGGCGCGATCTGCAGCGCATAATCGAGCTCGAACAACGCCTCGAAATTGCGGATCGGGAACGGCGGCCCGTTGATCGCCAGCGCGTCGCGGTCGAGGGCGGCGGCATCGCGGCTGATGCGCGCGTAGGCGGCGCCGAAGGTGAGCACGTCGTCGTCGCGGCCGGGTAGAAGCCCCTTCACGCCGACACCGCCGTCGACATAATAGGAAATCAGATTGCGGTCGGACGGCGACATCCCTCCGCGCGCGAACACATTGAGGCTGCGCTTGCCGGCGCTCCACACGGTCTGATCGGCGACGCCGTAGATGCCCCAATCGCCGCGGTGATTGAGCGGGTTTGGCGGCGACGTTGCAAGTGACACGGCGTTGCCGAATGCATCGACACCATAGTGCACGTCGGCAAAGTCCGCGCTCGCATACCAGGTGCCGAGCTTGTAGATGCCGGGCAGCCCTTTTGCGCTCTTGCCCTGGTTGACGCCGTACTGTAATTCGCTGATCCACAGCGCGCCGCCCGAAAAGCTGAACGTCGTTCCGTAGCGGTCGCAGGCTTGGGCAATGTCGTTGCAGTTACGGCCGGCCGGATCGCCGGAGAACACCGCGGTTTGCACGGTGAGCTGATCGGTCGGTTTCACTGCAAGCCGCGCGCCGGGGGTGGCGAGCGGATATGCCGGGCCGCCGTTGCGCATGTCCGCCGCCAGCAACGCCGTCCACCCGAAGGTGCCGTTGATCAAACCGCTGGCGGTCGGGCTGGTGATGAACTCGTCGTCGCCAGCAAGCTGGCCGATGCGCAGTGAGACGCGGTCGTCGAATGCGTTCTGCTGAAACCAGGCGGTAAAAAGCCGCGTCGTTGCCAAAGCGTCGATGTTGCTCGGGGCCATGATCGAGCCGACATTGTCCTCGGCCGTGGCATGGCCGATATTGTGGATCTGGTAGACGGTGAAATGCGTCGTGGCGCCGTTCCAGCCGACCAGCTTCCGCAGATCTGTATCGACGGAAAATTCGAAGCGGCCCTCGTAACTGGCGCTCCGATGCAGTCCACCCGACAAGACCGCGAGCGTTTCGTTGATGTAGTTGAGCGTGAGATCGACGCCCTTGTCATGCAACGCGGTGCGCGCGCCGCCCCAATCGCCGCTGAGCGTTTCCTGCTCCCAGATCGATTGCGGCGCGGGCTTGCTTGGCTGGCCCGCAATCGCCGAAGCGCCGACGCAGGCGGTCAGGGCAACGCTCGCCAAAACGGCCCAGACCCAATCGCTGACGCAACCCATGCAGCCCATCCATTATTTAGGCGCAGCATTGATCCGTCTGCTCTCATGAGAGTCAACGAGTATTGCAGCAATATCAATCGTTTATAACCGCTCCAAAGTGGACTCATCCGCTTGGACTTTTCCAATCGAAAATTTGCGCGCAAGCGACTGACCGTGCTCGCAAATGCGGCTCGCCCTCGCGCGAAAGTTTTTGTGAAATGGAGCCGCGATTGCGCCGCTTAATCGGCGGCGTCCTGCTGTGAATTGTCGTTGGCGGACGTCGGTGCTTTCGGCGCTGCCTTGGCGACGGCGACCAACGCCGGACGCAGCACGCGCTCGCCAAGCATGTAGCCGGCCTGGATCACCTGCGCGACCGTGCCGGGCGCGGCGGAACCGTCGGCAACTTCGTACATCGCCTGATGCAGATTGGGATCGAACTTCTCGCCCTGCGGCGAGAATTTGCGCACGCCGTTGCGCTCGAGAATCTTCATCAACTCGCGCTCGGTCAGGTCGACACCTTCGACAAGCGCCTTCACCTTATTATCCGCCGATTGCCGCAGTTCGTCGCTGATCGCATCCAGCGCCCGGTGCATATTGTCGGCCACCGCAAGCACGTCGCGGGCAAACGCAGCAATCGCATAAGCGCGCGTATCGGCGACCTCGCGTTCGGTGCGCTTGCGCAGGTTTTCCATCTCCGCAAGCGTCCGCAAGAGCTTGTCCTTGAACTCGGCGGCCTGCCGCTGCGCTTCCGCAAGCGGATCGAGCTGGTCGGCCTCCGGCGCAAGACCGGCATTTTCGGGCTCGGCGGCGCTTTTCCGCGCGGTCGGGTCGTTCATATCGGGCTCGTTCATAATGGATGAAATCCCACCTTAGATATCGGTTCCAAGGGCTTAAAATTCAAGTTGCCAAAAGGCGGCTCACCACCCGGGCGGTATAATCGACCATGGGGATGACGCGGGCATAATTGAGCCGGGTCGGGCCGATCACGCCGATGACGCCGACGATGCGCCCGGTGCCGTCGCGGTAGGGCGCGACAATGGTCGAGGAACCCGAGAGCGAAAACAGCTTGTTTTCCGAGCCGATGAAGATGCGCACCCCCTCGCCGCGCTCGGCGCGACCGAGCAGATCGACCACCCCGCGCTTGGTCTCCAGCGCATCGAACAGCGAGCGCACCCGCTCGAGGTCTTCGAGCGCGTGCAGATCCTCGAGTAGATTGGCGTGGCCGCGCACGATGAGTTGTCGCTCCTCGCTCGCGCCGCCGGACCAGCTCGCGAGCCCCGCGGCGATGATCTTTTGGGTCAGCTGATCGAGCTCGGCTTGGCCCTGCTGAAGCGACGTTTCGATCCCGGTGCGCAGTTCGGCGAGCGTCTTGCCGCGCACGTGGGCGTTGAGGAAATTGCCGGCTTCGGTGAGCGCCGACGTCGGCAGCCCAGCCGGCACGTTGAGCACTCGGTTTTCCACCTGCCCGTCCTCTGCCACCAGCACGGCAAGCGCCCGTTCGGGCTCGAGCCGCACGAATTCGATGTGCTTGAGGCGTACGTTCTGCTTGCTCGCCAGCACGACGCCGGCCGAGCGCGTCAGCCCCGACAAGGTCTGCGATGCCTCGGCGAGCAGCATCTCCAGCGATTTGCCGCCGCCGGCGCCCGCGACCTGAGCCTCGATCGAACGGCGGTCACTCTCCGTCAAGTCGCCGATCTCCATCAGCGCGTCGATGAAAAAACGCAAGCCCAGCTCGGTCGGCAGCCGACCCGCCGAGGTGTGCGGGGCGTAGATGAGGCCGAGCTGCTCGAGATCCGACATCACGTTGCGCACCGAGGCCGGCGACAGCGACATCGGCAGGATGCGCGACAGATTGCGCGAGCCGACCGGCTCGCCGGTCGCCAGGTAGCTCTCCACGATCTGACGGAAAATCTCGCGCGAGCGCTCGTTGAGCGAAGCGAGGCTCACCTGCGATGCGCCAATCGGGATATCGTGGGACGCCAAGTTTAACTCCATCAAGCTGCGGCGACAGCTTCAATCTCTATCATAAAATCGGCGCCGTAGAGCCGAGCGACTTCGATCAAGGTGATCGCTGGAGCGGCAGGCGGGCTCACCGTTGCAAAGAAGCGGTTGCGTGCCTCGCGATACGCGCCGAGATTGTTCATGTCGCGCAGGAACACCGTTAGCTTGACCAGGTTGGCAGCCGTGCAGTCAATCGCCTTCAGCGCAACGCCGAGATTATGGAAAACCTGCTCGGTCTGCGCAGCGAAGTCACCTTTGCCGACGATCTCGCCGCCGGCATTCAGCGCGGTTTGCCCGGCGATAAAAAACAGCCGGCGGGCCGCAACTTCGACAATTTGCGAATAGCCCGGCGGCGCTCCCAGTTCGGGCGGGTTAATCCGGCTGATCGGCGTTTGCTGCGTCAAGACTTGGAATCCCCCGATGCCTGAAGCAGTACAAAAGTGGCCATTTCGGCGGCCTTGTTCAAGCCGGGCGTATCGTTATGGTGTGCGGCCAATGAGAGGATCAAGTCCGATGCGGCCGAGCCGCCGACAGGCCGACGAGTTGCGCAGCGTTTCGCTCGAGCGCGGCGTGGTCAAATACGCCGAGGGCTCGTGCTCCGTGAAGTTCGGCGATACCCACGTTCTGGTGACCGCGAGCCTCGAAGAACGGCTGCCGCCGTGGCTCAAGGGCCAGGGCCGCGGCTGGGTCACCGCCGAGTACGGCATGCTGCCACGCGCGACCGCCGAGCGCACCCGCCGTGAGGCCTCGGCCGGCAAGCAGGGCGGCCGCACCGTCGAGATCCAGCGGCTCATCGGGCGCTCGCTGCGTTCGGTCATCGACCTCGTCGCCCTCGGCGAGCGGCAGATCACCCTCGACTGCGACGTGATCCAGGCCGACGGCGGCACGCGCACGGCGTCGATCACCGGCGCCTGGGTCGCGCTGTCCGATTGCCTGATGTGGATGAAAGCGCGCGACATGATCCGCGACGGCGTGTTGCGCGATCATGTCGCCGCGGTCTCCTGCGGCGTAGTGAACAATGTCGCCGTGCTCGACCTCGATTACGCCGAGGATTCGCAAGCCGAGACAGACGCCAATTTCATTCTGACTGGCTCAGGCAACATCGTCGAGGTGCAGGCGACCGCGGAGAAGGTGCCGTTCAGCGAGGAGCAGTTGCTCGCCCTGCTCGCGCTGGCGCGCAAGGGCATCGGCAAGCTCGTCGATCTGCAGAAGCTCGCGGTGGCGTGAGCAAATGTGGCGCCGTCATGCCCGCGTTTGTCGGGGGCATCTACGCCATGCGGCTGTGGTAGGGGTGAGAAACGCGTGGATGGCCGGGACCAGTCCGGCCATGACATATCAATGCATAGACGTCTCACCGGCCCCGTCGTCATCGCCACGCACAATCCCGGCAAGCTCAAGGAAATGCGCGAGCTGCTGGCGCCTTACGGCGTCGAGGCGCAATCCGCGGGCGAGCTCGGCCTCGCCGAGCCCGCGGAAACCGGCAGGAGCTTCGCCGCCAACGCGCGCATCAAGGCGCTCGCCGCCGCGCGCGCGACCGGCAAGCCGGCTTTCGCCGACGACTCTGGCCTCGTGGTCGACGCGCTCAATGGCCAGCCCGGCATTCATTCGGCGCGCTGGGCCGGAGCGGACAAGGATTTCCGCTTCGCCATGAACAAGGTGCAGACGCTGCTCGTCGAGCGCGGCGCCAAGGCGCCGGAGAGCCGCCGTGCGCATTTCACCGCCGCGCTGTGCCTTGCCTGGCCCGACGGACACACCGAGGATTTCGAAGGCCGCGTCGACGGCGTCGTGGTCTGGCCGCCGCGCGGTACGCTCGGCTTCGGCTACGACCCGCTGTTCAAGCCGGACGGCCACGACCGCACCTTCGGCGAGATGAGCGCCGCGGAAAAGCACGGTCTGCCGCCACAGGGCCGCGGCCTCTCGCATCGGGCGCGCGCGTTTCTCAAGCTCGCCGCGGCCTGCTTGCACAAGCCGTAATTGATTACAATTTTAATGATCTCGCCGCGCCAAAGACCAATGCGCGCTGGCTGAGCCGCGCCGAGGTCACTATGATGCTTAACATGAGCTTAACCGCGCCGTTCGCCGTCTACGTGCACTGGCCGTTCTGCCTGTCGAAGTGCCCGTACTGCGACTTCAACAGTCACGTGCGCCACGGCGGCGTCGACGAGGCAGGCTTCGTGCGCGCGATCCAAGCGGAGCTTGCCGCCGCTGCCGCGCGCGTTCCCGATCGCACGGTGTCGACGATCTTTTTCGGCGGCGGCACGCCGTCGCTGATGCAGCCGCAAAGCGTCGCCGCGATCCTGAACGCCATCGCCAGGCACTGGGCGGTGGCGCCGGACGCCGAGGTGACGCTCGAAGCCAACCCGACCAGCGTCGAGGCCACGCGCTTTCTTGGGTATCGCGCAGCCGGCGTCAACCGCGTCTCGCTCGGCGTGCAGGCGCTCGACGACGCGGCGCTGAAAGAACTCGGCCGCCTGCACACCGCGCAGGAGGCGCTCGATGCGGTCGCCGTCGCCCGCTCGATCTTTCCGCGCTACTCCTTCGACATCATCTACGCGCGGCCGCGGCAGACGCTTGCCGCCTGGGAGGCCGAACTCAGGCGCGCCATCGCCGAAGCCGCCGAGCATCTCTCGCTCTATCAACTCACCATCGAGCCGGACACGCCGTTCTTCGGCCTGCACAAGGCCGGCAAGCTCGCATTGCCGGACGAGGATCTCGCGCGCGACCTTTACGATGTGACGCAGACGGTATGCGCCGAGGCAGGGCTGCCCGCCTACGAGATTTCCAATCATGCGCGCCCGGGCGCCGAGTGCCGCCACAACCTGGTCTACTGGCGCGGCCACGATTATGCCGGCGTCGGCCCCGGCGCCCACGGCCGCCTCAGCATCGGCGGCCGCCGCTACGCGACCGAAACCGAGAAGCGGCCGGAAGCCTGGCTCGCGCGCGTCGAGGCAAAAGGCAACGGCCTACTCGTCGATGAAGCGCTCACGCCCGGCGAACAGGCCGACGAATTCCTGCTCATGGGTCTGCGCCTCGCCGAAGGCATCGATCTTGCGCGCTATACGGCGCTCGCCGGGCGCGACATCGATCCACAACGTGTGTCGTTTCTGCGCGACGGCGGCGCCGTCGAAGTGACCGACAGCGGCCGCCTGCGCGTGACGCAGGCCGGGTTCCCGCTGCTCGACGCGGTGGTTGCCGATCTCGCCGCCTAGCTTGCCGGCGCGAAGGAGCGCGGCGGCGGGCTGATGACCTGCCCGCCTTGCGGCGTGACGCGCAGCACCGCGAGGCCGCGCTCGTTGGTGCCGTCGGGGCGGAAGCGGAAGATGCCGTCGATGCCGGCAAAGCCCGAAGCGTTGGTCAAGACCGGCTCGCTGAAGCGCTGCGGCCCTTGCGTCTTCACCAGTGCGGCGACCAACGCCACCGCATCGTAGGCGAGGGCCGCCGCGCGCACTGGATCCTGCCCGAAACGCGCGCGATAGCGAGCGCTGAAATTGCGGAAGCCTTCGGGCGCCGGTCCGGCGTACCAGCCGCCGTCAAGCTGCGGCGTCGAGAAGATACGCGGGTCTTCCCACAACCCGGTGCCGAGCAGCTGAACGCGCTTCAAATTCACGCCATTCGAGGCGAGCGCCTGCACGATTTGCGGCACCGCGTCGGCGCTGTCTGGGATGAAAATCGAATCGACGCGGTTGGCGATTTGCGCCACGCGCTTCACAGGCTCGGCCATTCTCGCTGGATCGGCCGGATATTTTTCCAGCGTCACCAGCCGCACGCCGCGGCGCGAGGCCTCCTGCTGCAGCGCCGCCTCGACCACCGCGCCGTAGGCATTGTCGGGCAGCAGCGCCGCGAGCGAGCGCTTGCCGCGCGCGGCGGCGTAATCGACGATGCGCTTGACGTCTGACTCAGGCAGGAAGCTCAGAAGGTAGACGCCGCGCGCGGCAACGCTGGCGTCGGTCGAGAAGGCGATCACCGGCACATTGCGCGCGCGCGCAACCTGGGCCACCGCGCTCACCGACTGCGCAAACAACGGTCCCAGAATCATTTCGGCGCCCTCGTCGAGCGCCTGCTGCGCGGCGGCCTGCGCGGTCGGCGGCGCGCCGGCGTCGTCCTTCACCAGGAGCTGGATGTTCGGGTTCTTGAATTCTTCGAGCGCCATTTCCGCCGCGTTGCGCATCGAGACGGCGACATTGGCGGCGCTGCCGGACAGCGGCAGGATGAGCCCGACTTTGACCTGCCCGGCGCCGACCGTGGCGGCGGGCGGAGCCGCGGCCGGTTCCGCCGGCGGCGTGCCGCCGCCGAAGCGGTCGGCAATGTTGGTGCAGGCAGCAACGCCGAGCGCAGCGGCGACAACATAGAGCGCCGCGCGCCCGCGCTTTTCCTGCAGAAAACCCACCATCAATCCCCGCTAGCTGGAGCCGGTCCTAAGCATAAACGTTACAAAAGTTAAGGCAATGAAAAGGAAGGAGAATTTGCCGCCGCTGACGGCTGCGAAAGGCTTCGTCTACAGTGCCGGTATGGCCAAAAGCGCCGCCCCCGGCAAAAATAAGCGCACAAATCCGAGCACGCATGCGCGCCATTACGCGCTTGCCGGCTCGATGCTCGAGGCGTCGGCCGCCGCGGCCGGCCTCTACCTGGTAGCGACCCCGATCGGCAATCTGCGCGACATTACCTTGCGCGCGCTGGAGACCCTTGCCGCCGTCGACGTGATCGCCTGCGAGGACAGTCGTGTTACCCGCAAGCTGACCGAGCACTACGGCATTGCGACGCCGCTTACTTCCTATCACGAGCACAACGCCGCCGAGGCGCGGCCGAAGCTGTTGGCGCGGCTTGCCGCCGGGCAATCGGTGGCGTTGGTCTCGGACGCCGGCACGCCGTTGATATCCGACCCTGGATACAAGCTGGTGCGCGCCGCGGCGGAAGCGGGCCACGCCATCGTTGCGCTGCCCGGCGCCTCCGCGACGCTCGCCGCCGTGAGCGTCGCCGGCCTGCCGACCGATCGTTTTTTCTTCGAAGGCTTCCTGCCGCCGAAGCAGGCGGCGCGGCAGAAGCGCATTGCCGCACTCGGCGGCATTCCGGCAACGCTTGTTCTGTTCGAGACGGGCCCGCGCATTGCCGAGGCGCTTGCCGATCTTGCCGCGGGCCTGGGTGCGCGCGAGGCCGCGGTTTGCCGGGAGTTGACCAAACTGCACGAGGAGACGCGCCGCGGCACGCTCGATGCCCTTGCCCGCGACTATACGCAAGGTGCCGAGACGCGCGGCGAATTCGCGATCGTGATCGCCCCGCCACGCGAGAAAGAGCCGCGCACCGATGAGGTCGACGATCTTTTGCGCCGCGCTCTCGCCCGCGGCTCGGTCAAGGACGCGGTGGGCGAAGTCGCTCTGGCGACCGGCCGGCCGCGGCGCGAGGTCTACCAGCGCGCGTTGTCGCTCGCCAAGGACGCCGGCGATGCGCGATGAAAAGCGCCGTCCGTTGCCGGCGGCGAAGCCGCTCGCCGCGCCGGAAAGACAAGCCGCGTTCCGCGTCGGCATTTCCGCGGAAAGCCGCGCCGCTGCCTGGCTCATCGCCCGCGGCTTCCGCATCCTGGCGCGTCGCTGGAAAAGCCCGCTCGGCGAAATCGACATTGTCGCCGCGCGCCGTCAGCTTCTGATCTTTGTCGAGGTGAAGGCGCGCGCGAGCCTCGACGAGGCGGCGGAAGCGGTCACGCCGCGGCAGAAGCGGCGCATCGCGCAGGCCGCGGAATTGTGGCTGGCGGCAAACCAGCAGGTTTCGTTCCGCGACATCCGCTTTGACGCGATCCTGGTCGCGCCCGGGCGCCTGCCGCGCCACGTCGCCGCGGCGTTCGAAAGCACCTGAGCGTCAGGCGCTCAATCGCTGGAAGAACTGGTCGACCTGGGCGCGGATGCGCCCCGCCACCTGCCCGAGATCGTCGGCCACGCCCTTAACGATGCCGGCGCTGGCGCGGGTGTCGGTGGTGGCATCGCCGACGGAGCCGACCTCATCCGCGGTCTGCCGCGTGTGCTTCGCGGCAATCTCAACGCTGCGCGCGATTTCCTGCGTCGCCGCGCTTTGTTCAGTCACGGCGGCGGCAATGGCGCCACTGATGCCGCCGATGTCGCGGATGGTCTGCTCAATCGCCGTGATCGCCTCAATCGAGCGCATGGTAGCCTGCTGCATGCCGGCGATCTGCTTGCCGATCTCTTCGGTCGCGCGGCCGGTCTGCCCGGCGAGCGCCTTCACTTCGCCGGCGACCACGGCGAAACCGCGCCCCGCCTCCCCGGCGCGCGCCGCCTCGATGGTGGCGTTGAGCGCGAGCAGGTTCGTCTGCTCGGCGATGTCGGTGATGAGCTTGACCACATCGCCGATGCGCGCAGCGGCCTCGCCGAGCTCCTTGACCGCTACGTTGGTGCGCTCGGCATCGCTCACCGCCTTTGCCGCAATCGCATTCGATTGAGCGACTTGCCGATCGATCTCGGTGACCGACACCGACAATTCATCGGCGGCGGAGGCAATATCGCGCACGTTTGAAGAGGCTTCTGACGATGCCGACACGGCGCGGGTGGTTTTTTCCGCAGCGCCGTCCGCGGCGCCGGACAGTTGCGTCGAAGCGGCCAGCATCTGGTCGGCAATGCGGCCGAGCTCGGACAGCGTTGCCTCAACCTCGGCGGAGAAGCGAGTAACCTCGACCGACATCCGAGCCTGGTTCTCTTTCTGCGCGTTCGAGTCGGCGGCGATCTTGCCGCTGAGGTCTTTGACGTGCTGCATGGTTTTTTGGAACACTTCGATCGAGCGCGCCAATGCGCCGATCTCGTCATGGCGGGCGCCAAACGGCACCCCCACCGCGCTGTCGCCGGCGGCGACCGATTCGGTCACCCGGGTGATGGCGGCAAGCGGCCGCGCGACGCCGCGCGAGATGACGAGCGCCCCGGCGGTCGCCAGCATCACGGCAAGCGCGGCAAAAAGGCTGAGCCGCAACGCAGTCTGGTCGATGTCGGTATCGATCTCGGCATAGATGCGGTTTGCCCGCGCGGCGTAAAATTCGGCGAGCTTCTCGAGGTCGTGGTTGAGCTGCGTGCGCACGGCAAGATTGGCCTCGTCCTCGCTCCAGCGCCGCGCCGCCAGCGCGCCGTCCTTGCTCGCCAGGCCGGCGATGCGATCTGCGTAGTCGCGGAACTTGCCGATGCGTTGCGCGAAGTCGGCGAACTCCTTGCTTTCCCGCCCGCCCACCTTCTTCTGCCAATCGGCAATGATGCGCGCGATGTTCTCGTTGATCTTGCGCAGGGCGTCGATATGCCCCTGCGCATCGACGGGATTGGATGCCATTGAGATGCCGCGCGATTCCGTGATCACGGCGTAGATCATCGTGTTGATGCGTTCGACGTTCCAGGTCCCGGCGTTGGCGGACTCGAATTCAGCGGTGAGCGCAGCGTGATGGCGTGCATTGACGACGGCGATGACCGACAGTGCCAGTGTGGTCGCCGCCATCAGCGCGAAAATCGCATAGAGCTTTGCGGCGATCGAAAGTTTCGGCAAAGTCACGGTCCCGAGACCCCCCGTGCAATTCGGGTTCCACAGGCTATACTCGCGGCAAAATGTTAACGGTTTGTTTGGCTTAGCCGCCCGCCCGCCAAAGGAAATCCATGCCGCTCAAGGTTGCCGTGCAGATGGATCCGATCGAGCGGATCAACATCAAAGGCGATTCGACCTTCGCCCTGCTGCTGGAAGCGCAGAAACGCGGGCACCGACTTTCCTACTACACGCCCGACCGGCTGGCGTTGATCGACGGCCATGTCTTCGCCGCGGTCGAGCAGCTTGCGGTGCGCGACACTGCCGGCGATTATTTCACGCTGACGCAACCGCGGCGTGTCGAGCTCACCGATTTCGACGTGGTGCTGCTGCGCCAGGATCCCCCCTTCGATCTCGCCTATGTGACGACGACGCATCTGCTCGAGCGCATCCAGCCGAAAACGTTGGTGATCAACGACCCGGCGCAGGTGCGCAACGCGCCGGAGAAGATCTTCGTCACCGAATTCCCGCAACTGATGCCGCCGACCTTGATCACGCGCGACCTCGCCGAGATCAGGGCATTCCGGGAAAAGCACGGCGACATCGTCATGAAACCGCTCTACGGTTTCGGCGGCGGCGCCGTCTTTCGCGTCACCAAGGACGATCTCAATTTCGGTTCGCTCTACGACATGTTCGCGGTCACCTTCCGCGAACAATGGGTGGTGCAGAAATTCCTTCCCGCGTTCAAGGAAGGCGACAAGCGCATCATTCTGGTGGACGGTGAATACGCCGGCGCCGTCAACCGCGTGCCGGCGGCCGACGATCTGCGCTCCAATATGGTGCGCGGCGGCTCGCCGAAGGCGACCGAGCTCACCAAGCGCGAACAGGAAATCTGCAAGACTCTGGGGCCGGCGCTGCGCCAGCGCAGTCTCTTGTTCGTCGGCATCGACGTCATTGGCGATTACATCACCGAAATCAACGTCACCTCGCCGACCGGCATCCGCGCGGTGAAGAACGTGGGCGGCCCCGACATTGCCGCGCTGATCTGGGACAAGATCGAGGCAAAGTCAAAGAAAGCCGCGGCCTAAAGCAACATGGGCCTGCCGCTCACCATCGCCACCACCGACTACGACCACTTCCGCGATTTCCGCTTCGGCCTGGTCAAGGCCGAGGGCATTGAGCCGACCTGGCTCACGCTTGGCCACCACGAGATCTTCTCCCGCTTCACCTTCAACCGCGAATGGGACGTCTCGGAACTGTCCTTCGCCAAATTCATGGCGCAGGTGACGCGGCCCGACACCGACATCGTCGGGCTGCCGATCTATTCTTCGCGCCTGTTCCGCTTCTCCTCATTCTACGTCAACCGCAGCAAGGGCATCAAAACCGCCCAGGACTTGCGCGGCAAGCGCGTCGGCGTGCCGGAATGGGCACACACCGCCGCGGTGTGGATGCGCGGCTGGTTGATGCACGAGGGCGGCGTTGCGCTCTCCGACATCGACTGGGTGCAGGCCGGCACCAACGAGGCGGGACGCATCGAAAAGGTCGAGTTGACGCTGCCGAAAGGCGTAACGCTCACCGCGGCTCCGGACAAGACCTTGAGCGGCATGATCGCTGCGGGCGAGCTCGATTGCGTCATCATCGCGCGGCCGCCGGACTCATTCCGGCAGAAGCATCCCGATGTGGTGCGGCTGTTTCCCGATTTCGAGGCGATCGAGCAGCGCTACTATCAGGAGACGCGCGTCTATCCGATCATGCACGTGATCGCCATGCGCAAGGCGCTCCTCACCGCCAACCCGTGGGTGGCGCGCAATCTCTATAACGCCTTCGAGGAATCCAAGCGCCGCAGCCTGGAGCGCCTGTTCGACCCGGCGGTGTCGCGCTATCCGCTGCCGTGGCTCGCCAACTACGCCCGGCGTATCAGCGACGCCTTCGGCGGCGATCCGTTCCCCTATGGCATCGATGCGAACCGGGCGACACTCGAATTATTCCTGCGCTACACCTACGAGCAGGGCATCGCGCACCGGCTGGTCAAGCCGGAGGAAATTTTCCCTGCCGGCATCATGGCCTCGGTGAAAGTCTAGCTCACTTGCCGGCGCGTTTGGCCGCCTCATCGCGGATCGATGCGTCGGTGATCTTGGCGAGGTCGACCGGCGCCTTGAGATGGCCGGACTTCACCAGCTCGCCTTCCATCCATTTGAGCTTGTCGAGCGGCAGCGCCACCGCCGGGTCGATGGCTTCGTGCTTGAGCGTATCGTCGTAGGCGAAGGCCGGCTTCGGATCGTCGGGCTTGGCGTGCGTCTCCTCGCGCGTCACCGCGACGGTATCCTCGCGGTGGGTCACGGAATAGCGCAAGGCGTCCATCTGCGCGGCGACGAAATTGATGGCGTCCTCGCGGCGCGCGGCGATTGTCTTGCCGGTCATGGTGATGCACAGCCGCACGTAATTCGGCAGCACGTCGCGTCCGCGCACCAGCATGCGGATGTCCTTGGGCGCGACCGCCATGAACTCGGCGGCGACGACGCCGGCGTCGGCAACGCCGGCAACAACCGCCTTGAATCGGTCGAGGTCGCCGCCGAGGCTGGCGACCTTCACCTGATCCGCCGGCACGTGATCCTTTTCCAGGATGGCGCTGAGCAAAAGATTGGGCAGCGAACCCGGCGAAGCAACGGCGACCGTCTTGCCCTTGAGATCGGCGACCGAATTGATGCCGGGACGCACCATCAGACCGTGCGGCACGCC
>Ga0335083_10001039_pt1 | contig 39071 bp, 36 predicted proteins | sample Lox_Sample_42_FD_206716 | JGI IMG/M metagenome (GOLD analysis project Ga0335083, IMG submission 206716) | Soil microbial communities from Loxahatchee National Wildlife Refuge, Florida, United States - Lox_Sample_4.2 | ecosystem: Environmental > Terrestrial > Soil > Wetlands | place: USA...
AGCAGCGATAGCAGGGGCAACTGCCGACGGCGCAGTAGCCACTGACTCACCTACCGCCACGGCTTGACGCGCCGCTTCGCGTAGGCCCGGCCCCTGTGTTTGCATCATCTCGGGATTGACCACGGTATCGCCGAAGCTCTTTGCAGCAGAGGCAGCTGCGGCTACCTCGACTTTGCCTTGCTCCGCCTTGCTGCCCGCAGGGGCTCGCAAGACCATGGTTTTCTCGAAGTCAGCGGGGCTACCCTGAGCAATGGTGGCCTCAGTCACATACTTCAGCTTGTATTTGCCGAGTTCGACGACGTCGTTGTTCTGCAGAAAGTGTTTCTTGATAGGCTGACCGTTCACTAATGTGCCGTTCGTACTACCCAGGTCTTCTAGGAACGAGTCATTCAAAATCGTCATGATCATGGCGTGCTCGCCACTGATCGCAAGATTGTCGATGACAATATCGTTGTGCGGTTTGCGACCTAGAGTGGTACGCTCTTTGGTGAGCGGGTATTCTCGGATCACCATGCCATCGAGGCTCAGGATCAGCTTCGCCATAGACAGTCCTCGTTTCTCATCTAAGCCATGCCTTCAGCCGGCTGAGCAGCCCGCGCTCAGCTGCGAAGGACCTCTTCACCCGGATCAGGATCACCGAGATATTGTCGCGGCCACCGTTGTCGTTTGCCATCTGCACGAGCTGATTTGCGGCCAGTGGAAGATTGGCTGATAGCGAGCCAAGGGTGAGGTGAATGTCCTCGTCCTCGACCATGTCGTTGAGCCCATCGGAACACAGCAAAAACGTGTCGCCTTGCGTAACCTCGAAGGTGTTGACGTCGGGCTCTACTTCGGGTTCGATCCCAACCGCACGAGTAACTAGATTCTTGTTCTGAGAACGCCTGGCCATTTCTTTGCTGATCATCCCGCTGTCGATCTGCTCCTGCAGCAGGGAGTGATCGCGGGTTAGTTGCTGAAGTTTGCCGTCGCGCATGCGGTACATTCGAGAGTCACCGATATGTGCAACCGTCACTTGGTTGTCGCACAGCAAGGCTACAACTAGCGTGGTGCCCATCCCTGCGTACTGAGGCTGACTGTTCGCTGCTTGATAGATAGACGCGTTGGCCTTCGCGATCACGTTGCGCAATATCTTAGTAGCCGTGGGTTCACCCGTCTCTGCATCCATCTCATACGGTGGAATGCGTAAGACCGTCTCGCGTGTTTCCTTGGTGATCAGCGCCACCGCGATACCGCTCGCAACTTCACCGGCATTATAGCCCCCCATGCCATCAGCTAATACCGCGAGTCCGATCGCGGCTTCAGTCCCGATGCTGTCCTCGTTGTGTGCACGAACCATTCCGGTGTGCGTGGCCGACGCCATCTCGATGGATTTGGAGAGGTCCATGCCGGCTGCAGTACTTACACAGTCACGTCCACCGCTCTCATCAGCCTCGCAGCGCGCGGACCGGGGCCGCTCCGGCCATAAAGCCTATCGGCCCGGGGGCAACGCGAGCCACCTGACGGGGCGCCCAGCGTCGCGCGAAAGAAAGTCGAAATCACGATGGTCGCGGCAAGACCTCCCCGAGATGAGTGAGCACGTTCAGGCACAAGGCACACCCTCGGAGCGCGCCGATGAACCCCCGCGGCACGTCCCACATTCGGCGGTGCCGAGGGAGCCGCAGTAACTCCCGACTCGGTCAATAGGATCAATTTCCCCATCGGATTTTGCTTGTTTTCTAGTGAGTTAACCAAGATCAGTTAATAATTCTACGACATTTATGTCTAAAGTATATGATTTTCTGCCATAAGCCAAGCCCAAGAAGGCACTCTGCCAACCAGCCCGGGTAAACAGTGGATGACGTTGGCGCGACCAAAACCCGCTGCCGCCACCACGGCTCAAGTGGGTTGAAGTTCGGCAGCTCGGGCTGCTTTAATGTCCTCCCTCCCGCGTCAGCTGGCGTGGCTGGCACAACGAGAGTTCGCCACGACCTTCGGCGGCTAAGCGGGAATGCAAGGCTTATGCCAAGAGGGTCAACGCTACCGCGAGCTTAGATGCCCTCGACGAACAATACGCTTCCCGCTGAGGTCTTTTGACGGAGAAGTTTGGCCTGTGTGTACTCTGCCGAGTCGTAGAAAGCGCGCGCCTTCTCCAAACTCTCGAACTCGACGACAACAATTCTTCTCGGGCGCCACTCGCCTTCCTTGTGTTCTATGGTGCCCCCTCGCACGATGAAGCGTCCGCCGTATTTCGCTAGGATCGGAGGAACTAACTTCTTGTACCCTTCATACCCGACGGGATCGTGGACATCTATGGTAGAAATAAGATAAGCGCGCATGTGGACTGTCTCCTCTTCTTCGGTTGTTATCTGTAACGCTCAGGCGGCGACAATTCTCACCGTAAACCGACACTGACGCCACCCGCGTAAGCGGGCAACCTCAGAAACAGGGGCGGGGTAAGCGCACCAGCAGATTTCGTTGACCCGCAATCTCGGAGAGCGCCAAATCGAAGGCGTCGATCACCTCGCTCCAGTCGATCCGCTCGGCTACCAATCTCGCGTTGTATCGCAGCCTGGCCATCAAGGCGCGATCCAGGGCCAATTTGACCGCCATTCCGACAAAGTTGGGTGCATCGTGAAGCGGGGCCAAGAGTCCGCTATGGCCGTGGTCGATGTGTTCGCGCCCGGCGGCATAGTCGTACGTTACTACGGCAAGGCCGCTCGCCATGGCTTCCACGGTCACATTGCCGAAGGTTTCTGTCATGCTCGGAAACAGGAACAGGTCACCGGAGGCATAGTGCGAGGCGAGATCCTCGCCGCGCTGCATACCACTGAAAATGTGCTCGGGATGGCGCCGTTGCAAAATCGCGCGCAGCGGTCCGTCCCCGACGAGGACCAATCGCGACGAAGGCAAACTGCGCTTGATCTCGTCGAACGCGGTCAGAGCCAAAGGCAAGTTCTTCTCCGGTGCCAGCCGTCCTACGTAGATCACCGCGAGCGCGCCCTGCTCCAGACCCCAGCTGGCTCGCAGCTGAGCAGACCTGCGCGCAGGAGCGAACAACTGGGTATCGATCCCCCGAGCCACAACGGCCAGTTCCCGATAGCCTTTGCTCATGAGCTGCGCACGCAGCTCACGAGTGGGCACAAACGTCCGGCTTGTGCGGTTGTGGAATCGCTTAAGATATTCAGCCACGAGAGGTCTGAGCAGGCCAAAGCCATAGTGCTGGCTATAGGCATCGAAGTTGGTATGAAAATCGGAACTGACCGAAAGGCCGAGCTGTCGGGCAACATTGAGTGCAGAGCGCCCAAGCGGCCCTTCAGTTACAAGGTGGACGACGTCTGGTGGCTCCTTGCCCCATACCCGTCGCAGTGCGCGCCCGGCGGGAAGACCCATGCGCAAACCCTCGTACCCGGGCAATGCTAGACCTGGCACAAGCAACTCCGCATAGCCAGCGGCAAGCCGAGCAGCGTCGCCAGGGTGCTGCCGCGGCCGAATCAATTGGATTCGGTGCCCGCGGAGTATGAGACCGTCCACCATGCGTGCGATGGTCATCGCTACGCCATTAATCTCGGGCGGAAACGTCTCGGTCACGATAGCGATCCGCAGCCCGACACTGGCGCCTGCCGTTTCAGCAATGCGCGTGGGGACATCGTTCATGCCGGCGCAGCCTGCGCGCCAATGACTAAATGATGATTACGCTGGCGTTATGATTGGGTTACAGTGGACTGCCCGCGATGGTACCGCTATCGGACGAAGAGTCAGCCGAACAAGACCAGAGCCCACACCACCGCCACATTGACTAAGCTCAAAAACACCGCAGCGCTGCCGATGTCCTTCGCCCTCTTTGCAAGCTGATGGTTCTCAAGAGAAATGCGATCGACGGTCGCTTCGACGGCTGAATTCAGAAGCTCCACTATCAACACCAGAAGCACCACCGCGATCATCAGCGCTTTGCCCATCCCGCTGACCGGCATGAAGCAAGCAGCCGGAACCAAGATTACAGCCAGGAAACTTTCCTGCCGGAAAGCATCCTCGTGGTGGTATGCGGCCCTAAAGCCCGCGACAGAATAGAACCAAGCGTTCCAAATGCGTCGTAGGCCGGTCTTGCCCTTATGCGGGCTGTTGTTGAGCTCCTCGCTCACTTTTTCCATGCCAAATCCAACTCGCGCGCCGCTCTCACGTCGTCGAGACGGCGCACAGGCGTGGTATAAGGCGCGTGTTTCACCAGCTCCGGTGTCGCGTATGCTTCCGCTACGATCTCTTTCATCGCCATCGTAAAAGCGTCCAAAGTCTCCTTTGATTCGGTCTCTGTTGGTTCAATCAACAGACACTCCGGCACAAGCAGTGGAAAATACGTCGTGGGGGCATGAAAGCCCTTGTCAAGAAGACGCTTGGCCACATCCATCGCAGTGACGCCAGTCTGTTCTTTCAACCGTGTCAGAGTGACGATGAACTCATGGCTTGCTCTTCGCTGCGGAAAAGCGACGTCGAAGCCCCCTCGTTTGAGCTCAGCCATCAGATAGTTCGCGTTCAAGGTCGAATACTCCGCAACGCGCCGCATACCTTCCCGACCGAGCAAGCGCGCGTAGACGTAGGCACGTACCAGCACGCCCGCGTTGCCCATGTTCGCGGACAACCGACCGATGCTTTGGGGACGCTCGTCTCTATCCAGCCATCGGTACTGGAGACCCTCTCGGACCACAATCGGCAGCGGCAAGAATGGTTCGAGATGTGACGCTACTCCGACCGGCCCAGACCCGGGTCCTCCGCCACCATGTGGCGTAGAAAAGGTTTTGTGCAAATTCATGTGCATGACATCGAAACCCATCAGACCCGGCTTGACTTTTCCGAGTATGGCGTTCAGGTTTGCACCATCGTAGTAGAGCAAGCCACCCGCGGCATGCACAACATCACGAATCTCGAGAATCCTCTGCTCGAAGACCCCGAGGGTAGAAGGATTCGTGAGCATGAGACCCGCGGTCTGCGGACCAACTGCGGCACGCAATGCTCCCAGATCTACGTTACCGTTCGCATCGTTAGGGATTTCGCGTACCGCAAACCCACACATGCTCGCAGTCGCGGGATTGGTACCGTGCGCCGCCTCCGGCACAATAATCTCGCGACGCGCGTTGTCTTCCCTGGCGCGGTGGAATGCGCGAACCATCGCCACGCCGGCGAATTCCCCTTGCGCACCAGCCATGGGAGTGAGGCTCACAGCCGACATTCCAGTCACATCCTTCAATATCTCCTGCAGTTCGAATAGGCAAGCCATGAATCCCTGGCCAGTGTCTACAGGCGCCAGCGGGTGACGCGCAAGAAACTGCGGCATGAGTGCGGCCGCGTTGCACGCGCGCGGGTTGTATTTCATAGTGCACGAACCAAGCGGATAGAAGTGGGTGTCGATTGAGAAGTTACGTTGGGATAGGCGCGTATAGTGCCGCACCGCATCTAGCTCGGAAACCTCGGGAAGCAACAGCGGTTCCTGACGACGCAGCTCGAGCGGAATTGTCAGTCCGTTGCCCTCGAAGGGCGGTAGCTGCGCCCGGCTCGACCGCCCCGCTTGCGACAAATTGAAAATCAGACTCTCTTCCATAGAGGCCTAAACGATAGCGAGCGTCCGAGCCAATCAGTCCATCCGCTAGAACTACACTCGTCGCGCTAGCGCTGACGTCAGACTTCAGCTTGCGCTATCTGAGCGAAGACAGGGCCGCTTCATAGTTGGGCTCGTTGGCAATGTCGGACACCAGCTCAGAGTGCAATACCTTATTGTTTTCGTCCACCACCACCACCGAACGCGCGGTCAACCCTCTGAGTGGACCATCAACAACATCGACACCGTATTTCGAGTGAAAAGCCCGATTGCGGAATGTGGAGAGAGTAATCACGTTGCTGAGTCCTTCCGCGCTACAGAACCGAGACATGGCAAACGGTAGATCGGATGAGATCACCAGAACCACCGTGTTGTTCATGCCGCTCGCTTTCTCGTTGAACACGCGCGTGGACTTCGCGCAGGTCGGTGTGTCGAGGCTCGGCACGATATTGAGTACCTTGCGCTTGCCAGCGAAGTCCGCCAAGCCGACGTCTTTCAGGTCCTTGTTGGTCAGCGCGAAGTCCGGTGCGGCTGCCCCCCTACCGGGCAGCGTGCCGCCGACCGTTACTGGGCTGCCCTTGAGCGTAACTGTTGCCATTCGCTTCTCCTTGAGATGTGGCTAAGTGCATTGAACTATTCGACTTAAACGGCAGCAGATAGGGTTGCTGCGAGGCTCCGAACATAATGATCCAGGTCGGCCGCCGATTTGGTTTCGGTCGTGCAGACCAGGACGGCATCCTCGAGTTCGGGGTAGAACCGACCGAGATCAAGGCCGGCGAGTAACCCTTCCTCGCACAGTTGTCCAAGAACCGAAGAGGCCGGAGCTGATAGCGACAACACTGCTTCGTGAAATACTGGCGACGCAAAGCGACGCTGCACTCCCCTTACGGCCTTGAGCCGATCCAGCAGCGCCAGCATGTTGGCATGACAAGCGTGGGCCACTCGCTGCAGCCCTTGCGGACCGAGGAGGGTGAGATGAAACGTAGCTGCGGTAACCGCAAGGCCCTGGTTCGTGCAGATATTGGAGGTGGCCTTGGAGCGCCGGATGTGCTGTTCGCGCGCCTGCAAGGTCAGCGTAAACCCGGGCCGACCGTCCGCATCGATTGTGCGCCCCGCGATCCGTCCCGGCATCTGCCGAACGTGCGCTTGCTTGCACGCCATGAATCCAAAATAGGGTCCACCCGAAGCCAAAGGCACACCCAAAGGTTGACCTTCGCCCACGGCGATGTCCGCACCTTGCGCCCCCCAACGCCCCGGCGGCGCCATCAACGCAAGCGCTACCGGGTTGGCAACCGCGATCGCAAGAGCTTGCCGCTCATGCGCCCAATCCGTCAGCGCGTGCACAGACTCCAGTGCACCGAAGAAATTCGGCTGGGGAATCACCAGCACGGCGAAATCCTTATCGAAATGAGCCAAGGCGCTGCGCGATATGGTTCCCGGTTCATCGTCATAAGGCACTTCCACCAAATCGATATCTTGGCTGGAGACGATGGTCTGCACGACCTCCCGGTACCTGGGATGCAACGTTCTCGGTACTAGTGCGCGTCGCGACGACCTGTGCAACCGGATTGCCATAAGCACCGCCTCGGCCAATGCCGAAGCGCCGTCATAAAGGCTCGCGTTGGTTACGTCCAGCCCGGTAAGCGAGCACATCATCGTCTGATACTCGTACAACACCTGCAGAGTTCCCTGGCTCGCCTCGGCTTGATATGGGGTGTACGCCGAGTAGAATTCGCCGCGTGTAGCTAATTGCCAGACTGCCGCGGGAATGTGGTGCTCATACGCGCCCGCCCCGATGAAATTCAAATAGCGCCCATCGGCTTCGGCGCGTTCCTGCATGAGACGCAGTACCTGCATTTCGCTCAAGCCCGGCGGCACCTGGTCGAGCGGCGCCGCCTTCAGGCTCGCGGGAATCTCGTCGAATAAATCCTCGATCGACTCCACCCCGATCGCGTCGAGCATTTTGCGTGTGTCGGCTTCAGTGTGAGGTATGAAAGGCACGTCGAGGGTTAGGCTTCAAACAAGTCGATGTTCGCCGACCCCAACAGAATCAATCAATGGGGTTCTGCTTCGACCAATCTCTCGTAGCCGGCAGCGTCAAGCAGGGCCGGCAGTTCGGCTGGGTCGCTTGGTTTGAGCCTGAACATCCAGGCTTCGTACGGTTGCTGGTTGATCTTTTCCGGGCTACTCGAAAGCTCCTCGTTGACCGAGACCACCTCGCCTGAGATCGGTGCGTAGATATCGGAAGCCGCTTTGACCGATTCGACGACGCCACATTCCTCGCCTCGCTTGAGGATTTTGCCCCGGGGCGGATTCTCCACGTAAACCAGGTCACCAAGCCGATCCTGGGCGTGCCACGTGATGCCCACTGAGACAGTGCCGTCGCCTTCCTGACGCAGCCATTCGTGAGTGTCGGTATACCTCAGTTCAGCAGGAAAGCGCACTTGAGAGACTCCCTCTTGGCGGATCAAGAAGATCTGATGTCGACGAGTCTGCGACCCAGGCGAACGAAGGGGTATTTTACTACCTTGGCCGCAAGCCACTTATCGCGAACCTGTACTCGAGCCATCTGACCAGCCGCGACCGAGCGAGGAACTCGCGCGAGTGCAATAGAGCAACCCAATGTTGGCGAGAAACTGCCGCTGGTGGTCACACCATCATCATTGCCGACGCGCACGAGCTGGTGGCTGCGCAGCACACCTTTGTCCAGAAGCACCAGCCCCACAAGTTGTCGTTGCAGCGGCATGGAGAGCAACGCCGCGCGACCGATAAAATCGCGGTCACTGGACAGGTCCACTGTCCACGCAAGTCCGGACTCCATAGGCGTCACAGACTCGTCCATATCCTGACCGTAGAGATTCATTCCCGCCTCCAGACGTAGCGTGTCCCTAGCCCCAAGCCCGCAGGGGGCCACACCTGCCCCGAGCAAGCTACGCCACAGCGTCACGACATGCTCTGCGGGAATCATCACCTCGAAGCCGTCTTCACCCGTATAGCCTGTACGTGCTACGAACATACCGGCAACATCGATGCCCTGAAATGCGGCCAATCCAAGGGTTGCCGCCCGGGCAGCTTCGCACGCCTGCCAAAAACGCATGCGGGCCGTAGGGCCCTGGACTGCAACCAAGGCCCATTCACGCCGCGGATGAACACCGACCGGCAACCCAAGACGATCGCGCTGGGCGACGATCCAGATCAAGTCCTTCTCTGCCGTGCCTGCGTTCACGACCATCCGATAGCGGTTGGGGTCGAGCGCAAACACAATCAAGTCGTCTAGAACTCCGCCCGCTTCGTTGAGCATACAGCTGTAGAGTGCCTTACCCGGCAGACTAAGGCGGGCGACATCGTTGGCCAACAGAAAGCGGAGAAACTCCCTCGCCGGTTTTCCCTCCACATCAATTGCAAGCATATGAGAGACATCGAACATGCCGGCGTCCCTTCGCACGCGGTGATGCTCCTCGAGCTGAGAACCATAGTGGACGGGCATCTCCCACCCTGCGAAGTCCACCAGTCGGGCGTGGTTCCGGCGATGCTCTTCAAACAGAGGTGTGCGCTTGAGAGTCGGGGTGCTCACGCGAAGAAAACGTACAACCGATAACCAGCAGGCTTGAGGTCGCCGGTATTCAGATAGAGCTTGACCGGTAGGTCTTGATTCGCGCCGATGCCGCGATTCGGATCCTGCGACTTGTCCAGGTAATCAACGGGGTGAAGCACCTTACGTGCAGAGACCTGGTTCAACCGATCCAGCAGGGTTAACTCAATCAACGGCCACTCCTGCGGGAACGCAGCACGGTTGCGGATGGTCGCGGTGAGGAGAACCTCTTCTGGCCGCGTCGTGTCGAGCACCTGCAGATCGGACGCTTCAATGAAAAGCTGATCGGGCATACGAGGCAGGGCCAAAGTGCATTGCAGCCAACCACAAGTCTGGGCCAACACGGGCCGGAACTCTGGCAATCGCAATGCGAGTTCACCGGAAAAAACATACAGCATTTGCGCCAGAAGTCCTACCCCCAGCAGTAAGCTCCCTACCGCCCAGAAGAGGCGCCTCCGGCGATCTTCCTTCGGCGCGACGCCAGAGCTGAACAGGTCGTCAGGCAAGGTCAAGGGCCCTCTATCCTCCGCGCGGTTTGGCCCGCTTGAGGCCGAAACCAGGCCCCCGGTAGAGAAGGCGCCATCCGGCATATCGGACTCTTTCGAGGACAGCCTTTGAGAAGGAAATTCTGTGGAAGGGGGATCGCGGACGATTCCAACGGCTTGCGAAGCCTGACGCAGGGCGCTTTGCTTCGAGGGCTCGAAGTCAACAGGCAGGTGAGAGGTAAGGGTCGCGAAAGCGTCGAATGGTTTTTCGCAACGCCCGCAGCGGACCTGACCGCTCGAAGCCTGGAGTTGCTCGCGCGATACCTTGAAATGGCTATCGCAGTGCGGACAACGGGTGTACATGCTCATGGGGCAAAGCTCGGTGTACTGAACTCTATCAGTTCGGCATTTCCTTGGCGGAATGCTGTGTATCAGATTCTCGTACGTCGCGCCCCGGCAAGGCAGACCCAACCTTCGTTGGGGCAGAACCGCATGAGATCAAACCACTCGGCGTAGGCTGCTCGCGTTTGGGCCTCCTGGGCGTCGAGTATTCCGGCGAGGACAACGTGCCCTGAGGCGTGGACACGTTGGCTCAGCACCGGCGCCAGCAGCCGAAGGGGGTTGGCGAGGATATTCGCCACCACGACATCGAACTTCTCATCGCCCAACGCTTCGGGCGCGAGTGTGTCGAGCCTTACCTCGTTCTGACACGCATTGCGCGAAGCTACTTCCAGGGCGTCGGCATCTATGTCCGTGGCAACTGCCCTACCAGCTCCAAGTTTCTTAGCCGCGATAGCTAGAATGCCGCTACCGCACCCATAGTCCAGGACCGACTGTCCCGGCTGCAAGTAACTATCGAGCCAACGCAAACACTGCCAGGTCGTCGGATGCGCACCTGTTCCAAAGGCAAGACCCGGGTCCAGCCTCAACACCACCGCAGCTGATCCTGGCGGTTCGCACCAGGTTGGCAGGACCCACAAGCGTGACGAGATTTGGATCGGCCCAAACTGCTGCTGAGTCGCACGTACCCAGTCTTGCTCGAACACTCGCTCTACCCGAAGCGCGGTATAAGCGGGCGCGTCGACTGCGTCGCAAGCGCTCGCGAGCGCTTGGGCTGGATCGACGACTTCCTCGAACAATGCGTTTAGCTTGTTGCGCGCCCAAACTCCCCTGATTGCCTCGCCCGGCTCGCCAAATAGCGGCGTTTCGCGTCCTGTTCCGAAGTCCGCGTCGGTGACTTCCACCGACAGAGCACCGCGCTCGAGGAGCGCGTCCGCAAGGCATTCTGCCCAGAGAGCATCGACCTCGACGCTCAGTGAGACCCAGGGCATGGCTCAGATCCAGATCAATCCGGGCGACTCTGCTTGGACAGCTTCTCTTCCAGGTAGTGGATGCTGGTTCCCCCCCGCAGGAAAGAGGAGTCGAGCATCAACTCTTGATGCAACGGAAGGTTGGTCTCGATACCTTCTACGATCATCTCGGACAACGCAATCCGCATTTTCGCGATGGCCTGCTCCCGCGTATCCGCCCAGGCAATGACTTTGCCTATAAGCGAGTCGTAGTTTGGCGGCACAAAGTAATTGGCATACACGTGCGAGTCCACTCGGATGCCCGGACCGCCAGGAACATGGAACTGGGTGATACGACCTGGAGAAGGACTGAACTTATAGGGATGCTCGGCGTTGATACGGCACTCGACGGCGTGGCCGCGAAATTGAATATCGCGCTGGCGAAACGGCAGCTTCTGGCCCGAGGCCACACGAATCTGCGCCTGCACGATATCGATTCCCGTGATCATCTCGGTTACCGGGTGCTCCACCTGGACCCGCGTGTTCATCTCAATGAAGTAGAACTCACCCCTCTCGAATAGGAACTCGAAGGTACCCGCTCCACGGTAGCCAATCTTGCGGCAGGCCTCGGCGCAACGCTCGCCGACGCGAACTTTTTGCCGTGGATTGATCAAGGGCGCAGGGGCTTCCTCGATGATCTTTTGATGACGGCGCTGCATCGAACAGTCGCGGTCGCCCAGATAGACAGCGTTCTTATGCTCATCTGCCAGCACCTGGATCTCGACGTGACGCGGGCTCTCGAGAAACCTCTCCAAGTACACGGTAGGGTTACCGAATGCAGCCTGCGCTTCCGAGCGGGTCATGCTTACCGCGTTGAGCAGGGCAGCTTCGGTGTGGACCACTCGCATACCGCGGCCACCACCGCCGCCAGCAGCTTTGATGATTACTGGATAGCCAACGCCGCGCGCAATCTTCATGATCTCGTCCGGAGATTCCGGGAGCTGACCTTCGGAACCAGGGACGACTGGCACCCCTGCTTTGATCATCGCGTGCTTGGCGCTGACCTTGTCGCCCATGAGGCGAATGGTCTCGGGTCGCGGCCCGATGAAGACGAAGCCGCTTTTCTCTACGCGTTCAGCGAAGTCCGCATTTTCGGACAAAAAACCGTAGCCTGGGTGAATGGCTTCCGCATCCGTCACCTCAGCTGCGCTGATGATCGCGGGAATATTCAGGTAGCTATGGGTGGAAGGTGGAGGGCCAATACACACGGATTCATCCGCCAGGCGAACGTATTTTGCGTCAGCGTCCGCCTCGGAATGGACGGCTACCGTCTTGATTCCCAATTCGCGGCACGCTCGCTGAATGCGGAGCGCAATCTCGCCACGGTTCGCGATTAGAATCTTCTCGAACACTGCAACGGCTTAGGCGATGAGGAACAACGGCTCGCCGTACTCTACCGGCTGGCCGTTCTCGACGTAGACTTCCTTGACGACCCCACCTTGGTCCGCCTCGATTTCATTGAGCAATTTCATGGCTTCGATGATGCACAGGGTATCGCCCGGGTTCACACGATCCCCCACCTCCACAAATGTCTTTGCACCCGGTGAGGCCGCCCGGTAGAACGTTCCGACCATCGGGGACTTGACGACGTGTCCTTCTACCGCGGGAGGGGCCTCGCCGGTCAGCGGGGCAGCAGCGGCGGCGGGAATTGCTTGCACCGCTGGTGCAGCGATCACGGCAGCTTGGGGCGCAGTGCCCACCCGGCTGATGCGAACCTTTTCTTCTCCTTCGGTGATCTCCAGTTCTGCAATACCCGACTCCTGAACCAGATCGATCAGCTTCTTGAGTTTTCTCAGGTCCATGGCTGCGCGCTCGTCCCCTGTCGCCAACAGATAACGTCCAGCAGGCCACCGTACTCGATTGGGTCAGATGACACGGCTCCATCCAATGGGGACCTCGGCGAACGCCTGACATCCAATCCCCCGCGGCCGCTCATCTTACGCGCAAGTTTGCCGCAGCTGGTTGCATAATGTCCAGATTTTTACGAACTTCGAAGAAGTTGGCGAGGAGACACCAAATAACCCTTTCGGCCCTTAAGCGCATCTAAGAGTGACTCGGATTGCGGAAGCCGCTAAATCCAGATACCACTGGATCCTCTTAACCAAATTGGGGTAGTTGTATGCTCGTTTCCAGAACTTATATCTTTTTGCCCGAAGATAGCCGCAGAAGTAAGATTTAGAGGAGCGGGTCCAACAGCTTCTCAAGCTTTTGCTGATTGATACCCCCAAGCTGGCTATGGATAGTAACGCCCTGCCGGTCCAAGATAACCGTAAAGGGGAGCGCGCCGAGCTTATTCCCAGCTTGTCGCGCTAGGTCGATGCTATCGAGGCCTCCTACCAAAATCGGATAGTTGACCTTGAGCTCTGTAACGTACGGGCGAACTTTATCCGTGTCGTCGATCGCGATCCCAACGACCTGCAACCCTCGGCCAGCCCATTTATCCTGGACTCTCATAAAGGCGGGAATCTCCTCGCGACATGGTGCACACCAGGTCGCCCAGAAATTAACTACCAAAACTTTGCCCCGCCACTGCTCCAGCACCTGGGGTTGACCGTTGACATCGGGCAATCGCGCCGCCATCAATCCTCCAGCAGCGGACGCGTGCGAAAAGGCGTTTGGTGGCGCCGCGGAATCCATTAGTCGCAGCGCTAGCCCAGCAATCAGAGCCGAACTCGCAACGATCGCGACAGTCGCCAGCTGTACCCTCTTGTTCATGAGTCGTGCAGAGCTGCATCCAAAACATCGAGAAACTTCTCGGCCGGCTGGAATCCAATCACGCGAACGCCATCCAGTTCCGCCCCCGTCGGACTGAAGAAAACAATACCGGGCGGCCCGAATAGGCCAAAACGCTTCAAAAGCGCGTCCGCCTCCGGGGTGCTATCGGTCACGTCGGCCTGCAGCACGAGCATGCGCGCCATCCGAGCCTTGACCTGGGGATCGACGAACGTGAAGCGCTCCATTTCCTTACAGGAAACACACCAATCGGCGTAAAAATCCAGCATTACCGCCCGCCCACCGGACTCCGCGACACGCCGCTGTAGCTCGTCTACCGAGCGAATCCGCTCGAAAGCTGGACTCGACCCCGCCTCCGCCGTCGCTGCCCCGGCACCGCGCAACCCCGCGAGAGGTTGCAGTATGTCGCGTCCGCCGGATAACGCCCCTACCAGTAGGGCAACACCCAGCAACAACGCGATCACGCCGACCCCCTTCCACAGTTTGCGGAACCCGGATGCGTTTTGCGGCAGCGGATCGATTGCGTGCAGATAAATGGCGGACACAATCAGGAGCGCGGACCACAGGAGCATATGAATCGCGGATGAAAGCACCGGCGATATGATCCATATAGCCAGGGCCAGCATGATCACTCCGAAGATGCGGTTAATGGTCTGCATCCACGGGCCGGCCTTAGGCAACAGTGTCCCCGCCGAAGCTCCGACGATGATCAGCGGTGTGCCGATTCCTAAAGCCATCGCGAACAGCGCGGTTCCACAGAGCATCGCATCTCCGGTTTGAGATACGAATGCAAGCGCTGCGAAGACAGGCGGAGCAGCGCAAGGACCGATAATAACGGCGGATAGCGCACCCATCGCGAACACGCTGAACACCCGGCCGCCCGAAAGCCGATTGCTTGCCACCGTCGCCTTGCTCTGGATGAAGCTCGGCATCTGGATCTCGTAGAAACCGAACATCGATAACGCCAAGAGTACGAAGACACTGGCAAAGGCGCCGAGCACCCACGGATTCTGCAGCACAGGCGCAATGTTCTTTCCCGAGAGGCCCACCAGTACGCCCGCGATCGCGAAGGTCAAAGCCATCCCGAGCACGTAGCTCCCGGAAAGAATCAAACCCCGCGCGCGGGTCATGCTCTTGCTTTGGCCCAGAATGATCCCCGACAAAATCGGGATCATGGGCAACATGCACACCGTGAACGCTAGTCCAATACCAAGCACGAAGAATAGCGGTACGATCAACCAGAGCTTTCCGCTTAGCAAAGCTTGCCGCGCTTCCCGGCCATCCAGACTTGATGCGAGCCCGCCCGGTGGCTGGGACAGGTCACGCGACCCGCCGCTTAGTGCGGCGACTGCAGCGGTTTCGGGCGCCACGTTGCGCGTCGGAGCGCGCGTCCCGTCGCCCTGACTCTGCTCCGGGGACCAAGCTGCAAGATTAAGGTCGAAGCTCTGCTTCGCAGGCGGGTAGCACAAGCCCTTTTCGCTGCACCCCTGATACCGGGCCTCGACCGACACGCGCGCTGCACCTCTCACCGCGCCTCGATCCAAAGCGATGACCGCCTGAAATGGTTTGTGGTACACCTCCGTATCGCCGAAATTGGGGTCGGATTTCTTCTCCGCTGGGGGTAGCTCGACCTTGTCGATCGAGATCCCGCTCTCGCCAGATGTTGCGAACTTGATCTTGTCGCGATACAGGTAGTAGCTATCAGCAGGCGAAAAAGTGGCTACCAGCGTCTGGGCGTCCTTGACCTTCAGCTCGACCTTAAAGGCCTTATCCATGGGAAGGAACGCCTCCTCCGTCTCCTTATCAGCAGCCAAGGCTCGCAACTTGGCGAGGGGGCCGCTGGTGTCGGCCGCGGCGACAGTTGTTCGCTCCGCGAGCGCTAATGACAGATTGCACCCAGCAGATTCAGGGCAATCGTGTCTCGTGCGCGCGTTGTTAACGACAGGTTCAGCTTCGGGCGACAACCGACCGGTCTCTGCCGGCAAGGTTGGCGCCCAGAGCAAGACGCAAAACGCAAAGGCTATCCACGCGACCAGTGAGGAAATTCGCATTATTTGGGGCATTGTGAGGGTTCGACAGCGCGGGGCGGTTCCGGTTGTGTTTCCTCCATGAGCCAGTCCAGATAGGCTGATGAGCCCCCGCGCACAGACAGCGCGATGACCTCGGGGACTTCGTAGGGATGGTGCCTGAGGATGAAAGCCTCAACTTCGGAGAACAGGGCAGCGCGTGTCTTGATCAGCATTGGAAACTCCGACACTGTCTCCGCGGCTCCCCTCCAGCGATAAGTCGACGTACATTCCGAGAGGACATTGACGCAAGCAGCCAAGCGAGCTTCGACTAACGCATCGGCCAATCTTCGGGCCGTCTCGCGGTCGGGAGCAGTGGTGAGCACGAGCAGGATCGGTTCCATACGTGCAGATCTCTACGCCTTGGGGACCGCATGATGCCATACAGCCGGCTAAGGAGGAGTCCCTACGAGCCAGGCCCGAGTCGCCCCCGCGCCGCCGCCAGTCCTTCCACGACCGTCGGATAGCGCAACTGTACGCGGAGCTCCCTGCGCATACGACCATTGGAGAGTCTGCGCGATTCGCGCATGAACGACATCAGCGTTGGCGCAATGACGGTTTCCGCCTCCCGACGCGAGATTCGCGGCGGCGGCGGAAGATCGAAGCTCTTGGCTACCAAGTCTAAGTAGTCGCCCAGCCTCAGCCAAGAGTCGTCAGCTGCGTTGTAGATGCGGCCCGGACGCCCACGAGCGAGGGCCGCTATCACGACTCGAGCCAGATCGTCAGCATGAATATGGTTGGTGTAAGGATCGTCGGCGCGTACTAAGGCGGGCGTACCTGTCCTGATACGCTCGATCGGGAGTCGATCGGTTGCATAGATTCCCGGTACGCGCAGAATGACGACGCTCACTCCGCTCTCGCGCCCCCATGCCCGCAACATACGCTCGGCGTCCACTCGTCGGCGTGCGCGCTCGCTTTGTGGTCTCGGCGGACGCGGCTCATCCACCACCTCGCCGCGACAATCCCCGTAGACCCCGCTGGTACTGATGTACACCAAGCGCTGTGGTATGCTCCCGCTCCTTCTGAGCGAGCGGATCAAGTTGCCGGTGCGTGAATCTACCGGCCCCAGGCTCGGCGGCGGCGCTAAATGCAGAACGTCGTGCGACAGCCCTGCCAACCGCGATAGCGTCCTTGGGTCGTCGAGATCTCCGGGCAGTGGAACGATCCCGTGTTCCCGTAGCAAGGCGAGGCGCTGGGCCGAATGGGAGAGGGCGAATACGCGATAGCGGCCCCGCAGTAGTCCCACCATGCGCAGGGCTATGTCTCCACAGCCGACGATCAGAAGTCTTCTCATCCCGTGCATTTTAGTGCAACTGGGGGCGCTAACGGCAGTGTCTGTCGAGGGGTACGGCATGTCCTTTCGGGTCACCATCAAACCCAGCAACCGGACGTTCAGCGTCGAGGAGGGCGAAGCCGTTCTCGAAGCTGCCATGCGCAACGGGATAGTCCTGCCGTACGGTTGCCGCAACGGAGCATGCGGAGCATGTAAGGGCAAAGTGCTGGAAGGCCGCGTGGACTACGGTCAGTACGCGGCCCATATTCTTCCGGAGTTCGAGAAGAAATATGGCTACGCGCTGTTCTGTCAGGCGAAGCCACTAACCGACCTCGTGATCGAGGCCCGCGAGATCAACGCTGCCGGCGAGCTCCCGATCAAGAAACTGCCCTGCCGCGTGCAGCGGATCGAACGTCCGACCCACGACGTCGCCGTGCTCTACCTGAGCCTTCCCGCGAATGAACGGTTGCAGTTCCTTGCTGGACAGTATCTCGAGATCATCATGCGTGACGGCAAGCGGCGAGCCTACTCCATGGCGAACCCACCCGAGGACGACGCCCACATCGAGCTGCACGTGCGCAACATGGCTGGCGGCGCTTTCACCGACCATGTCTTCAACAAGATGAAGGATCGTGACATCTTGCGCTTCGAAGGTCCTCTGGGTACGTTCTTCTTGCGGGAGGACAGTGACAAGCCAATTGTCTTTTTGGCCAGCGGGACCGGGTTCGCGCCGATCAAGAGCATCGTCGAGCACGCCTTCCACATCGGCGTGAAGCGACGAATGGTTCTCTATTGGGGAGTGCGTATCAGACCGGATCTGTACATGAGTCAGCTGGCAGAGAAATGGCAGGAGGAGCACGACAACTTCAGCTTCGTGCCGGTCCTGTCCGACGCGCAACCCGAGGATGGCTGGATTGGTCGCACGGGCCTGGTACACCGCGCCGTCATGGACGACCTTCCTGACCTGTCTGCGTACCAAGTCTATGCCTGCGGCGCACCCATCATGGTCGAAGCGGCGCAGGGCGATTTCACCACGATTTGCCACCTTCCCCAGGAGGAGTTCTACTCGGACGCGTTCACACCCTCCGACGGCGCCAAATTAGGTTGATTGCGTCAGCCGCTATTACGCAGACCGGCAGCAATCCCATTGATGGTAAGAAGTATCGCGCGTTTGACCTTGTCATCCTGATCCCCACCTCGGAAACGACGCAGAGACTCAACCTGCAAGTGGTTTAGCGGATCGATGTACGGGGAGCGGTTGCGGAAGCTGCGCGCCAGCGCAGGATTGGACTCCAGTAATTCGCGCTGACCGGTGATCGCAAGCAAGTACCTCACAGTGCGTTGCATTTCGCCCTGAATGCGTTCGAAAATCCTGTCGCGCAAGTCCTGATCCACCACCAACGCCGCATAGCGGGACGCGATATGGATATCGGCCTTGGCCAGTAGCATATCCATATTGGACAACAAAGTTTGAAAGAAGGGCCAGTTGCGGTACATCTCCTGAAGCGTGGTGAGACCCTGCTCGCCTCGGTGCCGCACCAGCTGCTCCACGGCCGTGCCGAAGCCATACCAGCCTGGCAGCATAATTCGAGCAAGAGACCAACTAAATACCCACGGAATTGCGCGCAAATCCTCGATGCGATCCGACTTGCGGCGCGCAGCCGGGCGACTGCCCACATTCAGATCGGCGATTTCGGTAATCGGTGTGGCAGTACGAAAAAAAGTGACGAAACCCGGAGTCTCGTAGACAAGGTTCCGATAAGCCTTGAACCCCTCCGCCGAGAGTTGATCCATCGCGCCCCAATAGAGCTCGGAGTCGCCACGTTGGGAAGCATGGTCCAACAGGGTGGCTTCCAGTGTAGCCGCGACCAGCGTTTCCAGATTGCGGCGCCCGATGTCGGGTTCGGAGTATTTGCTCGCTATCACTTCACCCTGTTCGGTAATGCGGATCTGCCCCTGGACGCTACCGGGCGGCTGCGCCAGGATGGCGTGATGGCTTGGTCCGCCACCCCGGCCAACCGTACCGCCGCGACCATGGAACAGCCGCAGCTTCACCCCGTTGCGCTCGAAGACTTCTACCAGCTTCACTTCAGCCTTGTACAGTTCCCAGTTCGAAGTCAGATAGCCACCGTCCTTATTGCTATCCGAATAGCCAAGCATGATCTCCTGGACGCCCCCGCGGCTCTCGAGCATGCGGCGATACTCGGTTATCCCGAACAGCGCCTCCATGACGACTCCGCAGCCCCGTAGATCGGCGATGGTTTCGAACAGGGGGATGATGTTTAGGCCTAGGCGCGGAGGCGAGCCGGGCTGCATCAGCCCAGCTTCCTTCAGAAGTAAGGCCACTTCCAGAACGTCGCTGGCAGCGTTGGCATTGGAGATGATGTAGTTTGGTATGGCTTGAGGTCCATAGCGCCGGTGCAATTCCGCGCCCGCATCGATGATCCGCAGCTCCCTGAGGGTATCCTCCGTGTAAGTGACAAACGGCGAGCGCAGCAATCTCGGCACCGTCAATTCCGCCAGCAGCCATCTCCGGCGCTCCTCTTCGGGAAGCTGATCGTACCCTTCTCGATGCGCACCTAGCAGGAACAGCTCCGCGACCACCTTCTCGTGCACGCCGCTATGCTGGCGCATGTCCAGAGGAGCGAGGTGGAACCCGAACACCTCAGCGGCGCGCTTGAGATGGCGTAGGCGCCCGTGGGCGATGCGCGCCGAACCATTGCCAGCGAGGGATTGCGAGATCGCTTCCAGATCGCGCACGAACTCACCTGCACTGGCATAGCGTTGCGCCGGCGCCACCTCGACACGCTCTGGTGTGTGATCATCGAGCTCGCGGGATGTCGCTGCCAGGCGGGCATAGACGCCGATCAAGGCGCGCCTATAGGGTTCGTCACGCCGATGTTCAGAGGCGTCCGGCGCGCGGGCAGCCAACTCCTCCAGCTCCGGAGTTACGCGTACAAGACGTAGGGACTGAGATAGTTCCGCCCCGAGCTCGTGCACCTCGTTCATGTAGAAATCCAGCGCTGTAGACGACTGCCTCTTGAGGGCGTAGCGCGTCACATCGTGGGTGACGAACGGGTTGCCATCGCGGTCGCCGCCGATCCATGCCCCCAGCCTGAGGATCGACGCTATGGCCATCGACATTTCTGGCCACTGCGCCTTTAGATGATTCTCCATTTCCGCGTACAGACGTGGCACTTGGCACAGGAATGTGTACCGATAATACGACAATCCGTTTTCGACTTCGTCCTGCACCTTCAAGCGCAGTTCGCGCAGGATGCGGGTCTGCCAGAGCGTAAGGATGACCCGGCGCAGATTCTCTTCGCTGCTCGCGCGTTCGTCCTCGGTCAGGTTGAGCCGATCACGCTCTGCAAGGAGTCGAGCAATTTCAAGTTGGCAGTCTAGAATGCTCTTGCGTTGAACTTCGGTCGGATGCGCGGTCAGCACCGGGGAGATCAAGGCATCGCGAAAAAACGCGGCGACCTGAGCCGGCGCAACACCAGCATCTGCGATTCGCTTGAGCGCAACAGCTAGGCCACCGCGCGGAGCCGAGCCTGAGATCTCGTGCGCGCGCCGACGACGATTGCGATGCAAGTCCTCGGCAATGTTGGCAAGCTGAGAAAAATAGGTAAATGCGCGGATTACGGATACGGTATCGGCATGGCTGAGGCGATTGAGCGTCGCCTCCAGTTCGCTACGGGCCTGGACATCCCCATCGCGACGGAAGCGGATGGCGGTCTGACGAATTTGTTCGATGAGCTCAAACGTCTTATCGCCTTCCTGCTCGCGCAAAGTATCGCCGAGCAAACGCCCGAGCAAACGGATGTCCTCCTTGAGTGGGAGGTCCTTGTCGAGGTTCGCGTGGACGCGGTCGGTGCTGTTCATCGCGCTGCCTTTCCTTCAGTGGTTGACGAGGTGGTGGACGACTGTCCGGCTGGCTCTACCTCCTCTCTCCTTTGGCAGCGGTTGATCGGTGTTTTTGCTTTCACCCCCGGTACGGGTCCAATCGCTCCAAACGCACCGGAGAAGGCTGCTTCGTTTATAGCGCGATCTGGCGTCGGCCGCCAGTGCTGTTCTTGAGTTGCTCGAGCGCGAGTTCCAGCCCGAGACGATAGATGCGGCTGGCCTCCTCCGGCTCACCCATCCGCTCAAGCAGCTTGCCAAATTCTACGTAGGCAGTATGCGTCGGTTCGACCGCAAGGCTCGCTTCCAGATAGCTACGAGCTTTCCCCCATAGCGCCTGGTGCATGCACAGCCGCCCGAGAGTGAGCAACAATACGGGATCGCCCCGATACTGTTGGAGCCAACCCTCCGCGCGCTCCAGATGTCGCCGCGCGTCCCGTGGCAAGCCCTCTACGTACAGCGCCAATAGCGAGGGGTTCCAGCTCGCTTCGAGGCTCTGTTCGATGATCTCGTGCGCGTCGCTCACACCACCTAGGGCGATGAAGCACTGCGCTGCCGTCGCTGCCACACGGCTGTCCCGGCGGTCCTCGATCGGAAGCTTGTCCCAGTACTCCCGCAGCGACCTCCAATCGAGCGCCTTACGCTTGAGATTCTCGGTTTGGGCATAGTGCTTGATCTGATCCAGGATACCCGCCTCAAAGACCTTCCTTCGATCGAGCTGGGGAAGAAGCTGCAGTACCTGATCCCAATTCTTGGCCAACTGCTGCCCACGAAGCTCAAGGCGCAACGCTGCGGTATGTTTGTCCTGGAGCTGGCTCAAAGCCTGCAGCGCATCGTGGTAACGACGCTCGTCGAGCAGCAGCTCGGCCTGCGTCATGAGGCGCAAATAGCTCTCGCGCGGAGCACGACGCTCCATCTCGCGCAGATATTCGTCGCGCGCGTGAAACGCCCTCAACTCATGCGCGGCGCGCGCCGCCACGACCAGGCTCAACCCCACCGCCTCGTCCTGCCCCAGCGCTTGCTTTGCCGCGCGCTCAGCGCGCCCGAAGCGCCCACCAAAAAACGCACTTACCGCCTCTTGAAAGGCCCGTCGCGCCTGCGTGCGCCGTTGCTCACGCCTGAACGCGGCCGCCCGAGCCGGCATGGCCAGCGTGAGACCAAGTGCGCGGACCAAGACGTACGCCGCGGCGAATGCGCCAAGCAGCAACACGATCGCTAAATTTAGCGACAACTCCACCCGGTGAAACGGAAGAACCACGAGGACGTATCCCGGGCTATAGCGCGCAGCCACGGTCAACCCCACCGCTAGGGCGAACAGTCCGACGATCCACAACAATGCGCGCACGGCTAATGGATAGGATACAAACCAACGTGCGGGCCTTGGTGCCTGATGATCTGTGCGTGGCTCAACGCAACCCTCTGTCGCGTGCCAGCTTCGCGTCGCGGATCGCTTCTAGGCTGCCGGAGATGTCAGGTACGTCGGCTGCGAGCTCGCTGACGGCAAGTTGTTTGAGCATATTGAGCGCCTGCGCAACTTTCCGATCGTTGATGTCGAAATAGCGTTGGAGCCAGTCCACAGCATCCCGAGTGTCGGCCTTGAAGCTGTCACCGTCGTGCGCAAGCAAAGCAACGCGAGCGCTCATTAGACGCAACCGCAGGTTTTCGCGCAGAAAGAAAGTCTGCGAGGGAGACACGAGCGGCAACTCCTCTCGCTCACTGCGCTGAATGCGTATCAGGCTCTGAAGGTCATGCCAAACCTCTCGCGCCAGCCGCACCGGAGCGCTTTCGTCGGGGCTAGGGGCCACCCTTGCTTCGGCCGGCCGTTCATATGCGGAGAGAGGCAATCCCTCCACGGCCTGGCCCAGCGCATCCAGGCGCAAGCTCATGCCGACGACATCCACGTACGGTATTGCCTTGAGTCGTTCGGAATCGCGTCGAATGGCGCGGCGTACGCTCGTAAACTGAGCGCTGTCGGAGCGCTGAAGCCGGCTATCCGCCGCCTCGAGAGCGATCAGCGCTGCCTTCACGTTACCTGCGAGCTGCAGCTGCTCGCTGGCGATTAGCAGGATCTGCTCGACCTCCGCCAAGACCCGCTCATCACGGTTGCGGGTAAGCTCCAAATATAGAGACTCAATGGCGAGACGTTGATTCTGCGTCTCGGCCAGACGGCTCTCAACCATACCCATGCGATATTCCAAGTCCCGGGCTGTATCTCGAGCTTGGTTGGCAACTTGTTGGCTCTCTTTGTTATAGCTATCTGCCTCTGCCAGCTTCCGCACCAATTGCTGCTGTAGCGTATTGATTTGTGCCCGTGAGTCGACCCACAGAGCCAGGACGGCTGCCACCGCCAAAAGCACGGCGAATGCGCGTGGACTGACGCGGGAAAGGCCCCATCGGGACAGGCGCTGCCAAAGCAGCTCTCGCGATGTCGCACCCGGTCCCGCGTCAGATGGTTTTGGAGGTTCCGAAGCCGGCTCTGGCTGCCTCTGCTCTGGGTCCATGACGGAAGCGCTACCACCCGCAATGAAGGGGAAAAAGCGAGTTTACATTAGCTGGCGGCCAGCTCGTCTCTAATGCGGATGCAAAGAGAACCACGCACACAAGCTCGTCATCACTCCTTTGTCACCAGGCGAAGTAATGATCACCTCGCTAGCTCCAGCGCGCTCCGCACGCTGCGCAATGCTGGCGTGGGGCACGAACAAGGGAGTATTACGTAGCAGCTGCTGTCCGCGCCGCCCGAGCATGACTTGAAGGTTATCGAGCGTCTCGCCACTCATGACTGTGACTGCGTGCAAGTCGCCTCCTTCCCAGCGGGCGATGATAGTAGCGGGATCGGCAGACGGACGCACACGTCGATAACATTCGGCGTAAGAGACGCTCGCACCCCGCTGGCGGAGCGTCTCGGCAAGGACCTCTCGCCCGCCCTCCCCGCGCAGAATCAACACTCGCTTGTCCTTCAGATTCTCGAACTCCGGACTGGCGAGCAAGGCCTCGGTATCGGCACCGCAGGATGGAAGAATCACCTTCGATATTCCATAGCTATGAAGGGCTGCGGCAGATCCCTCTCCCATGGCGGCGACCGGCACGGTCGCGGGCCACGGGCTTTCTAGAAGGGCCAATCCCTGATCAATTGCATTGACACTGACGAAGACGGCGAGATCAAAAGACTGCAGGCTACGCAGTAGTTCCTTGGCCCGATCGACATCGGCAGGTGGCGCGATTGCTAGAGCTGGAAACCGCACGGCTTGCCCGCCCGCCTCGCTGATCATGCCGGCTAGCCTTCCCGCGTGGTGAGAAGGCCTGGTGATCAGCACGGCGCGCCCTTTTAGGGGCTGGGCCGACCCGCTATTGGTCATGAGGCAGTGAGTCGAGGATCTCGCGGGCACCGTCCGCCAGGAGTCGGTGGGCCAGTGCCTGCCCGACTGCCTCAGGATCTGCCGACAGGTCGGATGTCCACTCCTCCGCGGCCACGTAGCGTTTCCCATCAGGGCTAGCGACGAATCCGCGGACGGACCACCCAGTTTCGACTCGCAGTGCGAGGGCTCCGATCGGCATCACGCAGCTCCCCGACAACGCACGGCTCACGCTGCGTTCGGCGCGCACGCACCACTGTGTCTCGGGATCACAAAGCGGTGCCACCATCTCGATCAAGTCAGTGCGCGACTCGCGGCATTCGACCGCCAATGCACCCTGACCAGCCGCAGGAAGACTGTCTTCGGGTTCCAGCGTAGCGGTGATTCGCGAGGCGAGGCCTAACCGCTTCAAGCCAGCTGCGGCCAGGATTATCGCCGAGTATTGCCCCTGATCCAGCTTAAGCAGTCGCGTCTGCACATTGCCTCGTAAGGGGACAACTGCCACATGAGGATGCCGGGCGCGCAGCTGGGCCTCCCGTCTTAGGCTCGAGGTCCCAACCTTCGCGCCCGCAGGCAGCGATGACAAGTTCGCGTATTTATTGGAAACGAAAGCGTCGCGAGGATCTTCTCGTTCGCCTGCGACGGTGATGGCGAAGCCAGGCGGCAGGAGTACGGGAACGTCCTTCATGGAGTGCACGGCGATATCCGCATGCCCCTCCTCCAGCGCGTTCTCCAACTCTTTGACGAATAAACCTTTACCGCCCACTTTCGACAGCGAGGAGGACAACAAGCGGTCGCCCTGTGTCGTGACGCCGAGTAACTCGACCTCAAGACTTGGGTACAGGGTAATCAGTCGGGCACGGATATAGCGCGCTTGGCACAGAGCCAGCGCACTTTCGCGTGTGGCAATGATGACGCGCGAGGGGACAGACAACGTGATAGCCGAGGACGGCGCGCCAGCAAAAATACCAAGGGCAATGCCCGAATTCTAGCATGTCGGGCCAGCCTGCTTTTTGGGGCAGCAGAACGCCTAAGCGCTCTCGTGCCCCAGGCCTTGCGGTATGTCAGGCAGTGCCGTCAGACCAGCGGCGTGCAGGTTCAGAGCCAACGCGTAAGACTGGGACGAACACGCATTCGGCCCACTCCACGAACCTAGCGAGCTCAAAAGCGGTATTGCGGCGTTCAAAGTCGGTCAGCTCGGAGAGCAGCGCTAAGAACCGCTCGTCGCCGTCCGCGCCCTTGTTGATCAGCAGCAATCGGCCCTTAGCCGCTTCGTAGTCGCGCTTCCAGAGAATAGGCCGGGCCTTTCTCGCGAAAGCTCGGCTATCCAAACTGCCCATGCAAAGCTCCTCCCCTTATCCTCGACGTCGATTCCATATCGGCCTTTCCAAAGTGGCCGACCCCGATCGAGCCGTTGTAACCCGAAACACATAGCGTGTCGAAAATCGTCAACGGAATGTCTGAGATCGTAAAGCTGATTGACGTCCACTCTCCGTGGACGCGAAGAGGCGGTTATCTCAGGTTGGCGGAACGGTGTCCGATGGAGAGTCGATGCTGCGGACCCAACGAGCTAGAAACTGGACGCGCTGACCAGCTCGGCAGCACGGCTGCCGACTCGTATCCGCCGAGGCTGCGTGCTGGCTTTGATCTCTTCCGCCAGCTTGGCGACTACTTCCTCAATATCGGGGATATCTTTGAGCCGCAGCACGCGCTCCGTGAAACCCACTTCGTGCGTCAACCCGCCACGCGTGATGCTGAACTCATGCAGGTCCATCGTGCAGCAATAGTCCACTTCCGCGTCGAGCAACTCCGCTCCAAAACGCTCAAGGATGGTACACGCCTTCATGTCGATGTCAGCGCTCATGTCTGTCAGTTCACATTGCGTTGGGAATTGGTGAGCCATAGTGCCACGCCTATTCCAGCAGAAACCGTTCCCAACCCGGGCAGCTGCGTCTAGCTCGTTGAGTGCAAAGCCTAAACCCGAGGACTGTCAAAACCTTAATCGAGTGAGCTCTCGCTTACCGATGCCCTTATCCGTCTCGCTACAAAAGGAAGGGCGCCCGAGGGCGCCCTTGAATGCTTGACAGATCGACAGTGATTTGACCCGCAGGATCCGGTCTAGGTACTCACGGATGACCCCCCAAGCAGGGACCTACTCGACATGCTCCCCATGAAGCGCCACGTCCAGTCCCTCTCGCTCCTGCTCCTCTGTCACGCGCAGACCTATGGTCATGTCGATGACCTTAAGGATGATGAAACTGACGATGAAGCCATAGATCAGGGTCGCGCCCACACCCCAGCATTGGGTTAAGACACTACCTTCCATCCCACTAATCTCTTTCGACACGAAGGCCCCAGTGAGCAGTGCTCCGATAATCCCTCCAACGCAGTGAACCCCGAACGCATCGAGCGAGTCGTCGTAACCAAACATCTTCTTCACGGAAGTAGCTGCATAAAAGCAGCCGATCCCAGCCGCTATCCCGATAATGACTGCCGGCACTGGCGCGACAAAACCAGATGCGGGGGTAATCGCAACCAGCCCCGCTACTGCGCCTGAGGCAATACCTAGCACGCTGGGCTTTCCCTTCGCGAGCCACTCCGTGAACATCCATGCCAAGGCAGCGGCAGCAGTGGCGATCTGGGTCACTGCCATCGCCAAAGCCGCGCGCCCATCAGCTGCAACTGCCGACCCCGCGTTGAACCCGAACCAGCCGACCCAGAGTAGGGAAGCGCCGATCACGGTTAGCGTGAGGTTGTGCGGCGGCATCGCTTCCTTGCCATAGCCGACCCGCTTTCCCATTACGATCGCAGCTGCCAGGCCAGCGATACCGGCGTTGATATGCACGACCGTACCACCGGCGAAATCCAGTTGCCCTTTGACAGCCAACCAGCCGCTTGGCTCCCAGACCCAATGTGCAATGGGCGAGTAGACGACGATCGACCAGATTCCCATGAACCAGAGCATCGCCGAGAACTTCATACGCTCCGCAAAAGCACCGCAAATCAACGCCGGCGTGATAATCGCGAATGTCATCTGAAACATCATATAGACCGATTCAGGTACGTTCGTCGCGATATGAGATACCGACACTTTCTGCCCGGCAACAAAGCTCATCCCGTTTAGCAGGAATCGACTGAGGTTGCCCAGGTAGGCGCTTCCAGGCATGAACGCGAGACTGTAACCTGCAACCATCCAGAGAATCGTCACCAGGCAGGTGATCGCGAAGCTCTGCATGACAGTAGCAAGCACGTTCTTCTTGCGCACCATGCCGCCGTAGAACAGCGCCAATCCCGGAATCGTCATCAGCAGCACCAAGGCCGTCGAGGACAACATCCAGGCGGTGTCCCCTGAGTTGATCTTACTGATCTCGATCATGAACGGCTCGGTCGGAGCCGGTGGAGCGGCAGCCGCCGTTCCGCTGGCGGCATCGGGGGCGGCAGTTGCTGACGCCGCGTCCGCAGGCTTGTCCTCAGCGAAGCTCGGCAAAGCGAGGCCTAGCAGAATGCCCGCTGCGAGCGACAACAGAATTCGTCTCATGACTTTCTTCTCCCTAGAAAATTAAAGCGCTTCGGCCCCGGTCTCGCCGGTGCGGATGCGGATGATCTGCTTAAGATCGAATACGAAGATCTTCCCGTCCCCGATCTTGCCCGTGTTGGCCGACTTCTGGATTGCATCCAGCACTCGGTCGAGGAGTTCGTCCTGAATCGCCACTTCGAGCTTTACCTTGGGGAGAAAATCGACCACGTACTCCGCCCCACGGTACAACTCGGTATGCCCCTTTTGCCGGCCGAAGCCCTTCACCTCAGTTACGGTGATGCCTTGAACGCCGACCTCCGAAAGCGCCGCGCGCACCTCATCTAGCTTGAAAGGTTTAATGACTGCCGTGACGAGTTTCATCGCCTAGCTCCTGTGGAGAATTGGATTGAGCGCTTGTCAGCCGAACATTGCGTCGAGTCGCGATCTGATCCCGTGCTGTCTTCCGAAATCTAAAGAGCACGACCGACCTCGATACACCCTGACGCGCCGCTGCTACAACGCGTCAGCGCCTGTTTCACCAGTGCGGATCCGGATCGCTTGCTTAAGATCGAAAACGAAAATCTTTCCGTCCCCAATCTTTCCGGTATTGGCAGCCTTCTCGACCGCCTCGATAACCTGCTCCAGAAGATCGTCCTTGATGGCTACCTCGATCTTCACCTTCGGCAGGAAATCGACGACATACTCAGCGCCCCGGTACAGTTCCGTATGGCCCTTTTGCCGGCCGAAACCCTTTACCTCCGTCACCGTAATGCCCTGGACACCGATCACCGACAGGGCTTCACGTACCTCGTCAAGCTTGAACGGCTTGATTATTGCCGTCACGAATTTCATTGCGGTCCCCTTTGTGCAGTCGAGTTCTGGAAGTTGGCGCGGCGCACCGGGGCGGCGCGCCGCGCCACCGATCTAGAACGTGCGTCCAACGGTGATGTAGCCCGTCGAACCGCCGAGATCCTTGGTACTTGTGTTGGCAAGCGACGAGGTGGGGTTGTAGTAGTCGGTGTTATTGGTCCCAACGTAGTAGGCGCCGACCGTCCAACCGTCCTTCCACGCATAGCTAACGCCGAACTTGAGATCCCAGTAGCTTGGATCGGTATGGCCGTTGTTGACTCCTGGCGCCGCAAGATCCTTGGAGTAGTGCGTGTACCCAACGTGGCCTATCAGAGACAGACCTTCCACGGACGCGATCGGATAAGAACCATCCAACTGCAAGTAATACGTGCCCTTTGTGCTATCCGTAAAGCCGGTGACCGTGCTGGCACCAAAATAGTCAGTCAATGCATAATTGACTTTGAACGTGAGCCACTTCCAGGTCGCGAGCGCGTTGACTTCAAGCGTGTTGTAGGTCTGACTGCCTGGAGGCGCCGACGCAGCTTCCTTAAAATTGGCGCCCGGGTAGTAGTAGTAGTACAGACCCGCACCGATGGTGAAGTCGTCGTTGATCTTGTAGTTGTACCCTCCGTACATGTCCCACTCCATCGAACCGCCGGCGAACTGATTGCCGCTGACGTTCGAAGCCCAAGTGCCCAGGTAGAGACCGGAGTCATGTACAAAGTCTGCGCCACCCTGAATCGCGGGCTTACCCCAGGTCTGTGTGAGGCCGCGGAACAAGTAGTCCGAAACCAAGTACACATTGGCGGTAAGTGTGTAGGGGGGTTTGGGTGGTTCCGGTGCCTTGGCTGGCTCGGCTGGCTTCGCGGCATCCTGAGCGAAGCCAGCACCCGGGAGCGCGACGAGCGCGAGCAATCCTGCAACGATGAGTTTGCGCGTGAGCATAGGTCTTCCTTTTCCTGCGTATGCGTCAAAAAAGAGTTTCAGGGGGAGCAGCGTTGGTCCGGTCAGCATTTCCTATGCCAGTGAAATGTTGTATATAGAACAACATGTTAAAATAGAGCGAGGAATGTCGCTAAGATTTGCTGCACCAAACAAATGCGGGCTTTGGGCGAACCGCACTATCCGAGTGCGGGCTTTTATGCGTTAAGCATTAGCTGCTAGCGCGGCCGATGTACCAGTTGTGAACAGGGGTCGGTTTGCTAAACTCGCGTCTGTTCTCGAGTCGTCGAAGGAGGGAATATGCGCAACGAAACGTTGTTTCAGGAACTAAGTACACGGCTCAGCGAGTTGATCGCCGGCAGCCCCGCGCGGGATCTCGAAAAGAACGCGCGCGCCTTATTGACAAGTTTCTTCGCACGTTTGGATCTGGTGACGCGCGAGGAATTCGACGTGCAGAGCGACGTTCTCCGCAGAACCCGTGAGAAGCTCGAAGAGCTGGAAGCGAAGGTAGCGGAATTGGAGAATCATCTGTCACTCCACTCGAAGTAGAGATTGACGTCACCACACGACAAAAATCTCCGCGCATTCAGTGATCCTCCCGGAACTCATACCCAAGCTTCAAGGCAACTGATCAACTTGCTCAAAAACACTATCGTAGTGAGCCAGCATGCTTTGCTAGACTCACAGTCAATGGTGAGAGAGCGTTTAATCAAAGAGTGCCGACGATACCGTCGCTGCGTCGCTCCTCAACTTGTAGCGACCTGCTGATTCCCAAACTTTGCCGGTGAGCGAGTCATTGGTTGCCCGCTATACCGCCCCCGCGATTGCCCTGCACTGGCTCATTGCGGTGTTGATAATGGTCTCTGTCGGCTTGGGTCTATACATGGTAGGGCTGAGGCTGAGCCCCTTGAAGCTGAAACTTTATTCTTGGCACAAATGGGTCGGAGTCACCATTTTTCTGTTGGTGGTTGTGCGACTCATCTGGCGCGCGGCCAAAGCCCCGCCCCCGCCGCTACCAGGTCCAAAGTGGCAGCTGGCGGCAGCGCTCGCCAATCATTGGTTGCTATACGTGCTGTTGGTTTGCATCCCGATATCTGGTTGGCTGATGAGTTCCGCGTATGGCGTCCAGGTTGTCTACTTTGGCGTAGTGCCGTTGCCAGACCTAATAGAAAAGAACAAGGCGCTCGGCGATACGCTCAAAGCGTTCCATGAAACCTTCGCGTTCACCCTGTTGGCATTGGTTCTAGTTCACGCCGTCGCTGCGCTCAAACACCATTTCTTCGATCGCGACGCCGTGCTCCATCGCATGCTTCCGCTGGTGAAACAGCGTCGCATTGATGAGCAATGACTGAATCGCACTATCAGTCCGCCCTGTGCACGCTGATCTTCGGCGTGTTCCTCGCCTTCTGGACTAACTCCGGACATGCCGAGCGCGTCACTGTTGTTGACATGAACAAGAGCACGATCAGTTTCGTCTCGAAGCAGATGAACGTACCGGTGGAGGGCAAATTCGGGAAATTCTCCGTGCAACTGGTCTTCGACGCCGCCAAGCCGGAAGAGGGGCGGGTGCAAGTCGAGCTTGATTTGGCCAGCATCGACACAGGAAGCGAGGAAGCGAACGACGAGGTAAAGGGCAAGGGATGGTTCGACGTCAAGAGATACCCAATCGCCCGATTCGTCTCGACCAGCGTGAAGGCCTTGGGTACGGATCGCTATGAACTCGCCGGAAAACTCACCCTCAAAGGACGTACCAAGGACGTGATCGCGCCCTTTACGGTCAGGCCCCAGGGACAAGGCGCCACGTTCGATGGAGCGTTCGTGCTCAAGCGGTTGGACTATGCCATCGGTGAAGGCGCATGGTCCGATACCGACACCGTAGCGAACGAAGTGCAAGTAAAGTTTCGCATATTGGCGGTCAGCCCGACTTCAAAGAAGTAGGACCCTCCTCTGCCTTTTCGACGATCAGCGAGTTTAGTAAGGAGAAGTGAATGCGGAAATTGTATGCGGTCATCTTCGTGCTCGGTACCGGCCTGTCGTCGGTATCGGTTCGGGCGGATTCCTATACCATCGACCCTCGCCACACCCATCCAAGCTACGAGATCAACCACTTCGGTTGGTCCACGCAGCGGGGCCGGTTCGACAACGTCACCGGCTCAATCACTCTGGATCGCGTCGCAAAGACAGGCAGCGTGGACGTCAGCGTCGATACGAACTCCGTCAGCAGCGGCGTTGGCAAACTCGACGAACACCTGAAGAGCGAGGACTTTTTCAACGTTGCAAAATACCCGACCATTACCTTCAAGGCGACCAAGATGACTTTCAATGGGGATACGCCCGCGTCGGTACCTGGTGAGATCACCATTCTCGGTGTGACCAAGCCGGCAGTCTTGACGATCACCCGCTTCAGTTGCGGCGTCCACCCGATGCTTAAGAAGGACGTCTGCGGCGCCGAAGCCAGCACCACGATCAAGCGCTCGGAATTCGGAATGACCAAGTACGTCCCGGCCTTGGGGGATGAAGTGAAGCTGTTGATCAACGTCGAAGCATTCAAAGACTGACGCCCGCAAGCGGCCAAGAAAGGGGGCGCGCAGCGTCCCTTTTTTGTTTCGTCTATTCTGCCGCAATGTCGCTCGCTGTTCTGCACAGCCGCGCCATCTCCGGCATGGACGCGCCGCCGGTGACGGTCGAGGCTCACCTTGCAAACGGGCTCCCCAGTTTCACCATCGTGGGGCTCCCGGAGGTCGAGGTGAAAGAAGCGAAGGATCGTGTACGCGCTGCCCTGCAGACGGCACGCTTCGACTTTCCTGCTCGCCGTATCACTGTGAATCTTGCCCCGGCTGATCTGCCTAAGGAAAGCGGACGGTTCGACCTGCCCATCGCTCTGGGCATTCTGGCTGCTACCGGACAAGTTCCCGGCGAGAAACTCGCTGAACTCGAGTTTGCGGGGGAACTTGCGCTCACCGGCGAGCTGCGCCCCATCCGGGGCGCGCTGGCAATGACCTACAGCGCGTACCATTCCGGGCGCGCCTTCGTATTGCCCGAGCTCAATGCTCCGGAAGCGGCTCTAGTGAGCAACGCGACGGTCTATTCGGCCCGCACGTTGCTACAGGTCTGTGCTCATCTGAGCGGCGTCGAGCCTTTGCGGCGCTGGTCACGCACTACCGACAGCTCCGACACTGCCTATCCGGACATGGCCGACGTCAAGGGCCAAGTCCAAGCCAAGCGCGCAATGGAAGTTGCGGCTGCCGGTGCACACAGCCTCATCATGTCCGGCCCTCCGGGCACCGGCAAGACCATGCTCGCCGAGCGCGTTGTCGGCATCCTGCCACCGATGACCGACGCCGAAGCGCTCGAGTCGGCTGCCATTCAGTCGCTTGGCTCGAGTGGATTCGAGGTAGGCAAGTGGAGGCGCCGACCGTTTCGCGCCCCTCACCACACAGCATCGGGTGTCGCGTTGGTGGGCGGCGGCAGTCTGCCGCGTCCGGGGGAGGTCTCGATGGCAATGCACGGCGTTCTGTTTATGGACGAGCTTCCGGAGTTCAGCCGCGATGTGCTGGAGGTGTTGCGCGAGCCGCTGGAATCCGGGCGTATCACGATCTCCCGCGCAGCCCGTCAAGCGGACTTTCCCGCACGCTTCCAGTTGGTAGCCGCAATGAATCCGTGCCCCTGCGGCTTTCTTGGTCACTACAGCGGTAGATGCCGCTGTACGCCGGAGCAAATAGCACGTTACAGCCGCCGTATCTCAGGACCCCTGTTGGATCGAATCGATATCCACATCGGCGTCCCGGCCGTAGCGCCAGAGGAGCTTGCTGGACGTCCAGACGGGGAGCCGAGTTCCGCCATCCGCGCTCGCGTAAGTGCTGCGCGCGAACGCCAGCTTGTGCGCCAGGGCAAGCCCAACGCCCAACTCACGTCCCGCGAGGTGGGTCAGCACGCCCTTCCCGACGCGGCGGGAGAGCTGCTGCTGAAGCAGGCCATTAGCCGCTTGGGACTATCTGCGCGCGGTTATCACCGGATCCTGAAGGTCGCGCGCAGCATTGCGGATCTCGTGGGCGAGGTGCACGTACTTTCACGACATGTCGCCGAGGCAATCCAGTACCGCAGGATAGACTCAACCTGACCAAAACGACCCGCGGACGACGCAGCTGGATGAGCAAACTCAAGAGCTGGCAGGAAGAACAGCGCTCCGCGTATCTGTATCGCGTATTGGCCGAGATCGAGAAGGATTCGCCGCGCGCGAAGCTGTTTCTCGAGCTCTCGCGCGAAGCTGACAATCAAGCTCATGTCTGGGCAGACGCGGCGCGCGGGGAGGGAAGCCGGATGCCCCCCGCATATCGCCCGGATCTGCGCACGCGAATCGTAGAGCAACTAACGCGCCGTTTTGGGCCGCGCAGCATGCGCTCCATGTTGGCAGCCATGAAGGTGCGTGGGATGTCCGTGTATTCCCGGATCGAGCCGGGTCACCCGATGCCGGATCGGTCGACCGGCATAGAGCGCCGCCACCGAGGACTGGCCAGCGGGGGAAACCTGCGTGCAGCGGTATTCGGCGTGAACGACGGGCTCGTTTCCAACGCCAGCCTCATCCTAGGTGTTGCTGGAGCGGGCGCTGAGTCCGGGATCGTATTGCTGTCGGGAGTGGCCGGGCTTCTCGCTGGCGCCTTTTCGATGGCGGCAGGCGAGTACGTCTCCGTCCGGTCGCAACGCGAGATGTACGAGTACCAGATCGGCCTGGAGCGCGATGAGCTCAAGGCGTACCCCGAGGAAGAAGCGAAAGAATTGGCACTGATCTACGAAGCGCGGGGCCTCAAATGGGTGGAAGCGAAGCGTTTGGCAGATTCGATGATCGCCGACCCCCAACTCGGACTGGACACGCTGGCACGCGAAGAACTGGGTCTTAATCCCGATGAGCTAGGGTCCCCCTGGGGCGCAGCGACGTTTTCGTTCCTGTCCTTCGCAGCCGGCGCACTGATTCCACTGTTGCCGTTTCTATTCGGCAAAAGCCCCTGGTCGCTATCTGTGTCGATTGGCCTGACAGCCACCGCGTTGTTTGCCGTTGGTTCGGTGCTGAGCCTTTTCACCGGTCAGGGTGCGCTTCGCGGCGGCGGGCGCATGTTGCTGATTGGCGCGGCTGCCGGGACACTGACATTCATGATTGGTCGGATCCTCGGCGTGACACTCGGGTAAGCCGAAGCGTGCCGCGACTGAGCCCGGCGCCCGCGCGAGGCGTCCCCGCGATTGACATGCGCCGCGCAACCCGTTAATCTGAAAGCAATCGCGCCGATTTGATCGCAGCTTGCGGGCGCTTAACAAATGTCGCTAAAGCGCGGGAAGTAATCATCGACCCGTCCGCGCCTGCGGCCGGGTTTTTGTTTCATGGCTCACGATCGCACCGCTGTTCTCCGCGCCCTGCTGAAAGAGCGCATCCTCATTCTGGATGGCGCGATGGGCACAATGATCCAGACACATGGGCTGGATGCGCACGACTATCACGGCGATCTGTTCCACGATCATGCCTGCGACCAGAAGGGTAACAACGACCTACTCAGCCTGACACAGCCGCGCATCATCGCCGGCATTCATGCCGCCTATCTCGAGGCTGGCGCCGATATCGTCGAGACGAATACCTTCAACTCGACCCGCATCTCCATGGCCGACTACGGGATGCAGGAGCACGCGCGGGAATTGAACCTCGCGGGCGCAAGGCTGGCGCGCGAGGCAGCCGACGAGTTCACACGTCGCACGCCTGAACGGCCCCGTTTCGTGGCCGGCGTTCTCGGCCCCACCAATCGCACCGCCTCGCTTTCGCCCGACGTCAACCAACCCGGCGCACGCAACACGAGCTTCGACGAACTGGTGGAAGCCTACACAGAGGCAATTCCTGGCCTGGTCGAGGGCGCAGTCGATCTCATCATGGTCGAGACCATCTTCGACACTCTCAATGCCAAAGCCGCGCTATTCGCCATCGACGAGTTCTTCGAGCGCAGCGGGATACATCTACCAGTGATGATCTCGGGCACGATTACCGATCGCTCCGGTCGCACCCTCTCGGGTCAGACGCTAGGCGCATTCTGGAATTCGGTGGCACATGCCAAGCCGCTCTCGGTGGGTCTCAACTGCGCGCTCGGCGCCAGGGACCTCCGCCCACACATCGAGGAACTCGCCCATATCGCCGACACGCACACGTCCCTCCACCCGAATGCGGGGCTGCCCAACGAGATGGGCGAATACGACGAGTCGCCGCAATACATGGCTTCGATCCTGCACGAGTTCGCGCGGTCGGGTTTTCTCAATATCGTCGGGGGATGCTGCGGGACGACCCCCGCGCATATCCGTGCAATAGCCGATGCGGTGCACGCGTTCCCGCCCCGCGTCGTACCCGAAGTGCAGAAGAAGCTGCGGCTGTCAGGTCTGGAGCCTTTGAATATCGGCGACGATTCTTTGTTCGTAAACGTGGGCGAGCGCACCAATGTCACCGGCTCTCGGGCTTTCTCTCGCATGATTCTCGGCGGCAACTACACGGAGGCGCTGAACGTCGCGCGCCAGCAGGTCGAAAACGGCGCGCAGATGATCGACGTGAATATGGACGAGGCCATGTTGGATTCAAAGTCCGCAATGGTCGCGTTTCTCAACCTCATCGCCTCTGAGCCCGACATATCCCGCGTGCCCGTCATGATCGACTCCAGCAATTGGAGCGTAATCGAAGCGGGCCTCAAGTGCGTGCAGGGCAAGCCGGTGGTCAACTCGATCAGCATGAAAGAAGGGGAGGCTGAGTTCCTGCGCCAGGCGAAGCTGGTGCGGCGCTACGGCGCAGCTGCCGTAGTCATGGCGTTCGATGAGCAGGGTCAGGCCGATACTCTGAAGCGCAGAATCGAGATCTGCTCCCGCGCTTATCACCTGTTGGTGAAGAGCGCCGGCTTCCCCCCCGAAGACATCATCTTCGACCCTAACATCTTTGCCGTCGCAACCGGCATCGAGGAACACAATGGCTATGCCGTCGACTTTATCGAGGCGACGCGCGGGATCAAGCTGGCGCTTCCGCACGTCAGAGTGAGCGGCGGCGTATCGAACATTTCCTTTTCATTCCGCGGCAATGATCCCGTGCGCGAGGCAATCCACACGGCATTTCTGTACCACGCGATTCGAGCCGGCATGAGCATGGGCATCGTCAATGCCGGTCAACTGGGCGTCTACGAGGAAATCCCCAAGGATCTACTGGAGCGGGTCGAGGACGTTTTGTTCACTCGGCGGCCAGATTCGACCGAGCGCCTGGTCGTCTTCGCGGAAACGTACAGCAAGGAAGGCAAGCAGGCGGTCGAGGATCTCGCCTGGCGCAAAGCTAGCGTGCAAGAGCGCCTCTCGCATGCGTTGGTCAGGGGTATCGACACCTGGGTGGTTGAAGATACGGAGGACGCACGCCACCAGTACGAGCATCCGATCCACGTGATCGAAGGACCATTGATGGCCGGCATGAACGTGGTCGGGGATCTGTTCGCTGCAGGCAAAATGTTCTTGCCCCAGGTCGTCAAATCGGCTCGCGTTATGAAACAAGCGGTCGCTCATTTGATCCCCTTTATCGAGGAAGAGAAGCGCAGCAGCGGAAATGAACAGAAGGCCAAGGGCAAAATCGTCATCGCCACAGTCAAGGGCGACGTCCACGACATCGGCAAGAACATCGTGTCTGTCGTCCTCCAGTGCAACAACTTCGACGTCGTCAACCTTGGCGTGATGGTGCCTGCGGAGAGAATCCTGCAAACTGCCCGCGAAGAGAAGGCTGACATCATCGGCCTGTCCGGCCTCATCACTCCGTCCCTCGAGGAAATGGCGCACGTTGCCAAGGAGATGGAGCGCCAAGGCTTTCAGGTACCGCTTCTGATCGGAGGCGCTACCACATCGCGGGTGCATACGGCGGTGAAAATCGAGCCCAACTATTCCGGTCCAACAGTGTGGGTGCCGGATGCTTCGCGCAGCGTCGGGGTATGTACGAGTCTGGTCAGCGAGGAGCTCAAGTCCGACTATCTGCAAAAAGTGAGGGATGACAATGAACGCACTCGCCAGCAGCACAGAGCGAAGAAGGGCCCCGGTCCGCTACGCACGATCGCCGAGGCCAGAATACATGGCCTCAAAACCGATTGGAGCGCCTATTCACCGCCGAGTCCCAAATTCCTCGGTGTCCGAGCCATGCGAGAGTATCCGCTCGCTGACATCGCGCGTCTCATCGACTGGACTCCGTTCTTTCAGACTTGGGAGTTGAGCGGGCGTTATCCGAAGATTCTGCAGGACGAGATCGTCGGCGAAGCTGCGCGTAACTTGTTCGCCGACGCTCAAGCGATGCTGAAGCGCATCATCGATGAACGTTGGCTGACCGCCAATGCTGTGATCGGATTGTTCGCTGCGAACAGCGTGGGCGGTGACGACGTCGAGATCTACACCGACGAGTCCCGCGGCACGGTCGCCAGCACCTTCCACTTCCTGCGACAGCAGGCGGTCAAGCCGGAAGACCGGGCCAACCATTGTCTGGCCGATCTGGTCGCGCCTAAGACAGGCGGCGTTCGTGATTATCTCGGTTGCTTCGCGGTCACCGCAGGCATTGGGATCGACCGACTGGTCCAGGCTTATGAGGAGCAGCACGACGATTACAGCGCTATCATGCTAAAAGCTTTGGCCGACCGGTTGGCAGAGGCCTTTGCAGAGTTGATGCATCTGCGCACTCGCAGGGAGTTCTGGGGCTATGCGCCGGCCGAAAGCTTTGCGGTCGAAGAACTGATCGCCGAGAAGTACCGTGGCATCCGCCCAGCGCCAGGGTACCCCGCATGCCCGGATCATACCGAGAAAGGCACCTTATTCGAGCTTCTGCAGGCTCCTCAGAATGCCGGGCTTGCGCTGACGGAGAGCTTCGCCATGGTGCCGACCGCGGCAGTCAGCGGCTTCTATTTCTCGCATCCCGCGTCACGCTACTTTGCCGTCGGCAAGATCGATCGTGATCAGGTGCAGGACTATGCGCATCGCAAAGGAATGCCGGTCGACGTCGTTGAGAAGTGGCTGGCGCCAGCACTGTCCTACGAGCCAGGTAAGCAGGTCGTGCCCGTGCCTGCCTGATCACCGCGGTGCAGATAGATTGGCGGACGTCGTGTCACACACCCCGCCGCAAAGTTCATGAGTATGTCTCGGTTTAGGCTCGATCATATGCGACAGTTCGATCAGGACGGCGTGGTCGTCCTGCCTCGGATCGCCTCCACTGACCAGGTAAAGGAGCTGTGCGACGTTGCGCTGAGGCATCTCGCAGCGGCCATTCCCCCGCTCGAATACGAAGCGGATCTGCACTACCCCGGAGCTCCACCTGCGCGCGATGCACCAGGCGGCGCAACCGTGCGCAGATTGCTGCAGGCATACGCGCGGGATCCGGTATTTCGCGCATGGGCCACGGGACCAGAAGTCGCAGAACC